>Ga0326727_10002597_pt1 | contig 60799 bp, 47 predicted proteins | sample MB2enrmetagenome_FD_207643 | JGI IMG/M metagenome (GOLD analysis project Ga0326727, IMG submission 207643) | Lab enriched peat soil microbial communities from McLean, Ithaca, NY, United States - MB29MY | ecosystem: Environmental > Terrestrial > Soil > Wetlands > Peat | place: USA: New York...
CCCTCACCATCAACGGCACGAATTTCGTCTCCAACTCGACCGTCACCTACCATGCGGTGGCCCACACCCCGACCTTCCTCAGTTCGACACAGTTGACGATTTCGCTGAGCACCAGCGACCAAGCCACGGCGGGGAACTACGCGGTGGTGGTGACCAACCCGACTCCAGGGGGAGGGGCATCGAATTCGGTGGCCTTCGTGGTGACGAATGGCGTGCCCACGATCACCAGCCTTTCGCCCGCTTCGGCCACGGTGGGAGCGGCCGCACAAACCCTGACCCTAAACGGCACGGGCTTCGTTTCGACTTCCACGGTCACCTACAACGCGGTGGCCCACACGGCGACTTATGTCAGCTCCACCCAGTTGAAGATCACTTTGAGCACGAGCGACCAAGCCACGGCTGGGATTTATGCGGTTGTGGCGACTAATCCAACTCCTGGAGGAGGCGCATCGAATTCGGTGAACTTCACCGTGAACAATCCCGTACCCACGCTCACCAGCCTTTCGCCCGCCTCGGCCACGGCAGGGGCTGCGGCTACGCCCGTCACTATCACGGGCACGAAGTTCGTCTCGACGTCGACGGCGAGCTTCAATGGAGTCGTCCACACGACGACCTATGTGAGCGCCACACAGTTGAAGATCACCTTGAGCGCCAGCGACCTGGCCACGACAGGAGTCTACCCGGTCGTGGTGACGAACCAGGCGCCGGGCGGAGGCGCATCGACCTCGCTGAACTTCACCGTCAATAATCCTGCCCCTACGCTCACCAGCCTTTCGCCCACCTCGGCGATGGCGGGGACGACGACCCAAACCCTCACCATCAACGGCACCAAGTTCCTCTCCAACTCGACGGTCACTTACCACTCGCTGGCTCACACGCCGACCTTCGTCAGTTCGACCCAATTGACGATTACCCTGAGTGGCAGCGATCTGGCCACGGGCGGAACCTATGGAGTGGCAGTGACGAATCCGGCTCCGGGAGGTGGGACATCGAGCACGCTGAACTTCACCGTGGACAATCTTGTACCCACGGTCGCCAGTCTTTCTCCCCCCTCCGGCACCGCGGGGGCGGCAGCTCAAACCCTCACCATCAACGGCACGAATTTCGTCTCCAACTCGACCGTCACCTACCATGCGGTGGCCCACACCCCGACCTTCCTCAGTTCGACACAGTTGACGATTTCGCTGAGCACCAGCGACCAAGCCACAGCAGGGAACTATGCGGTGGTGGTGACCAACCCGACTCCAGGGGGAGGGGCATCGAATTCGGTGGCCTTCGTGGTGACGAATGGGGCGCCCACGCTCACCAGCCTTTCGCCCGCTTCGGCCACGGTGGGAGCGGCCGCACAAACCCTGACCCTAAACGGCACGGGCTTCGTCTCCACATCGACGGTCACCTACAACTCGGTAGCCCACACGGCGACCTATGTCAGCTCTGCGCAATTAAAGATCACCCTGAGCGCTACGGACTTGGCCACGGCGGGAACTTATCCCGTGGTGGTGACTAATCCGGCTCCGGGCGGAGGCGCCTCGAACGCAGTGAACTTCACGGTCGGCAATCCGGTGCCGTCCATCACCGGTATTTCGCCCGGTTCCGCCACGGCGGGGGCCGGGGCCACAACCTTGACCATCTCTGGCACGAAGTTCCTCTCGACGTCGACGGCCAGTTTCAATGGACTTGCCCACACGACGACCTACGTCAGCGCCACTCAATTGAAAATCACCTTGAGCACGAGCGACTTGGCAACGGCAGGGAGTTATGCGGTGGTGGTGACCAATCCGGCGCCGGGCGGAGGCAACTCGAACACGGTGAACTTCACTGTGAACAATCCTTAACCGGAAACTTCCGGTCAGGTCTCGCTTGCAGGACTGAAGCCGGAGGTGTACTTTGTCCAGAGGCCGTATGTCTAAATCCTTGCCGTGCTTATTCCTGATCCTGGCCTTCTGCGCACTCGGGATTCCTCAAGAGAGCCCTAAGCCGGAGAAAGTCCTGCCCGCCGTGAACGAGGCGGACTCCTGGCAGCAGGTTGGCCAGCAGCCGTACGAATTCACGTGGACCCAGCGCCGGCAGGACCCACACACACTGGTGGATTTTGAGGATCTGCAAGGCTGGACCCTCGAGCTCTACAACGGGGCGCAGGGAGAGCTGAGGCGCAGCCGCGAGCAGCAGTTGTGGGGTGAGTATGTTGCCAAGATCGTCTACTCGGGAGTGCGCGACGAGAGCCGCGTAATTGCGCGGCCGCCGCAGCCCATCTCCATCCCCGGGCCGTTTGACTCGATTGATTTGTGGGGTTACGGGAATCGGTGGAGTTGGGCGCCTGAGCCGTCCACACCGCCGGTCCGGATTGCGGTCCTGGTTCAAGACGCGCGGAATAAGGAATTCCGAATCCAACTGACGGACATTCAGTGGAAACAGTGGTGGTTGATTCATCGCCGCATTCCACGCGATATTCTGAACCAGATTGTTCTGCCCGCGCGCTTCACCGGAATCGAAATCGGCAAAGCAACCAACTCGCAGGCGCGAGCCTTTTTCTGCGATAGTCTGGCTTTCTACAAGGAGGAATTGAAACCCCTCACCTTCCAACCGCAACCGCAGCGCAACCTTCAACCTTATCGCGGCGAGATCGTGGGCACCAACACGGGGCCCGGAACCTTGCCTTTCCCAACCCGTGAGGAAACTATTTTGCCGGCTAATTCCGAGAAGAGCTTCAAGGTCACAGTTCGGGAGATCGCGCCGCACCAGTTCGAATTGCGCTATGCGGGCCGGGATGCCAACGTTGTCTACGATTATCAGCCTGAAAAAGGCGGCCTGGGCGAGCTGACGGCAAGGGTGAATTCCGGCGCGTCTTTCAGGCCACTCAGGGGCGGGGGGGTTCGATTTGTCGATACGCCGGCCCATGCCGTGGCCGAGGGCGAATTGGTGTCGACTGGGATTGTGGAGGGGGCCGTTCACGCCTCGTTCCGTATGGGATCACGCAACGTTGACTACGAACTGCGTCTGTGGCAAAAGTCGCTGGTCTTGGATGTTTGGTGCGAAGGCGGCGAGGCCACAGATTTGAGCTTCGGCCAGGTATCCGGAGTCATCCATCCGCGGCTGGTGACGGTTCCGTACCTCACCTATGGAGATTCCAATCCCCGCGTGCTTGTCTCCGGCGATCCAGCCCACCCGGTTTTTTCCTCGATCTGGTTCGACTGGTACCGCTCCAGCGCTTCCGAACCCTATTTCTCCGCTACTCCGGTTGTGACCGGCGACAGTGCAGAAATCAACGGCGGGATGCGCTACCTGCCCAAAACGGACGGCTCGCGCAACAACCTCTACGAGCGAGTCTTCATCACCAATTCGCCCAATTACGAGGAGACGTTACCGACCATCGCGAATCCCCCCTCGCTACGGCAGGAAGAAGGCAAGCAGGTGCTGTGGACGGTGACCGCGCCGGAATCTTGGGCAAAAGACCATGAGCGTTGCGAACGCATCCGCTCCTACGGTCTAGACAAAATCATGCAACACAGTCACGAGGTGACATGGCGCGACGAGGGCGACAGCTACACACTGAGGCTGCACGCCGCTCCGCAAAAGGGCGGCGACTCCATGCTGAAGTGTTATATCCAGGCACAAAACGACCTGGGATGGCTGCAGGGCGTTTACACCAATTACTGCGACTTCGCTCCCGTTAATGAGAACTGGACTCCTGACGACGTGCAGCGCACGTCAGACGGCGAATGGCGGCGCGCCTGGGCCCGCACCTATGCGGAGAAGCCCGCCAAGGCCGTGGAGTTTGATGCCTACTACGCGCCGCGCATTAAGGAAAAGTTCGGCGTGAAGATGTCCTACACCGATGTGCACACGGCGGTTTCGCCCTGGGGCTATTGCGATTTCGATGCCCGCGTGCCCGGCGCCGGGACCTTTGCCGCCACCTTCTATGCCTATGGACAATTGCTCCGCAACGATCAGCAGGTCTATGGGCCGACTCAGTCCGAGGGCACTTACCAGTGGCTTTACGCAGGGCTGACTTCGGGAAGTTACGGTTGGGTTTACACGAAGCTGAACCTCTTCACCGAGCCGTTGGACGTTTCCTTCATGCTCGGGAAAATCCATCCCCTGGAATGCGACTACGGCATGGGCGATACGGGGTATTACCTCAGTCAGATCGACAAGGAGTGGGCGACCTCACCTAAGAAACGTGAATATCTCGACCTCCTGCTCGCCACCAGTATTGCCTATGGAAACATGGGATGGCTGGCCACGGATTTCGACCCCGCAGGGCCTTTCAACGTCGAAGCCATGGCGCGCTCTTACTACATGATGCAGCAATTGCAACAGCAATATGCCTTTGTCGCGCCCAGGACCATCGAATACGCCAGCCGCACCGGCGAGCTTCTAACCCCGAGCCAGGCGCTGGCCTCGGGCGCCAATGCAGAAGGCCGCCTGCACGTGGCGTATGAGAATGGAACCGAGATCTATGTAAATCGCGCTGCGGCAGGGACGTGGAAGGTCAAGGCTGCGGCCCACCAGTCTTACGAATTGCCGGTGTCCGGTTGGCTCGCGTTTAACGACCACAATCGCTTCTTTGAGCTGTCGTCAACCCTGGGTGGTCATCGGTTTGACTATGTGCTGGCCCCTGAATTCGAGTTTCTCGACGGACGCGGCCAATGGACCGAATACGGAAATCTGGGCGCCAACGGCAGCGTCGCGCAGCGTCACAACGCGGCGGGTTTGCTGGAATTGATTGATATTTATGGCAATCCGCGAATCGCCTTTCGGGCTTCCAGCGCAACTTCGATGATTGCTTATGACGCCGGCGGTGAGAGCCTTGGCAAGGTTGAACTCACTTCAACCAAGCCAGGCTGGTACGAATTCAAGCCTGTCGCAAACGGCCGGCGGTACGTGTGTGCGGTTGCGCCGTAGCCGCCGGGGATGTGTCGATACGCTGAGAATCCTCGAAGGGGATCCATAAAGTAGCCTGGGGCGACGCCCCCGCAAACCAGCGTCGCCCAGCCTGACCCTGAAAGGGTCAAACAAACACGCCTTGGCAGTGGTCCCTCTCGCCCCGACGAGCGCATGCGACCCCTTCAGGGTCAATTTGTTTCCGGGAAACCGTTCCGGGGGCGTTGCCCCCGGCTACCACATAATGCCCTTCCAGGGCATCGCGCGGTAGTTTTCATCGGCGCGATTGACTTGTTACATTCCATGACCTAGACTCGCAGCCTCATTCGTACGTCATCGCCCATGAACACAGGTGGCAATGTTATGAGACAAACAGCGAGAAGAGGTTTCCTCAAAGGCTTGGCTGCGGCGGTTCCTGCCTCCGCCGTGCTTTCGAGCTACCGAGCGATGGCCGCCCCCCTGCGCAAGAAGGTGAAGATCACCGATGTAAAAGCCATGGCCGTCCGCGGAAGCACGGATTGGAACCTGGTGAAGATCGAGACCGACAGCGGTATCACGGGAATCGGGGAAGCCTACTGGGGACACGGAGTGAAGGACGTAACCCTGGGTTACTTGCGCAGCCTCGTCGTGGGCGAAGACCCGCTGAACATCGAGCCGCTCTTCACAAAAATGGTACGCTCCACGGGAGGGGCCGGCTCGACCGCGGGCGTGACCGTGACCGCGATCAGCGGAGTGGAAATCGCCTTGTGGGATCTGGCAGGGAAAATCCTGGGAGCCCCGGTGTGCAAACTGTTGGGCGGCCAGTACCGCGACGGCGTCCGCGCCTACTGGACGCGCTCCCCCAAAGACATGCTCGATCCGGGTTCCTGCCGGGAATTTGCGGCTGCGCTGAAGGTCCACCCCTTTGGCATCACGGCAGTCAAGTCGGACGCCGACGCGTTCCCCGCCAAGTACGACCCGGAGTTTCGCGAGCCGGGCCACGAGCCCAATAGCCGCCACCTGACGCGCAAGGACCTGGACCGGATCGCCAGGGGTTTTGCCAATCTGCGCCAGGCGCTGGGAGATGACATTGACATCGCCGTGCATTGCCACTGGGAATTCGACTGGATCGATGCGCTCGAATTGGCGCGGGCCGTCGCACCCATCCGACCCATGTGGCTCGAGGATCCGATGCCGCCGGATTACTCGGAGTCCTGGAGCAAGCTCGCCGCAGCTTCTCCGGTGCCCATCCTGACTGGAGAGAATCTCTACAAGCGCCAAGGCTTTAAGCCCTTCATCTTGAACCAGGGCTGCCACCTGATTCACATCGACATCCCCAAGGCCGGCGGGCTGCTCGAATCCAAGAAAATCGCCGACTTGGCCGACCTCTTCTACTTGCCTACTTGTGCTCACCTTGCCGCGAGCCCGTTGGGGGCGATCGCTTCCGCCCATTGCGCGGCGGCCATCCGCGACTTCCGCGCTCAGGAATTTTCGCCCGGAAGCCTGACCACCGATGAATGGGAGAAGTTTGTGGTTTACGACGGCCCCGTCATTAAAGACGGCAAGTACAGGATTTCAGACAAACCGGGCTTGGGCGTGGAACTTAACGAAGACACCGTCCGCGCGCATTTGCTGCCGGGTGAAGCGTGGTGGGGGTGAATTTACGTAGGGCTAAAGCGCGTCCCAAATACTTCCGTGGACACCGGGGGTTAATCGACACGCTGAGAATCCCCGGAGGGGATTCATTAAGTAGCCGGGGGCAACGCCCCCGGAAACCCGCACACGTACGACGCACGACCCTGAAAGGGTCGAATCAAAACCCCGTCGCAGCCATGGAGGGCATCTCGGCTGGCGCTTATGCGACCCCTTCAGGGTCGGCCGGTTTCCGCGTTACTGTTCCGGGGGCGTTGCCCCCGGCTACTACATGGTGCCCTTTCAGGGCAGGGGAAGATTAAGGCAGGGAGCTGCAAAGGCTCGTGTCAACGGGTTCGTACATTACGGCGTGTGGCTGGCGCCTCTGCTCGTAGGCCGCAATTCGGTCTGCATAACGAAGGGTCAAACCGATGTCGTCCAGCCCTTTCAGCAGGCACTCGCGGCGGAAGGGGTCGATTTGAAAAGATAGACTAAGCCCGAGGTCATCCGTAATGGTCTGGTTTTCGAGGTCCACGGTCAGCCGATAGCCCTCATTCTTCTCCGTCCGTTGAAAGAGTTGTTCCACTTGGGAATCAGGCAGCTTGACCACCAGCACGGCGTTCTTAAAACAATTGTTATAGAAAATGTCGGCGAAGCTCGGCGCGATGACAGCACGGAAGCCGTAATCGGCAATCGCCCAGGGGACGTGCTCGCGGCTCGAGCCGCAGCCAAAATTGGCGCGCGCCAGAAGTATCGTTCCGCCCTGGTAACGGGGAAGGTTCAGCACGAAACCCGGGTTCGGTTTTTCACCCTCCAGGTAGCGCCAATCGTAAAAGAGCACGCGGCCGTACCCTTCGCGGGTCGTCCATTTCAGAAACTGCTTGGGGACCATCTGGTCCGTGTCGACGTTTACCCGATCAAGTGGAACCACAAGGCCCGTGTGTTTAATAAAGGGTTGCATCTGTCGAATCCTTCTTGCAAAAGAGTCGTGCTACAACAAGAACTCTCAGACCAAGCTCATTCCGGGATCGGTCTCTCGAGGTATGGCTTGGATATTGAGGAGATCACCAGCTTATCGTCCGGCGGCGGGTTGGAGGGCGAGATCCCTTCGGGAAGCGCAAACTGGACGTCCACCTTGATCATATCGCAGTTACGGAGGATGTAGCGCCTCGGCGGAATTCGCTGCAGCCCTCCGTCCGGCTCGAACACTCTGAGAAGGTCCGCCCTGGACATGCCCGCTTGAACTGAGTAGGCCTCCGTCAGGCGATCTCCCAGCCACGCGTAGTGTTTCCCTTCCTCCTGCGTAAAAACCTTCTGCGCCGTTGACAACGCCGGCGCTATCGAGAGACAAGCAACAAGGAGAGCGATTGCGGCAGTTACCTGGATATAGGGTTTCATGGCTCGCTCAGTCTCAACTCCGCGGCGAAGTTCAGGGCGAGATTCCTCGCTTCGCTCGGAATGACAGGCTTTCATATTTTCCATTCGCGGATATCTACAAAGTGGCCTTCTACGGCTGCTGCGGCGGCCATCACGGGACTAACCAGGTGGGTGCGGCCGCCCTTGCCCTGGCGTCCTTCGAAGTTTCGGTTCGAAGTGCTGGCGCTGCGCTGGCCGCTCGGAAGGATGTCGGGATTCATTCCCAGGCACATGCTGCAACCCGCGTCGCGCCACTCGAATCCGGCATCTCGGAATATCTTGTCCAGACCTTCCTTCTCCGCTTGGGCCTTGATGCGCATCGACCCGGGAACCACGAGTGCGCTCTTGAGGCTCTTCGAAACCTTTCTACCCGCCGCAACACCCGCTGCCAAGCGCAAGTCCTCGATGCGGGAGTTGGTACAGGAACCGATAAACACATAATCCAACGGGATGTCAACGATGCGAGTGCCCGGCTCAAGGCCCATATACGCGAGAGCGCGCTCGGCGGCCTTGCGGTCGACAGGATCTCGAAAGCTGCCCGGCTCCGGCACTTTCCCCGTCACGTCCGTGACCATGCCGGGGTTTGTCCCCCACGTAACCTGTGGCGCGATCGACGCCGCGTCCAGTTCGAGCACGTTGTCGAAAGTCGCGCCGGGGTCGGAGGCCAAAGATTTCCAATAGTCGACCGCAACCTGAAAATCGCGGCCACGCGGAACGAAAGCCCGCCCTTCGAGGTACGCGAACGTAATGTCGTCGGGCGCAACCATTCCAGTGCGCGCGCCTCCCTCGATGGTCATGTTGCAGACGGTCATCCGGCCTTCCATGGAGAGGGCGCGGATGGTGTCGCCGGCGTATTCGATGGCATGGCCGGTTCCTCCTGCGATTCCCATCTTGCCAATGACGGTGAGAATGATGTCCTTCGCGGTCACGCCTGGGGCGAGGGTTCCGCTCACCCCAACCAGCATGGTCTTGGACTTGAATTGCGACAGGCATTGAGTGGCCAGGACGTGCTCAATTTCGCTGGTGCCGATTCCAAAGGCCAAAGCCCCGAAAGCGCCGTGAGTCGCGGTGTGACTGTCGCCGCAAACGATGGTCTGGCCGGGTTGAGTGATGCCGAGTTCGGGCCCGATCACGTGCACGATGCCTTGATTGGGATTCTGCATGTTGAAGAGCATGATGCCTGTCTCGCGGCAGTTGCGTTCCAGGGCGTCGAACTGCGCCGCCGCCACTCGATCCAGCAACGGCAGATTCCGATCCTTGGTCGGCACCGAGTGATCCATCACCGCAAAGGTAAGGTCAGGCCGGCGCACCTTGCGCTGCGCCGCGCGCAGGCCGGCAAATGCTTGCGGGGATGTTACCTCGTGGACGAGATGGCGGTCGATATAAATGAGCGCGGGTCGCCCCGGCTCTTCCGCCACCAGGTGAGCATCCCAGATCTTTTCGTACATAGTGCGAGCAGGCATCGTTTTAATCACCCTTTGATCGTTCGCAGGCCCCGAACGACAGATTATACGCGAACAATTGACTGCGTTCAAATTAGCCATTGCCCGTGAAGGCAGTCTCACCGAAGAAAAGCAGATCCTTCGCTTCGCTCAGGATGACGTGTCATTCTGAGCGAAGCGAAGAATCTGCTTTTGGTTAAGGCTTTGGCGCGCTGTGACCTCTGTGGTGAATTTTCTCTCGCCGTCCACCGTAACCCATCCAGAGTGCGGCCCCTAGGAAACCGCTTTGAGGTACAATCGGGCGATGAGATCCACTCCCCGTAACCCCAGCCAAGGGTCGGCTATTCGCGCGGAAAGCACTTTCGGCCGCCGGGATTTCCTGAAAAAAAGCATCGGCTTTTGCACAGCGTATGGAACCCTGGCGGTCCGGGCGGCGGCCGGTAGCGCGCCTACTCCGCAAAGGAAAAGAGCGATGATCAAATGGCAACCCCACACGGTTGCTCAGATTCCGAACGGCTACCAGGTGGCCGTTGCCGATGTCAACGGCGATGGGCGTCCTGACATCCTGGCGTTAAGTTCGGAAGAGAGCATCGTTGAATGGTACGAGAATCCTTCCTGGAAGGCTCGGCCCATCACCACCCTGACCCGCCATAACATCAGTCTGGCTCCTCTGTTTCGCCGCAACTATCCGCAACGCGGTTTGGCGCTGGCGAGCGACTTTGCGCTGAATGACAGCACCTCCGGGGGCAGCATCTGGTGGGGGGAGCCCGGCGTCTCGTTGGACTCCGAATGGCCGCTGCACTTGCTTGGCCGGATCCCCACCTCACACCGATTGCGCTGGGCCGACCTGGACGGGAGCGGCCGCCTGGGGTTGGTGGACGTGCCGTTGCTGGGGTTTGGCGCCAAGGAACCGGGCTACGAGGTCCCTGCGCCGCTCACTTGGTTCGAGCCTCCCGAGCCACTCCTGCGCGGGCACGTTTCCGCCACGGACACGGGCCGAGGCGCCTGGATTCCCCACCTCATCGACGACTCGCTGACCGTTGTCCATGGCGTCCAGATCATGGACTGGGACGACGACGGGCGTGAAGAAATCCTGACGGCCAGCTTTGAGGGCGTGCACCTTTTCCACTCCACGGGAAGGAGTCCCGATCTTCACTGGACAAAAGCCCACCTCGGGGCGGGCGACCAGCTTTCCACCCCGCGTCGCGGGTCGAGCGAAATCGGCGTGGGCCGACTGGACGGCCGCCGTTTTCTGGCTACCATCGAGCCTTGGCATGGCGAGCACGTAGTGGTTTACACCCGGGAAAAATCCGGTGAATTGTGGAGTCGCCATCCGATCGACGATAGCATCCACGACGGTCATGCGCTGCTCTGCGCCGACCTCGATGGCGACGGCAATGACGAAATCGTGGCGGGATTTCGCGGCCAGGGAACAAGCCTTTATGTGTATTACGCCCTGGACGCCTCCGGGTTGAAGTGGGAACGCCAGACACTGGATACGCAGATGGCGGCCTCCGGCATCGTAACCGCCGACCTCAACGGCGATGGCCGTCCCGACTTGGTGGCCATCGGCGCCTCCACAGCCAACGTGAAATGGTATGAGAACCTCGGCGCCAACCCCCCAGGGAAAGAGTGAAGCCGCGGCTACCTCAATTGTTGACTAACCACGACGGCCCCTGGACTGAGCCCTGATGCGCCTGCCCGCATGACGGGAAAGAGAGAGCCGCAAAGACCGCAGGACGCACCGTCATAAGCCGCTTCATGAGCCTCTGTGAATCTTTCGAGGCATCTTTCCCACCCGCCGTGGATTCCGCCTCGCGCTGTCGTGGCCCACGGTCGGCGCCTTGGTCAACAGCAGTCCGTTCCAGCCCGCCATCCCCTTTGAGGGGAACTTCCGGACGCGAAAAGAAGATTGCAAACAAAATCACACCCACGATCACAAGGAATTGTACGAGAAAGAACGCCAGCAAAAATATGTAGAGCATTTCAGCCTCGATTCACGGCGCTTTCACGGCTCACGCCCAGCGCAGCGGCCCGACGCACTACCGGCATCACGCACCCCGGTGCTTTGGGGGGCAGGGAAAGCACCGTCACCGTCACTTGTCATTCAAGCGCCAAGGACGCAGACGCGCCGCACACCTGATTTATCGGTACAATCGGCTGCTAGATGAGGATTTTCTTAGGATGTCCGTGGGCCGCACTCCCCACGGTGTCGGTTAGGGTTGGCTTTTGGGTGGATAGCTTCGCATGGTGAGAATCGTCCCCTCTTTGAAACTGTATTCGACCTGGTCCATGAGCCGCTGGATTAAATACACTCCGCGCCCACTTTCACGATAAATGTGGTCGCCTTCGGTTGGATCGGGAACTCCGGCGGGGTCGAAGCCGGCACCGGAGTCTCTAACCACGATGGCTATTCCACCGCCTTCCTCGATCTCCACGCTCAGGCGGACGCACTTTACGGGGTCGCCACGGTTGCCATGGAGCATGGCGTTGCTGAGCGCTTCTCGCAACGCGGCCTGGATATTCGACAGTTCCCGGCAATCGCCGTTTTGCTCCAGGAATCCAACGACCCTGCGCACCGCGCCTTCGATATTCCGCGGGCTCGAGGGAATTGATTCATCCAGCTTGGCAGAACTCTGGCTCACCGGATCTCCTAAACTTCGGATGGCTTCAGGCTGCGTGCGCTGCGGTCCTTTTCACCCTCCAGCCAGGCGACGTCGGCATGCGTATCTGCAAAGCGCCGCAGGCCTGCTCCCTTGATCGCGGAATCGGGCACCTTGTGAAGTGGCGTATAGCGGGGATGGTGAGATTCCTTGTAGGGATCATTACGCGCCGCATTATAGCAGCAAATCATGGACCAGCGCGGCTTCTCCGAGTGGTTCTGATCCGAGCGATGCAGCAGGTTGCAATGGAAAAAGAGGGTGTCACCCGGTTCCATTTCCACGTAGACCAGTTCCATTCTTTTCAGCACCTCGCGCACCCGCTCCTGGTCGGCGCCCGCTTGTTCCCCCGTCAGGACGTGATCGATGCGTCCCAGTTGATGCGAGCCGCGAATGACTTGCAGGCAGCCGTTTTCCCGCGTGGCCGGATCGACGGCGATGAAAGCGCTGGTGAGCAGCGGGGCCAGCACGCCGTTCTGGTACCAGTAGCCGTAGTCCTGGTGCCATGTCCACGCGCCGCCGATCTTGGCATCTTTCATGATCATCTTCGAATGGTAATGGTAAACTTCGCCGCCCAGGATTCTCTCCGCGGAGTTGACGATGGATTCGCAGCGCGCGAACATGCCATACAGCGTATCGCCGGGGTGGTTCCAGAGAGAGAGACGGACTTGCCCTCCTTCACCGTCTCCTCGGCCAAAAGAATGCTTGTCGAGTTCCCGGTCTTCCCTGGCGGCGCGCAGCAATAAGCCCGTCTCCTCCTTGTCGAACATCCCTTTGGCCAGGACAAAGCCGTTTGCTTCGTATTCCCGTAGGTGTTCACTGTTGAGTGCGCCCTTCGCCATCACAGCCCTCCCTCTACTACGATTCTCGAATTTCTGCGCGGCGCGCAAAGAAAAGCAGATCCTTCGCGTAGTTCACCCTGAGCGAAGCGAACGGGCTCAGGATGACATGTCATTCTGAGCGAAGCGAAGAATCTGCATTTGGTTGCGGCCCTGCCGCGCTGTGCACCTGCTGCCATTCATCTGACCTTGAAAACCCTCTGGTTTGAGTATATACCTTGTGGCGTTGTGTTCATACTTTGAGTCTTATGAAGAACCTCGGAGGAGAAGATGAAGGTTTGGGCTGAACTCGAGAAGCAGGCAGCGTGCCAGGTTGCGGCCTTGATGGCCGGGTCGGCGAGGACCGCTCCCAAGACGCGCGGCATCGACAACATCCAAGTTGTGGCCATCGACGATGAGATCTCCAGGCAGGCTCTGGTCAACAAAATGATAGAGATTGCGAGATCGGAGAACCGTCCGGGTTTTGAACGGGATGCCCATAACGTGGCGGCGTCGCCCGCCATCGTGGTGATTGGCGTCCGCTCCAACCCGGCAGGGCTGAATTGCGGCTTCTGCGGAAACCCCACTTGCGACGAACTGAAAGCCAAAGATGGCATCTGCAGCTTCAACTCCATCGACTTGGGTATAGCTGCTTGCTCGGCGGCGGCCATAGCCTCCAACCTGCACGTCGATACTCGCATAATGTACTCCGTAGGAAGGTCTTGCCTCGACCTCAAGCTGTTTGCGGAGGACGTCAATGAGGCGCTCGGAATTCCCTTGAGCATCACCGGCAAGAGCCCCTTCTTCGACCGCAAAGCGTGAGCGCCGTGGGAGCCGCAATGGCCGTGCCGACGGCCACTCCAAGGCGCTTCGCGCTTCAGACCCACGGCGCGCGCCGCCCGCCGGAAGCATTCGCCCGCGAGGCAACTCTGAAACCTCACGTTGCTCCCACCTTCCTGCCAGCCAAAGCACACCGGCCCCTCAGCCACGTTCGGCACGACTCAGGTTAGGCCGTTACAGCTCAATGTGGATTTCGCTAAGCGGTAGGCGACAAGAGGGACCTCGTCACTTGTGGCCGCGTTTCTGGACAGCCCTTGAACATTGCAGGCGAGTTGCCGATGTGACAGAATTAGGCGAGGGGCTCCCAGCTCGAACGTTATACGACTGCGTTGCAGGCTTGCGATTTTGGCGAGGGGTGTGCCGCGGAAACGTCAAGCGAGGCGCTCCAGGGCTAAGGGCGCTTGCAGGGCGAGTTCCTGATCATGGGCCAACTCGAAACGTGTTTTTGAAACCAACTACGGTGGGAGTCTGGCCGGCTACCTGAGGAGGTGAATCAGTGGATTGGGGCCATCACAACCTCGGAGATTACCACTTCTTTGTGAGGTTTAAGGAAGGGGCACGTTTGCTAGGCGAGCTGGCGGACGAGACGTATCTGAGCCATGAGAGCTTTTTGAGCCTGGTTTCTGCCGTTCACGAAGCCTACCACGTCTTCCAGAGCCTGGTTACCGGCGCGGGCTGCTCAGTGGTGCACGCCGAAGACCACTTTGTCGAAGCATTTCGGCAAGCTGTGGCCAGCGGGGCGGACGCGGACATGCGCTTCGCGGGCCTACTGTCCACGGGCGCCGAATACCTCAGAATGCACTTCTATAGGGCCGAGGACTCCGAGTATCTGTTTCACTCTGCCCAAAAACGCTCGCCGAGCGTTGCCGACACTCTGGGCGCACTCTCCAAAGTGACTACCGCGAGCCTGTTGGAATGTCAAGCCGCCTTGTTGACTGAACTTTACATCAGCCATTTGTTAACGTGGCGTCCGCAGGCTTTCGATATGGAGATCGTTGCCGATCTCGCCGAAGCTTTCCGGCTCGAACAGATGGAAGGCCTGTACCGGATACCGCTCGACCGCTTCCGGGAGACGGTCGGCCGCATCATCTCTCGCTCCGATTTTGATCAGGCGAGCCAAAGCCACCCCCTCTACCCCCAGTGCCCGAACATTGCCGAATACGGGCTATTGGGTTTTCTTCTCGACTACGCCCTCCACTTGCCACCGCCGATCATCGAGGAACTCGGCCCCGTGAAGCATGACGTCTATCAGGAAGACTTCGACCCTCCCGTCCGCTACGCCAAGTTGCTGGAGGCCTTGCTGGCAGACATTGTTATGACGCACAGAGGCATACGGTCACCGGAGCTTCCGGAGCTTAGCTTGTCCCAGCCTTACGAGTCTTTATCGCCGAGATTGGCAAAGTGGATCGACATCGGCGACCTTCTGGCGCGAGCGGAAGCGGAGGGCTTCCCGGCAACCTTGCTTCCGCCGCCGAATACGCTATTCCCGCTTAAGCGCGAGGAGATCTTGAAGGCCTTGGAGCTGAAGGTGGCGCCGGTCACGTTTCCGACCTTTGATAAAGTGAGCGAACTCTGGCTTTCTGTTCATCGCAGCAGCGAGCCACCGCAGGACCTTTACCGCCTGACGGCAACCCGCACTGCGGCGATGAAAACACGGTTGCAGACTGCGGATATTTTTTCGGTATGGAGGCCGATCGGCTTCTTTGCGGAGATCGGCATTCCGAGCTTCCTCGATACCCCGAATGGCCTCGCGTCCGGGGATAGGGCTGGCATGGAAATGCGCATCAAGAAGGAGGAGTACGATCCGAGCGATCCCATCTGGCGACGCTTCACCATGACTGCGATCCAACGCGAGGATGACGGGGAGTTCGTCACGCTGAAGTGCTATCCCGGAACGCCGTACGAGTTTCTGGACAAGGTAATCGGGCGCGAAATCCTGCTCCGTTCCTGCCAGAGCGTTCTGACCGGAACTCCGATGGCGTGTCCCCTCGCAGTGGGACTGTTCGCGCAAGTTCCTTGCGAGGGGCGTGGTCCTCAGTGCGCGAGAATCGAGGTGCCTGCGCAGTTGCCCCCGCGACCGGGTTGTATGGCGCGGGCGCTGTACGAAACCTATGTCGATGGAGGGAAAAAGAGGATGCAGATTCTGACAGACGAATTAGTCGACCGATGCTTTAACCAGTGCCGGAAGGAGGTGGCGAATGTGCTCGGAGCCGAAGAGCAACGAAAGGACGATCGCTCGCTCCATATGGACCCCACGGCGATCCTCGCCGTCGTGGCGTGGAAGGTCCTTGTGCCTTTCCTGGTTTCGCTCTCTGCCAGCGTCTCGGCCGCGGCGATCAACGCCAAGCGCATCAAGGGACAATCCGTCAAAGGCTTGAAGGAGATGATTCAGGAGCGCATCGGGCAGCCTATCCGGATCGATCCCACGCGGGTGGAAGAATCCGTCATCCTGGTGGAAGAGATTCTGCAGCCATATGGAGTAAACCGCGAAAAGGCGCGCAAGATAGTCGACGTGCTGGTCTCGACGGCGACTGGGTCAGGGAACGCGCCGGGAGCGTCAGAATCACGCAGCCCAAGCTGATGGCTCACGCCGAGCTGGTCCAGAGATTGGTGAGCCAGTTCTTCCTCTAGGTAAACCGTGGAAGTGCCCTTGGCGAAGCAACCAGGATTCTGGTGGAAAAGGCAGGGTGGCATTTTCAGGCAGCACGCGCGCCACTTGACGACAATTGGACCGAGTCGACCGTAAGGCCATGGTGCTCGGCCGGTTGGTTCCCGGGCCGCGCTACCACTTCGTTTTACACCACCATCATGGAGTTCGGAATTGAGCGCCTGAAGCTGCCTGACGACTTTGAGGTTGAATGGTCGCCAGACTAACCCTGCCGAAGGCGCCTTGGAGTGTCCGTCAACCGACGGACACTCCAAGGCGCTTCGCGCTTCAGACCCACGGCGCGCGCCGCCCGCCGGAAGCATGCGCCCGCGAGGCAACTCTGAAACCTGACGTTGCTCCCACCTTCCTGCCAGCCAAAGGACACCGGTAGGTCACCCACGTTCGGCACAAGTCAGGTTAGGCCGTTATACGTCCAAGCGGAGAGGAGCGCAGATCCAGACGTCCCCGAACCCCGTTATCATTCCCAATCTGTTTTAGGTGGTGGGTTGGGCAGTCGGCAGATATTGGCAGACCCTTGCCGCCAAGGGAGGAGTAATCTGGCATTGGACTCCCCAATGGCCCCTTGTGCATCACCCCATGCTTCCCATCCTCTCGCGCCACATGAATTCTTCACCTTAATTACTGCGCATTGACTTGCCTGTCATCGCGGCCTAAGATGCAGCTCATAGGAAGTTCGCTCCCCATGGTCGGCACGGCCGTCGGCCACTATCGCATCCTGGAGAAGCTCGGCGGCGGGGGCATGGGTGTGGTTTACAAGGTTTAAGACACCAAGCTGGGTTGCACCATCGCGTTCAAGGTCCTGCCCACGGAGCGCGTAGCTGATCCCAACCGCAAGCGGCGGTTCGTTCAAGAAGCCCGCGCGGCTGCGGCGCTGAATCACCCCAACATCATCACCATTAACGACATCGATGAGGCCGAGGGCGTCCACTTCATCGCCATGGAGTACGTGCAGGGCAAGACGCTCAATCGGCTGATTGCCCGCCACGGCCTGCGGTTGAACGAGGCGCTGAAGTACGCCGTGCAGATGGCCGCGGCCCTGACCAAAGCCCACTCCGCCGGCATCGTGCATCGCGACCTGAAACCCACCAACGTGATGGTCACGGACGATGGCTTGGTGAAGGTCCTGGACTTCGGCTTGGCCAAGCTCATGGAAGCTGCGCCGACGAGCGAGGCGGAGACGGTGGCCACCGCGGGGCCAGCGACGGCGGAAGGGACGATTGTGGGGACGGTGGGCTACATGTCGCCGGAACAGGCGGAAGGGAAGCCGGCGGATGCGCGTTCGGACATTTTCAGTTTCGACTCCGTGGTTTATGAAATGCTCACGGGGCAAAGAGCGTTCCAAGGCGAGACGAAAATCTCGACGATAGCGGCCATCCTGCGGGAGGAGCCGAAGCCGCTGAGCCAGGCCGCGCAATGTCTGCCGTGCGAGGTCGAGCGACTGGTGAAGCGCTGCCTACGGAAGGATCGCGAGCACCGCTTTCAGACGATGGCAGATCTCAAGGTTGCGCTGGAGGAATTGAAAGAGGAATCAGACAGCGGCAAAATGGATGTTCCTGCTGCTCTCCCCAAGCGCAAGCTGGCATAGTGGGCTTTGGCCGCCGCAGGCTTGTTGGTGTGTCTGGGGGGCAGCATCTTCTATCTATGGCAGCGCGGTAGCAAGCCTCCTGCGGCGCCGCGCGCCTTTCCTCTGACCTACTTTGGCGGCATTGAGCAGCCGCGGTTGTCGACATCATCGAAAGAATGCTCAACCGTTTTGCTCTTTGCTTGATGGCCTCGATAGTTGCTGCGGATGACGCGGTAGCGGTAGTGGCAGTCATAAGACCTCTCCCTCAGGTTCCGACTCTTGATTTTACCCATCTCAGTATGGCTCGGCATTTAGACGTTTCGTCTTCACGTCGAACAATCAGATAGCGCAGTAGATCGAAATTGGTGGATGTACTATTTCTTCCGCACTATCGAGGTATTTTCCATACTGGCCTGCTTGTTCCACCCGTGGAAACGCGAGAAGTCACCCGCAGTCCATGCCTCGCGGAGTCCAGGAGTACTCAGATCCCAGTCTGGGCGGATTTCGCTCGTCACGGCGCGCAGATCGTGCCAAAGATCGATGACCGACGGACGCCCCCAGAACCAGTAGCCGTTATAGATGCTGTAGATCACGAGGCCCGGCTTGAGCACGAGTGTATGCGGGATCATGGGATTATGCTCGGGGTCGGTGTACTCCTGGATGTCGAGATCCTTCTGAATGGTTCGGTTGGGGTCCGAAAGGAAGGTCCACTCGGCTCCGATTGACGCACGGAATTCCTGCAAAGTATGGTGATCGTCGGTCGAGATCGTGGCGATCTGAGTGTACGCCACTGCGATCTTCGGGTAGAACGCGGCGAGTTCCAAATGCTGCTGGTGCTCTTTTGGGCAATAGTGGCCGCGCGCGAGCGTGAGGATTAGCGGATCGTCGCCCTGTAGCTCGCTGAGCTTGCACAGTTTGCCCGTGTGATCGGGCAGTTCGTAGTTGGGGAAAATACCTCTGGGCACGATATCAGAACGCATGATTGGACTCCTCCCGTTTCTCTCAAAGATCCAGAGTGACACCCGCGTTTGGCTGGGAACAGCATACGAGCACGTTCCCGGGAACGGGCCTCTCCAGCGGCTCAGGGTTATAAATAATCGATCCGCCAATCAGACCAGTCATGCAGGTATGACAGACCCCAGTCCGGCACGACCATCTGACCGGAACGTCGCACGCTTCCGCCAGTTCAAGCAAGCTCGCGAATTTCGGATCCCAAGGGGCGGTAATCCCGCTACGCGCGAATGAGACTGGGGGGCCAGATCCGGGCGGCCCTTGTGGTAGGTGAGGAGTGTGAACAACTTGCGCCATACCAGGGGTAATAGCCTCGAGAGAACCGAAGATCTCCGTGTGCACACTCTCGGCGAGTACACCCCAGGTTCGCAGGCCATCGCGCATATTCTGCAAGAATGGAGAGGGGCCGCACAGATAGAAGTCGCTACTCTCTGACACGCCAATTCTTTCCAGCAAAGCTGCGTCAATATGCCCGGGAGCATCGAAGTCTGCTCCGACTTGGTCGATTGCAGCGGGCCTGCTGTACACGATGTATCCTCGTCCGCGAGAGAGCTGCTTCAGTAATGAGCGCGATTCTTCTGCAAATGGATGGGCGACGCGATTGCGCGCTCCATAGATCCACCAGATCTCTCGTTGCGATCTTTCCGCAGCGAGTGTGTGCAGCATCGCCATCACGGGCGTTGCGCCCACTCCAGCGCTCAGCAGAACCACAGGACTCTGGCCTGCGCGCAGAGTAAAGCTTCCTCGGGGTGCACTCACACCCAATACATCGCCTTCTCGCACGCGGTTGCACAGAAATGAACTTCCGATCCCGTTCAATTCGCTCTTGACGCTGATGCGGAAATGGTCGGCTGCCGGCAGATCAGACAACGAATAGCTGCGAAGAACCGGAACTTTGTTCGGATCGATAAGCAACCGCAAGACAACAAATTGACCCGCCTGGAAGGCAGGAAGAGGGGCCGCATCGATCGACACAAGAACGAAGGAACTCACGCTATCGCTTTCTTTGCGAATCTGCGCAACTCGCATTTGCCTAAATCCCTGCCACGCGGGAGCTTGCTCCTCATCTGCGAGTCCCGGATTCCCCGCCGCAGTTTTGGAGCTCAAGTCTTGTTGGAGCATTGCCTGGAACGAACTCTGCCAACCTTTGCTAAGTGCAGGAATCCGTAGCGCTCGTTGCAGTTGTTCGCGAGAATGTCCCGGCAAATACAGGAGGGCGTCAACCTCGCCCACGGTGATTCGCTCTGGACCGTCAGCAATTTTTACAATGTCATCGCCTGCACCAACTTCTCCCTCTTGCAACACGCGAAAGTAAAACCCTGGTCTTCGATGTGCTACGAGAAGCGCTGCCATACGGGGTTCATTCATGCGGATCCCCACGCGGTAGCACGTCACGCGTGGCTGCGTGACTTCAAATAACGCACCACCGATGCGGTATCGATCGCCGATGCACACCTCGTCATCCGGAAGCCCCTCCACCGTGAAGTTTTCGCCGAATTGACCGAAAGTAAAATCACTGCGGCCCAGAAAGCGCTCCCAGTGATGGTACGAGTCCATCTGGTAGACGAAGACGGCCCGGTGCTCCCCTCCGTGACCGGCGAGATCGGCTTGCGCGTCACCATCGATATCGAGTTTGCGCACCACTCGCCGTCCATCAACTGGAGATTTCCAGACTGACGTTCGGACCGTTTTGCCGTTCCATGTCACGTCGCGCGGAAGGCCGACATTTACTGAAAGCAATCGGGGCATGCGTACCTCATCGAAGTCCAGCGTGCGGTTATGTGTCCATGCGTTCGACCCACTGAGCGCGCCATGCGGGCGCCACGAATGGATCCGCAAAGTACTGTGTTTCCCGCGCAACCTTGTCGTCCCTGAACTCCATGATGCTCACGGTGCAGGACGGCTTGCCGTCATATGTCAGGATGAATTCGGTGACCCAAAGATCACCGCCGCCAATGATTCGCCGGACAGCAAACCGCTTTTTGCTCGGCTGACTCGCGCGCTGGTCTTGTATGTTGCGTCGACCGCGGGTTCGCTCGCCTGACTGCGGGTATTCCAGCACCGCGTCCTCGTGATAGATCAGGTGCTCCGTTTCAAAATCGTTGGCATCGGACGCCGCCCAATGCTGATCCAGTGCCGCACGGATCTCTTGATCCCGCACTCCAGAATACTGCTCCGTCTTTTGTTGATCGTTCATCTTGAGCCCTCAATTCGACAAGAAGCTAAATGCTTAAGCGGAATCGGAGTGTATGACTCGTCAACTCGCGCAGACTCCTCCTACGAGTTGTTGCTTCGCGGATCGTCTTTTGCACTGAGGTATTCCAGTCCAAGCGCCCCCAACGCGGTCACTTGCGTGACGTACTCGCCGGATTTCGCCCAGTGGAAATGGGGCGTGTTGCCAGGCAGAATGATCACGGCGCCGGGCGGATAGGCTTACCGACTCACTTCTTCTTCCCGTTGAGTGCCGGTAGAAGAAGTTTCAGAAGTGCTTCGTCCGAGAACGGGTTCTGACCTGAGATCAACTCGCGATCTTGAAGGACGTAGCTCTTCCATGGAGCGACCACACTTACGTCACCACCCGCCGTACGCAAGGCGAAGTCGGGGTAGAACAGCACCTTGCCGCCAATCTCAAGCGGCTCCCGCTGCTGCTCTTCCGCCGTCGAAAAGATAGTCATCTTATACCCAGAATATATCCAGCCTTGAGCCTTTGCCCGCGCTCCAGCGGCATCGCCCGCCGCCAGCGCTCCGACCACCTCTGTCGAATTCGGAAGAGCCGAGAGAAGTGAAATCGGGCCATGGCAGAGCACCGCCGTAGGCTTGGATGTTTTATGAAAGTGTCTCATCACGGTGCCAGCGTCGGGATCATCGAGAAGATCAATCATCGGGCCATGACCGCCGGGGACGAAAACAGCGTCATATTGATCCAGGCCCGATGCGATGACATCCGAGATACGAGTTGGATTTTTGAGCCCAGTCAGGCTGTCGCGGAACCTTAGATAGTCCTGAAGCCTAGCCTCGTCCCCACCGAAGAACTGGGCCGTAGCTGAATTGACATCCATTTGCGGCGTGTTCCCTTTCGGGTTGGCGAAGGTGATTTCGTAGCCCTCCTCCATCAGGGCGCGAACCGGAACCGTCAGCTCGTTGAGGTAGTAGCCAGCGCCGGCATAAACCTTGCCATCTCGCAACGGCAAGCCGTGACCGCTCGAGACTAGTACCAAGACTTTTCCTTTTGTTGTCATTTTGTTCTCCTCTTTGAAATCGAATCTGTTCTCCTGAAATATGGAACTAAAACTGGGGACAGACGGGACGTTCGCTAATTCCTGTTCATTGAAATTGGGCTACGTTCCGTCTGTCCCCACTGTTTCCACTGTTTCCTGTCCACGGTTTCCTCCAAAGTGCGCAGGGACGGGCCACCGCCGTTGATATAGATTATGGCTGCGGGAATCCGAACATCAACCACGACTGATTGGCTACCCAATGCGGGTACAACTCCGTCATCTGATCGAACAGTTCCTGGTCAGACGTCGTGGTTTTCTGCAGCCTATCGAAGTCCTGCAGGTAACGCTTGGTGTCTTGGATCGTCGAGGGAGAGTCGGGTGCGCCAGGCTTCTTGTGACCGGCGACAACAATCGCCGGGTTCAGCGCCGCTAACCGGTCTAGCGCCGCGATCCAGTTCTTTCGGCTCTCAGGGGTTGTGTCGCCGACGTACATGCGGCATTGGTTGTACACAACGTCGCCAGCGACGATCAGGCCGATCGATGGAGCATATAGAGACGTCGAATCGGGACTATCGGTGCGGCCCTGCTCGATGATGCGCAATTCGTGGCCCTCGAGAGTGAACGTGTCGTGCTCATAGGGCTCAGGTGGAGCCAACTTGGTGGCCACTTGCCCGGGAAAGAGCCGGCGGGCCAACCGCTCCACTGTAGGAGAGAAAGACGTCTGCATGGCGTTCACCGCCTCGGGCGTTGCTATCGCCCGAGCGCGCGGGAAACGGTCGAGCAGAATGCTCAGACCGTAGAAGTGGTCGAAATGGGCGTGCGTTATATAGATGGTCTCCAAGTTGCGGTTGTGCAGAGCGACCCAAGCCGCGAGAGCCTCGGCCTCAGCCACTGTCCCCATTGCGTCCACCAGCACCGCGTCGTACTCGCCGAAGATTAAAGTCGAGGTGATAGGATCAAAGCCGAGCGCTTCGCCGAAGGGCTTTGGCCGCTCGCCGACCATAGTCTTTCCCGGGGCCGTAAAAACGTTCACACCGAGCGTGTTCGACGTGATGGGGACGGTCATGTGCGTGGTCTCCTTAAGTTCAGTATGATCTGGGATAACCCGAATGTTTTCCAAATCTGCGCCCTGCGCGAGATGGGCACTGAGTGCGAGCGTCGTCAGACCATCGGGCGCGGCCTGCGGCTCTGCGTGAACCAGCAGGGCGAATGCTTGAGGGGGTTTGAGATCAACAACCTCACCGTCGTCGCCACCGAAAGCCATGAGCTCGGATCGTCCAGGCGGCGCACGCCCGTATTGCTGCTGATGGTCAGCCACGCCTAGCCGATCAGGGCCACGAAATATCGCAGCCGTTGACCGCTTCGGTAAGGTGCTCGCGAAAATCCACGCCGATGGGCAGGCTAACCACGGGCCGCCGAGATAAGGCTAGTCTTTCCGGACCGCGATGCAGTCGATTTCAATATCAAACGGGCCCGTCCATACCGGCACACAGAAGAAAATGCGGGCTGGCGGATTGTTGGGAAAGTAGCGCTTGTAGATTTCGTTGAATGCCTTGAAGCGCTCCGGGCCTACACAGAATACGTTGATCTTCATGACGTGCTCGAGGTCAGATCCCGCCGCCTCAAGTGCCGTCTTCAACTGTTCCAGGATGCGTTCGGCCTGCTGTTCGAAAGGCGGGTTGACGAGAATTTCTCCGGTCTTGGGATCAAATGGCGGCATACCCGAGATGAAGACCATGTCGCCGGCGCGAGTGCAGGTCGAGACCGGCGCACCCCATTTCTCGAAATTGCTGTCAAACGGTTCGACGCGGATAATTTCCCTCTTCACCATCTGATGATAGTCCTTTCTATGCCTGAACCTAGGGCGCCTGCCAATTCAGGGCTTTGTGCGGCTAAGCGGCGTTGTATCGCTCGCGCCAATGGTCTAGCGCTAAGCGGACGTCCGTAAGCGCATAAATCCGCATCCCATCCGCGCCGAGCGTTAACCGTACGTGACGTCGGTGCTCTGTCCGACTTCGATGATGTAACCGTCAGGATCGCGGATGTAGCAGCGAATCTCGCCGTACTTGGGTATGGGCTCCGTGATGAACTCGGCTCCTCGACTTTTCCACAATTCGTAGCACGCATGAATATCCGCAACGCGGAAATTCATGAAGCTGTTGATGTGATTCGGGTCGGGGACGCTGAGCGTCACCGTCGGCTTATCCGGGGTCGGCCCGCCCCCAACGTTCAGAATCATCCAGATATTCGCAAGCTGAAGGTACCCAGGCGCGTTGCCGTCACCCAGGCTAAGAATGCGAGCGCCGAAGACCTTTTCGTAGTAGTGAGCCGATCGCTCAATGTCGGCGACGGTGAGAAAATGCGCGATGCTGATCCCCTCTCGCGGGGGCATCTCATAGCTCTTCTGTTCGACTTGTACGGCGCTCATTGATGGCTCCTTTCGATATGGTGCGCAGAATATGTTGAATATCACTACAGACACTCGAAACGTGTCCGCCAGGGAAAGTGCAGGTGGGGTACCAAGACGGAATCCACGGCTCAGCCGAGACAAGTCCCTTTTCCTGATTAGTTTGAGCTGCTGCCGAAATTGCCGAGTGAGCCCGAACCGTTGACGAAAGTCGAGGCTCGGTGGCGGTTCTTCGACACTGGCCTGGGAGGGCCGGGAGGCAACGATTCAATGCGAGCCGAGTTTTTCAGTTGTGTCGGCGCTGGGCTCATAGCGAAGAATAGCCGGCAGCAATTCGACGAAGGTCGAACTGCCGTCACTGAGCTTGGGCTTTCGACACGAATCAGGCTGCTTCCTACGTCATGGAGGAGCTCCGGATGGCCTCGCAAGCTAACGATTGTCAGACTCGAATTAATGTGTCTTGGCATGCCGCCAGATTGGCAGCGCAATTGCCACTCAGTCGCCTGTGGCTTAATTGCTTTCGCGAACGGGCCGGCACCGCGCTCGCCCTCTGGCCAAACATTTAAAGAAAGGATGGCAAAGACATGCCGGAAGCGACCTGGGAACCTTACGAGAAACACGGACGGCTCACGACGCAGAGCGACTTGCCCGACAGCGTCTACGCGTTTCCGAAGCAGCGGAAAGAACCGCTTACCGACGCACAACATGTGCGTAACGCGGTCGCGCGGTTCGATCAAGTCATCGACGTCTCCGATGCCGACCGTGCTCTGGCGTTCGCGAACATCGAGAAAGCTGCGAACTATTACGGCGTGAACCTCGCGGAGACGTCGTGGCACGACCTGGGCATCCATCCCCAATAGAGAGAATAAAAGAGAGGTTGCTGCCAAAGACGCCGTGGCTCGCGAACGCCGAGTGCAGAGCTAAGAATCCACCGGTCACAGAACCGGTCGACAGAATGAAGTGATGGCAAAAGTTAAGTGAAATCTGAACCAGCCAAAATCATACTTGAAGAGGAGACAGAATATGGCGGACACAAACGCAGTGATCGCAGTGTACGACAACCACACGGCAGCGGAAGACGCGGTCAAGGAGCTTCAGAAGTCAGGCTTCGACATGAAGAAGTTGTCAGTCGTGGGGAAGGATTATCACACGGACGAGCAAGTCGTTGGCTACTACAACGCGGGAGACCGCATGAAGTATTGGGGGAAGTGGGGCGCTTTCTGGGGTGGCTTCTGGGGCTTGTTGTTTGGCGCCGCATTCTTTTGGGTGCCCGCGATAGGCCCTGTGCTGGTTGGCGGTCCGTTGGTGGCTTCGATCGTCGCCGGCCTGGAGAACGCGCTCGTAGTCGGCGGTTTGAGTGCTATCGGTGCCGGTCTGTACAGCATAGGCATACCCAAAGACAGCATCGTAACCTATGAGACCGCCGTGAAGGCTGGCCAGTTCCTGGTAGTTGCTCATGGAACTGCCGCTGAGGCGGCTAAGGCCAGAAATATTTTGGACACCTTGAAACCGACCCATGTGACCGATCATGTTCTCGGACCTGCCAGGTAAGCGGCCACCCGTTGAACGCATCGCGAAGTGGGATCGGATCGCTTATGGGTTCCCACCTCGTGGCCAATTCCAGCTTCGCTCGTCCAAGTTTTGTTAGTCGCTGTTTTACACACCGTACAACGAGAGGAAATATGAAAGCAATTGTTGTCCAGCAATATGGCGGTCCTGAAGTGCTGAAGTTCGAGGAGTACCCTGACCCGGTTCCGGGTCCGGGCGAGGTGCTGGTGCGGGTCGCCGCCACGAGCGTGAATCCGCTCGACTACAAACGACGTGCCGGGTTGACGAAAGACTACTATCCCATCAAATTTCCGGGACTGATCGGAGTCGACCTTTCGGGGACTGTGATCAAGATTGGGCCGGGAGTGGAAGGCTTTTCCGTCGGCGACCAGGTGTTCGCTATGGCGGACAATACTTACGCTGAACTTTGTGTCGTGAATACAGCGATCTTGGCAAAAATCCCCAAGGGGCTCGATTTGATCCAGGCGGCGGCACTGCCGCTGGTGACGACGACCGGCAACCAGCTCCTTTCAGCTACCGGAATCAAGGCGGGCCAGACGGTTCTCGTCGCAGGTGCTGCTGGAAATGTCGGTCGTTCGGCGGTGTTCACAGCGAAAGAACGCGGGGCGACTGTGATCGCGGGGGTTTTGAAGAGGCAAATGGATGAGGCGAAGACTGTGGGCGCGGATCGGGTGGTGGCAACCGACGACGACACCGCGATTGCGAATCTTCCTCCGCTCGATGCGGTTGCGGATGCGGTCGGCGGAAGAACCGCCGAAAAGCTGATCGCCAAGGTCAAGCCGGGAGGAGTGTTTGCTTCGGTTCTCAGGGCGCCGCAGAACGCCGCGAAGTACCCATCTGTAAAGGTGGTTTTTGTATTCTCGAAATTCGACAGGAAAACGCTCGAGTTCATGGCCGAAGCGGTGCGAGATGGCAAGCTCGTAATCCCGATTAGCAAGGAACTGCCACTCAGTGAAGCGGCCGAGGCCCAAGCGGCGGCAGAAAAGGGCGGTATCGGGAAGATCTTGCTGGTGCCTTGACATTATTTTGCAAACAGAGGGCACGAAAGGAAAATCGGAAATGAAAAAGGGTCCGCGTGGAATCAACCCCCCTTCGAAGCCGAGTGGCGATGGGTGTGTGGAGTGTCTGGCGTCACCGAACGGTTGGTGGTTTCATCTCCGTCGGTGTGCGGAGTGTGGGCACATCGGATGCTGTGACACTTCTCCGAGTCAGCATGCATCCAAGCATGCGGCAGCGACAGGACATCCGATCATAGCGAGCTTTGAGCCGGGTGAGGATTGGTTCTACGATTACGAGAAGCAGGGGATGATCGAGGGTGTGGAGTTGCTTCCGCCGCATTCGCATCCAAGAAATCAGCCCGCTCCTGGACCAGCAGGAAGGGTGCCAGCCAACTGGGAATCGCTCCTAAACTAGCTGCCCGTTATAGGACGCCAGCAGATGACGCTTCCGCAATCACGGCTGGGAATGGCGCTGCTACATGCGTGACCCCGACGGCTACCTCATCGAGGTGGGCCAATATACTAAAATCGCCCTCGACTGGTTCAACAACCGCAGTTAATTTGGCATGCGATAAACAACAGGACGTTCGAATCTTCCTAGGCCCAAGGGATGAAGCGATTCGCTCCCCGGTGAAGCGCGCAATCTAGGGGGCCGATTATACGCAGGGACCTCGACGCAAATGATTTCCACGAGAACCGGCGGGTATTTCATTGCCGACCGTTTGCGGAAGTGTCTCGCCGCCGAGCATCACATCTTATCCGAAAGGCTGAGAACGATTTTCCCCGGCTGGTGTGGCGCACCAGCCAACATTTCATGTGCCTTTCGCACCTGTTCCAACGGAAGCACGGTGCCCACGTGCGGTGTCAGCTTGTTGTGGTTGAACAGTTCAGCAAGCTTGTCCAGGCGCTCGGTGGTCACTTCGGCCAGGAAGAAGACGGCCCGAGTGTTCGTCAATCGGCCGGGATCCGGCAGAGGTTCCGAAACCACTGACACCAGAATACCGCCCGTCTTGATGATCTTGAATGAACGCTCCCGGGTTTCTCCGCCGACCAAGTCGAGAACGATGTCAACCTTTGGCACAACGGCTTCGAAGCGGGTTTGTTTATAGTCAATGACCGCCGTTGCGCCAAGGCTCTGCACGTATGGCGCGTCATCGGCGGAAGCCGTGGCATAAACGTGCAGACCGGCTTGGCTGGCGAGTTGGACGGCGTAGGCGCCGACATTGCCGCCTGCGCCCAGGATCAAGACGCTCTGGCCCGAGCTCGCTTTCGCGTAGTCGAATAGCATTTGCCACGCCGCTACGGCAACCACCGGCGCCGAGGCCGCCTCATGGAAGCTCAGCGAGGCGGGTTTCCGCGCAATCATGTTCGCGGAGGCCAGCGCCAACTCCGCATACGCTCCGACGAACTGCGGGTTGGTGACACCGTAGATCTCGTCGCCGGGCTGGAATTGGGTCACGCCGGGCCCAACAGCTTCGACCACGCCGGACAAATCCGATCCCAGGATGAGGGGTAAGGGCGCATTCACTACACTCTTGTTTTCACGAATCAGGGCATCCCACGGCCCGACTCCCGCACTGGCCACACGCACGGAAACCTGGTCCGCACCCGGAGTGGGGCGAGGGAGATCGTCGACGACGATCACGGCGGGCGGTCCGAAACGATGAATTCTGGCTGCTTTCATTGGCGAGCTCGCAAGGCCTTCAGCATGCGCCCTACGGCGCGCTAAAGACCCAGACCTCCGTCCACAATCACTTCACTTCCAACTGTAAACGCAGATTAGTCAGAAGCCAGGAGCACGACCGCCCGGGCGACCTCGCTAGGCTGGCCGAAACGCCTCGCGGGGATTTGGCCCTCAAGTGCCTCAGCCGTCGCTTTCAGATCGGCGTCGGAAAGTCCCAATTTGCTGTACAGAGCGACGATACCTGTCGGCCCCCCGTTCCCAAGAGTAATCCCCGGGCGATTGACTCAGCATCGATGCGTTGCACCTCAGTCCTGAAACTTTCTCGGACCCTCGTACCGGAGACGGAAGAAAACGTGGTAAGGCAGAGCATAGTGGATGCTTATCAATCTATACCACGGTGCAGTTTCGGGTGTATAGCTCACGTTACCGTACGTCGTCGGTCGGTCGATCCCCGGCTTGGTTGTCTCACCTAATACTTGGAGGGAAATCGTCCGGAACTCCTCATCAATTAGCTGTCTTCTTAGGAGATCGCCATACAGCGTTGGGCCGCCTTCACAAAGCAGTGTGCGGATGCCATGTTCCTGCCGTAGAAGTTGGGCTGCGGTCACAAGATCAACCCCCGCGCCGGCTCCCGCCGAGATTATATTAATGCTCCCCTCCCGTCCAAGCATCTTGAGCTGTGATCGGAGGCTCTTTTCCCCCTCCGTTGTGGTCAGTATCCAAGGTTCAACCCGCGGCGAATCGAAAACGCGAAGAGTGGCATCGACGTTCCCAGAACCGGTGAGAACGATAATCTTCTGCTTGTCGAGACCTAAAGTTTCCTCTCGGTACACCCGCAGTTGCTCGTCATCGATGCCATAGTCCTCGCCGCGCGCGCCTGGGCCTTGCTCTTCGCGGAGGGCGGTCGCACCGATCAACTGTCCATCGTGATGCGCCCGCAGGAAATCCATCAGCCATCGATCTTCTCCGCTCCTTGAAACCTCCCTGCCACCAGCACGGCCCTTCAACTCCCTGAATGAAGCCCTGCCGTCGAGTCCCATCACAAAGTTGGAACTTATATACGGACGATGGGGGTCACGAGGCGGCGGAAAACCAAACGGGCCATAACGCTCCTTGATATGCGGCGGTAAAGGAAATGTATCTTCGCTCGCGTTATAGCAATGTTGAAGATCCATCGCCACCCCCTGAGAAAGAACACCACGACATTCAACTTTCTGTTCACTTTGTGGAAAAGGTGAGCGGTTTCCGTGACCCCGCCTCCCATTCCTCGTACTTAATGCCGGGGCAGACGCGGTTCAACGCTTCTCGTACGGGTGGAAGATATAGTCCTTCGCCTTCACGGCTGTATGGCACGCGTTTCCGCAGTCTGACAGGCTTTTGGGATCGGCCGTGAACCTGTCCGATGCGGCATCGTAGTTGAACACCGCGTATCCCCATCCGCCGGTTTTCGGAAATCTCTTGCTGTCCTTTTCCATGACGAAAGCCTGGGCAAAGACGTCTGGCACATCCACGACGAAGGGGGCCTCCGTGCTCTTCTTCGGCTTCCACTGGAGCTTCACGATCATTGAGCCATCCGGGAAAGGCTGGCCGTTGCCGGGAACGCCGGCCTTGTACGCCGTGATCATGGCCGGATTACCGACGATCACCTTGAGCACTTCGTTGGTGCTTGCGGAAGAGACAACGGCCCAGTCCTCATATCCCCTGAAGTCAGAGAACGCGATTCCGCTCGGCGATTTCAGCGAGTACTTGTCCTGCGCGTAAACGGCCGTGGCGACGAGAACGGCGAGCACTGCCACGGCTGTCGCAACGATGGTAAAGCCGGCGATACGTTCCGCGGCGGTGCGTGTTTCTATCTTCTGTTCTTGTTCTTCTTGGGCCACAGATTTCGTCACAAGTTCAGACATGGTGCGTTCTCCTTCACAAAAAAAGTTTTCGAAGCCTGATCAACGTGCATCTCGAACGATTGTAATTAAGCCATCTATCCATCGAGTTTCCAATTGGCCGGACTCCCCGTCAACGTCGGCCGCCGCCTCGGGACCCTCCAAAGCCAGGCGAAAATGTTCTCGGCATACCGCCGCCGATTCGGGGTCCGAAACCGCGAAATTCATTCGTCCGGGATTCGCCGAGGGAGCGCGATTGGCGTTGACCTTCGAGCCCCTTCCCCGGTGCGGACCGCGACCACCGACCACTATTCCCCTGCTGGTACCATCCGTTCTGGCGATGTTCCCAAACCTGTCCGTTCCTGCCGGCGTATAAGTCGCGCGACTGTCCCTGCCCGGCGAGCCTCGCGCCACCCGTCGGGCGCGGCGCCCTCGCCACGACCGCGTTGCCTCGCCAACGGTTGTAGACGTTCGCGTTGTAGTGATACCGCTCGGCATCGCCGGGGTGCCAATGGGGATTCCAGTGATCGCTATAGATGCGGTTCGTGTACCAGAGATTGTGATACCACCAGTAAGAACCAAACGGCCGCCAGAACCATCCGCCGCCCCAATAGCCGTAGCCAAATCCAAAGCCCCAGGTCCAGGGCCAACCGAACCAGTAGTCGCCGATCCAGGGTGGATATACCCAGCCGGTGCCGAATACCACGACATCGTCTGACACGTACGCACCCAGATAACCGGGCAGGTAACCGTAATAGACGACGTCGGGGGTCGATTCGTAGACATAGACGTAACGATCATGGAAAAGCGGAGAGCTGGGCGGGATCTGATAAATCTCGGGAGGAATCAAATCGGCGATCATCCAGGGACCGGTTGGCGATTCGGCCACGAACCAGACAGCGTTGTGGCAGGCGTAATAGCGCGCGCCGGCATGAGTCACGTCGGTTGAAGTGTTCACGGCGTATTCCAGCGATGTGCCCTCGATGGGCCGAAACTGGGGCGGACCGTCGTAACGGACATCAAGTTTGGCTTCGGTTCGGCGCACCGCCGCGGTTTGGGGAATCTGATTGGCGATCACCGCCTCCCGGGCCTGTTCTGTGCCGGGAACCGATGCCAGCACGGCCCCCTTCGGGCTATCGGGAGGAATTTGGGCGAAATCGCTCGGGATCTGGCTCGCCGATACCCAAGTCCAAGGCCCCGCCAACGACTTGCTCTGGTACCACCGTCCCGAGAGCAGCACGTAGTAATCCTGGGAGGGAACATCCAGGAAGATGTTGTTCTCGGTATTGGTAACGGAGAGCAGCTTGGTTTTGGGAATGGGCGAGAGCTGGGGAGCGCCTTGGGTTACTAGTAATTCCGCTGGCGTGGTGCTCATAAATACCGTCGGAAGCGCTCCACCCATGGGCGGCGGGCCAGGATCCTTGGAGTGATCGTGGGGGTCTTTCTCTTCGCCTTCATCGATCTGCGCCTTGGCTTGGTCCAGTCCGGATGGCGGGTTCGTCGCAACCGTCCAGGGCCCGTCCAGGGTTGCTGCCGTCACCCAAACTCCATTGCCATCGAGGTAGTAGCGGGAGGCCGCTGTATCGTAGATTAGTGTCGCCGGCGTGTTGATCACGTGCTGGAAGGGAGTGCCCGGCACGGCGCGCAGGACGGGTTGCCCATCGATCAAAATCAGCACTGCGGGCGTGAAGCTGTACAAAATCTTCGGCGGGTCGTTCTTCACCGCTACCGATTCGTTATCAACCTCAGACTGGGTCATCGCCAGCTCGGCGAGCAGTCGATCCAAAGTGATGGTGCGCGGCCAATTCGGCAGGCCGTCGCGGATGGCTCGCTCTATCTCCGGCTCCTGCGATTTTGCCGCCGGGAAGCTAACGGAAGACACTTTGAGGTCGTCCAGAGTCACCATGCGGCTTTCTCGATCGATATCGATCCGGGCCGTCAGAGAGACGATTCCGTACTTGGCTGTTGACTCACCGGACCGAGTCACGGTTATCGCAGCACGCGCCTGTAGATGGTTCTTTTTCAATTGATCGACTTGAGGCTGGTAGACCACGATGTGAAATCCGCCTGCATCCAGTTCGCGGGGCCATCCGGAGTCGGCGTCAGGGGGCGTCTCCGCTAGCACGGACATAAGAGCGCCGGCCAGGAAACAAAAGAGCAGCAACAATAAATTTGTGATTCGGCTTCCTTTCGAGGTTTCCATCATGCTTATAAGTTTCTCCAGAATTCAGTTTTGCTTCCCTAATGAAAACGGGCACGGGCACCCGTGAAACACTGCTACCGAGGCAAGGAGCACCTTAGGGGGTTTCTCCCGACGCCACTTGCAAAGCCCCCTTCGCCACCCCCTCAAGGATCACATGTTCTTGATTCCCATGCCCACAACAGGCAATTCCTCGACCAAAGATTGCAAGATTTACAAGAGGAAAAGGCCCGCAGGTGGCTGGAAAACTAAAGAAGATTGGAATGCGAGAAGATGGCAACTAAGCGGCTGACCGTATTAAGTGTCCAAGTGTCGACACTTGTCGGTGCACAGACAATCGTCCAAAGATGGATATCCCCAGCGCAGATCCGTGCGGGCCGTGCCGGCGCACATGATTCCCATCCCTGTTGCCGGGCGTTTGGCGGCGCAGCGCATGCACGGCGGCTGACCTTTGCCTATTCTCGGGCAAGCATTTGGCGGGCGGAACGGCCGATCCCCATGCCGCCGCCCGTCACGATCGCAACTTTTCCCTCCAGTCTCACTTCGCAGACTTCTCCGGGGCTGTTTTAATTGGATTTCACTACAGTCATGCGTTCCTTGCTTGGCTTTGCACCCTTGAAGCGGCTTAGCAATGCTGAACGCCATCCGCTACGGCATGGCACAAATGTGTCCAGAAGCGCCACGATGTCCGCTGCGCTCAACGGTCCCTCTAAATAATCCAACGCACCCGACCGCATTGCCTCGAGGTGACAACCTTTGTGGTAAGTCCGCGCCAGCACCAATACCCTCAGTTCCACGTCAACTTCCATGGCCTGCGCGAGCACCTTCTGCCCTTTGAACCCACGCCTGCCCTCGTCCACCATGATCAAGTCAAACGGCTCGCAGCCAAGGCGTCGCACCCCCTCAGCGAAGGACGAACTAGGTCGCACCTTGCACCCCAGCTTTTCAAGAATTGCGTGGTAGTAGGCGAGCTCCCGCAGATCTTCGCTCACCAGAAGGATTCTGGCCTCCTTTCCAAGTGGTTGCTCTGCCCATCCTTCGACGTGGGATAATGATGCCAATTCAAGCCTCACTGAAAATCCTCCCTCCGGTCCATCCACTCCGGCTGGAACTCCGAACGTTAATGCCACACACCTTCATCGGTCCACTTCAATTACAGGAGGGTGCATTTAGATTGCCAGATTCGTATCGATGTTGAACCTCGCCGGGACCTCTCCACCGCAGCGAAATCCGTCTGGAAATGAGTTGGGTTCGATGCAAACGGAAAGCGTTGTACCACCAGGCGCACGACCTCCTACGGTCGTAGGACGATTCAGAGTCACGCGCCGGCTTGCGAAAATAAATCGATAGCGGCGCTTCCCGAAAATTGATCCGGAAACGGCAGCCAATCAAGCCTGAGGCGAGTGAGGATAAGTCACTGCGGCGATTCCATCATACCGGGTGAGCAGGTCCTGGCGATGTTCCACGACCATGATGCTCACGCCATGAAGGTAGGCAATCTCGATGATCTCATTGACAATGCTCTCTGCCGGGAGGAGTTTCGCGCCACAAAACGGGCAACCCGTTTCTTCCAGCGACAGGTAGTGGTGGGCTTTGCAGACGTAACCTTTCTGCCGAAGCTTTTCTCCGATGACAAGCTTTCGGACGAGGAACGAGTTGAAAACTTCGATCACGTCGGGAAGGCCAAAAACCAGTTGGTCTCCCGGTTTGTACTGGGCCAGCTCTTCAATCGCCGTTGCTTCTCGCGCGGCTTTATTGTCGGCCAGCGCGGTTTCGATGAGTTTTTTGCGATCGCGGGGGTCGGCGGCCGGTGAGGCATGGATGCGACTGATGATGTTTGCCCTGACCGTTTCATGCAAAAACTCTTCCAGTGACGACAGCACCCGCTTCTCTCCCATCAGGATCAAGCCGGTGCAGGAACGTTCCTGGAAAAGGTGATAAGCCCTGGTTGCCGTGGCCTTGAGATGCCATTCCAGATGGCTCAGGTGACGCCGTTCGTTTCGCTTGAAGGGCGGCTCGGCCGATTTGCTGGGTACAGAGGTGCTGATCCGGTCAGACTCCAGATCCCCCAGATGATAGACCAGTAGGCGGCTTTCCCCGACGGAGACCTCGACGAATAGTATCTTCTCATTTTCTTCCAGGACAGCTTCCAAGGGAGCAACGTGGGGGTCGCCACCGATAACCATGGCGTCGATGGTCCACGCCGGTAGCCTGAAACCCCGATTTAATTGCTCGCCGCACTTGAAGATGATGAGCGACCGGGGGCCGGCGGGAACGAAATACTGTTCGAGCAGGACCTCGATCTCCTTTAGATCATCGTTCAGAATCTCCTTCTGCGCTTTCGGGAGCGCCTCGATGAAGTCTTTCTGCTCATCGAGAGCGCGGGTCTTGAGCGAGTGGAAGAATCGGACCAGGGCCTTCCCTCGCGGGGCAGTATTCTCGGAGTCCATCCGCATATAGAGACTCGTGACCGGGCTGCTGCACTCGGTTTCGGCCAGAGCCCTGATTTCTGCCGCCGACGGCGGCTCCGGCCTGGCCAGGGCTTCGATCAGGGACTTCGGCCGAAGCAGATAGTTCCTCTGCGTTTTCCTGCTCAGGTGGTGCACCGCCGCGATTTGCTGTTCACGCTCTTGGCGAGAATATCCTCTGGTAACGTCTTCGTTGGTGGCCATATTGCTCACAATCCCAGATCTCGATTTACCTATTCAGGGCGAAGTCCCCATCTCCGGTCTCTTCACCAAGACAATCCCCGGGCCAGATGAAAATCCCGAAAAAAGGAGCGGGTTGGCATCGCACGGGCACTCGCCATGTCGCGCCGGATAAATAACCGGAAGTTCGCTGCTCATAGCCCAGTTCCCACAGACTTCCAACCGCTTAGTTTGGAGCATCCTCCGTGATTGCTCGACGCAGAACGCCCAGCTGAAGTGCATGTGCCGTGCCAACGCAGAGCGGGTGCGAAGCAGACACAAGCCCTCTTTCCCTCAACAGTTTGAACTGTGTCGAAACCGCCGGACGAAGCCTTCATGGAGGCGAATGCCCAAACTAAGTGACGATGGACTGACTTTCGTCTAGAGAGTCAGGCACGCGAAGCGGGGAGATGGCCTAACTTTTGGCCGAGGCCGAGTAATTCCCTCTGTTCCCACGCGCCCAATTTCACGGAAATTTAACAAAGACCGGGGTGAAGTCTGATGCTCTTCGAACTGACAATAGTGAAGGGTTGCCGTTTTTTGATGAATATCATAAACTGAGACCTCCACGTGCCATAAGGAGGAACCAAAGCGGCAAGAAGTTAAATTCTGCGGCTTCTTTGCGGACATTTTGTCATCTCACATTGATATGGGCTTCGGTGTCCAGTTCGTGATGCAGGTTATTCCTAATCATTCCCCTCGTCGGCCGCGTGAAACACATTACGTCGAGGTTGAGCATGTCACTGGCTAACCCGAACGATCCATTCTGGTTCTTCAGACGCATGCTTAGCCGAAGATCCGAGGTCCCAGAAAACCGGCACTGACAGTATGGACATAAGGGGTAGACACCTAGATACGTAACATAACCAGGTTCGCGAAAAAACCTGGGGAGGAATGCACCATGAAGAGGGCGATATCCTTTGCCGGCTGCCAGCTCGGCGACGTACGCCATATCTGCGCGTTTTTCAATAACGACGACGAAGAGTATCGCGTGCTGCTTCCGTTCATTAAAGAGGGATTCGAGCGTGGCGACAAGGCGGTTCACGTTGTTAATCCGGATCAACATCGTGACCATATGCAACGGTTGACCGCGGTAGGGATCGACCCGGCCGCCGCCCAACAAAGCGGTCAATTCGAGCTTCGCACCAACACTGAAACCTACCTTCGGGACGGCCGTTTTGATCAGGACCGGATGCTCGCGGTATTCGAACAGACGGCCAGCGCCAGCGCCACGGGAGGATTTCCACTTAGCCGAATTGTCTGCCGCATGGACTGGGCGGCCGAAGGTGGATCGCACATCGATAATCTCGTTGAATTCGAGTCACGTGTGAATGATGTGTGGCGCCGCCACGACGACGCGGTGATCTGCACGTACCATCTCACGAAGTTCGGGGGAGACACCGTGATTGACATCATGCGGACGCATCCTCTGGTCATCATCGGCGGGATTCTTCAAGAAAACCCGTTCTTTGTCCCGCCGGAACAGTTCCTGCCTGAGGTTCGCGCCCGGCGAGCCCGGCTCACGACCGCATCCCCGACGCCGGTGTAAAATGGAAGTACAACCCGCACAACGCGCCGAGGAGATCAAGCGCCTTCAGCGCTGCATCAATGATCTCGTCAGCGTCATCACGCTTCCTGCCACCTGGACTGGGGGCGAGCCATCCCAGATTGTTGGTACCTTGTTCGACGTCCTCCTCCATATTCTCCCCCTGGATCTAGTCTACGTTCGCTTGAAGGACCCCAACGGCGAGCCGCCCATCGAGATAGTCCGAGTTGCTGGACAGCGAGAACCGATTCCCCGGCCGCACGAGATCGGTGAAGTATTCGATCCCTGGTGGGGAGCTGACCCGCAGATATGGCCTCCGCGGGTGCGGAATCCTCTTGGAGAGGGCGACCTTTCGATTGTTCCCATGCGACTGGGGCTGCAGGGCGAAATCGGCGTGATCGTAGCAGCGTCGCCGCGAGAGGATTTCCCCGGGCAGACCGAAAGACTTATTCTGAGCGTAGCGGCTAATCAGGCGGCGGTCGGACTGCAAGAGGCACGACTCCTGAGCGAACAGAAGAGGGTGGCGAGGGAGCTCGATCAAAGGATCGAGCAGCGGACCGGGGAGCTTGGCGCTGCCAACGAGGAGCTAAAAAAAGAGATTACTGAACGTCAACGGGCGGAAGCCGCCCGCCGCCACAGCGAGGAGCAGTTCCGCAATGTGGTGGAGACTGCCACCGACGCGGTTGTCACCATCGACGAAACTGGTAATATCCTCTACCTTAATCCGGCTATGACAAGAATCTTCGGTTACTCCGCTTCCGAGTTGATAGGGCACTCCCTGACGATTCTGATGCCGGAGTATTTGCGCGAGCTCCACCACGCGGGCTTCCAGAGCTATCTAAAAACCGGGCAGCGACACCTGAACTGGCAGGGAGTGGAATTAACCGCGCTACGTAAGAGTGGCGAGGAATTTCCCGTGGAGATCTCCTTTGGTGAGGTCACAAATGACAGCCGGCACGTGTTTACCGGCTTCATCCGCGACATCGCCGAGCGCAAAGAAGCAGAGGAATTACGTAAAGCGCGGGCGAGGCAGTCAGCGATTCGCGCCGATATTAGCAATGCGTTAACAGGGGAAGGAGATCTTCGAGTGATCCTCCAGCGATGCGCGCAGGCTATGGTTCAGCACCTCGATGTGGCCTTTGCACGGATCTGGACTCAGATTGAAGATGCGAAAATACTGGAGATGCAGGCCAGCGCTGGCATGTACACCCACATTGATGGCCCCCATAGCCGCATCCCGGTGGGTGAGCTGAAGATCGGTCTGATTGCAGAGAAAAAAAGACCTCATCTCACAAACGATGTCATCGACGATCCACGAATCAACGACAAGACGTGGGCCAAGAAGGAAGGCATGGTGGCTTTCGCGGGTTATCCCCTGGTGGTTGATAATCGGGCGGTCGGAGTTATGGCTGTTTTCTCCCGGACGCCACTCAACACTGCCATTCTCGACACCCTCGCCGCTGTGGCGGACTCCATATCCCAAGGGATTGAAAGGAAGCGGACGGGAGAATCGCTGCGGAGGAGCGAAGAACGATTTCGTTTGCTCGTGGAAGGCGTGCAGGACTATGCCATCTTTATACTCGACCCGGAAGGGCGGGTGGTTACGTGGAATGAAGGGGCCGAGCGTATCAAGGGTTACCGCGCCGAGGAGATTCTGGGCAAGCAATTCTCGCGGTTCTATGAAAAGGGAGACATCGAGCGAGGTAAGCCTGAGCAAGAGCTGAAAGAGGCTGAGGCCAAGGGACGATCTACCGTTGAGGGCTGGCGGGTTCGCAAGGATGGGTCGCGATACTGGGCGGAAGTCATGACGACGCCCATACGAGAAAGAGAAGGGAAACTCATTGGCTTCGCCAAGATAATTCGCGACCTGACCGAACGGAAGCGTTTCGAACGAGACCTTCAGCATGAGCGCGACCGGCTGCGCTTGTTGTTGGATTTAAATAACCGAATCGCCTCTAACCTGGATCTCCACCAGCTCTTTCAAAACCTTCTGGCAGAGCTCAAGCAAATTATGGAGTGCGAGTTCGTCGGGCTAGCGCTTCCGGACAGCAAGGAAGAGCAGTTGCGCGTCGACGTGCTCGAGTGCTTTGAGCCAAAAGGCTCAATACGTGAGGGGATGCTAATTCCCGTTCAGGGGTCACCGGCCGGGCAGGCTTTCCGCACCGCGAAACCTGTTGTTACCGGCAATCTCGGACAACGCGGGACAAGTCCCGTTCTCTATACCGGGCCCAAAGGCGAAGCCTACGAGCTGGGGTTGGCTGGTGAAGGGCTGAAGACCGATTGCTTGCTTCCCCTGATCCAACGTGATCACGCACTCGGGATCCTCCACCTGGCTTGGCGGAGAGAGCGTCGTCTGGCGCAGGAAGACGTTGATTTCCTTAGACAGATTGCGAGTCAAATCTCCATAGCCGTTGACAACGCCTTGAATTACCGGCAATTGACCAAATCACGGGTGCGCTTAGCCGCGGAGAAACAGTACCTCGAGGAAGAAATCCGAAGAGAGTACAACCCCGACGAAATCGTCGGAGACAGTCCCAGCCTGCTGAAGCTTTTACAACTCGTGGAGCAGGTCGCGCCGACTGAATCGAACGTCCTGATCAGCGGGGAGACGGGTACGGGCAAAGAATTAATTGCACGGGCCGTCCACAGCCGCAGTACGCGCAAAGATCGACCCTTAGTAAAGGTCAACTGCGGTGCGATTCCCGCTGGCCTTGTGGAAAGCGAACTCTTCGGGCACGTCAAAGGCGCCTTTACGGGCGCGACGGCTGACCGCACCGGGCGATTCGAACTGGCGGATGGGGGAACGCTTTTCCTGGACGAAGTGGGCGAACTACCTTTGGACACACAGGTGAAACTGCTGCGTGTTCTTCAGGAGCAGGAATTTGAGCCGGTGGGAAGTAGTCGCACGGTTCATGTCGATGTGCGCATCATCGCCGCCAGCAATCGCGACCTGACCGAAACGGTGCGGACGGGCTTGTTCCGCTCGGATTTATTCTATCGGCTCAATGTTTTGCCACTTCACGTACCGGCGCTTCGTGAGCGCCAATCGGATATTCCCCAAATTCTGATGTTCTTTCTATTTCACTACTCGAAGAAGATGGGAAAAAGGATCGAGGCAATTTCGCCCGAGACCATGGAGCGATTGGTAAACTACTCTTGGCCGGGGAATATCCGCGAACTCAGAAATGTTATTGAACGAGGAGTCGTGCTATCCCCGAGGTCGGCAATAACGTTGGGGCTCGACTTCCTTCCTCCCGAGATTTCCAGCCTCGATTCGGTCGACGGCACCGTTCCTGTTCGCGGGCGGAACGTGGACGGCGCAGTTCGAGCGCATGGGCAGGAAGGGCCACCCGCAGATGTTCCTTCGCTTGGGGAGCTCGAACGGCAACATATTCTGAGGGTGTTGGAGCAGGCCGGATGGAAAATTAGCGGTCCAAGAGGCGCGGCTGAGATTCTCAAGATTCATCCCAATACCCTGCGGGACCGCATCAGAAAGCTGGGACTTTCCCGGTCGGGTCACGGAACCCCGTAAGCGGTTACGGTCTGCCGTGCTACGCTCACGGAATAGCCGGAGAAATCCAATCCCTACCTATTTACGAAAAATCCTATATCCTTAATGTTTTCAGTATGTTGTGGCACCAGGAAAAGCCGCGAAACAAATTGGCTCTAGACCTGCACTGGGAAGGGCGTGTCTAGGGTGTCGAACTGATGATAAGGGTATCTGTTACGGAGTCGACCGGTAACACAGTGACGCTGCTGGTAGAAGGTAAGGTCATTGGCGACGCGGTCGATGAACTCAATTCGTGTTGTGATCAGGCTCTCGCCGAAGGTCGGCGGCTTACCCTGGATGTGGCGGGTGTCTCATTTATGGACCGCAAAGGGGTAGCCCTTCTCCATCGACTCGCCGCCCACCAGGTAAGCGTTGTAAATAGTTCGGCGTTCGTTGCCGAGCAACTAAAGGTGCGGGACCCAGGATAGCAAATTACCGTTGTCATCCGGCAGGCGCCGCGAACCACCCACAGGGCTGAGATATCGCAAATTGATCGTAACGCTGGGCCACAAGGTCGGGCACCCACTCGCCTTGGAAGCGTTCGAGACTATTGGGCTCCTTTGCTGAGCCTACCACATGGAGGTGTGTCATGATGAAAACCGAGTATGGCAATTGTTCAGAACCCCCATTCCCAAGCCTTCTTTCGAACGAATGGTCTTTTCCTAACAAGATTATTGGTTCGAGCCAATCCTTCAAGCTGGTTCTTCAGCAGGTCGAGGCGGTAGCGCCAACGCCTTACGCGGTTCTAATTCAGGGTGAGACAGGAACGGGAAAGGAAGTCATAGCTCAGGCCATACACGATCGCAGCCCGCGCCGGGGTGGCCCGTTTGTCAAATTGAATTGTGCGGCGATTCCTGCTGGTCTACTGGAAAGCGAACTATTTGGCCATGATCGCGGCGCTTTCACGGGGGCTTTTTCCACTCGAATTGGGCGCTTCCAACTTGCCGATAAGGGTACGCTGTTTCTAGATGAAATCGGTGAGTTGCCCCTGGAGTTGCAACCAAAGCTGCTGCGTGTCCTCCAGGACCAGATGCTGGAGAAACTCGGCAGCACGCGCACCGTCCGCATCGATGTCCGAATTATTGCGGCTACGAACCAGAACCTGGCACGGATGGTGGAAGAGCGAAGGTTTCGACCCGACCTTTACTATCGATTAAACGTGTTTCCCATCGATCTTCCCCCTCTCCGCAGCAGGTCCGATGATATCCCCGCGTTGGTCGAACATTTTATGCAAAGGTTCTCCCGCGAAATCGGAAGACAAGCTGGGAGCATCCCCACCGAGGTAATGCAGGTCTTGCAACTTCATGACTGGCCGGGCAATATTCGCGAACTCGAGAACTTCATCAAGCGCGCCGTTATCATGTCCACTGGCAGCGTCCTCCGCCCGCTCTTCGGCGAACTGAAGCGCCTGCCGAGCCAACCCTCGCCGTCAGCCAAGCGAACTCTCGCGGAGGCCCAGAAAGAGCACATTGTGGAAGTCCTGCGCGACACGCGGTGGGTATTGGGGGGAGACCATGGGGCCGCCGCGCGGCTGGGAATGCCGCGGACCACCCTGGTCTACAGAATGCGCAAGCTCGGTATTGTTCGCGAACAAGAAGCCAAGCCCTTTCGCAGCCGTCCCAACGGGTTGGAGGGTTCGCCCGCCGAGACCCACAGTGGCCTGCAAGATTTACCAATCGCCGGGACTGATGGAACAATCGAAAGCGCGTTTTCACAGGTAGGAACAGCTTAATGCGCAGCAGGCTGATGCAGAGTTCGTGGGAGAGCGACAATGCCGAAAACATGGTTCGTCACGGGCGCGACCCGCGGGTTGGGTGTTGAGATCGCAAAGGACGCGATAATGATGACACTACCCAGGAGGCAGCCATGAGCAACAACGAAGTCCGTAGTAGCGACGCGACCAGCAAAGCGAGTGCCGCGAGAGTCGATTTCAAGCTGGAGGTGGTCGTCATCCCCGTCGCGGATGCCGACCGCGCGAAGGAGTTCTACACGAGACTCGGGTGGCGGCTTGACGCCGACTTCCCCGCCGGTGACGACTTCCGGGTGATTCAGTTCACGCCGCCTGGCTCCGGGTGCTCGGTCATCTTTGGCAAGAACGTCACGGCCGCGGCGCCTGGCTCCGCCCAGGGGCTGTACCTGGTCGTTTCTGACATCGAGGCCGCCCGCGGCGAGCTTCTCGGTCGCGGCGTCAAGGTCGGTGCGGTGTTCCACGACGCCGGCGCGGTCCACGTTGGCACGGACCAGCCCTACCTGTTTGGCCGGCTCCGGGTCAGCGGTCCGGATCCCGAGCATCGCAGCTATCGCTCCTTCGCTTCGTTCAATGATCCGGACGGCAACGGCTGGCTGTTGCAGGAGATCACGACGCGGCTTCCCGGACGTGTCGCCGGAAACACGACGTACGCGTCGGCTGGCAACCTGTCGCAAGCGCTGCAGCGCGCTGCGGCCGCACACGGCAAGCATGAGGAGCGCATCGGCAAGGCAGGTCCGAACTGGCCCGACTGGTACGCCGAGTACATGGTGCGCGAGCAAGCCGGCGAAGAGCTTCCGCAATGAACGGCTACGACGTGATCGTCGCCGGCCGCGACGCGCCCGGCGAACACTACATCGGAGCCCCGGCCCAAGGTGGCCCCGATCTTCCTTAAAGGAGTTGGCTCGTGTCACAGCATTTTGATGCAATCATCATCGGAACCGGCCAGGCAGGCCCGTCTTTGGCGGCGCGATTTTCGGCCGCAGGCATGGCCGTCGCCATTATTGAACGTCACAAGTTTGGCGGCACATGCGTAAATACGGGATGCTTCCCGACAAAGACGATGGTGGCCAGCGCGTATGCGGCCCATGTTGCCCGCCGGGGCGCCGAATTTGGGTTTGATGTCAAAGGCGATGTGCGCCTCGACATGAAACGCGTCAAGGCACGCAAGGATGAAATTTCCGGACGGTCGAGCCGGGGAGTCGAGGAATGGTTGCGAGGACTTAAAAACTGTACGGTCATCCAGGGCCATGCCCGCTTTCAGTCGTCCCGCACTGTCGTGGTCAACGATAAAGTCCTGCAGGCCGACAAGATCTATATCAATGTTGGCGGGCGGGCCTCTATTCCCGACATGCCGGGCATTCACGACGTCCCGTTTCTCACCAACTCATCGATCATGGCCATCGATTTCTTGCCCGAGCATTTCATTATCGTCGGCGGAAGTTATGTTGGGCTGGAGTTCGCTCAGATCTATCGCCGCTTCGGGAGCGAAATCACGATTGTGGAAATGGGACCGCGCCTGATTGGACGGGAGGACGAAGATGTTTCCCAAGCTGTGCGCGAAATCCTGGAGGCTGAGGGCATACACATCCGGCTGAATGCGAAATGTATCTCGCTGGCGAAACGCGATGGCGGTGTCGCCGTCGGCCTCACATGCGAAGAAGGTCCGCCGGAAGTAATCGGTACGCATGTTCTTCTCGCCGTGGGACGTAGTCCCAACACAAGCGACCTGGGTCTCGACCGGGCCGGGGTGGTGACTAACCAACGCGGCTACATCACCGTTGACGACCAACTGCAAACCAACGTGCCCGGCATCTGGGCACTGGGTGACTGCAACGGCCGCGGCGCCTTTACGCATACTTCCTACAACGACTATGAGATCGTCGCCGACAATCTCTTCAACGCAGACCATCGACGCGTGTCAGACCGAATCCAGGCGTACGCTTTGTATACGGATCCGCCGCTGGGCCGATGCGGCATGACGGACGCCGAAATACGAAAGTCCGGGCGCGCTGCACTCGCTACGAAATATCCGATGAGCCGGGTGAGCCGGGCCGTTGAGAAAGCTGAAACACAAGGCTTTATCAAAATCGCTGTTGATGCGGAAACAAAACAAATTCTGGGCGCTGCAATTCTTGGGACCGGAGGCGATGAAGTGGTTCACGTCTTGCTGGACATCATGTATGCGAAGGCCCCGTATACGGTGGTACAGCGTGCCATGCACATCCATCCGACGGTGGCGGAATATCTCCCCACCGTCTTGTCCCAACTGGAACCCTTTGCGTAGGAGGCAGCCTTCATGATGGGCGGCAACGCACAGTTCCGCGTCGTCCTGACAATGTGAGTTGGTCCAGTGCGCGAACCGCTCAAGAACTGGCTATTAGAATCCCGAATTTGCGCGAGTTCCACAATAGGGCTAAGCGGAGGTAAACGATGCGCCTTTTCAGCTCGCCCGGATGGACCCGACGCTTGCTGATCTCCCGAATCGTATCATTGGTCTCTGCGATGCTCGCATCGTTTCAATTGCTAGCCCAAGCCCAGGGAAAGGAACGTCCCGTGGAACACCCAACTTTTTATCGCACGACTCAGATCGATGGTCTCTCCATCTTTTACCGAGAGGCCGGGCCGAAAGAGGCGCCGACGCTTCTCCTGCTGCACGGACTTCCCTCTTCCTCGCGGATGTTCGAGCCTCTCTTCTCCCGGCTTTCCGAGCGCTATCACCTTGTCGCGCCCGATTATCCGGGCTTCGGACATAGCGACTGGCCGGACCCCAAAAAATTCGCGTACACGTTCGATCATATCGCTGAGGTCATGAATCACTTCACCGAGGCGCTTGGGCTCTCGCGCTACACGCTCTACATGCAGGATTACGGCGGCCCCGTGGGTTTTCGCATGGCCGTGGCCCATCCGGATCGGATCGAGGCTCTCGTCGTCCAAGACGCGGTGGCGCACAACGAAGGCCTGGGGGCGAATTGGAAGACGCGGCGGTCCTTTTGGGCGGATCGCGCTGCCAACGAAAGTACACTACGCACCAATCTCCTGTCGCTGGCGGCGACGCGGACGCGCCATGTCGGTAGCGATCCCGATGTTGAACGCTATGACCCGGATCTCTGGAGCGATGAATTTACCTTTCTTAACCAACCCGGTCAGGCCGATATTCAAAGCGATCTCTTCTATGATTACCGGACCAACGTTGACTCCTACCCCAAGTGGCAGGCATGGATGCGCGAGAAACAGCCCCGCCTTCTGGTGATCTGGGGTAAGTATGAACTCTCGTTCGACCCCTCCGAACCGGAGGCGTACCGCCGTGACGTGCCAACGGCAGAAGTACACATCGTCGATGGAGGGCATTTTGCGCTGGATACCGCAGCAGATCAGATTGCTCAGTTCGTCCGGGAGTTTATGAAGTAGAGGCGGGGAACGCGCCTGCTGCCTACTTCGGAAAGAAGTTAGAGATGGAAAATACACAGAAAACAGCCATCGTTACCGGCGCCTCACAGGGGATCGGCGCGGGGGCCGTGCAGGCGTTTTTGCAACGTGGTTATCGCGTCGTTGCAAACTCGCGCAACATGACTAGAGCAAACCCCTTCCCGGCGTCTGCGGATCTTGCTCTGGTCGACGGAGACATCGGTGACCCCAGCACGGCCGCAACAATTGTCGATACTGCCGTATCCCGATTCGGCCGGGTCGACGCGCTCGTCAACAACGCCGGCATCTATATCTCGAAGCAGTTTACTGACTACACGTTGGATGATCTGCGGTCTCTTGTTTCGGTCAACATCGATGGTTTTGTCTTCATCACCCAGCTTGTGATCAAGCGGATGTTGGCTCAGCAGGCCGGCGGCAGCATCGTCAATATTACGGCGTCGCAGGTGGGTCACCCGATCGCCGGAGTAAATTCGGCGCTTTCGATGATCACGAAAGGCGGCCTTCAGGCCGGCACGCGGAGCCTGGCGATGGAATACGCGAAGCAGGGGATACGCGTGAACGCCGTCGCGCCGGGCGTGGTGGATACGAATTTACAAAAGGATGCCCCGAAGGATCTTCTCAAGACTCAGCAACCGATGGGGCGGATTTCCGTGGTGAAAGACATCGTGGGCGCCATCCTTTATCTGACGGAAGCCGGTCAGGTGACCGGCGAGGTGCTGCACGTGGACGGCGGCGCGCACGTTGGCAAATGGTAACCCGCGAAGGCTCTCGGCCGGTCAGAGCCGAGCAGGGGTTGAGGAAACTTGGCTTCGATCTGATGCCCCTGCCTCCGAACATTGTGACGGACGTGGGCGAGATTGGGAGTTGCAACGACAGCGGAGATGAGAGCCATTGCGTTGATCCAACGCAGATTGCTCCAGCGATCGTGAGATTCCACGCGTGCACGGTGCGCGCAATCTGTACGGTTTTCAAAACCAGGTGGCTGACACGCGCGAGCAACTAGCGCCCGCGGTTGGTCAGCGTGGCGCAATGCTGTCGGATGACGGTGGGCCGTTACCTGCGACTGGCTGTGGTAGAGCTTGCCCGTCGAAGCGATGCGGTCTTCCCTATGATTCTTAAGCATTTCCACTGCTTGCCACGTGTGGCCGCAGAGATGCAATCCAACGCGACGAGGAGGACAAATTTATGGCACAACTCACGACTGAATCTGCGGCGGCGTCTACGCTGCTGTCAAAGTACCAGGCTATTCGCTCTTTAACCAGGTCTCTCGCCGCACCCATGTCGGCGGAGGATCAAATGATCCAATCCTGCCCGGAGGCGAGCCCCATGAAGTGGCATCAGGCCCACACAACGTGGTTTTTCGAGACTTTCGTCCTTCGTCCATTTCTCCCGGGTTACAAGCCGTTCTGTGAGGACTTCCGTCGCCTTTTCAACAGCTACTACAACTCTTTGGGCGATCCGATTCCTGATAAACCGTCGCGATTTTTCCTTTCGCGCCCTAGTCTTGACGAAGTCCTGTCATTTCGCAGGTACGTTGACGGTGCGATCGAGACCATCCTTGCGGACCCTGGCGACTGGGAGTTAGAACGGCGTATTGTGCTGGGCCTGAACCATGAGCAACAACATCAGGAACTGATGCTGACAGACATCAAACATGCGTTGTTCTCAAATCCACTCCGCCCGGTCTATTGCAGCACGCCGTTAACGCGCGAGCAGGGTTCAAAGTCCTCGGAGAATACCTGGCATGACTTCCGCGGTGGTCTGGTTGAGATCGGCTGTTCACCAGACCTTACCGATGCCACGGGTTTCTGTTTTGACAACGAAACACCCCGCCATAAGGTCTACCTTGAGAACTTCAGCATCTCTGGCCGCGGCGTGACATGCCGCGAATACCTGAACTTTATGGCCGACGACGGATACGCTCGCCCGGAGTTCTGGCTTTCCGAAGGATGGGACGCGGTAAAACGGGAAGGTTGGCGATCTCCGCTCTATTGGGAGCGCGATGCCACCGACGAAACTGGCTGGCGGGTATTCACCTTGAAGGGTTCGCAACCGGTTTCATCTCTGCTTGAAACAGCAGTGTGCCACGTGAGTTATTTCGAGGCGGACGCCTTCGCGAAATGGAGTGGCTGCCGCCTGCCCACTGAGCAGGAATGGGAGATCGCCGTTAACGAAAACCCGGCAGCAGGAAATTTCCTGGAAACAGGAAGGTTGCACACTGGCGTGTCGAAGGGGTCCGGCATCGAACAACTCTTCGGCGATTGTTGGGAGTGGACAGCGAGTCCCTACACCGCCTATCCGGGCTACAACGCACCACCTGGCGCCTTCGGTGAGTACAACGGCAAGTTTATGTCGGGCCAGATGATTCTTCGGGGAGGCTCCTGTGTCACGCCGGCGAGCCATATCCGGGCTACCTATCGTAATTTCTTTCACCCCGCGACCCGCTGGCAATTTTCTGGGATACGCCTCGCGGCTCACAGGGGGCAACCATCATGACTCCAGCCACGATTCTGACGGAACTCGAACAATATCCGGCCTCGCTAGATACGGGATCGGCGCTCATCCGCGAGGTCGAAAACGGTCTGGCCAGGTCACCCAGATCGCTCCCGCCCTGGATGTTCTACGACGCATGGGGATCGTGCCTCTTCGAACGCATTACGACCTTACCGGAGTATTATCCGTCGAGGATCGAACGTGAAATGCTAGTCCAATTCGCTGAAGAGATCGTCGCCCGAGTGCGACCCAATCTGTCGCAAATGCTGCGTGTCTTTGAGTTGGGCGCAGGGACCGCCGCCAAGACCGGGATCCTGCTTGAGGCTGCGTTGCGCAGCCACGGACGAGTGACCTATGTGCCGTGTGACGTATCGCCGGAGGCGCTCGACCAGGCATGTACGAGCATCGAATTGTTATTACCCACCGTGCAGTTAAAGCCCATCGTTGGAAACTATGTGACGCACCCACCGCAACTGGCCCGCGCCAAAGGTACCACGCTCGCGCTCTATATCGGAACGAGCATTGGTAACTTCTCGCCTCAGGCCGCGCGGACAATTCTTTGTAATCTCCGCTCGCAGATGCACAGCGGCGACGCGTTGTTGCTGGGCACGGACATGGTCAAAGATGAGGAAATTCTGTTAGCGGCCTACGACGACGAGCAAGGTGTCACAGCCGATTTCAACCTGAATATCCTCCGCCGCCTGAATCGAGAGCTTGGCGCTGATTTCGATTCCGCCGGATTCCGGCATCGCGTCCGTTGGAACCGGGCTGAGTCGCGAATCGAGATGCACCTTGAAAGTCTGCGCGAACAATATGTGCGGATCCCGGCCGCGAAACTCCTTCTCCATTTTGCCCAGGGCGAAACTATTCACACGGAGAACAGCTACAAGTTCACGCAGAATGCGATTAGCGCCCTACTGGATGACGCGGGCTTTAAGATTGAACAGATGTGGCAGGACCCACTCGAGTGGTATTCTCTTACGCTCGCGGGCGCTCAGTAAGCGCAGTTAACCGTAAGTCGGAAGCGCAGCGCGGCGGAGCCGCAACCAAACAAACGTGTGCTGCCTATGACATTCGACATGTAAATCGGCGCTCTTTATGCCCCTCGAGGGCTATGCAGAAAAATGTTGGCTAAAAAACAAGAATTTACGAGCTTGCAATGCAGGGTCCTCGCAAATAAACCCCGCAATCCGATCGCAAGCTGTTCCAATTGGCTTTGAACTGGGTCCTGCGTAGCAAGATGGACAGTACGGGCGGTCGAGCGACAGCGGCCGCCCATTACATCGTTAGGCGGATGCCTGGATGGCTCAGAAGCAAAATGATCGCTGTGTTCGGCGCATTCGTCGAAGCAGCTTACCTATTGACACCATCGAATTGGCGAAATTCCTCGTCGGCAAGACGCTTGTGCATGACACTCAGGCAGGCAGAATGAGCGGGCGGATCGTAGAAACGGAAGCATATATAGTCGGGGATGCCGCCGGGCATGCCTATCGAGGACCTACACTGCGAAACAAGTCTCTGTTTCTCGATCGTGGGCACGCGTATGTTTATCGAGCCTACGGTCTACACATCCTGGTGAACGTCAGCAGTGAAGTTCGTGGGGTTGGGGCCGGCGTACTGTTACGCGCTCTTGAGCCGCTGGATGGAATTCCTCTCATGCGGCTTCCCCGCGGCCAAGCACCCTTGATCGACCTCGCAAGAGGTCCAGGGAGGTTAGCTGAAGCAATGGGGATCGGCCTCCTGCATGATGGGCTGGACCTGTGCGCTGCCGGTCAATTGTGGCTTGGCGACTCAGTTAGGCCGACGGGCGAAATAGGCAGGAGCGTAAGGATCGGAATTTCGCGAGACACCAGCCGTTTGCTCCGGTTCTATGAAAGGGGTAGTCCTTACGTGTCTGGACCCAAACGGTTAAGGGTCCGAGGGAGCGGTGGACCAAGCGGCTAGTGTCGCGCCAAGCTAACCTCTTGGGCCAAGCTATCCGAATGCTATAGAAACCCTCGGCTTGCCTCGATTTTCTGAGGGAGCAGGCGCTGTGCTTTCAATACAGGTGCCAGAACGCTCGCTTTTGCCGGCAAAGAATTACGCTTTGCGACTGGAATTGATCGCTGGACCACGGAACAGCGGCCCGGCGATTGGAATGCTATATTCTCAGGGCAGCCCCAAACTGCCTAATTGGGAGTGGGAGCGAGAAAGCCTTTTTACTTTCACGGCGGTAACACAGATTCGGGCCTGCCGACAAGAAATCCGGAAGCCGTTTCGTAATTCTGCAGCCAGGCTTCATGCCTACGATCAGACGCAATCACACGGCCGGCCGAGTATTACGATTTTCGTCACGCTCCGAAACCAAGCAGGTCGGACCGCACCGAGGCATTGCACACATTATGCACACAAATCCTGATTGATCTCCTTGCAAACTAAACAAAACGCGTGGGTGGAAGCGGAGCGACCGCTGATCCGGCGAATCAGTGGCCGCAGGCCGGATGGTTGCCGCGACCGCACCTTGAAATATCGTGCTGTTAGTGAGCCCTGAAGGACAAATTCGCGCTTCAGACAAAGACAATCCGAAAATCCTCTTTACTGTGGTGGCGTTGCGTTCAGAGGGCAAGAAAAGGGCAAAGAAAATCCAAATGCTCAGCCCGCACGGATGTTGAAATCTCTAAACCATTGGTTTCGGGTGGCTTACTGTTGGCCTTGGAATCTGAACACCATGGTTGGACACCATGCGTTAGTTCGCTCGACTAGTTTTCATTTAAGTTGCTTGGAATCAATGTGGTAGATGGTGGACCTGGAGGGACTCGAACCCTCGGCGTCATGGTTGCAAAGCATATACCAGCCATCTTGCCTACATTTGCCGCAAGTTGCGAATTCCTTCCAAGTGTCGCTATGTCATTAATTGCAGCCATCTTTAGCTTCTCTCGCAATCTGGAATTCTTGCGGCGTAGCACCGTTGTTTGCGCCTGTTTGCCCAATTTCGATGCCGGCTGAGGGCAATTTTTGGGCAATGTTTCTCGTTCCGATAACATGGTCACAGAATTCTCCCTCTGTTGTTATAGGGAACATCAACACGGGGAAAAGTAAGGGAACTCCGAAAAATATTCTCCCTCGATTGGCGCTGTTTGTGCACGAGCCTAGGTCAGGGAGCTTGATTTCTTTCAGTTATTAGCGTCCTCGCTGGCAAAGGGCTGGCAAATTTGTGGTCAAGGAAAGCATTGAACTAGGCAACACAAGGCATTGTCAACTCAGTTGCCAATGAAGTTTAGGCAAATGTGTTGAGGAGGACACTTGATTGCTACCCTCCAAAGCGCTTACACCGCTCAACTGAATAAGCCCCGGTATGTTGAGCTGGTTCAGCATTAAGCGGCGGATATTTCTTGATCTGGACGTTCAGGCCAACTGCGCAAATGGCCGCTGACTTCCCCACCAGCAGCACACGTTTAAAAACCCCATAAGTCCTGATCACGGCAAGAAGTGTGTGCCAGCGATATTTATCAACAGTGCACTTGATCAACGGCCAAAGGCGGACATTTCGCCCCACATAAGCCCGCACCAGCGGGCATCGCTCCGCAAGCGATACATTTACGAACCCTCTGCGCGGCAGGCTGGCCTGTTTTCCTAACAATTCTCGCATTTAAAGTCAGAGGAGACATACACCAATGATCTTTGTTCGAGACGAAAAGGAGTCACCGATGAATTCTCTGCGAAAAACGATTGCCGGATTAGGTTTTCTGTTTCTGTTCGCATTTTGCGCGTATGGCCAAAATGCGCCGCTCACGAAGGATGAGATCATTCAAATGGCAAAAGCCGGTTTGCCGGAAGACGTGATCATTGACAAGGTAAAGGCGGAAGCGAATCCGCCAAACTTCAGCGCCGACGATCTCATTTCGCTCAAAGCCGCTGGGGTTAGTGATGGTGTCATTCGGGCGTTGGTAAGCCGCGCCAAACCTGAGGTCGCGACGGCCAATGCGACAACCACCGCCGCCTCAACCGACCCGAACGATCCGCTGGCTCCTCATGATCCGGGGATATACCTAATGACGGCCACGCGTGAAAGCAGCAAGAAAATGGTGCTTATTGAGAGAGTCGGTTCGGGGCGAGTAAAGACCGCTCATATGCTGAGGGCTGTGATGACGGAGACCATCATGAAAGCTCAGATCAAAGCGGAGGTGCCCGGTCCACGAGCCGCTGTACGTGCCAACCCGAAGCCTGAGTTTTACATGTACTTCCCACCGGGCGGTAATTTGGGTTCGGCTGACTCGATCAGCAATCCAAGCCAGTTTTCTCTACTCTTGCTGGAAAAGAAGAAAGACCACAGGGAAACAACCGTTGCGAAGCAGGGATTCGGTAGGGCCAGCGCGGGCGTGGACGAGAAGAAGACCCTCAAATTCGCGACGGACAAGCTCCGCGCTTACGTCTATAGGGTGACGCCGGACGCTAAGCTGAACGCAGGCGAATATGCGTTTGTGGCGGCGACGGGAGTGGCGGGAACCGCGTCCAATCAGGTCGCTATTTATGATTTTGGAGTAGATGAGTGACTCGCCGGCTGTTCGATGACGCCGGGTTTGGGAATGCCGGCGGGCGCGGCGGGTCTACGCACGCCTTCGGCAGGTTGCCGAAAAAACCTCTCTCGGCGCCGTCACTCCGGGCGCAGCAAGGAACCTCGCCCTGGCCTTTCTGGGGCGGTCCGGCCGCCCTCAACCAGGTTTCCAGTCCCATAACGAGGCAACTGATCGCGTGATTATGATACCCGCGCAAAATCCGTTAGGTTCACGTTAAATGTGAGCGCCGAATCATCATTGCGTCGAGTAGTATTAAGAGATACGGTTGTAACGAAGTTATCATAAAGGGATATGATCCCGCTTGGCCGGCGGTACTGGTTCGGCACACTCACTCCCGCCCGGAGAGGGCGCCTGGGTGCGCTAGCCGAAGGCGTTTCCGCTTGATGTGTCGAGGCTGATTGATTACACTCGGCCGTTGGCCGGACGGAAACTATCACAATGACCAAGGAGCAGTTGGAGCGGTTAAAGGAAGTGTTTTACGCCATCATGGAGAAACCGCCGGAAGAGCGACTTAAATTCCTGGCGGCGGCCTGCGGCGGAGATGCGATGCTCCGCGCGGAGGTAGAGCGCTTACTCGCCGAGCACGACCGCGCGGACGGTTTCCTCGAGGAGCCCCTGGACGCCGTAGCCTCGCTTCGCGATTTGGCGGGCCATCCCCTTACCCTGGAACCCAATCAGGTCATTGCCGGGCGTTTCCGAATTGTGAGTTTTCTTGCTCACGGTGGTATGGGAGTGGTGTATAAGGCCGAGGATTCACTGCTCGGCCGCGCCGCGGCCCTGAAGTTCCTTCCTGAATCGGTGGCCGGGGAACCCCGTGCTCTGGCGCGGTTCCGGCGCGAAGCGCAGTCGGCGTCGGCGCTCAACCATCCGAACATCTGCACCATTTATGACTTCGTTGAAAGTGACGGCCAAGCGTTCATTGTCATGGAATACCTGGATGGCTGCACCTTGGCGGAATTGACCGGCAGCAGCCCCGGCGTGGCGTACAGCGGAGGGGCCGCGCGGCCCATCCAACCGCCTTCTTTCGACACTTTGTTGCGCATCGCCACCGAGATCGCGGATGCCCTGGCGATGGCGCACGCTCAAGGTTTCATCCACCGCGATATCAAGGCGACCAATATTTTCGTCACCACGCGCGGACAGGCAAAGATTCTGGACTTCGGGCTTGCCAAGCCCACGCTCACGGCGATAACAACGCCTCAGCGGGAGTTGAGCGGGAAGGCAGGCCGCGATTCCTTTATAACTGCCAGTCCTGTGATGGGAACGGTATGCTACATGTCGCCGGAGCAAGTAAGGCGTGAGCAACTGGACGCTCGCTCCGATCTGTTCAGCTTCGGTGCGGTTCTTTATGAAATGTTTTCTGGCCGAAAAGCCTTCGCCGGGGACACGCCGGCCCAAGTCTTGGAGGCGATCCTTCACCGCACCCCGGCACCGGCGCGGCAGTTCAATCCGAGTCTGCCGGCTCCGGTGGAACGCGTTATCAATAAGGCTTTGGAAAAGGAACGCGCCTTGCGTTACCAGACCGCGAACGACCTGCTGCGCGACCTTGTCAATGTCCGGGCGGAGACGAATCGCAAACCCGGAAGCGTCCGCGGGCCTCGCCATCTGCCTCGTCGTCTCGAACGCGTCCTCATCGGTGTTTTCGCCGGACTCCTCCTGGCGCTGTGTTTATGGGGGCTTAAAGTGAAGCTCGGCAGTTCAGTCGCCCATTCAGGAAAGCAAGCCGCAGGCATTGCCACGCTGAGAGCCGGGATGCCGACCGCCACCACGTTGGCGGTGACTGCGGGGGACGACCCAGTGGCATCGGTGGCTTCCGGTACGGTCGTGACGTTGACGGCCTCGGTGAATAAAGGGAATGCGCCGGTGCGGTTGGGGCAGGTGAGTTTCTGCGACGCGGGCGCGAAGTTTTGCACGGACATTCACCGCCTGGGGACCGCCACCTTGACAGGCAGCGGGAAGGCTGTGCTGAGATTTCGTCCTGGCCTGGGCAGTCATAAGTACCAAGCCGTTTTTGCAGGAACCCGAAGAGAGATGGCGAGTTCCTCCCCTGTTTCGACGTTGGCAGTTACCGGCAAGTATCCCACCACGACCGGCATCGCGTTGATCGGCAGCCAAGGCCGCTACAGCTTGACGGCAACGGTGGCCGGCTTCGTGAGTCGCGCGGGAATGGCAGCGCCGGCAGGGAAGGTGTCCTTTCTGGACGCCAGCAACGGGAACGCGGTGCTGGGATCCGCAGCGCTGGGGGCGGCAGCGGGAGGCCTGAAATTGAAGAATGCTGGAACGCTGGCGACCGATATCATACCGCAGTCGGTGGCGATGGGCGACTTCACCGGGAATGGTATCGTCGACCTCGCTGTGCCGAACGCGGCCAGCAACGATGTGACGATTCTTATCGGCAACGGCGATGGGACTTTTCATGGGACCGCGAGTCCCAAGGTCGGCAATAATCCGATTGGCGTAGCCGTAGGGGACTTTAACGCCGACGGCATACCGGACTTAGCCGTCACCGCCTCCTTTCAGTATCTGGTAAACATCCTGCTCGGCGCTGGCGACGGGACGTTTAAGACGGCCATCGAGAGTCCGCAAACGGGAACCGATCCCGTGTCACTGGCCGTAGGAGACTTTGACGGAGACGGCAGGCAGGATCTGGCAGTCGCCAATTACCACAGCAACTCCTTGACGATTTTGCTCGGTAACGGGGACGGGACGTTTAGGGTGGCCTCCAGTCCGGCGACCGGGGTACACCCCAACTCTGTCGCCACGGGGGATTTTAACGACGATGGCATTGCGGACCTAGTGGTGGCCAATCAGAAGAGCAACACGCTCACCATCCTGCTCGGCAACGGGGACGGAACGTTTAGGAAAGCCTCAAGTCCGGCGACCGGTAACGCTCCGCAGTTCGTCGCAGTCGCGGACTTTAACGGTGACGGGGATGCGGACCTTGCGGTGGCGAATTCCGCCAGCGATTCCGTGACGATTCTGCTCGGCAACGGGGATGGAACATTCAGGACAGCGGCGACGTTGCCGACGGGCCACAGTCCGAACTGGATTTCCGTGGGGGACTTCAACGGTGATGGAATTCCGGACGTCGCCGTGGCCAACTTCCACGGCAATTCTCTGACTCTTCTGCTCGGGAACGGCGACGGCACCTTCGCGGTGGTAGAGAACCCCCTTGCGGGGATTTACCCAGTCGCCGTCGAGGCAGGCGACTTTGACGGTGACGGCCTACCGGATGTGGCGGCGGTCAACGCGGGGAACGGAGTCGCGGTGCTGCTGTCTCGGCTGACGCGGACCTCCACCGCGACGTTGAGCGGCATCGGGGCCTTAGGTTTAGGAAAGCATTGGCTCGTGGCCCGCTATCCCGGTGACACTGCCTACGACTCGAGCGCCTCCCCCACGAACTCCCGGTGAAGCACTAAAGTCCCCTGGAAACCGAGCTACCCGGAACTGCCACCCAATGGTCAATAACGCGGGGCTGTTCGGTCTGCGGATTCTAAGAGGGGCGGCACAACGAACGTGTCCGCGCTCGCTACTTGCTCCTACGCGGCCTGCACTGCGGTTAGGTCAGCCCTCCTCCCGCCGGAAATCTCTCCGTGCAGCCAGGCCCGCGCCACGCTCCAGTCGCGCTTCACAGTGCGGGGGGAAACACCTAGCACTTCAGCCGTTTCCTCGACGGTTAGTCCCCCGAAAAATCGCAACTCGACCACCCGAGCCTGCTGAAGATCGAGTTCCGCCAGGGATTCGAGGGCATCGTCGAGTTCGATCAACTCTAGTGACCTCGCCGGCGAGAGTTCCATCGCTTCCTCATATCGAAGCTTCTCGACCTTGCCACCACGTTTCTCCGTCTGTTTGGCCCGGGCGTGCTCCACCAGGATCTCGCGCATTAAGCGCGCAGCGATCCCGAGAAAATGCGTCCGATCCTTCCACGTGGTTTGCTTCTGAGAAACCAGCCGGACGTACGCCTCGTTCACCAAAGCCGTCGCTTGGAGTGTGTGGTCAAGCCGCTCGCGGCGCATGCAACTGTCGGCCAAGCGGTGAAGGTGATCGTAGACCAAGGGAATGAGCTTGTCCCTGGCTTCGGGGTTTCCATTTCTCAGTTCGACCAGCAAACCTGTTATTTCCCCGTCCGGCCGTGGCATACGTTCAGCTCCTAAGGCGCGCTGGGGGATTTTACCTCAGAAGTCGCAGGCATCCTTAGGAAAATTTGCGGCCCGTTTCGGCCCCCGTCGCTCCTCGTTTCGCGCCTGTCACTCGATCAGGTTCTTTTCGAGGGGTGGCCTCACTGGGGGTGGAATCGCGGCTCGTTCGCGCCTGATCCTTCGCCCCGTCGGGATTGGGTCTTTTTGCCATATGAGCTGAGGGGTGACTCTACTCCGCAAGAAACTGACGTCTCGTAGACGTTCCGAATTTAGTAATACCGACTAGTGTAGAGCGACGAAGTGTCTCTTGACACCACATTGGCGCTAGGCCAAACATTGAGCGTTTTAATCTCAGCCCACAACTTGGAGGCGATTCGTTCACTCTGGTCGCGCAAGGGCGTAGCCGGAAACGTTTGTGCAGGTAGCCGTCGCAAGCGGAGAATTTCGCAAAATTGCGTGGCCCACTTCGACCAGGAATTCTCGCATTCATTAGTGGGAGCCAATCTATCGCTTAGCGAAGGCGCCCCGCCTGCTGTGCTGTTTCAAAATCCAAATGCGCAACGACACAGAACGGCAGGAATTCGCGCCAATCCACGTTCAAAAAGTTAGAAGACTGCAGGAGGTGGCAAAGATGCATATGAACACTTCGCGGATTACTGATTCCGAAGCGGTACAATCTGGTGCACAGGATCGGGGAAGTCGGACAATCGCGGCGAACACCTTTCGGATCGCATGGAGTGGTGGGAAGCGACATCGTCCGCTGCGGGAGACAGCAATCATCGTCTCATTGTTTTGGGCTGCACTCATCTCAACTAGTGCGTCGGCCCAAACTTGCACACCACCGCCTGCGAATATGATCGCGTGGTGGACGCTGGACGAAACGTCTGGGATCATTGCGAACGACTCTGTGGGAACCGAACCCGCCGCATATTTTGGCTCTCCGGTTCAGACTCCAGGTTTGGTTGCTGGCGCGCTCAAGTTCAATGGATCAACAGATTTTCTCAGTGCACCCCAAAGCAGCGAGTGGGACTTTGGCACTAACGACTTCACGATTGAGTTGTGGGCGAATTTCGCCGCAGCGCCGGGGGGAACGGTTGGAGAACCCAGTGCAATCTTCATAGGAGCCGACGAAGGGCCGACTGATCGAAACAAGTGGTTCTTTGCGACGGGTGGCGGCATGCTGTACTTCCACATTAACAGCCCCACACTTGGTCCGCAGTTTATCTCCGAGGTACCTTTCTCTCCGACTGTCGGTAATTGGTATCACCTTTCAGTCGTGCGGTCCGGTTCCACCTACACCATCTATATCAACGGTGTTGCCAGTGGTTCGGCAATAAACTCCAATACGATCCCCAGCCCAAATGCTCCCCTGACGATCGCCTCGGCAGAAAGCATTGGCTACATGAACGGGATTCTTGACGAGATCAGTGTCTATAATCGCGCCCTTTCGCAGTCCGAACTGCAAGGCATCGTGACCGCTGGTAGTGCAGGCAAATGTAAGTTGCCGACGGCAACCACAATCTCCCCATCCTCAGGTGGCAACACCGGCACTGTCACTGTCACGCTGACCGGATCGGAGCTTACCTACCCTACAACCGTCTCGATCCAAATGACGGGGCAGCCAAGTCTCGAAGGGAGCGGCACATTCGTGTCAAGCGACGGAACCGAATTAGTTACTACCCTCGACCTTACAAACGCACAGCCGGGCGTCTACGATGTTGTAATCAGTACCCCAGGTTTATCCTCTGTGATATTGTCGAAGGCCTTCACCGTAGAAACCGGCGAGCCAGCGCAGCTCTGGTCGGATCTCGTGGGAAGAAGTGCCATCAGAGCGGGGGTTGCGGCTCAAAGCCAGGTGTTGTTTGGAAACCGGAGCAACGTCGACGCGCGAAACGTTGTGGTTTGGCTTGCGGTCCCGTCGGGCATCACTGCGACCCCGATCGCGCCATATTTGGACCAGATTCCGAGTGCCCAATACGATCCTCCGCAAACGTACAACGGCCTCACTTATTACTGGTTCTATGCTGATCGACTCCCTCCAGGTGGAGTGCTGTCGGTTCCGGTTCAACTTCTAGGCAGCACGACAGGAACCTACACACTACAATCAGGGATATTCGACGGGACGTATGTGCTTCTAGAAATTGACACGTCACAGCCGGCAATAACTCCTCAGATCAGGAGAACAGGATCACCGGCTAGAGCAGATGCTTTGGTTCACTCATTGGATGCGATATCGAGAACCCCCCAGCCCGGGGACATGGTCTTTAAAGCCAGTGGCTTCCCTGTCCCAGTCGGTCACATCGGAATCTTTGTTGGGAACATTCCCAACGGCACAACCTGTCAGACAATGTGTGTGGTGGATTTTGTACCAACCAGCTTCGCAATCCCTATACCTGGCCAGGTTCAAACTACTACGCTTAATCAATGGGCTCCTAATGATGGGACATATCTCGGTTCGGCCACTCCGCCTGGCCTGACAAGTACGGAGGCTACCTCGGCGGCCCAGAATGCCATTGCATGGGCTTCATTGTCACCGAGATACTTTTATTCATTTCCTCCGACACCGCAGACATACGATTGCGTAAGTTTTGTCGATGCGGTATATCAAGACGCCGGGTATTCGGTGCCGTGGGAAGACTGGAGTGTCCCTGCCTCGATCTATGACCTGACGACGAACGAAGCCTTTCCTGGTTATCTTTGGCAGGCTTGGATGTTGCTTTCGGAAGCTACGTACGACTTTTTACCTGCGTTCCTGAACATCGTTCACGCATTCGCCAACTCTGTGAGCTTATCTGTGGTGTCGTCATTTGACCCGAATGCGAAATCAGGCTCTTCTGGAGCCGGATCCCAACAGTACTTAGCAGCCTCTCGCGTTTGGCCCTGTACAGTGAGTTTTGAGAACGAAGCTACAGCCACGGCTCCAGCTCAAGCAGTAACAGTGACCGACCAGTTGTCGGCCGCGGACTTTGATCTGAGCACATTCTCGCTAGGGCCAATTGGATTCGGTAATTTCGAGGCTGTGCCGGCACCAGGGTTAACTCAATACACGACCTATGTCGATATGCGCCCATCCACAAACCTGCTTGTTGAAGTGACTGCATCATTAAACACGACCACGGGCCTTGTCACATGGAAATTCCAGTCCCTCGACCCCTCAACCGGTCAACCACCGACGGATCCGACCGTCGGATTCCTACCACCTGACGTCAATCCACCCCAGGGCGATGGAAGCATCGTCTTTACAGTAAAACCCAAACAGACGGTGGCAACGGGCACACAGATCCAAAATCAGGCGACCGTTACCTTCGATGCCAATGCTCCGATCACGACCAATACGTGGGCGAATACCGTGGACAGTACCCCACCTGTCAGTGCGGTCGCCTCCCTGCCTCCCGAGGAGAACAGTCTTTCGTTTACAGTTTCGTGGTCGGGGTCTGACGTGGGATCGGGTATTTCCAACTATACAATCTACACATCTGACAATGGCGGGGCCTTCTTGCCTTTGCTTTCTAACACGACGGCAACCTCTGCAACGTTCACAGGCGTATCGGGCCACACTTACGGGTTCTACAGCATTGCAGCCGATGCGGCGGGCAACATCGAAGCCGCTAAGACCGAGCCGGACACATCGACCGAGGTCGTAGCGCTCACGATTACGAGCATTTCCCCGGCCTCCGCCACGGCAGGCGCGGCGGCCCAGACACTGACCATCACGGGAACGGGTTTCCTTTCCACTTCGACTGTCACCTACAACGCCGTGGGGCACACCGCGAAGTTTGTGA
>Ga0326727_10002599_pt1 | contig 60766 bp, 44 predicted proteins | sample MB2enrmetagenome_FD_207643 | JGI IMG/M metagenome (GOLD analysis project Ga0326727, IMG submission 207643) | Lab enriched peat soil microbial communities from McLean, Ithaca, NY, United States - MB29MY | ecosystem: Environmental > Terrestrial > Soil > Wetlands > Peat | place: USA: New York...
GACGTAGCGATTCCACATCTTCTCGAAGTAATTGGCGTGCTCCTTCTTCTTGCCGATCACATCAGGCACGGGATGAAAATCGCGCCGTGCCCACCAAGCGAATCTTGATTGCCGGACGAGGAGATAGCGGGGGTTCTCCACAACTCCCAGCACCTCGCGAAGCGCGCGGACAAACAAAGTGGCTTCCTCGGTGGTGCCCCGGCTCAACCAGCAGAAAGCCGTACCCATTTCTCGTGGGAAGCAATACACGCGCAGGTCGGAAAACGGGGTCTTTATAGCTCCACTTGAGGCGAGCGTGCTGGCCACCGCCAAGCCCACTTGCCTCAGGCTGGATTCGACCGTACCATGCCGGATGAACAGCCAGATCGCCTTTAAGCAAGGAGGAAGGAAAAAGAAGCCGGCGAAGAGAAAACCAAAAGCGAGCCATGTCCAGAAGTGGTGCGTGGAACTGGCAAGTGGAACCACCCGCGACAGCACATTTGAAAGAATCACTCCGCCCAAACAAAGCCCCTGCAACATAAGAGCCTTGAGGGTATTGGAAAAGACGAACCCCCTAGGCAACGATGTCTCAGGGGCCCGAAATCCTTCCACCATGCCCGTCCCATGACCTAAGCAGACTTTCCACTTTTGTCTCAGGCCCGCCCGATCAGCAGCTTGCCGTGCCATTCGCGCGTTGATTTGCCGGATTCGCTCGCTGTCGAACGGTGGTTCACCCAGGTCAAGCCGCCGTATGCCGCTTTCGATCACGTCCGCAGACACCGCAACACCGGCGAAGGCTTTGAACCGGCGCTCCAAATTGGCAAAATCCTCACCTGGCTCGTCTGAAGTTTCCACGCATACGAGGTGCCACACGTTCGCGGTCTTCTCGGGATAGCCGGGCAGGGAGCGGATGGCGCGGCCCCGCATCTGGTTCGACAACATAAACGACCCGACCACGCTCGCCAGAATCAGGCAATTGATGGCGGGTGCGTCCCACCCTTCCCCCAGCAGGGATTTTGTGCCGACCAACACGTTGATTCCGCCTTCGGTGAAAAGCTGCGTCACGAGTTGCACGGCCCCGTGCTCGTCACTCGAGCCGACCTCGACGGTGCAGTAACGCTCGTCGAATGCAAGGGGAACAAAACGAATGGCGTCTGGAGACATACCCCGGGAGGCAGCGATAGTGCAAACCGAACTCTCACAGCTTTTCGGCAGGATGATCAATGAGCCGGTGAGAACCCCGAGATTCAATTTTGGGAGCCCGGCACGCCGGAGGGCTTCAAAGATGGGAACGATGCCGAGCTCTTCCAGGGGCTTGACCTCATCGTGATTTCTCGGCAACTCCAACTTTCGAATGAAGTCTCCGAGAACGACGGCGCGCAAGCCGGTTCCCATCGAAGCTGCTTCCAGTTTAACAATCTCGACGATGCTGTCCAGCTTGCTGGTGCTCCCGCTGAGTATTCTTGCCAGCCGGTGAGGATGCTGGAGAGTTACACGGTTGTGCTCGATGGCGCCGATCTCATGGAGGTGGTGCCGCAGTTTGCGCAGCGTGGCACTGTGCTGCGGGTCAGTCTCAAGTTCGTCCTTCAGGCAGCCGTTGAGCAACACTTCCAGCCAGGGGAGATTCAGTGCCGGCAGTGTTTGGCCTGAGGTCCCAAGAATTTCCAGAAGGTCCTGGGAAGGGACATGCCCGACATGATTCAGGAAGATCAGAATGCTGGAAAAGTAGTCTGCCTCCGTCAGGATCTCTTCCAGGTGATCGTGAGGCTTGCAAACCCAGGGATGCGCGGCGAGGAGGTTAACGAATTCCTGATTGGCGCCAAGGTCTCCAACCAAACTCCCGACAGCCTTTCTGAACTCGTCAAGATCGCGGCGTTCCTGCTCCGAGGGCGAGCTGAAATAAATGTAGTCTTGATGAGGGCAAAGGTCGCCGGTGGCCACCAACTCCGGAACAGAGATCTCAGCGCTGACAGGGCCGCAGAGCTCTTCATAGCGCTCCCACTCAGATGGCAGGACATCATAAGGAGGTGTTGCTGTTAAAGCGACGACGGTAGGACTATCCAGGCTATGGATGACCGCCGTCAGCGTGCGCCACCATTCGGTCCGCAGGTGGTGAGCCTCGTCCACCACAATCGTTTTCACCTTGGCGGCAGACAGCGCCTCAATCAACTCTGCGGCTGCACCATGGGCACGGGGCGCAATATCCTCGCACGGCACGGGAGCTGTGACCCCGCTTGAATCCCCCTCTCCGTCGTCATCCTCTTCGATTCCCTCATGGCCGACCAGGGCACAGTGGAGGGCCTGGTAAGTGGCGACCGTCAGGAACCCGGGATGGCGAATGTCCGTGGTTATCCAACGCGGCCGGCTTGCTCCCGAGGGAATAAATAGACTTATGAACCGGTCGATCCACTGGTCACGGATGGTCAACGATGGAGAAAGAATTAAGGTTGGCTTGTTGAGGCGACGGACTACCTCCAGGCCGAGGACGGTTTTTCCTGATCCCGGAGCAGCCACCACATGCAGGCAGTCGTCCTCCAAGTAATTGTCGAGGCCGTCGAGTACACGCTCTTGGTACGCGCGCCAGGTTTTTCGAAACTCGACGTTGGAAGGGAAGGCACGCACTTGGTTCGAACCGATCTGCGAAACCCCGGGGAGAGGCTTGCCGCATGGGGGTCACGTCCGCTCACCCCGTTCGCCGACACTCTGCGGCCGACATGATAACAGATCGGGGGCTCTCGCCAAGCTATTGATGACCATTGATGACCAATCGAGTTTGTGCTGCTGAGAGACTTAGGGCCTTGCAAAAACACCCAAATTAGCGAATGTGACCACACGCTCACGCGCGACTGCCGAAATAAGCCTTCAGCCCTCGGTTTTCTGTCATGAATAACGGCGGGTAAGATCGGCGGCCCTTCGGCCTGGGCTGGGGCAGATCGGCCCTTCGGACCTCATGATCGCCGCGCATGATGTAGGGGCGGTTCGCGAACCGCCCCTACGACCCGCTCGAAAATCGGCGGTCCCAAACTGCCGAAAACTACCGGTAGGAAAACGGAACGAATTATCAGGCATAATGTCTCCGTCTCAAGCGAATTTGTGGGCATTCTAGCCGACATTGGTCGTCAACAAGCGGGATTATATACTGGAGGACGGTATTAGGGTGGAATCACGCAGTGCAGAAAGGTGCCAGGTGTCAGGGGCCGAGGGTTAGAGGAAGTAGGCAGCGAGCGCTGTGGGCGAATACCGGCAGGCGGGGATCGGCTGGCTGACCACTATTCCCTGTCTACCATCCACTGCTCCTCGGCGGAATGCCACCCTACTCCTGAAGATTAAGTGGCATCAGGGTCAGATGGCTGCTCTAGAAGAAACCTCGTATCTCGCGATGTATTAGAAAAGAAAGCTGGTTACCATATTACAACAAAAGGTCTTAATTCGTCATCTCTTTCAAATACAAAGGGTTATCCTAAAACTCGGAAACAGGTACTAGGAAGAGAGCGGGAGGCTCTGGCGATGTATTAGAAACAAAAGAGGTTATTAATGAATTCCGAAAATCTTGCAGAAATATATCTTGCTGAAAATAAAATAGTTAGCTTATTGTCAGTGGCCAGCCTCATGAAAAACGCGGGGGGGAAATATGAAGGTAAGTCTGGCGATGTTATTGAAAACAAATGTAGAAAAAATGCCCGAAAATGGCTCTCTCGCGATGTTGATGAAATAAAACGGGTTAAAATCACTCTCTGGCGATGTTGATGAAAATAAAGGGTGTTATTGATTTGCGCTTTTCGTTTACAATATCCCGGCCAAGCGCGCGACGGCGATCCGATCCGTACCTTGGTGCAACTTGGCGGGAATCGGGATTTGGGATTCGGCGCGGATGGCGAGCCTGCTGATTTGATTGAAGCGTCTCGAAGACCGAGCGGATGAAAGTAAACATCCCGCGGCCTGAGAATATGTGATAGAAAAGAAAGAGAGTTAGAGGTTTTTGATGGTGCTAGTCCAAAAATCCATGTCATTGAATTACAAGGAGTTATTCGACTTCGAAGGCTGCCCTGAGCGCCCAATAAGGGGGACCCCCGAAAATGAAGGTATTTCTCTAGATGTGTATGAAAACAAATGTCGAAAAATTCAACATTTCCGACTTGTCTAGATGTTTATGAAATCACATGACTTATAGATTTCCTCAGAATATGTTGATGAAAAGAAAGGAAGTTAGAGGAAGGTGTTAGATATCAGGTGCCAGATGTCTTGGCGGAAATCGGGATTCGGGATTCGGGAAGCATGTCTGGGGGCGCTCTGTCCCTAACCCCTAATCCCTAACCCCTGATCCCGAACCCCACGGGAGGTCGCGATGCTCTTAGAAAAAGACACGCTCGAACTTCTGCCCGCGGCAGTCAAGGCTTTGGAAGAAGGTTTTGCATCGCTTCCCTCGATTGAGGCGAAAGTTCCGGGCCGGGAGGGCATGGCGGCGATAATCCAACAAGTTGTTGGACGATTGCACGACAATTACCCGTACTTTCATCCCCTCTATGCCGGCCAGATGCTCAAGCCGCCCCATCCCATTGCGCGCACGGCCTATGCTTTGGCTACTTGGATCAATCCCAACAACCACGCGCTGGACGGCGGGCGCGCCAGTTCCGCCATGGAGAAGGAAGCCGTGGCGGAAATCGCCAGCATGTTTGGATGGCAGGCCCACTTGGGGCATCTGGCGAGCGGCGGTACCATGGCCAACCTGGAGGCGCTCTGGGTGGCGGGACGGCTTCATCCGGGAAAGAAGATCGCGGCCTCCGCGCAGGCCCATTACACGCACCACCGTATCAGCAGCGTGCTGGGGTTGCCGTTCGTGGAATTACCTTGTGACCCTCGGGGGCGTATGGACGCTCAGGCCCTCTCCGCGCGACTGGCGGAGGGAGATATCGGCTGCGTCGTAGCCACGCTGGGAACCACTGGGACGGGCTCCGTCGACCCCTTGCCGGAGATCCTTCGGCTGCGCGCCCAAAACGGCTTCCGCTTGCACGTCGATGCGGCGTACGGCGGGTACTTCACGCTTGCAGGGAATCTCGCCCAGGAAGCCCGCGCCGCGTTTGACGTGATCGGCCAAGCCGACTCGATTGTGGTTGATCCCCACAAGCACGGCCTGCAACCTTACGGGTGCGGGTGCGTGCTGTTTCGCGATCCGAGCGTGGGGGCGCTGTACAAACATGATTCCCCCTACACCTACTTCACCTCATCGGAATTGCATCTGGGGGAAATCAGCCTGGAATGCTCGCGCCCCGGGGCTTCCGCCGTGGCGCTGTGGGCCACGCAGAAATTGCTGCCCCTGGTGCGCGGGGGCGAGTTCGCCAAAGGGCTGGAGGCCTGCCGGGAAGCTGGGCTCAGCCTGGCGGAGCGGCTCACGGCCGATTCTCGATGGCTCGTGCCATTTCCTCCGGAGCTGGACATCGTGGTGTGGGCGCCTCGCGCTGCGTCCGCGCGCCTGGCTTCTGAATTATCGCAGCGCATTTTTGCAGCAGCCGCCCAGCGCGGCCTGCACCTCGCGCTGATTCGGCTGCCCGTTTCGTATTTCCCCTCGATCGAAAGCCCGCGCGGAAAAACTGGGCAGGCATTGCTGGCGGAGATGCGAACACACCGGGAGTCCTCTCGCTTGCCGGACGAACTGGCCAAACTCGATCCCGCCGAAGAGCGAGCGCTAGCGGAGGAGGTGCTCTCCGGTGAAGTTCTACTAACGACGGACCCTGCGGATCAGGAAACAGTGACGTGTCTGCGTTCGGTCTTGATGAAGCCCGAGCACCGCGAATGGCTTGACCGGATTCTAGCCATACTGGACGCGGCGTTCCAGGATGCGGAGCAGGAATAGCGCCGTCGTAAAATGGTCGCCGCTGGTGCTGTCCTAGTTTGGGCGTACCGCCGCCATCTTGGCGGCTCCGGTGCCGGCTGGAAGCCGGCGTTACGAACCAAATTAGGAAAGTACCTCGCAGCTCGCGAGATTGTTGAGAACCTGACCGCTATGATAGGTTGTGATTATGTTTAAAACCATCGAATGGACCGAGCAAGGCGTGCGCATGATTGACCAGACGCGCTTGCCGGGGGAAGAGATTTACCGCACCTACACGGACTATCGCGAGGTGGCGGAGGCGATTCGCTCCATGGTGATTCGCGGCGCGCCGGCGATTGGCGTGGCCGCGGCCATGGGCATCGCCGTCGGCGTCAAGAATTCAGGGGCGAAGAACGCCGCCGAGCTGCAGGCGGAATTCGAGGTCATCGCTTCGACCCTTGCCAAGACCCGGCCCACCGCCGTCAATCTGTTCTGGGCCATCAACCGCATGCGTGACGTCTTCAAAAAATCCCTCTCCTGCCACCACACGGACGCCCAGGTGCTCACCATGGTGCGCGTGGCCCTGGAGGAAGAAGCCAAGCGCATCCTGGCGGAGGACATCGCCATCAACGAAGCCATGGGCCGCCACGGCGCGGACCTGATGCCGGACGTGGGGACCGTCCTCACGCACTGCAACGCCGGGGCGCTGGCCACGGGTGGCTACGGCACGGCGCTGGGAGTGATTCGCGCCGCGGTGGGGGCGGGCAAGAAGATAAAAGTTTTTGCCGATGAGACGCGGCCCTTCCTGCAAGGCGCCCGCCTGACGGCCTGGGAACTGGCCAAGGACCATATTCCCGTCACCATCATCACGGACAACATGGCGGGGCACTTCATGAAGCAGGGAGAGATTCGCGCGGTGATTGTGGGGGCGGACCGCATCGCCTCCAACGGCGACACGGCCAACAAAATTGGAACCTACTCCGTCGCCGTGCTGGCGCACGAGAACGGCATTCCCTTTTACGTGGCCGCGCCGCTTTCGACCATCGATATGAGCCTCGCTTCCGGCGAGCAGATTCCCATTGAGGAGCGCTCCTCGGCGGAAGTCACGCATCTGGCCGGCGTGGCCATCGCCCCCAGCGAGGTTCCGGCGCGGCATCCGGCGTTTGACGTCACCCCGCAGCGCTACATCACCGCCATCATCACCGAACGCGGCGTGGCGCGGGCGCCTTTCACCGACAGCTTACACGCGCTGTTCGCTGAGTGATTTTTCCGGCTCCCGCGTGGGAAGGTCGGGGCAACCCTCCACAATGCGGCGCAGGATGGCGGGGATTTCGTACACCGCCCGGTTGCGGATGGCGGCGGCACAGGCGCGAAAGCGCGGCAGATTTCCCCGCTCGAGCAACTGTTTTACCGCCGCGGGGATTTGGCGCGGCCCGCGCACGACGAGTCCAAGATGCTTTTCCAGAATCCATTCCGCGTTGTAGCGTTCCTGGGGCAGCGTCCAGGCATTGCGCTCCACGATGACGGGCAGGCGCATGGCGACGGCTTCGCTGACGCTTCCTGGGCCGGGCTTGCCGATAAAGAAATCGGAGAGGAGCATGTAGAAGGGAACTTCGGTGGTAAAGCCTTCCACAAAGTTACGCAGGCGGCTGCGGCGGCTGCGCAGGGTGGCGGCCAGCTTTTCGTTGCGCCCACAGATGTAGATGAGTTGAAGGTGGTGAGGGCCTTCGGCATCGAAGCGCTCGGCGATATCGAGCATGGCGTCGGAACCCTGTCCGCCGAACAGCACCAGGCCGGTGGGCAGGTCGGGATCAAGGCCGCGCTGTTTCCGCTCCGCGCGCCGGTCGCAGAAGACGGGTTGGTAGAAGCGCGGGTGGAGGATCATGCCCGAGGTTTGAAAAATTCGGCCGTCGCCGATGCCCAGCGCGCGCGCCTGCTCCACGGCGCGGTCCGACCCGCAGACCAGGTATCCCCCTTGGGGTTCGATCCAGAAATGGGGCGGATAATCGGCGATGTCGGTGAGAACCGTAACCAAGCGCGTGGCGGGCCGCACCTGGCGCAGGCTCTGGGCGAGCGCGCGGTTGAAATGGGGAACCAGCGAGACCACCAGGTCCGTGGGGCTCGAGCGCCAGAACTCCTCGAGCAATCGCACCGTCTTACCGTGCAGCAGGCGGATGCAAAACTGCAGCACGCGCACGGATTGCGGGGTGCCCAGCGTCCAGCCCTTCTTCAGCATCAGGTTGTAGAGGTCCTGCATGCGCAGGCCGGTGAGCCGGCGCCCCCAGTCGACGGGGTCAAGCAGTTCCTGCAGGTTGACCAGCCGGATTTTCCATCCCCCCTGTTCTTCCATTACCAGGCGGAGAGCCTCGGCGGCGGCGCGATGGCCGCCCCCCGCATCAACGAACACCAGGTCAGCGTTTATCATGCTCTTACCTTTTCACACTTCACCTATCCTGTAAATAGGCAATAGTCACTCTTCATAGATACTTCATTCTGGATATATATTCCTGTAACATGGCCTTTGTAACCTGTATCGTGCGCTGTGATCTGCATGTCCATACGCTCCACTCCGGCATGTGCACTCTGCCGCTGTTGAAGGCCATTTGTCGCGAGTGCTACAGCCAGCCGGAAGCGGTTTACCAGACGCTGCGGGGGCGGGGTATGGACCTGGTCACGGTTTCCGATCACGACTCCATCGATGCGGCGGAGGCGCTGCGGCGGCATTCCAACTTCTTCATCAGCGAAGAGGTGACCTGCCGCATGCCGAGCGGCAATGAGCTGCACATGGGCGTGTACGACCTCACGGAGCGGCAGCACGTGGAAATCCAGCAGCGCCGCAACGACCTGCCGCGCCTGGTGGCTTACCTGAATGAACAACAACTCTTCTACAGTGTGAACCACGCCTTCTCCGCCCTCACCGGCCGGCGGGCGCCGCAGGACTTCGTTTGGTTTGACGGCGCCTTCCCGGCCGTGGAGGTGCGCAACGGCCACATTCCGGAGCGCTCCAACCGGCTGGCGGAGCGCCTGGCCCAGCGCTCCGGCAGCGCCATGCTGGGCGGCAGCGACGCGCACACCCTGAGTTCGCTGGGGAGCGCATGCACGTGCGTACCAGGCGCGCGCAACAAGGCGGAGTTTTTCGACGGACTGCGGCGTGGGCGCGGCCAGGTGCAGGGAGGGTCAGGAAGTTTCTGGCGATTGACGCGCGACGTGTTGCAGATTTGCGCCGCGCTGATGGAGGAAAAACCGGCGGCCAAACTTCTCGCTCCCCTGGTGCTGGGCGTTCCCGTGGTGACCCTGCTCAACTACGTGATCGAAGACCTGTTCGCGCGGCACTGGGGAAGCCGCTGGGAACGCTGGCAGGGTCTGGAAAAGAGACCATCGAGCGGCGGCTTGCGGGCGGCCCCCGGGGAGGCGAGCGCATGACGCTGCCGGGCCACATGCTCGATTTCATCGCCACGCGCGACCATCGGTTGATGCGGCGTGTGCACCGTTGGCGGCCGCCGCGCTGGTTCCGGCTGTGGATGATCCTCGCCACGCGCGGGGGCGATGGCTGGCTCTGGTACGGGCTGAGCGCGCTGGTGGTGATTTTTGGCGGCTCCACGCGCTACGCGGCAGTGACCGCGGCGTGGACGGCTTGCAGCGCCGGGGCCATCATCTTTCTCATCCTGAAGAAACTCACCGGGCGCAAGCGGCCCAACGCTCTGGAACCGCACTGCTGGGCCACGCTGCTGCCGCCTGACCAATTCTCGTTTCCCTCCGGCCATACTATTACCGCCTTCGCTTTCACCCTGGCCGTGGGCAGTTTTTATCCACACCTGATGGGAGTTCTGCTGTTTTGCGCATTGAGCGTTGCCACGTCGCGCATTGTGTTGGGAATGCACTTCCTGAGTGATGTGGTGGTGGGTGCGATATTGGGTGCGGGATTGGGTTACGCGGGCTTCGTGATATTTGCTTAGTTTCCCCGGGCGCCGAGGGTCTTCCCGCCTGTGAGCTTCCCTCAGCTCATTCGATGCCCCTCCGCGCCGGGGGGATAACCCGATTCAAAATTCAAGATTCAAAATTCAAGAAACAAAAAATCAAGAGCCAAACATCCAGATGAAGAATTCCAAAGGCTGAAGCACATTTTGGCTTATTCGTGCCGCAGGGCGACGATGGGGTCAAGGCGGGAGGCTTTAACGGCGGGCCACATTCCAAAGAACAGGCCAATGCCGACGGAAGCGGCAAAACCCATGACGACGGCCCAGAGGGGAACCCGCGAAGGCAGAGCCGGCATGAGGGTCCGGATCAAAAAGCTGAGCAACGTGGCCAGAAGGATCCCCAGCACACCTCCGGTGCCGGTGAGGGTCATGGCTTCGAGCAGGAATTGCCAGGTGATGTCGCTGCGCCGGGCGCCGATGGCCTTGCGCACGCCGATCTCGCGAGTGCGCTCGGTGACCGACACCAGCATGATGTTCATCACGCCAATCCCGCCCACCAGGAGGCCAATGGAGGAGACCACCACGGTCACGAGGACGACCATACTCATGATGTCGCGGAATTGATTGATGATGGAGTCGGCGGTGGCGATGCCAAAGCTGTCGGGCGCCGAGGGTTTGTCGCCGCGCAAGCGCCGCAGCAGTGCGGTGACTTCATCCTTGGCCTGGTCAACTTTCCCCGGGAGGGCCACGGCAGTAATGAGATTCTCTTTGGCATTGGGATAGAACTTGCGAAAAGTGAAGTAGGGTACGTAGATGACCCCATCGTTGCTGTTATTGCCCGGAAAGGCCTTGCGCTTGTTGAGGGTTCCAATCACCTCAAAGGAGTGGCCGTCCACCTGGATGACTTTGCCGATGGCGTCCTCACCCTCGAAGAAACGGGTCACCACGTCGGCGCCTATCACCGCCACGTCGCGGCGGTGGAGGTCGTCGAAATCGGTGTAGAGGCGCCCGTCCTGGAGGTCGACGTTGACGTTGCGGACGTGCTCCGACGTAGCGCCCCGGAAGATCGTTTCGACCATTTCCAGTCCCTTGTACTTGGCCACCGCCGGGGTGCCCTGGGTGATGGATTCCACCCCTACCGCTTCCACCGCCGGGCACTGTTCTTTGATGGCCATGGCTTGCTCGTAGGTCAGCGGCTTGCGCAACCGCTCTTCACGCGTAAGCTGCAGGTTGATACCCGGCTCAAACTTGAAGATAAAAAGCGAGCGCGTTCCAAAACCCTCCATCGCATCCACCATCTGCTGGTCGAGGCCTTTGAAAATGGCAGCCACACTGATGACGGTCATGGTGCCGATCAGCACCCCCAGGATCGTCAGGAACGAGCGAAACTTGTGGGTTTGCAGCGTATCCAGGGCCAGCATGAGGTTTTCACGAATGTTGTGGAGGCGCTCTTTCGCCATGCTCAGTTCTCCGTGTGCAAAGCCTCAATGGGGTCAAGTTTGGCGGCCTGACTGGCGGGATAGATTCCAAAAAAGAGTCCAACGCCCGTGGAGAGGATGAGCCCCACCAGCACCGCGCTCAGCGGGACCGAGGCATTAAAGAAGCCGGGTCCCACAATGAGATTAAAGAGTTCGCTGACCAGGAGGGCCAGCAGGACCCCCAATGCTCCGCCGAGTCCGGCCATCACGCTGGACTCAATTACAAACTGCATCAGAATGTCGCGGCGGCGGGCGCCCAAGGATTTACGGATGCCAATCTCATGCGTGCGCTCGGTGACGCTGGCCAGCATGATGTTCATGATGACGATGCCGCCCACCACCATGAACACCGCCACAATGCCGATCGTCACCCCAAACACGGCGGCGGTGATTTGATGCCAGGTTTCCATGATGGTATCGGAAGCGTCGATGCCAAAGGTGTCGTCCTCGCGGTAAGGAACGTGGCGGCGAGCGCGGAGCAAAGAGCGGGTCTGATCCTCCAGCACCATCATCTGTTCCGCATCCCAGGCCTGAACATTGAGTAACAAGGACGGCCGTGCCGAAAAGAACTTCCGGTAGGTGGTGAGAGGCATGTGGACGAAATTATCCTGGCTCTCCCCGAAGGTGCTACCGATTTTCTCCGCTACTCCCACCACGCGAAAGGGAATGCCGTCGACCATGATTTCCTTGTCGAGGGGATCGACATTGGGGAAGAAGGCATCCACCAGATCCTGGCCGATGAAGCACACCATGGACTCATGCTGGTAATCGGGTTCGGTGATGTACCGGCCGCTTGCCACCTTTTGCCCGCCGATGTCGATCATGTTGGGCGTGACGCCGGCGATATCCAGGAAGTAAACGGAGTGGTTTTGATAGCGCGCGGAAGTGTCGATGGTTTGGGTGTCCGCTTCGGCCCCGATATTCCTGTAGTTCTTCAGGTTATCCCGGAGGTATTCAAATTCCTCGATCAGGATGGGCTTGTTCCGCCGCCGGGCCTTCAGATAGGATTCGTAGCTCTGAGCCCACTGGATGCGGTGGACGATGAAGACGTTGGCCCCCAAGTTGGCAATGTGATCGGCGATATAAAAATTCATGCCGTTAATCAGTGACATGACCACGATGAGCGTGGTGGTGGCAATCACCACTCCCAGCAGGGTAAGAAAGGACCGCAGTTTGTGGGCCCGCAAGGCTTCCACGGCAATCCAGAAGGCCTCGCGAGTGGTCACCCACGCGCCCGAGCCGGCGTTGGACCGGGCGGGAAGCGCGTGCGGAAGCGAAGCGGTTTGGCCGATGGATGCCAGGGAATCACCTGTTTTCGATTTTGGATTTTCGATAGGCGATGGAAGAGAAGGCGGCTGCGCACCGTTCTTAATCCAAAATCTAAAATCCAAAATTACTCAATCCGTTCGTCCCGTTCGATGCGGCCGTCGCGAACGTGAATAATGCGATGCGCGTGAGCGGCAATGTCGTGCTCATGGGTCACCAGCACCAGGGTGTTGCCGGCATGATGAAGCCGCTCAAAGAGGCCCATGATTTCCTCGCCCGTCGCCGTGTCGAGGTTTCCCGTGGGCTCGTCGGCCAGAATGATGGACGGGTTATTGACCAGAGCCCGCGCCACCGCCACGCGCTGCCGCTGGCCGCCGGAAAGTTCGTTGGGCTTGTGGTGCATGCGGTCTCCCAAGTCGACCTTGCGGAGGGCCTCCTCCGCCCTTTCCAAACGCTCCCGGGCCGGCATCCCGCTGTAAATCAGGGGCAGTTCCACATTGTGCAGAGCGCTGGCGCGCGAGAGGAGGTTGAAAGTCTGGAACACGAAGCCGATTTCCTTGTTGCGGATGTAAGCCAACTCGTCGTCGGAAAGCTCGCTGACCAACTGCGCATTCAGCCAGTAGGAGCCGCGGGTGGGAGTATCCAGGCAGCCGATCAGGTTCATCAGCGTGGATTTGCCCGAGCCGGAGGGCCCCATGATGGCGACGTACTCCCCCCGGTCGATATCAAACGAAACCCCGCTGAGGGCGTGAACCTGAATGGCCTCGCCCATGTCGTAAGTCTTCCAAAGATCTTCTGCCTTGATAACCACGCCGTCAGGAGGCATCAGCATTTCCCGTATCGAGGATGTGATCGTGCGAGTTGCCATGGTGAATTTCTCGTCTCTTTCCTGACATCCAGGCACCTGCCGGGTGAGGTTTGGGTGGACCTATCTGCCGCCGCAGCCCCCGGCGCAAATCCCAGAAAATGGCCGGATGCCGGGGCCCCTTATGTTGTCGTCGTAACCGTTGTCACCGGTGTGTTATCAATCTGCACCTTGGTGTTATTCTTCAAAGTGCGCAATACGCTGAAGCTTCCCGTCACGATGACATCGCCGGGTTGGACGCCCTTCAGGATTTCTATGTCGGTTGAGCCCATGATGCCGCTTTCAACCTGAACGAAGGTGGCGCGGCCATTCCGCACCACAAAGACTCCCTGTAATTCTTCCTTGCCCTTCTCTTTGTCCTTGGCGGAAACGGTTACATCGCTTTCCGTACCACCCTTGGCGGCTTGGTCCTTCTCCTCGAGTTCGCGCCGCATCCGCACGGTCACGGCTTGGATGGGCACGGTCACCGCGTTCTGGCGGGTCGCTGTGGTGATTTTCGCCGTAGCGGATAATCCCTGCCGGAGACCGGGGGGCGGGTCATCGATGGTAACGACAACCTTAAAGTCTTTCGCCTCGTCCGCACTCGTGGTGGTGGATCCCGTGGTGGTGCCGGTATCGCGTCCCACGGCGCTCTCACCGATTTGCGTCACATGTCCCTTAAAGGTCTTGTTGGTGTAAGCATCGATCAGCACCTCGGCGGGTTGCCCCAGCTTCACGTTGGGGATGTCGGTCTCATCCACCTTGACCTCGACGGTCATGATGGAGAGGTTGGAGACCTGATAAAGCAAGCTGCCCGTCGCGTTTTGAATGCCCGCAACCACGTTCTCACCCACATGCATGGGGAGCGAGGTCACAATTCCGTCAAGCGGAGAGGTGTAAACGGTCTGGTCGAGTTGGTTCTGGAGACCGAGAAGCTGAGCCTTACTCTGCCCCACCTTGGCGCGGGCGGAGTCGCGATTGTACAACGCCTGCTGGTATTGGGCCTTGGCTTGGCCCACCTGCGCCTCGGAAGAATCCTTGCCCGTCTGGGCGACCCGGAAGTCGCTCAGGCGCTGGTCAAAGTCCTGCTGGGAAAGTAACTTATCCTTAAAGAGCTCCTGGCCACGTTTGAAGTTGTCCGTGGCTTGATTCTGCTTGGCGATCGCCGTTGCCAGGTTCGCCTGGGCGGTATCGAGGGCGGCCTTGGCGGAGTTTACGCTGGCATCCAGTGCCGCCAAGTCCGCTTCCGAGGTCTTAACCGCCGCCTGCTGGGCCGCCACGTTGGCCGCTTGCTGGACGTCTTCGGTCCGCATGAGCAGTTGGCCTTTGGTAACGTGGTCGCCCTCCTTCACCAGGATTTCAGTGATCTTTCCGTAGGAATTGGCGTTGACGTTGGCCTGGTTCTGCTCCACGGGTTTGACCTCACCGTTGGCGGTGACGATCTGGGCCAAATCCAGCCGCTGGACTTTGCCGGTTTGGACCGTTACCACGCCCCGCTTGGTCCACACGACCCCGCCAATAGCCAGGCTGGCGAAGGCCACGACGCCCACCACAGCAAGGGTAACTTTCTTCCACTTTTTCATGCCCGCTCCGTTCCGTTGCCGAGTTGGAACCGGCGACGTTGCATCCACCCACGTAGGGCCATTGGTTTTACCCAGGTCCAACTCTTTAATTTCTGCCATGGAGGGCTCCTCTCACTCCTCGGCCTTGCGCAGACGCGTCAACTTCTTTATTTCAGCGAATGGCTGTTGCTGTGTGCCCACAGACCGCCAACTTATCGACTGACAGGCGCACCTGCTTACCGGCTCCCGTTGTGTATACGCTGTTTGAACCTCAAAAGTTTCGTCAACATTTATGCCGCGGGGGCGACATACAGCGAGGTCAGTGTAGGGGACTTATTGATTTATTTTGCCCTCCCTCGGCTTCCAGAGCCAAGTAGGGTGCCGGAACGCAGCCTCACCCCATATCAAGGCGGCATTCCCCTCTATCTTACCGCCTTCTGGCGTTGCCAAAAACAAGAATTTCTCTCCGCAGGCATTTTCCCCTCGCCCGACCCGGCTCCCACGGGCGAACCTCCGGGTACAGGCCTTATGTCTCTTGCCAGCGTTCCCGGGTCTGAAAGGGTGGCGCGGGGGGGACACTCTTCCCTCTCCTCAAATTAGACGTATGACCCAGCTTAGAGTTTTTTGGGGGCAAGGGGGTTGTATGGGTCCGCGAAGTTTGTTCGGGGTGAAGCCACCTTTGAGGCTTGAGCGGCATCAAATTACAGCACCGGGGCGGGCGAACTGTTAGTATGGAGACCCCGGCTGTCCTGGTTGTGTCCAGTTTGGGGAGGGGTCCTCAGCCTTACGAGAGACAAGGGGGGGCTTTGGGGGTAAGGTTGGGGATGGGAGCTTGACTTTCCAAAATGGGAAAAATAAAATCGGGGTGTGAATATGCAGGATAACGGGGGAACGGTGTCGAAACGGGACGTTTTCTTTACGCGACATAAGCTGATGAGCCGCTGGGCACTTGGGGTGGTAGCCACGCTTGGCCTCATCATGGGAGTATTAAGCTTGCACGCTTCCCCCCCGCAGGACCAGGATGAACAAAAGCCCAAGGCGAGCAAGGAAGAGAAGCGTCGTCAAAAGGCGATGCGGAATGAAATGGAGACGCCTTATAAGAAGTGGCTGAGCGAAGAAGTCCCCTACATCATCACTAACGAAGAGCGAGCCGCTTTTAAGAAACTCTCCACGGACGACGAGCGCGAGTCGTTTATCGAAAATTTCTGGGAGCGCCGCAACCCCAACCCCGGCAGCCCTGAAAACGAATACAAAGAGGAATATTACCGGCGCATTGCTTACGCCAACGAGCACTACGCCTCCGGCATTCCCGGTTGGAAAACCGATCGCGGCCGGATTTACATCATGTACGGCCCGGCGGACGAAGTGGATAGCCACCCCAGCGGCGGGTCGTACGAGCGCCCGGATTCGGAAGGCGGCGGCACGACCTCCACCTATCCGTTCGAGCAATGGCGGTACCGCTATATCGACGGCATCGGAAACAACATCATTCTGGAGTTTGTCGATACCACCATGACCGGCGAGTATCATCTCACCATGGACCCCGGTGAAAAGGACGCCTTGCTGCATGTGCCCGGCGCCGGCCTGACCATGGCGGAACAGATGGGAATGACCGGCTCGCAATCGAAAATGGATCGGTTTACCCGCACGGATGGCATGACGTCAGGGTACGGGATGGGCGGCCAAAATGGACAGCCGGAAAGCATGAATGAGTTTACGCGGCTGGACCTCTATGCCAAAATCTTCATGCCTCCCCCGGTGAAATTCAAGGACCTGAAGGCCGTGGTCACCTCCCGGATCTCGTCGAATCTTTTGCCCTTCGATGCGCGCATGGATTTCATCCGCGTGACCGACGAAACCGTGCTCACACCGATCACGGTCCAGATCGCCAACAGCGATTTGCAGTTTCAGAACAAAGAGGGCGTCATGCACGGCGTCCTGGACGTCTACGGAGAGATCACGAGTCTGGGCGGCCACATCGTCAATACCTTTGAGAAGAGCCTGGTTCTGGATGTGCCCGAACACGAATTCCAGCTTTACCAGACTCACAAATCGCTCTATCAGGAAGCCATACCGCTCCGGCCCGGGCGTTACAAGCTGAGCCTTGTGCTGAAGGACGATTTGAACGGCCACATGGGGTCGGAGGAACTGGGCATCACGGTGCCGAGCTTTAGCGAGGATAAGGGGCTTTCCTTCAGTTCTCTTATTCTCGCGGACCAGATCCTGCCGCTGCCCACCGCCCAAGTGGGGTCCGGACCCTTTGTAATCGGCGGGACGAAGGTGCGGCCCAGCGTCACCAACATCTTCACGCGCGATCAAACCCTGGGGATTTACATGCAGGTGTATAATCTCGGCATCGACGATAAGACGCATAAGCCCTCGTTGGATGTGAGCTATGAGGTGACGAAGGATGGGAAGACACTGCTCGACCAGCCGGAGGACGCGGCCAACCTGAAGAAGGCCTCACAGCAATTCACAGTGGTCAAGAAGATGGGACTTCGCGCCCTCGCTCCGGGGAAGTATACGGTGCAGATCAAGGTCACGGACAACATCAAGAAACAAAGTATTAGCCCTTCGCAGACTTTTGAGGTACGCTAGAGCCCGCTTTCGCGCCGGGCTCGGGCCGAAAGCACTTTTCATAACGAAAGCACGGCGGCATTCATGATGACGGCAAGTTCGGGATACCGGCTAAAGGTTCTGCTGCTGGTGAGCGGGCTGTTGCTTCCCTGCCTTCAACCGGCGGAGAGTCTTGCCGCGGGGTACGGAAGCCTGGCAGGAATCGTTTCCGATAACAAGGGCGTTCCCTTGATGGGCGCCACCGTGATGATCACGGGACCCACCACCTTTGCCACCGAAGCAGCCACCCAGACGGTGGAGCGCATGGTCACCGACGCGCATGGCCGGTTTACGATTGCCCACCTGGTTCCGGGCTGGTATTCCCTCAAGGTCAGCTCTCCTACGCGCTTGCCGGCGATGCGCAATGGCGTTCGCGTGGAAGCCGGTGAAACCGTTGTTGCGACCTTTGTCCTGACCGACACCTTCGCGCCCATTCGTTTTCAAGTGCCCAGCAATTCCGTCTCGAGCTGGGGCGATGACTGGAAATGGGTGTTGAGGACTTCTTCCACCACGCGGCCCATCCTGCGCTTCCGTCCGCAGCCGCAGGTGGCCCAAGCCGCCTCCCCGAATGAAAAGGCTCCTTTACCAAAGAGCGAGGGCATGGTCGGCATTCTGCCGGGTACGACAACGCATGATCCCCTGGCGGAAGACTTCGGCATGGCCAGCGTGTTCGCTTACCTCCGGCCCGTCACGGCCGATTCGGATGTCCTCGTGGCAGGGTCCTTCGCGCCCTTCAGCGCCGGCGCGGGCACGGTAGGCACATTGCTGTCCCGAAATCAGATCAAAGGCGAGCCGCAGGAGATGGGACTGATCTTCCATCAGTTCAGTCTCGCGCCCGGAACCTCCGTCTCCCCCGGCATGACGCCGAATGCTTTCGCGCAAGCGAAGGGCATGGTGGCGACTTATTCGGACACACGCCTGCTGGCGCCCAAGGTCACCGTGACTGCGGGAATGGATATCAACTATCTGAGTGCGATCGACAATGTATTGATCGCGCAACCCCGCGTCGATTTGGAATACCAGGCAACGCCGCAAACGGTGGTCTCCGCCCAGTATGGTTCAGCCCGCGCCGATGGGTCCAACTCCCTGATGGAACGCCTCGGCCAGTTGAATGCTTTCCCGCAGATCACCCAGCGCGACGGGCGTCTGGAAATGGAGCAATTGAATCACGCGGAAGTGACGCTCAATCATCGCATGGGCAGGTCGGCGCGAGTGCAGGCGGCGGCTTATCACGACGGCTTGCGCAATGCCGCGGTTTGGGGCTTGGGCCGCTCCGCATACGGACAGGCCTTCGCCGGAAATTCTCTTCCCAATCCTGCCGGCAATGGCATGGTCATTAACGGGGGCAATTACCAATCGGCGGGTTTTCGCGCCATCTATGCCCAGACTTTCCGTTCGCGCGTGGAAGTGCTGGGGGCTTATGCTTCCGGCCAAGCCCTTTCGGCGCGTGACTTCGTCATGACAAGCTCTCGTTCCTATTCGCAGGGCATGCTGCGGCCGGAGCAGACCAATTCCTTGCTCGGCAAGATTACTGCGGACCTTCCCGGCACCCACACACGCTTGTCCACTTCTTACGAGTGGGTCCCCAATGATCGCGTCACGCTGGTCGATCCCGCGGGGCAGGCCAATCTTGGGGTCCAACCTTATTTGGGCGTGCAGATTCGCCAGCCCATTCCCACTCCCAATTTCTGGCCCGTCCATATTGACGCCGTGGCGGATTTCCAAAACCTCCTGTCGCAGGGATTTCCTGCCGGCCAGAGTGGTCAGAAGCCTCTGGTTTTGAGTTCGGGGTATCACTCCATTCGCGGCGGATTTTCTGTCCAGTTTTAAAAACTCCCGACACCTCAAAGCGCCAACCCCAAAGTGGATAAAGCGCAAATCCCTGAACATCCTAGCAAGAGGTAGATTTCGCCAATATTTCCAATAAAATGGAACGTAAATCCGTAATTCTGTATTGCCCTTCCGTCTTTTGGATGTAATACTGTATATTGTTGTATATAAACGACTTAAAGATGTGAGTTGCCTCGACTGCTGGAATTCAACGTGCTATAATCTACAAGGAGTTAGTGTTCTTTGCGGTACTGAACGGACCTCAGCATGACCAGAATCCCAGCTTTCCGGTTAACCACGCTCTCCCTCGCCCTCCTGAGCTTGGTTTTGGTGGGATTTGGAATTTTTAACTACCAGCAGCGCGGCCTCTATCAAAATCCCGACGACGGCGTTTCCTGGATTGAATCCCCTCAAGGAGTTACGGCCTGGATTGTCGTGCGGGGCGGCCCGGCTGACCGCGCCGGAATCCACGAGGGTGACCAGCTTAAGGCCATCAACGGCCAGCCCATTACCACTGAAGCCGAGGCCGTCCAGCAGATTTACCGGCTGGGCGTCTGGTCGCTGGCCAACTACAGCTTGACCCGCAACGGCGAACCCTTTGACACCAGCCTTGTCCTCGACGCCCAGAACACTGCCGGGTCAGTTCGCAACTACCTGGCGCTGGTAGGCTTACTCTATCTTCTGGTCGGCACATTTATCCTTTTCCGGCGCTGGACGGCGCGTAAGTCCCGCCACTTCTATGTCTTCTGCCTGGCCTCCTTCGTCCTATACACGTTTGCCTACACCGGCAAACTAAACCTTTTTGACTGGACGATTTACTGGTTGAATGTCGCCGCTTGGGTCTTGCAGCCTGCCCTTTTCCTGCACTTCTGTTTGACGTTTCCGGAGCGTTCCACCCTGCTCCGCGACCGCCGTTACCTAGCGCCTCTCCTCTACCTGCCCGGAACCATACTGGGGGCGGTGCATGTCCTAGTGGCGATGGACATTTTGGTCCTTCCCTTGCCGCTCCTGCAGGCGCGCTGGCTGCTCGACCGGATCGAATTGCTGTATCTGGGGGCGTATTTCCTGGCGGGAGCCCTGGCCTTGCATTACGCCTACATTCGCGCCACCGACGCCGTGGTGAAGCACCAACTGAAGTGGGTCACACGCGGAACCTGGGTGGCCATTGTCCCCTTCGCCGCCCTTTACGCCCTGCCCTACTTCCTGGGATTTGTTCCCAACGCCTGGATGAACGCTTCCGCCCTCTTCCTGGTGTTTCTGCCGGTCACTTTCGCCTATGCCATCGTGCGTTACCGCATGATGGATGTGGACATTCTCTTCCGCCGCGGCATTTCCTACACCTTGGCCACGGCCAGCATCGTGGGACTATATTTCGGCCTCATCGCCTTGTTTGCGGATTTCTTCCGCGCCACGTTTCCTCCCATCAACAGCCGGGGCGCCTGGGTGGTGGTGGTGGTGGTCACCGTCATCCTCTCGCAACCCGTGGTGAACACCATCCAGCAGTGGGTGGACCGCTTCTTCAATCCCGAGCGCTATGATTACCGCCGCACGCTGCTGGAATTCGCCCGCGAGCTCACTTCCGAATTGCACGTTGACAGCCTGCTGCAGCAGATTACCGATCATCTCTCGGAAACTCTGGGCGTGGACCGGCTCGCCGTATTCCTGGCCGCTGAGCCCAACGGTTTCCGCCTGGTGCGCTCGCGCGGCATGAACTTCACCGGTAAGATTGACACCAGCTTCCTCGACCCCGCCCAGCCGACGCTGGCCAAAGGTTACCTCTTTTTCTTTGACAACGTCCGGCGGGCCCACGGCTTTTCACCGGCCGCCCAGAAATCCATCGAGCAGCTCAAACTGCACTATTACCTGCCGTTCAAGGTCAAGGAGCGCACCCTCGGCTACCTGGGATTGGGCAAGACGCGCGAGGGGGATTTCCTTTCCAGTGAGGACATTGATCTCTTGCAGACGATTGCCGGCTACGTTTCGATTGCCTTGGAGAATGCCAGCCTCTATGAATCGCTGGAAATGCGCGCGCGCGATTACCAGGCGCTGCGCGATTTCAGCCAGAACATCATTGAGTCCATCAACGCCGGCGTGCTGGCCTGCAACCTGGAAGGCGTTGTGGAGGCCTGGAATTCCGCCCTCGAGCGCCTCTATGGCATCAGCCGCTCCGAAGCCCTGGGGAGAACTTTGGACGCCATCTTCCCCTCCGACCTCCGCACGGAATTGTCGCGGGCTTCCGATCCCCACCACACGCTCAACTTGTACAAATTCCGCCTGCGCAATGCGGAGAACCGCGCGCTAATCGTAAACCTCTCGGTGGTGCCGCTGATCGGGAAAGAGAACCAGGTGATTGGCCGCCTGTTGATCTTCACCGACCTGACGGAGCGCGTAAACCTGGAGGACCAGTTGATGCAGGCCGAGAAGCTCTCCTCCATCGGGCTGCTGGCAGCGGGCGTCGCCCACGAGGTGAATACGCCACTCGCCGTCATCACCTCCAACGCCCAGATGCTGATGCGGCAGATGGAGCCTGAAGACCCGCGTACGCGCACCCTGGACAAAATCATCGCCCAGGCCTTCCGGGCTTCCGAGATTGCCAACAACCTTCTGAAGTTTTCGCGCGTCGGCGGCAGCGAGTACTCTGACCTGGACGTCAACCGCATCATCACCGAGAGCCTCTCCCTGGTGGACCCCATGCTGAGGGCTGCCCGGATCACCGTCCATTCCCAGTTGAAAACCTCGCTGCCCGCCGTGTACGGAAATTCCGGAAAACTCCAGCAGGTTTTTATGAACTTGATCATGAACGCGCGTGATGCCATGCCCCGTGGCGGCGAACTGACCATTGCCACGGAGGCGGAGAATTCCACCGTGCACGTGGAAGTCTCCGACAACGGCACCGGCATCCCCGCCGATCACCTCAACAAGATTTTCGATCCTTTCTTTACCACCAAGGCCACCAGCCGGGGCACCGGCTTGGGCCTCGCGGTGACCTACGGCATCATCCGGGAGCATTCCGGATCGATCCAGGTCGACAGCGTGGTCGGTCGCGGTACGACCTTCCGGCTGGAATTTCCCGCAGTCAGGAAACCGGTGAATGTCAGCTAAAGGCTCCATCCTCGTCGTTGACGACGAAACCGAAATTCGCGAAAGCCTCGCGCAGCTCCTCGAGCTCGAGGGATATAAGGCGGACTCCGCCGCGACCGGCGATGAAGGTCTGAGACGCATTGAAAACGGCGTCTTTGACCTCGTCCTGCTCGACATCAATCTGCCTGACCGCAACGGCCTGGATTTGCTCCAGCAAATCAAGCGCGAAAGCCCGGAGCTTGGCGTCATCATGATCACCGCCTATGCCTCCACGCAGATGGCTTTTCAGGCTTCCAAGCAGGGCGCGGACAGCTACGTTACCAAGCCCTGGGACAACGACAAGCTTCTGCTGGAGATCCGCAACGCGCTCGACAAATCGCGCCTGCAGCTTGAAAACATCCAGCTCCGCCGCGCCCTGAAGCGTTATGACCTGCCCAACATCGTCGGCAAGAGCGAGAAGATGCAAAAGGTGATGGACCTGATCACCCAGGTTGCCGCCAGCCGCGCCACCATATTGATTACTGGGGAAAGCGGCACGGGCAAGGAACTGGTGGCCAAGACCATCCATGCCACCAGCCCCCGCGCCGACCGGCCCTTTGTTCCCGTCAATACCGGCTCCATGCCCGTCGATCTGCTGGAGAGCACACTCTTCGGACACGTCAAGGGCGCTTTCACTTCCGCCATCGCCACCAAGCGCGGCCTTTTCGAAGTCGCCAATCAGGGCACGATTTTCTTTGATGAGATTGGCACGGTGGGCGTGGAAACTCAAACCAAGCTCCTGCGCGTCATTCAGGAGCGTGAGTTCATGCGGTTGGGCGGCACGGAAACCATCAAGGTGGACGTGCGCATTGTCGCCGCCACCAACGCCGACTTGCGCAAGATGGTGGTGGACGGCAGGTTCCGCGAGGACCTCTTCTACCGCTTGAACGTTATTACCATCCAGTTGCCCCCGCTGCGCGACCGCAAGGAAGACGTCCCCCAATTGGCCGAACATTTTCTGCGCAAGTTTTCCGCTGAGAATAACCGCACGGGCTTGCTGTTCACGCCCGAGGCCTTGAAGGTCATGATGGATTACCCCTGGCCGGGCAACGTCCGCGAGCTGGAAAATTGCGTCGAGCGCGCGGTGGTGCTCGCCTCCGGCCCCTCCCTGGGGACGGAACTTCTTCCCGAACAACTCTTCCAGAACGGCCCGCGCGCGGCTTCCATGTTTCCGGCGGAAAACTTCGATGGACGCTCGCTGTTTGAGATTATGGAAGGTTGCGAGCGCCGCATTATTCTCGACATGCTCACCCGCACCAACTGGAGCCAGACCGAAGCCGCCGAGCGCTTCAAAATTCCCCTCTCCACCCTCAACCAGAAAATCAAACGCCTGCAAATTGACGTCAAGCGCCGCCGCGACACGTAAGAACCAAAATTTCGGAGTGCGGCGACCAGTCGCCGCTTTTGGTTGCCGCGACTGGTCGCGGCCTTCTGGCGCCACGAATCGTCGTGGCGAATTCCCCCGCAGCCACGACTCGTCGTGGCGAATCCACCACCGCTGACGAGTCAGCGGCAGCAAAAGCGGGAGCGAGCTCCCGCACTCCGAAATTTGCCTTCCTTCGCCTGGGACATTCCGGGCCCGCGAGAGCAGCCTTCATTGCAGATCCGACAAGACCCGACTCATAATTGCGTTCGCCAGCGCTCAGGTGTATCTTATCGGTCAGATCGGGCTCGATAATGGAAATTCCGGTCCAGCGCTTATAAACGATAATCGGAACTTAAGCATCAATGGATAAGGAGGGTTCCGATGAAATTGAGGGACCTGAAACTCCTAATTTTCACCTTCCTGCTGCTTCCGGCTTTCGCCTTTGCCGCGAAGGACACATCTGACTACACGCTGAGGGTGGAGATCCTCTCGTATAGCGCGCACTCGTATAATCCCGTCGTCCACAGTGAGTACGACAATGGCCGGTACATGTTGGATGGCCGTGGCAATATTACCGACGGTACAACAAAGCACGCCTTCGATTTCCAGTACGACGGCGAATTATACAGTCCCAATATGCTGAAACACCGGATATTTGACAGAGAGACCTATCTTGCCAAGTGGAAGAAACCGCAGCGTAAGCTCGAACTGCTGATCCCCATCGGCAAGAAGGGACGGTATGAGACGCGTGATCTGCAAACCTACCCGCTGGAAGGCGTTTATGTCACCACCGGGCATGGACTAATTGAAATTTCACAAGACGCCTACCGGGCCCAGCCGGCCCACGGTGAAGGTTCCCAGGTTAGGGAGCCATCCGCGAATGTGGCGGACCTTTCCGTTACATCGGACCCCGGCAACGCCGAGATTGGTGTCGATGGCGAGCTCATGGGCACGACTCCATCTGCCCTCCTGCTCAGTGCCGGCGAACACACCATCACTTTGAAGAAAGCCGGGTACAAGCCCTGGCAGAGAAAGATGGTGCTTGTCACCGGCAAGATCAACCTGCAAGGGAAACTGGAACCGGAAAATCCGCAATGATCCGTGGGTGTGAGGCGAGTACAGCTCGAGGACGACAGCGATGAAATAAAAGTACCGGACATCATTCCGAGGGGAGGCGCGATGAGATGGGCAAAACTGGAACCCCTGATTCTGACCCTTCTGTTGTTTCCGGCTTTCGCCTTCGCCGCGATAGACCCGTCTGACTACAAGCTGAAGGTGGCAATCCTGTCTGATAACGTCCGTTCGTACCAACCCTTCTTCACAGGTGGCTTCCCATATTTCCGCTACCGGGTGGATGGCCGGGGCAATGTTGCCGATGGTCCCACAATACACGCCTTTTATTTCCAGTACGACAGCACCATGCGCGTTCTCGTGACCCTCGGCAAAGAGACTTATCTTGCCAGGTGGAAGCAACCGTGGCACGAGATGGAGTTGCTGGTCCCGAATCTGGACAAAGGCGGGAAGAATGAAACCATTGATCTGCAAACCGACATACTGGAAGGGGTCTATGTCCGCACCCCGCAAGGATTAACTCAGATGTCGCAGGCCGACTATCAGGCCCGGCAAGCAGGGGAGGAAGCCGTCAGCGCCGCGCCGGCCCCTGCGCAACACGCCATCGCCTCGAACCTTTCGATCACTTCCCAACCGCACGGCGCCGAGATTGATGTCGATGGCGAGCTCATGGGAACAACCCCATCGGTTCTCCGGCTCAATGTGGGCCCCCACACAATTACTTTGAGCAAAGCCGGGTACAAGCCGTGGCAGAGGAAGATGGTGCTCGTCACCGGCAGAATCACACTGCACGGGGATCTGGACCGGGCAAATTAGAATTGAATCCTGAGGCGTGGGAGAAATTCGAGCTGGGGGCTCACTTCACCCAAAATCCCTCCACCGCGCGAAAGTGTTGGGTGGAGAAAAACAGGCCGGTCATGATGAAGGCGTTGAATCCGATGTGAAGAATGATGCTGGGGGCCAGGCTTCCGGTCATGCCGCGCGCGAGGGAAAACACCAGGCCCACCACCAGGATCATGAGCATGTGGTGCCAGGCGGGCCAATATTCCTGCACGTGCAGGCCGGCAAAGAGGACGGCGGTGATGGCCACCGCAAAGCGCATGCCCGCCGCGCGCTCCAGAATGGCAAAGAGCAGGCCGCGGAATACCAACTCCTCCACCACCGGCGCCACACTGATGGCAAACGCCCCGATGGCGTAGGAGGCGATGGGGGAATTGAACAACTTCTCCAGGGGGAACTCCTTCACATCCGGCAGCAGCACGAGCGCCAGGCTGACGCCCACGGCCAGCCCGCCTCCGCCCAGGAGAAATCCCGCCACCTGCCATGCCGAGGGCTTCTGCCATCCCAGAGATTTCCAGAAAGGCTGCTGATGCTGTAACCTGGCCAGCAGAAAAAGGAAGCCCAGGACGAACACGTAGAAAACGCATTGCATGACCAGCAGGAAAAGGGGATTTCTCTGCGCCAACTCCACCGAGGCATGCCATCCCGCGAAGGGCCGCAGCACCGCGTAGCCCATCAGCACCATCAGCGTCGACACCATCAGCGCGAAGGGGAGAAAGACCACAAACAACAACAGGTCCCGCCACTTCCAAATTTCCCGCGGCAAGAGCGGCGGCACGGGAGGCGGCGGAACACTCTCCGCCGGCGCACCGCTCGCTTCTGTGACAAGGTTTTCAGGATCTTCCGGCATATTCACGTTGTGTGGGGGCGAGCGGCGCTCGCCCAGAGGCCGAACGCCGTTCGGCCCTACAAGATTCAGACTCAAGAGCAGAATGTTTTCATGGAGACAGCAGTGGGCTTAAACTTCTCGATCAGGGCCTGATCCGACGTAACCAGCGGGACACCAAGGTCCAGCGCCAAGGCCACAAACTCGCAATCGTAGGCAGAGCAGCCTGATTGCGCAGCCAGTCTGAGAATCCGCGAAGAATCCATGTGATAACCCTGGCCCTTCGTCAAGCGTTCAGCACGCTCCATAAGGCTCAGGGCTTCGTCCAACGTCAGGCGCGCATGGCGCAACGACAGAATGAGCACGTTCCGGAACTCTGACCGCCAGAGCAGTGGGGCGGCCCATTCCGGGTCCTTTTCGTACACTGCCTCAGCTTCTGGGGTGTAAGGTCCCTTGATAAGGAAGTAAGCGATCAGGTTTGTATCCGCGACGATCAAGGGCGTCCTTCATTCTTGGCAGCGCGCAAGAATTCCTCTGTTACATACATGCTGGGCATCCGTTCGCGCATCGCGCGTACTTCAGCCAGAAATTCTTGGGGATCCACACGGGTAGCTACCAGGACCTTTTCCAAGCAGGAAATGGCCTCGCTGTTGATGCTGCGCCGATGCTGTACGGCACTCTCCTTGAGCCGTTTGTGCAGCGTTTCCGGAACGTTCTTGATGGTTAGTGTTGCCATGCTCAACCCTCGCGCTTCCAAAATGCATCCATAATGGAAGTATACGCCGTGCCTGAGAGAGCTGTCAAGAATGCGCAGGCCAGGGTTGTGGGTCAGTTTGGTCTTCCCCAGGCTTGCGGAGTTGGTGGGCTGGTTTGAATGCGGTCCGCAGCCGTCTTCGGAGGGTATCCGCCTTTTGTCCTTGCCCCGACCGCTCTGACCTGAGAGCATGATGAGCATGAAGATTAACACGAACGTGGGTGGGTGGGTGGTTGATACTACTGATTTGGGCCTCAGGCTCCATCTCGCTATGGCGCAGTGGTATACAACCGCGCCCAAACGAGTCTCAAGGAATAGTTTTTCGTTCCATACGCATTATTGGGGCGATCATGATGTCTGCCGTGACCCTTTACTTCATCGGCTATGGTCTCGGCCTCTATCCTCTCTTTGGCCGATAAATCAGATTGGAGCCCATGCAAGGGCATATGGATTCAAACTGACCTACAACCGGCGCTAGGGTATGGAAGCGCTACGAGTGCTTTAGCTCGTCACTCTTCACTTGTCACTCGTCACTGCATTTGCCCCGCCATTCAGCAGCGGCGCCAATGCCTGGCCGGTGTAAGACTTCTTGGCGCGCGCCACTTCTTCCGGCGTGCCCTGCGCCACGATGCGTCCGCCGCCCTCGCCGCCTTCCGGTCCCAGATCAATAACCCAATCGGCCAGTTTCACCACATCAAGATGATGCTCGATGATGATGACGGTATTGCCGAGGTCGGTCAAACGGTTAAGCACTTCCAGAAGCTGTTTTACGTCGTCGAAGTGCAGCCCCGTGGTGGGTTCGTCCAGGATGTAGAGCGTGCGGCCCGTCTGGCGCCGGCTGAGTTCACGGCCCAGCTTGATGCGTTGCGCCTCGCCGCCGGAAAGGGTGGTGGCGGGCTGGCCCAGGTGAATGTACCCCAGGCCCACATCCACCACCGTTTGCAGCTTCAAGCGAATTTGCGGAATGTTTTCCAGCAGGGGCAGCGCCTCTTTCGCCGTCATGTCCAGCAGGTCGGCAATGGAAACGCCCTTATATTTCACCGCCAGCGTCTCGGAATTATAGCGCCGCCCGCGGCACACCTCGCAGGTCACGAAAACGTCGGGAAGAAAGTTCATCTCGATGCGCCGCAGCCCCTCACCCTGGCACGCTTCGCAGCGCCCGCCTTTGACGTTGAAGCTGAAGCGCCCGGCGCGGTAGCCGCGTTCGCGCGATTCCGGCAGCATGGCAAACAGCTCGCGAATGGGGGTAAAAACGCCCGTGTACGTGGCGGGATTGGAGCGCGGCGTCCGTCCGATGGGCGACTGATCGATCACGATAATCTTGTCGAGGTGCTCCAGACCGGTGATGGCGCGGTGCGCCCCCGGCTCTTCGATGGCGCGGTAGAGTTTCTTGGAGATGGCGCGATGCAGGATATCGTTCACCAGCGTCGACTTGCCTGAGCCGGACACGCCGGTGACCACGGTCAGCAACCCCAAGGGAAACGCCACATCAATATTCTTCAAATTGTTGGCCCGCGCCCCCAGCACGGTGAGGAGTTTCCCGTTGGCCGCCCGCCGTTTGGCGGGCACCGGAATGCTCATCTCGCCCGAGAGGTACTTCCCGGTCAGTGAATCCGCGGCGGCCGCGATGTTTTCCGGCGGCCCCGCCGCCACCAGATACCCGCCCTGCTTGCCCGCGCCGGGACCGAGATCGATCACATAATTGGCGCGGCGAATGGTTTCCTCATCATGCTCCACCACCAGCACCGTGTTCCCCATGTCGCGCAACTGTTCGAGTGTTTGCAGCAGACGCTGATTGTCGCGCGGGTGCAGCCCCACACTGGGCTCGTCGAGCACGTAGAGCACCCCGCGCAGCTTGGAACCAATCTGCGTGGCCAGCCGGATGCGCTGGCTTTCGCCGCTGGAAAGGGAGGCCGCCGAGCGGTCGAGGCTCAAATACCCAAGCCCCACGGCGTTAAGGAATTCCAGGCGCTCGCTGATTTCGTTCACAATGCGCCGCGCCACCAGTTCTTCGCGCGGTGTGAGTTCGAGGCCCGCCATCGTCTCCTGCGTCTTGATCACCGGCAGCGCGGTAAGGTCGGCAATGGAAAGGTTCATCACCGTCACCGCCAGGCTTTCCGGCTTCAGGCGCCTGCCCTGGCATTTGGGGCACGGCACCGCCGACATGTACTGGCTGTACCACTCCTTGTAACTTTCCGAACTCGCTTCGTTGTACCAGCGATCGAGCAACGGCAGGATGCCGGAAAACACCGTGGACGCGGCCGCGCCCTCCGCGATTTTTCCATAAAGCAGCAGGTTCTGGATTTTGCGCGGCAGGCGCTCGAAGGGCGTCTTGAGGTCGAAGCCGATCTGCTCCGCGGCGCGCGTCAGGCTGCGCTGGAGGAAGCCTGAACCCGCGCCGGGGCCCAGACCGCCTTCCAGCAGCGGCCGCGACCAGTCCACAATAACTTTCGCCGGATCGAACGTGTACTGGTTGCCCAGGCCGCGGCACGCCGGGCACGCGCCATAAACGCTGTTAAAGGAAAACGAGCGCGGCTCAAGGGAGGGAATGCTCATGCCGCAATCCACACACGCCCATTCCTGCGAGTAGAGGCGTTCCTCACCATTCACCACCGCCACTTCCACAATTCCTTTGGCCAGCTTCATGGCCGTCTCGATGGAAGCTGCTAGGCGGCTCTCGATTCCCGGCTTCAACAGCAGACGGTCCACCACCGCTTCGATGGTGTGGTTCTTGCGCCGGTCGAGCTTGATCTCCTCATCCAGTTGGCGCAGTTGCTTGTCCACGCGCACGCGCAGGAAGCCGTCCGCCGCGAGTTGCTCGAAAAGCTTGCGGAACTCGCCCTTGCGCCCGCGCACGATGGGCGCCAGGATCATCACGCGTTCGCCCTCGCCGTTGCCGCCCCCTTCCCCCTGGTCGAGGGCCATAATCGACGCCACGATCTGCTCAGTGGTCTGCCGGGAGATTTGCCGACCGCACCGGTGGCAGTGCGCAATGCCGATGGACGAGTAAAGCAGACGCAGATAATCGTAGATTTCGGTGATGGTGCCCACGGTGGAGCGGGGGCTGCGGCTGGTGGTCTTCTGCTCGATGGAAATCGCCGGGCTCAGGCCCTCCACGGTGTCCACGTCGGGCCGCTCGAGTTGATCGAGAAACTGCCGCGCGTAGGCGGAGAGCGTCTGCACGTAGCGGCGCTGGCCCTCGGCATAAATCACATCGAACGCCAGGCTCGATTTGCCCGACCCGCTCAGCCCGGTGACCACCGTCAAAGTGTTGCGCGGAACCTCAACGCTGATGTTCTTAAGGTTGTGCTGTCGCGCGCCTCGAACCGTAATCCGGTCGATCATTCGCCCTGAACCCTACAGTGAGGAATTTCGAGAAAACCCCAATCTTCCATGCTAAGTCCGCATGGAGCGCCCGTCAAGCGGATGTCGTGGCGGTTTCGTGCCACGGGCGTCCCGCCCGTGCCACGTGATCAGTGTTCGCGCATTGCGCCACACGCCAGGACCGCATAGAATGACCACCCACACAAAAGTCGCGAGCGCGGAGTATGCTGAAGTCCTTAAGTGTAAAACTCGGCCACATCCTGATCCTCTACGGAGGCTGGGGACTGTTCGCGATGTCGTTTCTGGACTCCTCGCTGATTCCCTTTCCCGTGGTGAATGATCTGGCGCTGATTGTTATGGCCACCAAACGGCCCGCCTTGTGGCCTCTCTATGCGCTGGCGAGCACCTTGGGCTCGGTTTGCGGCGCCTATGTCCTTTACGGAATCGCGCGCGGCGGCGGAAAATTCTTTTTCCGCAAGACGACGCCCCAGGCCATGGCCCGTGCGCAGCACTGGCTGGAACGCAATGACTTCGTGGCCGTTCTGGTGGCGTCAATCCTGCCTCCCCCCGCGCCTTATAAAGTGTTTGTCCTCACGGCCGGTCTGCTGCGCGTCAATGCGCTGAATTTCGGCTTGGCGCTGCTGGTGGGTCGCGGGCTGCGGTTCGCCGCTGACGCCTGGCTGGGCGCGCGCTACGGCCTTCAAGCGGAGGAATACCTGCGCCACAACCTGGGCTGGGCCTCGCTAGCCGTCGTCGTTGTGATTGTTGGCCTGGCGCTATTGCAGCGGTGGATGAAGGGGAAAGAGGGAAAGGGTAAAGTTTAAAGGTATAAGGATAAAGGGTAATACACGAGACGACACACGGGTTGGCGCCTTCAAGTTTTACCATTTACACTTTATCATTTATCATTTTCCTTTCTCCCGTTTCCCGCAAAATAAAATTCTTCAGAACGGATCCCCAGGTTTTTGTCCAGCTCCACCTCGAGGGTGAACCCCGGGGCTCTCGCCGCCGCGTGAAAAAATCGCAAATCTCTTATGCTTACCTGGTAGCCGTCTTCACTTTCATCTACCTGCGCCCAGGGGAAGCGGGCAAAATCCAGGAAGATTCTTCCCGTCCGTGTCTTCATAGCGGCCTCGAGGGCCGGCGACGATTGCGGTTTTTCGAAGGTCTCCATCTCCTCCGGTAAACCACTCGCTTCACGGGCGTTCACCCGGACGACGTGAAAGGAAGTGTCCGTCTCCACCACCCCCGTCCAGGTGAAGGGATCGAGCGCCATGGGCAGCGCGCTGAAGCGCCCGGCTTCCTCGCCAGAGTAGGTGTGGCTGTCCAGGATGCTGAGCGCGCGGCGGTGAGCAATATCGCGAATTCCCCAGAGCGCCACCATCGCGCCCAGGCAAAAGATGGCGCCGGGAACCAGACGCGGCCGGCGCGCCCCCACTTCTTCGGAAACCAGGCGCAGCAGCCAGGGCACCGCCAACCCCAGAATCAGGAGGGCAACCAGAAGCGGATCGAAAATCGGCATGATGTCCCACGCGTACCATCGTGCACGGAAGGGCAGGAAGGGGCGCACGCCATACGCATTGGTGAAATCCAGGAGCAGATGGCTGCCCGTTCCTAGAAAAGAGGCAAGCAGCAGCCAACGGCCGTTGAGGGGAAGGCCGGGTTTGGGTTTGACCTTGCTTCCTACCCCATAGATTAGACCCCAGAGTATAATAGCTAAAACGGTGATACCTACAAAAGAATGGTCAATCCCGCGATGGTATTTCAGGTAGTCGATGCTGCTCTTCAGGCCGGCAAGGATGTCGATGTCGGGAGCGTTGGCGGCCAGAACCAACGTCAGCGTGGCGAACCGCGTCTTGCGGTTCAGCCCCGTTTGGCTGATGGCGACGGCGGTGAGCGTGTGGGTGAGGTTGTCCATCTTAAGCCTTATGGCGCCAGCAGGGTCAGCGCGTCGGGCACGATTTCAAACGTCGCGGGAATCACCCCCGCCAGTTCTCCATCGAGCTCAAAGCGGATGGGCACGGCGGTGTCAAGAGGGGCGCAGGCCACCTCGGTGCACTGATCGAGTGAAACCCCGCGCAGGCGCAAATGCTGGCGCGCCAACACTGCCACCGCATAGAGCAGATAGCGCAGGCGGCTGCGGCTGGGAAAAGAGCACACCGCAAAGCGCGGGTGGAAAAGACCCGCCGTCGGCGCCAGATGCAGCCACCCCGCATAGAGGCGCGTGCGATGAATCACCGCAAAGGTGCCCTGGCGTTCACGCCCGTTCAACCGCGTGGAAAATCTCGGAAAGGAGTAGCGCGCCCACTGGCGGAATGCTTCCATGACGTAACCGGCCACGCCAAAATTGGTTTTCAGCCACCAGGAGAGCTTGTACACAATCTCCGCGTCGTACCCAATCCCCGCCACGCTGATGTAATAGCGGGAGATGGCCTGCGCAGCGAGTTGGCCGGCAGGGGGCGCTTCCTTCCAGCAGGCGCGCCCCAGGGCGATGCGACGCGGCGTCCAACGCGTGAATTGGCGGGCGGCGGGGACAGGATGAAGGGGAAGGCGCAGTTCGCGGGCTACGATGTTCGCGGTGCCGCCGGGCAGAATGCCGAAAGGCACCTGGCTCCCCGCCAGGCCATTAATAACTTCGTTAATGGTCCCATCCCCGCCGCAAGCCAGGACAACGTCAACGCCGCGCGCCGCCGCCGCCTGTGCCAACTCGTGCGCCATGGCCGGCCGGGCCGTGGGCGCCAACTCGATTTCCAGCCCGGCTTGGCGCAGCACCTCGGCGGCTTCACGCACTTCGCGCTCCCGCCTGCCAGGACGCCGCCCCGCAACCGGATTATAAATGAGGGTGCCTTTTTTCAATTTGGGATTTTGGATTTGCGATTTTGGATTAGAGATAAAGATCTGCCCGCAGGCGCGGCATGCATGTGTGGCCTTCAATCCAAAGTCCAAAATCTAAAATCCGGTCACTGCTCCGTCGGGATCGACGGGATATCCACACCGCTGACCACCTTCTTGGCGGTCATCACGCCGGTTTTCTTGTCGGTGTCAACGTCGATGAAAATCCTGTCGCCCACTTTGAGCTTGTCGTATGAGCCGGCCTTGCCATCCTGGGTGAATTTGGTTTTCTTGCTGAGCTTGAAGGTCTGGTCCACGCCGAACTTGGTCTTGGTCAGGATCAATTCATCCGGCTTCTTTTCCTTGACGACCCCATAAAGATAATCCTGATACTTGATCGCGATCGAGGTGGGGTCACCAAAACGCCCCGTGCTCGAGATGACCGGCTGTTTTTCGTTTTGCGGCGCCGCAGCCAGAGTGGCCACGCACGCGGCTGCGAGCGTTGTCGTCATAAAAATCTTTCGCAGCTTCATGACCTGTACTCCTCCTGATTTGGCCTTTCCCTAAAGACACTAGCAGCCGCATCGCAGCCGTGTCAAGACGGGGAGGAGCGCTGGAAATCTGTGCCGCGATGGGTGGCACGGGCAGCCCGCCCCGATCCATCGGGGTCTCGCCCGTGAACGGTCACAGCCAAGATGGGCGTGCCACGTGCGGCACCACCCACGTTATAATTGCCCAGACATCTTTGCCGTGATTGCTTTGGGAAAAAGGAAAGGCCGTGGCCAAAAACATCGAGAAGGAAATTGCCGAGTTGCGCGACCAAATCCGTTACCACGAGCACCGCTACTACGTGCTCGACGACCCGGAGATCTCCGACTTCGAGTTCGACAAGCTGATGCAGCGCCTGAAGGAACTCGAACTCCAGCACTCCGAGCTCATCACGCCCGACTCCCCGACGCAGCGCGTGGGAGGCGCGCCCGCCGAGGAATTCCCCAAGGTGCGCCACCCGGCGCCCATGATGAGCCTCGACAATACGTACTCGGTTGACGACCTGCGCGACTTTGACCGCCGCGTGCGCGAGTTGACGGGCCGTGACAAGGTGGAATATGTGGCGGAACTAAAGCTGGATGGCCTTTCCATGGCGCTCACCTATCAGGACGGCGAGTTGGTACGCGGCGTCACCCGCGGTGACGGCGAAGTGGGCGAGGACGTGACCTCCAACATCCGCACCATTCGCTCCGTGCCGTTGCGCCTGGAGGCAAAGAAGGTCAAGCTGATCGGCAATCCGGCGCGGTTCGAAGTGCGCGGTGAAGTCATCATGACCCGCAAGGCATTCGAGCAGACGAACGTGCAGCGCGAGGCGGCGGGCGAGCCAAAGTTCGCCAACCCGCGCAACTCCGCGGCGGGTTCCATCCGGCAGCTCGATCCGCGCATTGTGGCGGAGCGCAAGCTCGACATGTTCGTTTACTACCTCTTGGTGAACGGCGCCGAACTGCCGGGTGAGCACGCGCGGGCGCTCGAAACGCTCTCCCAGATGGGTTTCAAGGTCAATCCCAACTGGCGGCGCTGCTCGGCGTTTGACGATCTATTGGCTTACATCCAGGAGTGGGAGACCAAACGCGACAGCCTGGACTACGAGATCGACGGCATCGTTATCAAAGTCAATAACACCGCCCTGTGGCAGGAGTTGGGGACCACGGCGAAGTCGCCGCGCTGGGCCGTCGCGTATAAATACCCGGCGCGCCAGGCGACGACGCGCGTCAACGACATCCGCGCCCAGGTGGGCCGCACCGGCACCCTTACGCCCGTGGCGGATTTGGAGCCTGTGGACGTGGGCGGCGTTACCGTAAGCCACGCGACGCTCCACAACATGGACGAAATCGAGCGGTTGGGCGTGAAGATTGGCGACACGGTGCTCATCCAGCGCGCCGGCGAAGTGATCCCGCAGGTCGTCAAGGTGATGAAGCACGCGGAGGACGGGCGCGAGTTCGTGATGCCCAAGAAGTGCCCGGTGTGCGGGGGGGATGTGCATCGCGCCGAAGGCGAAGTGGCTTATCGCTGCGTTAACACGGCCTGCCCCGCCAAACTCAAGGAATCGCTCCTCTATTTCGCGGGGCGGCGCGCCATGAATATCGACGGACTGGGTGAGGCACTGGTGGACCAACTCGTGGACAAAGGGATGGTGCATGATGTGGCCGACCTTTACAAACTGACGCACCAGCAGCTCGCCGATCTCGAGCGCATGGGCGACAAATCCGCGCAAAACCTCCTCGATGAAATCGAGCGCAGCAAGCAGGCGGATTTGGCGCGCGTAATCTTTGCCCTGGGCATGCGCTTTGTGGGCGAGCGCACCGGGCAGTTGCTGGCCAACCACTTCGGCTCGCTCGATAAACTCGCCAAAGCGACGGAAGAGGAACTGGTGGAGGCGGAAGAGGTGGGTCCGCGAGTGGCAGAGGCCATCCAGGAATTCTTCCAGGAGAAGCGCAACCGCGAGGTCGTCGAGAAACTACGCAAGGCCGGCTTGCAGTTTGAGCAAAAGCAAACGCGCCAGACGGGTGGCACGCTGGCGGGAAAGCAATTCGTGCTGACCGGCACGCTGCCCACCTATTCGCGCGACCAGGCCAAGCAGTTGATCGAGGAGCGCGGCGGGCGCGTGGTCGGTTCGGTAAGCAAGAAAACCGATTACGTGGTGGTGGGCGCCGACCCCGGCTCCAAATTGGAAAAGGCGCGAGCCCTCGGGATCAAAATTCTGGACGAGGCGGAGTTGCGGAAGTTACTCGGGTTGTAGAACGCCGCCTTGCCTGTTCCCCGTGACCTTTGTGACTGCTATGAAGATGGATGTGCGAAGCACCTTGGACTGCGGCGGCTCGACGCCGCTTTTGTCACCCTCGCAGGCGTTATTCCAAGGCGGCGTCGAGCCGCCGCAGTCCAAGGTGCTTCGCACAGCTGAACACAGCACCACCGCGTAATCAGGACCAGCCGGACGGGAAACACCCTCCTCAGTAAATGCGCAAGGCCTTGGCCTCAAAGGGAGCGAAGGATAGCTCCATTGTGCCTCGCGACACTGGAATTGTTTCCTCTGTCCCCACCATCTGACAGCTTCCCAACCCAGCCGGCAAAGTGACGCGAGCTTCCACGGGATTTTCATCGGCGTTGACGGTGTAGAGCACGATGCCTTTCGCGGAAGGCCGGGCGGTCCATTCAATCCCGCGATCGAGGCTGTGGCCAGTGTCGTGATACTCAATCCGCAGCGCAAGTTTTTGCGGCGGAGCGGCAAGTTCCGCCGCCATTTGCGCCAATTCGCCAAGCACGGCGCGAAGGTCAGTCCAGACAGGCGCCGCGGCAGGATTGCTGGCCAAACCCCAGTACAGCAGTCCGTCGGCGCCGTGGACGATGGCTTGGTAAGCCATGGATTTCAATTGGGCGCGATCCGGGTAGAGGACCATGGCAGGGTCGCGATCCTTGTCGCGCAGGTCCTCCCACGCGAAGGCCTGGAGCACCATAAACACCGCGCGCGAGGGCCCCGCCACGCGGCGCATCTTGTCGGTGTACTCGCCCACCTGGCTGATGGTGGCATTCAGGAAGTCACCCTGCCGGCCCGTCGGCCAGAGGGCGTACATTTCCCGGATGCCGTGGGGAATCACCGGATAAATGTCGGTGGCAATAATCTCCGCTCCGCCGTTGTACTTCCGCAAGGTGCTTTCCAGATTCACCGGAGCGTGATCCAGATAGAGCGGGTGGGCGGGATCGAGGCCTCTTACAAAATCGTGCGTGGCGATGATCTGCTCCGGAGAGACGCGCGGTTCGGGGCTCTTCCACCGGAAGGCGGGCTCATCCTCGGTCTCCCAAAACATCAGGGCGGGATCGTGGCGGAACTGCTCGACGATGCCGCGAATTCGCGACTCATCCGCGGCGCGGTTTTTTTCGGAAATCGACCCCAGGCTGACCCACGTGCGCATTTTGTGTTCTCGCGCCTGGTCAAATTCCTGAGCCGAAGGCGCTACGCGCACAAGGTTGCACCCCGCCTCCTGAGCTTCGCCCCAGGGGTCCGCAACCTTGGGAAGGTTGTAAAGCCCCAGCACGAAGGGACGACGCCCGCCAGAGAAAGGGCCGCCCTTGTCAGCGGCGGATGCAGCAGCCCCTCCCACCAACCACGGTACAGCCAGATAAGAAAGAAAGTTTCGTCGTAGCATTTAAGGAATCAACTCCTCTGCGGCAGTGATCAATTTACCGCGGTAATCCATCCAGGTCTGAAAGTCCGGCGCGAAGGTGTGGAAGTGCCGGGTGATGGTGCCGGAGTTCTCCTGCCCGCGCGTCACAAACGCCACCGCCTCGTCAATGAGCGCCAGCGCAGCCTTCGCGTCGGGCGAAGAAGAGGCACGCGCCGCGCGCCGCAGCATGAGCAGCAACTCGTAGTCCTGGCTCCCCTCGCGTGATGCCTCCCAGCGTTTGCTGGTGGCGGGTCCCTGAGGTCCGGGATAGACGGCGCCGGCATCCAATTCGTGGCTGGGGATCCAGTAGTCTTTCCCGTAGGAGATCCAGTAACCACCGCCATTCATGCCAAGCTGAAAGGCGATCCAGGGCTTGGCGCGATAGAAGCCCAGCGGGTCGAGGCCGCGCTGGTCACCCGGCGGTTCGTAATGCCAGAAGTTTTTGGCCTGGCTAAACACCGACGTAAATTCGGCGGGGTGGAGGCGGAATAGCGCCAGGTCCGGGTCCCAGGCATCCACCAGTCCCGCGAGTGGAGCCACATCCTGCGGCGTCACTCCTCCCGCCGGATTCGTGAATACTTGCATCTGCGGATCAGCCGCCTTAACGCGCTTTACCGATTCGATGTAGAGCTCGAAAGCGCGGTCGCCCCCCAGGAGCCCCGGCTCGTCCTGCATATACAGAGCGTAATCAGCATCGCTCAGGCCCAATTCATGCATGTGATGCGCGTACCAGTGCAGCGCCTGGCTGTAAGCGCGATCCTGTGTGGCACGGTCGGGCGAGCAACCCGCCGGCCACTGGGGTTCCACCGAGCCGCGGATCAGGAAAAAGCCCCCCGGCAGCCGAGGGATCAATCGATCCGCCGCGGCATTATCGCCGCCGGCGACCGTGCCATCGCACCGCACGTTCACCGTCGGTCCGGGGATGTTGAAGACATTGGTCCGGTGCTCCACGGCATCGCGAATCGTCGCCTCCAGAATTTGTTCATCGCTGATGGCGTCGAGATAGAGCCAATTGCAGTGCATGTAGCTGGGTCGGTCGGGCAGCCGCACGCGCGAGACGTTGAGCACCAGCGGGATTTCAATGGGCGGTGCGACCCTCTCCAGAATATAAATCCGGATTGGCGCGGTCTGCTTTCCCGGTTCGAGCGAACGGCTGTGTAAGGTGAGCCAGAGTTCGCGGGTTTCCGCGGGCCCCAGCCGAAGGGTTTGCCCCTCGCCCAGCAGCGGCAGGGGATCCTCCTGAGGCCTTCCTGTGGTGTCAGGCACCACCATCGGCACATCGCGAAACTGAACGGCGGATGGAATCGTCGCGCGCAAGACCAGGGTGAGGGGCCGCGCGGTGACATTGGTGAGCGCCACCGCAGCGGAGGCGTACTCATTGCCGAGCATCCGCACCCGCATTCCGCCTTTCGAAATTCCGTCCTCTTCGAGCAGCGTTGTGGGATGGTGTTGCCCCCAGGGATTGTGCACCACTTGAACCATCACTGAATCCGATGGCTGAAGCTTTTCCACGGCGGCCAGCAGAGTCAAGTCGTAATCCGCCTCGGCGTGCGCAGCATCGTAGTCTTCCACTTTGCCGGATTCGAGGGCCAATTGCCGCGCCGCGGAAAGGCGCGCCTTCACAAAGGCCGCCAACTCTCCCGGCGCTCGGGGCACCGACAGGTTCAACTCGGCGCCGGCGCGATAGGTGGTGCGCTCGGTTCGAACCGGCGTGGAGCCGCTTCCAAACCACTCGGCCGTCACATCATAATTTCCGGGTTTCGAGGCGATAAACTCCCCGGCCACGGGCTCTCCGGCTTCGGGTTTGAGGAGGGTGAGGTGAATCGCGCCGTCCGGATCTACAACGCGGAGGGCCACCAACTTGGCGTCTTCTGAGGGCTCCTGGAGGGTCGTGGTACCGAGGCTCACGGGCACAACCTTCGAAGCAGCAGGCGCGGACGCCCGGGCCGCGCTCGCGGAAGCACCCAATGAGGAGGGTAACGGCCCCGGCAGGCCTCCCTGCAAGCCCGTCCAAAGAATTTTGGCGCCGGGATTCTGCGTGAGGCGGAAGGCCACCAGCTTGCCAGAAGCGCCGACGGCCAGCAGATGCACAGCGGTATCATTGCGCCAGCGGCAGAGGACGGGGGCACTCACGCCGCCGCCCGGCAGTTCCCAGGAATCAATGATGGCGCCATCGGGGTCCAAAGCATAAAGAGATTTCCCGTTCACACCCGCGTCGCGCACAACTTGAAACAGCGTCGCCCGCCCTTTACCTCCCAGATCGGCGATGGCGGGCGAAAAGAAGATCGCTCTTCCGTCCAGATGCACGTTCCAGCGCGACTGGCCGTGCGCGTCGACGCAGAACAGATGATTGCTCTTGTCGCCGTACACAATTTCGGGCGCGCCATCGCCATCGATATCCGCCACAGCGATGGACTGATACGTTTGCATCATTGCCGGGGCGCGCCAGAGGCTTTCTCCAGTTTGGGCATCACGCGCGTCAATACCTTCCGGCCCCACCAAAACCAGCACTACGGGTTTCCTGGAACCCAGCGATGTCAGAATGGGCAGCGCCCGACCGAGAGCGCCTTCGAGAGGCGCGCGCCACAGGACTTCGCCGCTCGAGCGCACCGCGTAGAAATCCCGATCCTCGGTTCCGAACACCACCACGGCGTGGCGATCGCCCTGCATTGGCCCGGCGGCCGCAGGACTAATCCGGTAATGCGTCGCCGAGACCTCGAACCGCAGGTGACCCTGGGAATCGACAGCGTAAAGGTAGCCGCGCGCATCGCTCATCAAAATTTCGTTGGCGCCCTGGCCTTCCAGGTCAGCGGCGGTGAGGACGCGAAACTCGCCGGCTTTGCCCGCTCGCGAATACTTCCAGAGGCGCTCGCCAGTGCGGCGAAAACAGTAGATCGAGCCCTCCTCGTCGACGGCGAAGATGCGGGGCTCTTCACCGCGCCGGAACGCCACCGGAATGGCGTTGGTGGCGGGAGGCAAATCCATCTGCATGGTGGAAAGCACGCGCCCGCCGGGAGCCACCAGGCGGATACGCCCGGAATCGTCCGTTAACAACACACCCTCGGCGTGTTCCGAATCCGGAAACGGCGCAAGCTGCCTGACGACTTTGCCGGACTCGTAACTCCACTCGGGTGTGGCCACCCTCGCCGCCATAGCGGACTGGGAAACCAGTACGAGCACTGCCAGAAACGAAAAAATGTTTCGGCGTAACATCTAGGGAATTAACTCCTCAGCCGCGGTTATTAATTTTGCGCGGTAATCCATCCAGGTTTGAAAGTCCGGCGCGTAGGTGTGGAAGTGCCGGCTGATATCCGTGGCGTGCTCCTGCCCGCGCGTCACAAACGCCACCGCCTCGTCAATCAGCGCCAGCGCGGCTTTGGCGTCCGGAGAGGAAGAGGCTTTCGCCGCGCGCCGCAGTATGAGCAATAACTCGTAATCCTGGCTGCCCTCGCGCGATGCCTCCCAGCGCCGGGTGGTGACGGGCCCCTGCGGCCCGGGATAAACGACGCCGTAATCGGTCTCGTGGCTGGGGGCCCAATAGTCTTTCTCCGCATAGACCCAATAGCCGCCGCCGTTCATTCCCAGTTCAAAGGCGATCCACGGCTTCATGCGGTAGAAACCCAGCGGGTCGAGGCCGCGCTGGTCGCCGGGCGCTTCGTAATGCCAGAACTGCTTGGCCTGGCTAAACACCGCCGTATATTCGGCGGGGTGGACGCGGAACAGGTGCAGGTCCGGACACCAAACATCCACCAACCCCGCGAGCGGAGCCACCATCTCCGGGGTCGCCCCTCCGGCCGGATCCGTGTACACCTGCATCTGCGGATCGGCTGCCTTGACGCGCTTCACCATATCGACGTATTGGTCGAAAGCGCTGCCGCCGCCATTCAAGCCCGGTTCGTCCTGCATGTACAAGGCGTAATCAGCGTCGGTCAGGCCCAAATCGCGCATGTGATTCGCGTACCAGTGCAGTGCTTGGCTGTAAGCGCGGTCCTGCGTGGCGGCGTCGGGCGAGCACCCCGCCGGCCACTTTGGGGCCACGGATCCATTGATGAGAAAGAACCCGCCCGGCAGCCGAGGGATCAATCGATCGGCCGCGGCCGTGTCGCCCCCCGTGACGGTGCCATCGCACTGCACGCTCACCGTGGGTCCGGGGAGGTTGAAGACATTGGTGCGGTGCTCCACGGCGTCGCGAATTGTAGCTTCCAGAATATGCTCATCGCTGATGGCGTTGAGGTAGAGCCAGTTGCAGTGCTTGTAGCTGAAGCGGTCCGGCAGGCGCACGCGCGAGACATTGAGCTCCAGCGGGATGGCGATGGGCGGCGCGACGCGCTCCAGAATGTAAATCTGAACCACCGCCGTGTGCTTCCCCGGTTCGAGCGAGCGGCTGTGCAAGGTCAGCCAGACTTCGCGCGTTTCCGCGGGCCGCAGCCGTAGAGTTTGCCCCTCGCTGAGCAGGGGCAGGGGATCTTCCTGGGGCTTTCCCGTGGTGTCAGGCACCACCATCAGCACATCGCGAAACTGCACGGCGTGGGGAAGGGTCGAGCGGAAGACCAGGGTAAGGGGTCGCGCGGTGACATTGCTCAGCGCCACCGCGGCGGAGGCGTACTCATTGCCCAGCATCCGCACCTGAATACCGTTTTTGGTGATTCCCTCCTCGGCAAGCAGCGTGGTGGCGTGGTGTTGCGCCCAGGGATTGCGCACCACTTGAACCATGACCGGATCTGGTGGAGCAAGCTTTTTCACGGCGGCCAGCAAAGCGTGGTCGTAATCCGCCTCGGCGTGCGCGGCATCGTAGTCCTTCACTTTGCCGGATTCGAGAGCCAGTTGGCGCGCCGCGGAAAGGCGTGCCTTCACATAGGCCGCCAACTCTCCCGGCGCAGCGGGCAGGGACAGGTTCAATTGGGTGCTGGCGCGATAGGTGGTGCGCTCGGTTCGAAGCGGCGCGGAGTCTGCTCCCAGCCACTCGGCCGTCACTTCATAATTTCCTGGCTTCGGGCCGAGCAATTCCCCGGCCACCGCCTCTCCGGCTTCGGGTTTGAGAAGGGTGAGGTGAATCGCGCCATCCGGATCGGCGACGCGGAGGGCCACCAACGGCGCTCCCTGCGAGGGTTCCTCGATGGTCGTGGTGCCCAAGCTCACATTCACCACCTTGGTTGCGGCGACGGACGGCACGGCCGGGCTTGCGGATGCACTCGAGGGTGAGGAGGGTGGCGTGGCGAAACGGCCCTGCAAGCCTGTCCAGAGAATCTTGGCGCCGGGATTCTGGGTCAGCCGATAGGCAGTCAGCTTGCCGGACTCGCCGGCCACCAGCAAATGCACTTCGCTTTCATTCTGCCAGCGGACGAGGATGGGAGCGCCCCCGCCGCCGCCCGGCAGTTCCCAGGAATCGAGGATGGTGCCGCTGGCGTCCAACGCATAAAGAGATTTCCCGTTGGTACCCGTGGCACGCACCACTTGAAAGAGCGTCGCCCGCCCTTTGCCTTCCAGATCGGCGATGGCGGGCGTGAAGAAGATTCCTCGGCCGTCCAGATGCACGTCCCAACGCGGCTTGCCGTGCGCGTCGACGCAATAGACGCGGTCACTCTTGTCCCCGTACAGAATCTCCGGCGCGCCATCGCCATCAATATCCGCCACGGCGATGGACTGATACGATTGCAGCAGCGAGGGGGCGTGCCAGAGCATTTTTCCGGTTCGGGCATCGCGCGCATCGAGCCCTTGAAACGTTCCCACGAAGGGTATGGTGACCAGCGCCACCGGTCCGCCGGAACCGAGCGATGCAATGACGGGCAGGGAGCGGCCAATCGCGCCTTCCACGTGCCCATGCCACAGGACCTCGCCGGTGGCCCGCACCGCGTAGAGATCCTTATCATCCGTTCCGAATACGATCACAGCGCCGTCTTTGCCATCGATCTTCGCGGCGGCCGCGGGGCTTACCCGGAAGTTTGTGGCCGATACCTCAAACCGCAAATGGCCGCTTGCATCGACGGCATAGAGGTGGCCGAGCGTATCACTCATCACAATTTCGTTTACGCCTTTGCCCTCCACGTCGGCGACGGTGAGAACGCGAAAATCGGTGCCTTTACTCACGCGCGTGTATTTCCAGAGGCGCCCGCCATTGCGGCGAAAACAGTAAATCGATCCCTCATTGTCGGCGACAACGATGCGCGCCTCTTCTCCCCGTCGAAATATCACCGGAATGGCGTTGGTGGCGGGAGGCAAGTCTGTTTGCATGCTGGAAAGCACACTTCCGCCGGGAGCGACCAGGCGGATGCGTCCGGAGTTGCCCGTCAGCAACACACCCTCGGCGTGTTCCGCATCCGGGAAAGGCGCAAGCTGTCCAAGCCCTCCGCCGAACTCGTAACTCCACTCGGGGGTGGCCACGCTTCCCGCCAGGGCGAACTGCGAAGCCAGAACGAGAATGGCCAGATAAAACCTGATGATGCTCATAGAAATACTCACCTCGGTGCGAGACTTATGCTGGTTGGAGGGCGAAATCCAGTGCCTTATCGGCGTGCAGCAGGGCGGTGTTGAACAAGGGTAAGTTGCAGTGTTGCGGTTCGACCAGAAGTGGTATCTCCGTGCAGCCGAGGACAATCCCTTCCGCGCCGCGGCCGCGCAAGCGCTCGATGGTTTCCAGAAACATTTGCCGTGAGCTGGGCCGGATCTCGCCCCGGCACAATTCCTGATAAATCACCTCGTTCACCCGATGCTGATCTTCGGCCTCCGGAACGAGCACGGTGATGCCCGACTGCTCCAGCCCCTCGCGGAAGAATCGCTCCGACATGGTGAACACGGTCCCCAGCAAGCCCACGGACCGAAGCCCGGCGGCCAGGATGGCTTCCGCCGTGGCTTGTATGATACTCAGCAGGGGCATGTGGACGGCGCGCTGGACTTCCTCGAATACGATGTGCATGGTGTTGGTGGCGATGAGCCCGAAATCGGCGCCCGCCCCATGCAGCCGTTCCAGGGCCTCGGCCATTTCCCGCGCCGCTTCATTCCACTGTCCGCTGTGCTGCCAATCCACAAACTCTTGGAAGTTCACGCTATAGATCAGAATCTCCGGGTAACCGTAGTCGCCAAAGCGCGCCGTATAAGTCCGAGTGATGTGCTCATAGTACAGCGTCGTGGATTCCGGGCTCATGCCGCCGAGGATGCCAATCTTTTTCATCTATTTCGATTTCTGCGCTTTGATGATCTGGGTCTTGTGCGCGCCCTTGAGGGTATGGACGAGGAATCCCTCCGCCCCCGGGAGCCACACCTCGGCCAGCACGTAATCCGTCACATATTCCGTATAGGACGGCGCGAAGTTCCCCACCACGTCGAAGGCAAGCTGAGGTTCGGCAAGGGGCGGGCTGGGCTTCGGCAGCCGCTTGGTGAAGGAGACGGGAAATTCCTTGCCCGTCGATTCCTGCCGCAGCGCGATATGACTATCGTCCTTCTTTTGGACGATCGAGTATTGGCCTTTGGGGAGACTTGTGCCGCTCACCTGGAACGCGAATGGGATGGTGAACATTCCCTGAGCAAAGGCCTGCGTAGCCCCCGCGACGAGGACCATGGCCGTCGCCATTACTGCCCAAACTGCCCAGCGTTTCATGGGAATCCTCCTTTGACCGGATTAACGACGGCGGACGTGGCCGAGCGCAGCTCTGTGATTTGCGTATCTGACCATTAATCCGTGGTTTCGCAGAGCTGCGCTTTGCGCAATCCGTCCTGCGAAGGCGCCTTGGATGTCACCCAGGACAAAGGCTAAGGCGGCGTCGAGCCGCCGCAGTCCAAGGCGCTTCGCGTAGAGATTATGAGTACCACGCCTCCGGCGCACCGCTGCGCGACGCCTGCGTGGCAGGAACGCCGTTTTTCATGGCGTCTTCCATGGCGGCGACGAACGTATCGATTTCCTCGAGCGTGGTGTAAATATTCGGCGACACCCGCAGGCATTGATAATCAAAAACCTGGTTGGGCGGGGCTCCGCCAACGAGGGGGACGACGATGATCCGGTACTTGTCCATGAGAAATTTCCCCAGATCCCGGACATCGATCCCCTCGATATTAACCGCCGCGACCGCCCACGCCTGAGCGGGCTCACTGAGATCCGTGAGGATCTTGATGCGCGGATGCACCTTGAGGGCGTTGGCCCACCGCAGGGTGAGATAGCGCAACCGGGCCGCTTTGCGGTCGCCGCCGATGGCCTGATGGTAAGCCAGCGCCTCGCCGAGCGCCGCGCGGATGGCCCACGGGTGCGTCCCGATGGCCTCAAACTTTCGAATGTCATCGTCCTGCTGTTCGGGGGCGGCCTGGAGGGGCCAGAATTTCGGGATCATCTCTTTCCGCACATACAGGCAGCCATTGCCGATGGGGGCCAGCAGCCATTTGTGCAGGCTGACGCCGTAAGCGTCGCACCCCAGGTCGCGCAGCTTGAAGGGGAATTGCCCGAGAGCATGGGCGCCATCGACGATGGTCACGATCCCCTTCGACCGGGCGAGGTGGGAGAGCCGCGCCACCGGAAACATCTGGGCCGTCAAGTTGGTCATGTGGCAGAAATGGAAAACTTTCGTCCTCGGCGTGATGGCCTTCTCAAACCGCTGGTAGAGATCGTCCCCCGTGGTGGGGACGGGGAATTGCAGGCGGCTCACCTTGATGCCTTCGCGGCGCATACGCTGGTCCCACGTGGTCAGCATGCGGGGGTAATCCTGCTCAGTGGTGACCACTTCATCCCCGGCCTTCAGGTCGATCCCGTTCTGCGCGATCTGGAGCGATTCACTGGCGCCGCGCGTCAGAGCCATCTCCTCCGGGTCGCACCCGAACTCTGCGGCCATGCGCAAGCGGATGGTCTGGATGCGGTCGGCAATGGGGCCCTGATAAAAAATGGGCGACATGTTGATCATGTCCATGTAGCGCCATTCTGATTCCAGCGCCACGCGGGATGTGGGGCAGGTAAAGCCGTTATTCAGGTTGATGATGGTGCGGTCCAGCTTGAAATCCATCTGGACTTCGCGCCAGTAGAACTCGTCTTGCGCGACGTCTTCGGGCGAGCGGCCGGCGACCGATTGCGACGCGGCCAGAACGCGCTCAAGATTCAGCCCCAGGCTCGTGGACGCCACCGTTCCGGCGGCTCCGGCCGCACGCAGAAATGACCGTCGACTCCATTTTGCAGGCCTCATTAAAAACCTCCTTGATCTCTACGGGAATTCATTTTTGTGGTCGCATGATGAGGGAGCGCATGGCGAAATGGCTTCTTGTCCTATTCGATGGCGTTGTCATGCCGCCCTGGGGAACCACCCCGGTTTATCCCTCGAATCGTCGGAAGAAGTTCATCGTTGAGCTACTCTCAAAAGGACTTTTCGTGCCTTTATTCAGAATTTTCGATCCCAACTTTATCTTGCCGCGAAATCATACGCCACCTACCCTCTCGATTCAAGCTCCGTCGCCGATCTGCATCGGACCATCGGATTCGAGAAGTCGAAGGGATTAAGAGGTGGTGCTTTCCGTGGTAGAAAGGGGACGGCCCGCAAACCTAGAAAACAGTCCTGCGCCAACCGCCGCGTTGTCTACTGATTCCAGTCCTCGACCGGGGCACCGATGTCTCGGAAGTGCTCGACGTTGCCGGTGACGATTGCAGCGCCGTACTCGATGGCATGTGCGGCAATGAGGACGTCAGCATCGTGATGGGAGCGGCCCCTTGATCGCAGGGCAGCCCACAGGCTTGATGCCCGTTCCCAGATTGCCACGTTGGACTCTTTCCAGACCATCGCTTCGGCCAAGTGCGGTGAGTTGCGCCACCGCATTCTTAATCACCAACTCCCGCCGAATTTCGTAGAACACCACCGGGCACAAGATGAAGAGCGCGTTCCGTCTAATCTCTCTGCGGAACCGGTCGAGGACGCGCTGATTCCCTCGATGCTTTTTGAGAAGCTGGGAAACGGTATCGGTGTCGAGTGAGTAACTCGTCATCCCGTTTGGGTAGGCCTGAATGTCGTGCGCTGGTTGCGGAGGTCGTCTTCAAATCCGTTCCACCACTTCTCGCCACGATCATCGGGTGTGGCCAGCCAGGAATCGAGCCACCTGAGCAGCTTCCGATTCTGCGGGCGCAGGCGGGTAGTGGGCCGGCCGGCGCCCGATGCCACCGGCTTGGATTGCTGCTTGCGCACGGTTGGAGTAATTGCCATGAACGTCCCTCATCCCAGATGATAGCACAAACCCATCCTGCTCACCTTGCACTCGCGATATGGAGATCGGGCGAAAAGAGCCTTTCAAACGCCACGTGCTCGAGGTAATCCTTCCCCTTCTGAAAGTTCACGACGTTGCGCATCCACTGGCGCGCGAGGTCGAAACCCAGAACCCCGCGGGCGTTCAAATGATAAAGAACTCCGAGGTCGGAAGGATGGTCGACTATCTCGGCATAGTGCCGGGTGGCGGCCTGCACTTGCTGGTTGGCTAGGTCAAATTCCCCCATGCTCCTGTCGAGATTGGCGAGGAATTGCGGGTGCGGCGACTGCGCTCTGTCGTGAAAGGCCTGGTCGAAGTCGAGGCAGGCCTTACGGATGGTAATAAGAGACTGGATATAGCCGCGATAAGATTCCGTGCGGTTGATCATATAACCTAATTCGTATTTACCCTGGGGAGCAACGTTGGGCAGGGCCGCGCGCATGCTCTCCAGTGCCTGGTTCAGCCGTTGGATGGAGCCCTCGTAGCGGGTGATGACATCCGGCGATTTGGCAATGAAACCCTCCCATCGCGGACCCGTCGGCCCGTCATAAGAATTATCCTGCTTGGAGTAATCGTAAACGCGGGAAACCTCTTCCAGTGCGCCGCAGCAATTCATGGTGCTGTAACCGTAACTGTAATAACCCAGCCAAGCCTCATTGGATTCCAGCGCCATGTAGGCGTTGTACATATCCCGTGCCGCGCGGTCGCCGAAGAGGCGGGTGGCGTAGCCCCGGTAGAACTCCTCGCTGCCGAGCTTGGGCTGCCACGCCGCGTCGGCCAGAAAGCGGGCGTTCACCTCCATGCCGCGAACCCGATTGAATTGACCGGCAAAACCCGAGAGACCGTATTTCACCCCCTCGGAGAAGATGCGGTCTTTCTCGCTGTACTGCTTCACGCTGAACTGCATGCCCATCATGTTAATGTCGTCGTCCACGCGCGGTTCGAGGGTTCGTTCCCGGTCCCCCATGGCGCCGAAGTCCTGCATGGGCACGCCGCCGGGAGTCCAGACTCCGCTCGATTCCATATCGGTAAAGGGAATGTCCTTGGGCAGCATTTTATCGAGCACCGGCAAAGCGTAGCCGCGCCCAATGGCCATTAATCCCATCTTGGCCTGGGGAGCAATTTCCTCCCGCTTCGCCATCAGGAATTTAAACAGGTCGGTAAAGCCGCTGTTCGAGTCCACAATTTGGTCGGCACTTTGCGTAATGTCGATAACCCATGGCCAGTGCAGGTCGCGCAACTCATGAAAGGCCGGCCGCTGCTGAACGAAGAAGGCGTGATGTTTTTCGTTATTGAGCTCCGGATACATTTCGGCAAACACGAAGAAGTAGCCCTCGGCCTCCGGGTAGTTTTCCACGAGCGCGCGGAAGCGGTTCACCTGAATTTCGCGATTGACGGGATCGAGGGGATGCACAAACGTCCCGAAGATGGTATGAAACGGCAGATTGGCCACGCGTTCGCAGTAGCGCGCGAGGTTGGGGGGGAGAGCGGCCAACTCCACCGCCGGCCATACCTTGATGCCTCTTTCGTGCGCGTGGTGGATGACCTTGCGCAGCAGGTCCCCGGCCACCGTGAAGGCTTCCTCCGGAGTCTCGACGTTTTGAAATTCCTCGGGCGCCAGCCTCCGGTGTTTGAATTGTTCCTTGCCGATGGAAACCTCATCGGTGGTGTGCGATCCCACTCCCACGTGCGCCCAGGTAAAGTATCCGCTGTCCTTGGTGGAGACGTCCCCCATCCACATGGGCTCACCCTGGTAGGAATATTTCAACCAGGGCTCGTAGGAAAACCACCAGAATTGCAGATAGTTGCATTTCAGCTTGGCCATCTGGTCAAGGAACTTGACGTAGTCGGGATAGGAAAATACGGACAAGTTGATGAGGCCGCCCGACTGCAACAAAAAGCCCCGACGTGAGAACGCCGGGTCCATGCGAACGTCGAGGGCGGGGGCGGAAAGGTCAGGCCGCACGGCGGGAATGGCGTCCCCCGTTATGGTGAAGGTTACGCCCAACCGCTCAATGAATTCATAGGCGGCGTACAGGGCGGAGGCATCGTCATTGCCCCCGACCACGAGGGCAGGGTGACCCCGCAAGGCCCCCGCCTTAATGACAAATCCCTCCGGTTTGAGACCGGTGAAATCAACCCACTTGGCCTGTGCCGCTTCCCGCACCGCGGAGTTTGTTGCCGGACCGCCCAGGAGGATCAGTCCCTCTCTGGCCGGCCGTGAGGCAACCTCCGCACTGGCCACGATGGGGAGTTCGGCTCCGGTTAACAGGCGTAAGTACTTCTGCAATTCCGTGGCCGCGTATTTGTTCAGTTCCCCGGCACCTTCGCCCATCACCAGGGATGCCTGGGGCTTGCCTCCACCGGCTATGGGCACAGGTGCAGCTTTACTTGCGCCCGCCACCCTCCCCGATCCGATCAGGGCAACGAAAAGGAGTGCCGCTGCCCCGTGAGGCCTCGCGGCAGATTTCAAAACGGATGAAGATGCCATGCTGACTCCCCCGGAATTCAATTAGCTTTAATTCGTGCCGCAACAATCTACTACTTTGGGTGGGATTTACTGCATATTTGTTTGCGCTACCGGCTTGTGCGTGCCGATTCGGATTGATGCGGATTGCGCAGAGCAGAGCTCTGCGAATCCAAGGCATCGATGATGATGAGTGCCACCGCCCCATTTTACGGGTAGGGGGTTCGGGCCGAATCCGGGGAAGTACTCGATCATCCCACCTTCCGGGTGCGTCATTCAGGAGGATCAGCAGGCGAACGCGGGAACCACATCGGAGGTTCGGCGACTTGAGCGGCCAAGTGTTGTGGAATCGACCGGCTGGCGCAGCTCTGCGTTTTTGTATTGATCTGCAGTGGGCCGGGCTCGAACTGGCGTCCTTAGGTTGTCATAAGTAGGAATATCGACGGGTATGGTCAGAGTCGTGAATCGCGGAGCTGCGCTCGCTCTGCGCCAGCCGATCCATTTTGGGTCCATCTCTTCCCTGTGATGGCATATTGATTGGCTTAATAGGGCTTGATTGAGGACCTGCAACCACTACAATAGGGCGTCCTAGGAGGGCATATGGCTGTCCATTCGCTTTTTCTTTCCAAGTTGAAGCCGGAGCAACGGCGAGACCTTGAAGACCGCCTGTACGCCCGGCAGAACGGTATTTGTTTCATTTGCGAAGACCCCATCGACCTCGACCTTCAGCGCAAAGATCTTGAGATCGATCACATTGTCCCCATCGCCATCGAAGGAAAAGATGAAGAAAATAACTTTGCTCTCACCCATGAGCCCTGCAACAGGAGAAAGAGCTCTTCGGATCTGCGCGTCGCTCGTGTCCTCTGTCGGTTTTCAAGGATCGAGCAGATGGCTAGTGCCGAACCGGGGCAGCAGGGTGCGAACCTGGGCCACGTGCTGAACGCGTATGGTGGATCAAAGGATAGCTTGAGAATGATGGTCGAGAAGGATACGGTTCGATTCTCGATTCCGGGAGAGAGTGGCTCTCCGGTCACGACCCTGCCGCTTTGGCATGATCCATTGAGTCGAATGAATTACTGTTTTGCCAAACTGCCATTGACATACCTCCATCACGATAGCCGGATCAACCCGCGCAGTATTGGGGTGAACATTCGTGGGTTGATCGAAGAATTCATTCACGGACGCCCGCAGCTTCATGTAACGCTCGCCTGGTGGACTCAGGAATCAAGTGACGAGGGGAAGGTCCTGGTATTTGATGGTCAGCATAAGGCGGCTGCACAGATCCTCTTGGGGGTTAAGGAACTTCCGGTTCGTATTTTCATTCGGCCGAATCGTAACGTCCTGCTTGAGGCAAATACCAATGCCGGCGATAAACTGAGGCAAGTAGCCTTCGACGCGGCAGTCAAACGTCACCTGGGGAACACTCTCTACTTCGAGCGCGTCCAGGAATACCAGAAGCTCAAGGGACTTTCTCCAGATGACTACTCGTTCTCTGAGCAAGACATGGTCAAACTCTTTCGCGGTGAGCACCGGGAATTGATCCGGTACATCGTGGATGCCGTCCGTGACAGTATTACCCGCGACAAGGAAAATAAGCTCATGGATTTTGTCGAATACGCGGGCAAAGGTACCGAGAAACCGCTGTCTTACTCAACAATCGAGAAGAGCTTTTATTCTGAGTTCTTGCACATGAAGCCGATTGATGCCCCGTTGTCTGCGGGGCTTGATACGGGAACTAACCCGCGAGCCCTTGAAAGGGAGCAGATGATCCGGCTAATGTCGATGTTTGCCGAAGTTTTCTTCGTGGAAAAGTGGGACCCAGAAGTGACAGGTCGGAGGATCGAGGATCGCGTGCTTAAGGGCGAACCGATTCCACTGCCGCATCTACGCGCATGGCGGGTGGCGCGGGAGGAGGTCTTGATCAATATTTTGGCCTGGGTGCGCTTCACGGTTGAAAACTACTATGCATTCAATCAAGAAATGATCGACAAAGATCAGCTGATGCAGAGACGCCATCCTGAAGGGCTTTGGTTTACTCTAGGAACGGTGCTACGGAACATTGGCGATTTGCCATGCTGGGTCGATACCAAACTTGCCCAGACGATATTCGGTGGAAAGCCAAACCGCGATTTCTGGAAGAAGATATTTGCAGATGGCGTCTCGCCAACTGGAATCAGGGTTCTTGCTCGGGGTTTGGAGTTGAAATCCCTTATCACACCGAAAGGAGCAGCATAAGTGCCGCCATCTATACCGAACGCCGATTCTGTTAACTCTGCTTTCCGGCGAGTGGTGAAGCAGCTTGGCACGGTGCGGAAGCGAATCAACGCATCAGCTGCCAAGGAAATGAAGGCCGATGACTACGAGCTGGCGCAAAAGTGGATGGAGATGGGCCGCTCTGTGGCCGATTTCGCCGGGCGTTTGGATGCTTTCGTCGCGGAATGGAGGCGCTTGGTGAAAGCGACCCGCATCGTGGCTCGGTCCCAAAGTGCAAATGACCCGGTCGGGTCAACCGTAACAACGGCAACCAAACAAACGCCAGTGTGGAAGTTTTGTGAGCCTGCGCTAAGGGCTTTGGTCGCGCGTGGGGGATCGGCGTCACTTCATGAGATCGTGGACGACCTCGGAAGAGATTCTGCACTCATGCTGAATGGTGCTGATAAGGTTACATTATCCGCCCGTGGCATTCCTCGATGGCATAAGACCATAAAGCAAGCATATAGACATTGCCAGCGAGAAGGTTGGATCGAAAGGCGTGGAGATGGGATATGGAAGATTACTCCCAAAGGGGCATCCCTTGGGGCAAATAAAGAGGATTGTAATGGTGCCGCGCTTTGAAGCGGGCAGCAGGTAGCGCTGAGGTATTTGGCCCCGAGCCGAGTTCCTTGGCGGTCCTTTCACATTGCCGTGCAATGAACAGGTCGAGATTGCGATTTGAAGTGCCGCGGAGGAAGGCAAACTGCGCCTGCCTCCGCGCTCTCTGCAACCTGCTATCGCCGAGAGCTCAGTCCGCCAATCTGGGCTGCCATTCGAAGGGTAGAAGTTTGTCAATAGCCTCAGGGAGGCCGGCGAATTGCGGACGCCATGCCTTTCGGATGTTGGGCCCATCCGGATCGGGATACCCGAACCGCAAATCATAGAGGTCATAAAGGCGCTGAAAGAACCTCGAGAAATGAACAGGGCTGTCAGCGGGCGGATAGCTTTTCAATATAGAGGGGCCAGCGGCCGTGCAGCGGTAGACCAGGAGTCCCACCGCCTCGTAGCGCATTCCGGGATCGGTGATGGTGCTTCTTCCACTCAAGGCGAGCATCACATCGTGGTATCGTCGAATGGCGGGTAAGGGCTTATCGTGCTCATCAAAAGACGCGTCTTGCACGTTTCCAACTTCCGATTCTTTGGCGAATCTGATCAGGTGGAGAAAGCCAAAGACCAGCCCCGGGTACATCAGGTGAACATTGGTGCATTCGCCTAAGGCTTCTTCCATCCGATTCGTAAGATTGCGAAAGGCGTTTCCTGTGCTCTTCCCGGAGATCGCCAACGCCGGCCCCAAGCCTGGTACCAAAACCGTGATATCTACATCCTTATACTTGATCCCTCCCAGGACGCGGTGCTCTGACGTACCTTCGACCTCGGGCGAGGTCCGGAGCGTGTAATTGGCGTTATTCACTTTCTCGCTTGAAAAGCCTTGCCGTGGAATTACCCACTCCGGAGGGAATCCGCCCTCGAGGACCAGACGCGTCGCGCAATAGGAATGAAGAGGGCGGATGTGCTTTTGAGATTGTGTTTTCACCCCGGCACATAGGTTCTTCAGTGCGTCACCGAGAGTAACAATCCGAGGTTCTTTGCTCATTTGTGCATCCGCCAATTCCGCATTTCGGCAGCTGCGGCGCGGAGGGCAACGCATTCCGAAGCGCTAAGGCCCAGTTTGCGCCGGAGGACGATGCGGTCCACTAAGTCTGTCGCGGCTTCTGCATCCTTGCCACGAGTCAATCCGTCCAGACTCGATAACAAACCTGGCAACTCACGGCGATCGGGGAGAGGAATTAACACCCTCTCCGCCTCAGAGGGCTCCAGCTTTAGCATCCCACCCCCCAAAGGGTGTCCTTCGAGCTCACAACTGAGTTTGGTCAACGACGAATACCAGCCGGCAATAAACGGTTCAGCACGCTCACCTTTAACAAACCGCACCAGGTGCAACGTGTTGGGAGCAACGAGTCCGGAGCGGTTGCCCACCATGCGCGGGGTCTGGCCGGACATGTAGGAAAGGAAGGCATCTGCAACCCGCACGTGAGGCACGGAGTACCAAGGCTCTCGGACCCGGCACTTGAATCGCTCTGGTACGCCCAATTGTTCACCGAATTTTAGATACTCGCGCACAGCGCGAGGCAGCTTGTCTTCGCTGACCGGAGGAACAGCGAGGAGATACGCTTTCCCTCCTGCGTCGCGAAGTTTGGCCCACTCAACTTTGCGCAGTAGCGGGCCGAAGGAGTTGTCCATGGAAAGCAGCGCAGGCCTAAGGAGAGCCGTGGGAAGGTGCCACTTCCGAGACTCGGAGAGTGACACGTGGAAGAAATCGTTACAGCCCGTGACGTATCCGATTCCGGCGTCAGCGACTGTACCAAGCCGCATTACTTGATTGTTTTCCGAGAGGCCATGGTACAGTTCCCGGGCCTTCGGTGCCAAAAGGTAGTGCGTCAATCGCGTTCGTCCGCTGAGCACCGCCTCGATGTTTACGGGCTGTTCGACGTAGCTCTCCGCTTCCGCTTCTTGAATGTCCCTGAGGATCGCGACCGAAAACCAAGTGCACTGAGTCTCATATCCGTCGCAGAGCAGAACGCCGGTGTCCTCGCTCAGATCCGGGAAAAGCTTTTGACGGAAAATCGAAAGCTGAATCCGCCCGAACTTGCTTGCGACGAACCTCAGCACCTCTTTCGCGTATTGGGCGTGCGTTAGTTCCACAGGTACGACCATGCCCAATCGGCCACCCTTTTTCAAAAAGCTCGCGGCGTGAATGAGGAATGGAGCCCAAGATGATGATAGTTTCGGAAGGTGCACGCCAGCTTCGCGCGCGCGCGCGAGAGCAAAGGAGCGACTGGAACCGTTAAAGCTCTGGTACCGGATAAATGGCGGGTTGCCCACTACGGCATCGAACCCAGGCGTCTCGTTCCGCCTGATGGAAAAGAAATTCCTGTTGATCAGCTTATAGTGACCGGGCCACTCACTTGCCACGCGGAGGGCTTCCTCATCAACGTCTATGCCCCATATGCGCGGCTCCTCGTTTCGCCCGTTGTCAAGGCATTGAGACGCTGAGCGCAAGAAAACTCCGCCGCCACAACTTGGGTCGAGCAGGGTATTTTCAGGGCTCCGAACTGCCCATTTGACAATCCAGCGTGCCACTGGCTCGCCAGTGTAGAATGCCCCCAGACTCTTTTGGTATGTCGCAGTTGCCATGCGCAGCGCCGTAACCAGTATACTTGTTTACTTGGATTTCGGCTGTGATTTCCCAACCGAACGGTGAAATACACCTTACCACCTTCACAGACAAAGCGCCAAGCGCCGGCTAGTGTTGGCGCTTGTTTTATGGCGGCCTGCGATCTCCCGGCGGGGGCTTGTTAGCGTCGGCGCCTCAAGGCAGCGCGGAGTCAGGCTCAGTTGACCCGGAATGTCTAGGGTGTGCACACGGAGGACCCGATGTATACGCCACCCGTGAATTCGCATGCGCGCTCCGAAATTCTGGCCAAGGGGGCGAATCAGCCAGTAACAATCCACATTGACGTAAAACGGCCAAACCGCGCCTCGGGCGCGTCGCCGCCGAAGAATTCCGCCGAGGCAGCGCCAGACAGTTCGGCAGGCAAGCCGAAGGATTCATCATGATCCCGGCGCTTGATTTCTGCGGGTATTGACCCAACCGGTCCGCCTGACGCTTGCTGAGGGGCAGGTTATGGGCGAAAAGTCCGAAAATTCGTCAGGATAATTGCGCATAGGCTGAAACCTGTCCACCTACCGAACAGTCGGTCAAGCGGGGATTTGCGGGCAGCATCGGGAAATGCCGGAATATCCATAATGAGAGGTTCGACCTTTTCCGCCGGCCACGGTTGGCGCGCAGTTTCGCCGTGGCAAAATCCGGGTTCCAACCCTCATTCCCGATGGACATTGCTTGCGGGTGGCCGGAAGCGCGCGTAAATGTCGCGCAGGGCTTTGGCCACGGCGGCGTCGGCGCGGGCCGGCAGGAACGCTTCCGCAAAGGTCCTGCCGCGCGTGATGCCCACCCAGAGGGTCAGCGCCACGGCCGCCAGCCACACGCAGGCGTTCTGGGGAGAGGCCAGCGGCCAACCGTAGGGCGTGTAGAATTCATGGCGGCTGAAGGGGTAGAAATAAACGATGGGCCAGTCGCGCCCGCTGCCCAGCAAGTCGCAGATCAGGTGAACATGAAAGGCCAGGAAGGAGAGCAGCAGAACCTTTACGCGCTGGCGCGCCAAGGCGGTGGAGATGGCGGTGACCGCTACCGCCGCCACCACGCCGTGGGTCAGCACGTGGTGATACTCGCTGTACGCTCCCGCCCCGCCCAGCAGGGATAAGGCGTCCAAATCGGGCAGCACGCCGGCCCACGTTACCAGGCGGCGGTCGCGGCGCTCCGGCAGGCGGTGGCCGATCAGCCAGGAAATTGCCAGGTGAATGGGAACCTGCATGGGAGCCTCCAAACATCCACTTGCGATTCTAACCGATGGATGTGCCAAAGGCACCTTGGACTGCGGCGGCTCGACGCCGCCTTGAAATGACGCGGAGGAAAATGACCAAGGCGGCGTCGAGCCACCGCAGTCCAAGGCGCTTGACTATCCCTCCCGCGAGGGCTAACCTGCAATTAACAAGTCCGCCCGAACCTCGCGAGCAAGGGCCCCAGGGAGGGCCACGGATATGACCACGCCTGTTTCCCCTCTGAAACGCGAAGCAGGTTAATCGGGAGGTGCGCTATGCTTACCGTTCGCTTGGTGCAAATGATCGAGGACCACGCGGAGGAGTTGACCCGGGAGCTCATCAAGGACCTCCAGAGCAATCCACGAACCCCGCATTACCATCATCTGACGTACGAAGAGTTACATTATCGGACCTACGCTGTTTATAAGAACCTCGGCCATTGGGTTAGTCAAAAGGGTGAGGACCAGGTGGCGGCTAATTACGCCGACCTGGCGATCCGCCGCTATGCCGAAGGCGTTCCCCTTGAGGAAATTGTTTTTGCCCTGATTTCAACGAAGAATCACCTTTACCAATATGTTCGGTCGACCGGCCTGATGGATTCCGCGGTGGAGTTGCATCAGGAAAGGGAAATCCGGCGCATGATCGGATACTTTTTCGACAAGGCGATCTACCATACGGTAAAGGCTTATGAGCACGAGGCCGCCCCGGACCGCCCGAAACAGGCGATGAAGTCGGCGGCCTGAGCGGAAACGTTACGCCCCGCGGATCGTACATTGGCGGCGTAGCGCCGCCCTTCAGGGCGGCACTTCCCGTCTACGGTAATCGCCATTGGCAAAGCTGTCCGTATCATGGAAGTGTCGGGCTAAAGCCCGGCGCTACGTCCATCGCGCAGTTGTTTTCAGGGCGTCGCGTCCCTTGTCCACGGGAAGTTTGCCGAAAGGTGCAGGGTGACGCGTTGGCCTGCTCGCAGTTTGTCTGTGACACCCACGACCACCGGTTCGGCGCCTTCCACCAATTTGACTCCTACCACGCGGCAACGGTCGGCGATCGTGACTCCTGCGAATTCTTATTGTCCACCGCGACCCGTCTCCGTGGTCGCGACGGCGCGCAAGGTGGGGACAATCTCCACGGCTTGCCGAAGGTCGCGCGCGCGAAAAATCAGGCGCGAAAATTCAGAGTCAAATTGTCGGTTGTCCGGTATCATCTGGGATTGGCTCTCGCGGCCTTACCGTCGATTCGACACAAGGAGGGATTTGACGATGCGCATCGCCGTTTCCGTTGCCGAGAAGGAGAAAGGCCGGGGCGCGGAGTCGCCTTATTTCCAAGCGCTCCTGGCAGCGGGCGCTACGGGGAAGGAAATCGACCTTGTGTCTGCCTCGGATGCGCCTCGCGTGCGCGCTGAGGATTACGATGGGGTCCTATTCGCGGGCGGAGAAGATGTGGACCCCTCCTTTTATGGCGAGACGAGACAACACAATAGCGTTCATGACCACCGCCCGCGTGACGAATTTGAGTTTTCCCTGCTCGATGGCGCCCTGGCGCGGCGGACTCCCATCCTAGGCATCTGCCGCGGCGTGCAGATGATCAACGTGAAATTCGGCGGCACCCTCTACCAGGATATGAAGGAAGACGCCGCGCCGCAGCTTGAACATCGCCAGACCGACGTCGGCAGGTCGCGGCAGGAGGCTACGCATTCGGTGCTGGTGACGGACCCGGAATCGAGCCTGGGGGCCATCGTGCAGGGCGCTTGCCGCGTCAACAGCCTGCACCACCAGGCGGTCAAACGGTTGGGTAGGGGACTAAAAGTCACAGCGCATTCGGAGGATGGCTTTGTGGAAGCCGTGGAATCCGCAGAAGAATACCCGTTCCTGATAGCCGTGCAGTGGCATCCGGAGGAAATGGTGAGCACCTCGGCCGAGCAGCGCGAGATTTTCGTGAGATTTGTGACAAAATGTCGCGAGGGGGTGGCGGGGAAGTAACCCTGGCGGACCACGTCCCACTCTGCCGCCGTTAATCGGGTTGCCCCGACATCAAAACGAAATTATGGACGAACTCAATATCGAACCTCGGGAAGTGCACGACATGATCCAGAAGGGCGCGAAGTTCCTTCTACTTGACTGCCGCGAACCTTGGGAATATCAAACCGCTCGCATCGAGGGAGCCACACTGATTCCGATGCGGCAGATTCCACAAAAGCTCGACGACATTCCGAAAGACCAGTTGGTGGTGGTCTATTGCCATGCGGGAGTGCGGAGTTTCAATGCGGCCTCCTGGCTGAAAGAGCAGGGAGTGAACGCGCTAAGCATGAGTGGCGGCATCGATCGATGGTCGATGGAGATCGATCCCCAGGTGCCAAGGTACTAGCCAAACGTCCCGCCGGGGGCTATGCTTACGCCGTCGTCCGAAGCCCCAAGGAGCAAGGGACCATGCCGACCAGGATTCTGTTTGTGCAAGGCGACATCACGGAGATGGCGGTGGACGCCATCGTCAACGCCGCGAACACGGACCTCACGATGGACGCGGGTGTGGCGGACGCCATTCGTCGCAAGGCGGGGGAACGCATTCAAGAGGAGTGCGAGCGCGTGGCGCCGATCCGCCTGGGCGAAGCGGCGGCGACCACCGGCGTAACTTTGAAAGCGCTATTCGTAATTCATGCGGCCAGCATCCGGCCCGGCGAAACGGCCACCGCGGAATCCCTTCGCCTCGCAACCCGCGCCAGCTTGATGCGGGCGGAGGAGAAGGGGATTCGAAGCATGGCGTTTCCCGCGCTCGGCACGGGCGCGGCGGGGCTCTCCATGACGGAGTGTGCGCCGATCATGCTCAATGCTGTGCTTGAGCACCTCAGGGCACGCACGAGTCTGGAGAAAATCTACTTCGTGCTCTTCGACGAAGCGGCGCTCAAGGTGTTTGAAGAAACCTACGGACGGTTAACCGCCCGCCCCGCGGCAAGGCCCCAGTGACAAAGTCGGGAAGCGAATGCGAACTGTGAAGGGGTCTCACGACCTGGTGTCTGCCACGCCTAAACCCAAATTTCTGTCTTGCCGAAACCTGCCCGGCGTTGCCATGTTCCGGAGGAAAAAATGAAGAAGACCCGAAGAGAATTCCTGTCAGAAATGGGAAAGGCCGGCGCGGGCATAGGGTTATGCGGAACCATGGCTGTGGCGGACCGGGGAGAGCGGAGCGGGATCCCTCCCTCTCCCGGCCTACCACAGCACCTTTCCGACCTGAAAGCTGGCTGGTTGGATCTTGCCCGGACTTATCGGCCTCACACGAGATGGTGGTGGCCCGGAAGCGCCGTAACCCGGGACGGGATCACGTGGGAGTTGGAGCAGATGAGCGCCCAGGGAATGGGCGGGGTCGAGATCATGATTCCCTGGAGGATGTATGCTAAAGGGAACATTCCTTATTTGTCGGAAGAGTGGCTTCGGATGGTGCGGCACGCCATCGAGAAAGCCACAGAATTGGATATGGAAGTCGCCGTGACATTTTCACCCGGCTGGGGATTTGGAGGCTTTTGGGTCCCCCCCGCGGAGCGCAGCAAGGTGTTGACCCATGGGTGGGTGGACGTGAGTGGACCGGCGGAATTTGATCAGGACATCCCCGCCTACACCCCCCGGCGGCCTAATTCGGTATCAGGAGGCTCGCCCAAGGCATTATCTTCGGAGGTTCTTGACGATAACTCGGTGGTGGCTGTTGTGGCGGCAAAGGTCACCGGGACAGGTTTGGATGGGAATACCCTGATCGACCTGAGCAGGCAG
>Ga0326727_10002601_pt1 | contig 60736 bp, 52 predicted proteins | sample MB2enrmetagenome_FD_207643 | JGI IMG/M metagenome (GOLD analysis project Ga0326727, IMG submission 207643) | Lab enriched peat soil microbial communities from McLean, Ithaca, NY, United States - MB29MY | ecosystem: Environmental > Terrestrial > Soil > Wetlands > Peat | place: USA: New York...
GCGAAGGTGATCGTCTGTGCCGCCGGCGTAGCCGCATCGACGGTAAAGCTCCTTGTCACCGGCGCCGCCGCCGCATACGTGCTGTTACCAGCCTGCGAGGCGGTAATCGAGCAAGTGCCGACGGCAAAAAACGTCACCGTCGTGCCGCTTACCGTGCAAACCGTTTGCGTCGTCGATGAAAAACTCACCGCCAGGCCCGAAGTCGCCGTTGCCGCCAACGTCAGAGACGTGCCCACCGTCTGCGTTGCCGGAGCTGCGAAGGTGATCGTCTGTGCCGCCGGCGTAGCCGCATCGACGGTAAAGCTCCTTGTCACCGGCGCCGCCGCCGCATACGTGCTGTTACCAGCCTGCGAGGCGGTAATCGAGCAAGTGCCGACGGCAATGAACGTCGCCGTCGTGCCGCTTACCGTGCAGGTCTGCGGAGTGTCAGATGCAAAGGCAACCGGAAGCCCCGAACTGGCCGTAGCGATGAGCGTGATTGTCGAATTCACTGTCTGATCGGGAATAACATCAAAGAGAATCGTTGATGCTGACTCATGAGTACCAAAGTTAATTGAATTGCATCCGCCGATCAGGAGGAAAGATAGCACGAGAAATAGCAGGAGAATACGCCAAGGCTGCAGAAGCGACATCGTACACACTCCAGAGTGATTTTTCCCGGAAAAAAGCTATAGAGAAAGGCAAACTGTGCAGGCATTCGCTTGTACTTTAATATCACAGTGAGCCTTCCAATCAAAAGCCCGGATTGTAAATTCAGGAACCGGCCTGGCAAAGCACCATGCCACCACAAGAAATCCTCAATTCGCGCAATGATGCCGCTGCGCTGACTAAGAATGGATAAGTTCCAAAAGCCGGCTTGATGTGTCGAACGCAACCGATCGTCGAATTGCACTTGGCATGAACAGCCCCTCGATCCGCGCCTTCCAGGCCGCTGGTGGCGGCGAATCGGTCCCCGCGCCGTCCAGGCCATTTTGGTATTGCCGCCCCGATGTGTTTTCCTAGAGTAGTACCCTCTTATGCTTAAGCGAATCGAAGACTATTTTGAATTCACGCGCCTGGGAACCAACTGGCGCACCGAAGTTCTGGCCGGCGTCACTACCTTCCTGACCATGGCCTACATCGTGCTGGTCAACCCGGCCATGCTGTCTGCGACCGGGATGCCGCTGGCCGCGGTCACGGCGGCCACCTGCCTATCGGCGGCCTTCGGGTCGATCCTGATGGGGATTGTGGCACGCTATCCCATTGCGCTCGCCCCCGGCATGGGCCTGAACGCCTACTTCACCTACGCCGTTTGCCTCAAGATGCACATTCCCTGGCAGACGGCCCTGGGCGCGGTCTTTCTTTCCGGCGTCATCTTTCTGGCCATCACCGCCGTCGGCATCCGGCAGATGATCCTGCACGCCATTCCCCACGAGCTTTATGCCGCGGTGGCCAGCGGCATCGGCCTCTTCATCGCCCTTATCGGCTTTCGCAACGCGGGCCTGGTGGTGGCCGACCCCAACACCCTGGTCGGCCTGGGCAACATCCGCAATCCCACCACGGTGCTGGCGCTCGTGGGCCTGGTGCTCATGGTGGCGCTGCTGGCGAAAAAAGTGCGCGGCGCACTGCTCATCGGCATTCTCTCCATCACCGGGGCCGCCTGGGTGCTGGGACTAACCCACTGGACGCCATCGACCGGTGGCTTTCACTCGCTGGCCGCCACAGCCTTCCAGCTCGACGTCCGCGGCGCCCTCAACAAGGGCCTGCTGGAGATCGTCTTTGTCTTCTTTTTTGTTGACCTCTTCGACAACCTGGGCACGCTGGTGGCCGTTACCAAGAGGGCCGGGCTAATCAAGGAGGACAACTCGATTCCCCGCCTCAGCCGCATTCTCTTCGCCGACGCCACGGCCACCGTCTTCGGCTCCTTCATCGGAACCTCGACCGTGACCAGCTACGTGGAATCCACGGCGGGCGTGGCGGCTGGCGGACGCTCGGGCGTCACGGCCATCGTCACCGGACTTTTGTTTCTGGGCGCCATCGGCGCCGCGCCTTTTGTCGGCATCGTGCCTCCGGCCGCCACAGCCCCGGCGCTCATCCTGGTGGGCTCCATGATGCTCGCCACCATCAGCGAGATTCACTGGCGCGACCCGCTCATTGCGGTTCCCGCGTTTCTCACACTGGTGCTCATTCCCTTCACTTACTCGATTGCCAACGGGTTGGGCTTTGGCATCATCGCCTGGGCCGCGCTTCACCTGGCGACCGGCAAACTCAGCAAACAGGATTGGCTGCTCTACGTGCTTGCCGTTCTCTTTCTGGCACGCTTTATCTACATGGGCTCAAGTTAGGGTTTGCTATCATCTGCTGAAAAGCCAGGAGGAAGCATCATGCGCTGGTATCACTATCTCGCCTATTTCTTCGGAGGCGCGTTTCTCGCCAACAGCCTGCCCCATCTCGGCAATGGAATCTCCGGCCATGCCTTCCAAAGCCCCTTTGCATCACCGCCCGGCGTAGGCTTGTCCTCCTCGACGGTCAATGTTCTGTGGGGCCTGTTCAACCTTGCCGTCGGCTACCTGCTCGTCTGCCGCGTAGGCAGCTTCAATCTGCGCAAGACCGAGCACGCGCTCGCGCTCGCAGCGGGCATCCTGCTCATGTCGCTCATGGCGGCCCGCACCTTCGGACGCTTCCACGGCGGGATGTGAGCCAACTTTTAATGTGGGTCAGCCCAGGCTCCTGTTCGGTTGCCGCGGTATACTCGCTGCCAAGGTCAAGCAATGGATTTTTCTTCGCTCTTCACTTCGAGCCTCGTACAAAACGCCGCCGGGCTGACTATCATTCTGGCGGTATTCGGATATCTGGCTACCTTCATAAGCGCCCAGATGCTGGCGCGCCGCAAGGACAAGCTGGACCTGGTCAACCGGCGGCTGAACGAATTCTACGGCCCCCTCTACGTAGCCTCGCAGGTGGGCGATATCGCCTACCGCTCGCTGCTGAAGAAGCAGGGAAAAACGAAGAGCTTCCCGATTCTGGACGGAGAGATGAAGGAGTGGATGCTGTGGATGACCACTATTTTTATGCCGCTCAACGACATTCGCGAGAAGATCATCATTGAGAAGGCCGCTCTCATCATCGAAGAACGGATGCCCCAGTGCCTGCTCGACTTCGTGACCCATGTGTCGGGCTACAAGGCGGTATTGGCGAAGTGGTCTGAAGGCGACTACTCCGAGCGCCGTTCCACCATTGGCTGGCCGCCGGAGTTCGACCTCTATGTCGCGCACTCCTACGCCGAGCTGAAAGCCAAGCAGACCCACCTGCTGCACAGCTTCACCTGGCGGCTCTGGCATAGGCTCCTGGGCCGCAAGCTGCGATAGAACAAGGCCGCAAAGCCTGGATGGAAGAAGGCCAATGAGCGAATACGTCTTGCAGGTTGGCAAAAAAGGTTTCGACAGACTCCGATTTGTAAACGACGTGTTTGGAGAACACAGCAGAAATTTCCTACTTCGCGCCGGTCTTCACGCTGGGTCCAGAGTTCTGGAAGTTGGCTGCGGCACTGGTTCCATGACGGCCTGGCTCGCCAAGGCAGTCGGGGAGGGCGGCAAGGTTATCGCTGTGGACGCCAGTGAGGATCAAATCGACCTTGCGAGAAGCGCGGTCGAGGATGCCGGGGCCAGGAACGTCGAATTCATTTGCTCGACCGTAGAAGCGTTGGATCTCCCCGGCGATTCGATTGACTTGGTCTATTCCCGGCTGCTTTTGATGCACCTGAAGAACCCTATGCAGACGCTGAAAAGCGTGCGAAAGCATCTAAGACCGGGTGGAGTGATTGCCTGCGAGGAACCCCATTCGAGCTCTTTGACGACCACACCTCGAAACGAATCGATCAAGAGACTCAATGAGCTTTTTGTTGAACTCGGCAATCTCCAAGGTCTCGATTTCAACATAGGCGACAAACTATTGCCCCTTCTGAGATCGGCAGGTTATTCGGATTTGCATGCCTGTTTCATTCAGCCTGTCATTTCAATGACGGCGGCGGCTGATTTTGTCAGGATGGGCGCGGCGGAAATAGCGCCCTTTGCCGTCAAGTGCGGCATGGTGAGCGCGGAAGAGACTCAACGCGTGTTGCATGAATTGGAAACATGCGAATTCGGCGAAGATTCTTACTACACATTCCCAAGACAGGCTCAGGTATTCGGATATAAGGAATAACCAGTTGCCCAGCTTCGCTTATGCGTCCTTTGGCAACTTGAGTCTCTTCAGCACGCGCAAAGTCGGCGCGGCCTGATTGACAGTGTAGAAGTGCAGGCCGGGCGCGCCCTGGCGCAGCAGGGTTTCGCACAGGCGCGTGACCACTTCCAGACCGAAATCAACGAGCGCGGGCTTGTTATCCTCGAGCTGCTGCAGGCGCAGGCGCACCCAGCGCGGCAGGTCGGCGCCGCAACCATTGCAGAAGCGCAGCGTGTTGGCATAGCCCGTGATGGGCATGATCCCCGGCACCACAGGAATCTTGATGCCGGCCTTCGCGCAGCGTTCCATGAAGTCGAAATAGGCGTCGGCGTTATAAAACAACTGGGTCAGCGCGCCGTCCGCGCCGGCCTTCACCTTGCGGCAGAAATTCTTGAAGTCGGCTCCGGGATTGGGCGCCTGCGGGTGCATCTCGGGGTACGCGGCCACCTCGATCTTGAAGGCGCTCCCATGCGTCTCGCGGATGAAGCTGACCAGCTCGTTGGCGTAATGGAAATCACCCGGCGCGGAGGAGCTCATGGCCGTGGCTGGCAAGTCGCCGCGCAGAGCCACAATGCGCTTCACGCCCGCTTCCCGGTAGCGCCGCAACTGCTCGGCAATGTGGGCGCGCGTCGATCCCACGCAGGTCAGATGCGGCGCAACCTCCACGCCGCTGTGCCGGACAACCGTCGCCAGCGTCTCGTATGTGCCATTCTGGTCGGAGCCGCCGGCGCCGTAAGTGATGGAAAAATACTCCGGCCGCACCGCCGCGAGCTTGCCAATGACAGCCGGCAGCTTCGCCACGCCTTCCGGCGTGCGCGGCGGAAACAGCTCAAAAGAGATTTTCTGTTGCAAAGCCATGCGCGCGATCCTTGAACAAAATCCTGAAAAGCCGTGTGCCCCAGGTCTCGCTTTTGAGACCTGGGACACCACAACTGACCACTGTTCACTGACAACTGAAAACTGACAACTGTTAGCTGTGAGCTGATAGCTGCCTTTCAGTACCGGTAGAACTCCGCCTTGTACGGCCCCTCGACCGCCACGCCGATATAGTCGGCCTGCTTCTGCGTCAGCGTCGTCAGCTTCACGCCGATCTTTTCCAGATGCAGGCGCGCCACTTCTTCGTCGAGCTTTTTGGGCAGCACGTAGACGCCGACCTTGTAGCTGTCGCGCTTCTCCCAGAGGTCCAGTTGCGCCAGCGTCTGGTTGGCGAAGCTGTTGCTCATCACAAAGCTCGGATGCCCTGTGGCGCAGCCCAGATTGACCAGCCGCCCCTCGGCCAGGATGAAGATGCCGTGCCCGTCTGGGAAGGTGTAGAAGTCCACCTGCGGCTTGATGTTCAGCTTCTTCACGCCCTGCTCGGCATTCAGGCGATCCACCTGGATTTCGCTGTCGAAGTGGCCGATGTTGCAGACAATCGCCTGGTCCTTCATCTTCTTCATGTGTTCCAGGGTGATGATGTCCACATTGCCGGTGCAGGTGACATAGATGTCGCCGCGTCCCAGCGTGTCCTCAACCGTGGCCACCTCGAAGCCTTCCATCGCCGCCTGCAGCGCGTTGATGGGATCGACCTCGGTCACGATGACCCGCGCGCCCATGCCGCGCAGCGAGTGCGAGCAGCCCTTGCCCACATCGCCGTAGCCGCAGATGACCGCGACCTTGCCCGCCACCATCACGTCCGTGGCGCGCTTGATGCCGTCAGCCAGCGACTCGCGGCAGCCGTAGAGATTGTCGAACTTCGACTTCGTGACCGAGTCGTTCACGTTGATGGCCGGAACCAGCAGCGTTCCCTGCTCCATCATCTTGTAGAGCCGGTGCACGCCGGTCGTGGTCTCCTCTGAAACACCGCGCCAATCCTTCACAACCTTGTGCCAATGCTGCGGGTCTTCGGCAAAGACCTTCTTCAACAAATTCTTGATGACCAGCTCTTCGTGATTCTCCGCGGGGCCATCGACCCACCTGTCGCCGTTTTCCAGTTCATAGCCCTTGTGAATCAGCAGAGTCGCGTCGCCGCCGTCGTCCACAATCAATTGCGGCCCCAGGCCGTCCTTGAAGGCCTGCGCACGGAAGGTGCATTCCCAGTAATCCTCCAGCGACTCGCCCTTCCATGCAAAGACCGGCACCCCGGCGGCGGCAATGGCCGCTGCGGCATGGTCCTGCGTCGAGAAGATGTTGCAGCTCGCCCAGCGAACGTCCGCGCCCAGAGCGACCAGCGTCTCAATCAGCACGGCCGTCTGAATGGTCATGTGCAACGAGCCCGTGATGCGCACCCCGGCCAGAGGCTTGGCGGCCGCGTACTTGTTGCGGATCGACACCAGCCCCGGCATCTCCTGCTCGGCGATGGTGATTTCCTTGCGGCCCCACTCGGCCAGCGCCATATCGGCTACCTTGTAGGCCAAATCCTTGTTTTCGAGGGTTGAAGTTGCCATTCAGATACTCCTTTTATCGACATATCGTGATATGTTGATATGTATCAGGTTCCGACGATGCCGTCAATGGTAAAGATTCTCCGCGTTCTGGCCGACCCCAACCGGTTGCGCCTCCTGCTGCTTCTCGGCAGCGAGGAGCTTTCCGTGGCCGAGTTGCAGGAAATCCTGACCATGGGCCAGAGCACCATCTCCACGCATCTCTCCCAGTTGAAGCAGGCCCGGCTCGTCGAGGACCGCCGCACCGGCAAGAGCAATCTCTACCGTCTCCGCAAGGCCGAGCCCGCCGACGACATCCTCACCGGCCTGCTCGCCCGGGCACGCAAGGAGATTCCCGAAGCCGCCTCCGATCAGGCAGCCATGCGCCGCGTCCTGAAAAAGCGGCAAGACAAGATGCGCAGCTTCTTCGACAGCGTGGCCGGGCGTCTCGGCAAGGATTATGTTCCGGGCCGCTCCTGGAAGGGCGTGGCCGAGGCGCTGCTCCGGCTCCTGCCGCCCATGGTCATTGCCGACCTGGGCGCGGGCGAAGGAGCCTTTGCGCTTCTGCTGGCCGAGCGCGCCAAAAAGGTCATTGCCGTCGACAGCTCCGCCAAAATGATCGAAGTCGGCCGCGAACAGGCCCTCCGCAACGGCATCGAAAACGTGGAATACCGCCTGGGCGATATGGAAGAACTCCCCATCGGCGACAGCGAAGTCGATCTGGTCTTCTTCTCGCAATCGCTCCATCACGCCCTGCACCCGGAGCGCGCCGTCGAGGAAGCATGGCGAATCCTCTCTCCCGGCGGCCGCATCGTGATTCTGGATCTGGCCAAGCATCGCTTTGAAGAAGCGCGCGAGCTCTACGCCGACGAGTGGCTTGGCTTCAGCGAATCAGAACTGGAAGCGATGCTCGAAGAGGCAGGCTTCACAGAAGTGCAGACTTCGGTCGTCCACAAAGAGCCGGAAACACCGCAGTTTCAGACGCTGCTGGCGATCGCAAACAAGCCCAGATAGCGCCGCGATTGGGAACTGCGGCTTGATTCACATAAAGCTTTGTATCAAGGCACGACTTCAGAGTCTGCAACAAGTGAAGCCGAAGTGGACCCGGCTCTTGATAGCTAAAGAGCAGCGGCCTCGGCTCGCAGCTTGGCCGCCTCGTCCGGACTATTCATGATCTCCAGAAGAGCCGCGTGATATTTCAGGATAGAGGCAAGAGTCTTGCCGTAAGTCTCTTTCATATCCGGCAAATTCAAGATTGCCTTTCGATGTGTCGCCTCGGCAATCGTGAAGTCAGCCAGCGCCGCATCTCCCTGGCCCATGCTTTCTTCGACAAGAGCGCGCCAGAAGAAAGGCATGGCATACTCTTGATCCTTGTCTGTCAGGCACTTCTTGGCCTCTGCAATGGCCAGGTTTTCCTGCTCAAGTGCCTCACCCGACCGGCCACCAGCTAGCAGCAGCGCGTGGCCATAATACTGATGCGAGAGCATCCGGCCCAGCTGATCACTGGAGTTCAGGTCGCCAGCCTTGAAGGACATATCAAGCGCCTGCTTACAAAAGTCCTTCGCATCCTGAGTATTCTCCGCCATAAGCGCTTTTCGGCACTTATCAGACAAAGGAAACCATGCCTGCGCCGCCTTCTCCTGCTCTGCGCTCGGCCCCTCTCCTGGCTTATCAATTTGAAAGGAAAATGTGAGTGTCGTGGTTGCTTGCGTGGCTATACCATTCGTCAGAAATGGGGTGAAGCGCCACATCTTCAGCGCATCCAGTGCTGCCTGTTGCAGCATCGCTGGGCCGCTGATTACCTTTTCGGACGCAATTGAACCATCCGTACCTATGACGACTGCGATTATCACATCACCCTGTATCCGTGCCGCTTGGGCAATGGGCGGATAGACCGGCTCGGACTTCTTCACTAGATGCTGTCGGGCATTCGACTCCGAAACCGCCTGGGCAGGATTGGCAACTTGGGCGATAGACACTTGGGCGAACAGAAGCATACAAGATAGAGCAGGGAAAAAACGCATCGTGAACCTCCCGAACATCCTAACTTAAGATTTCAATGTTTTTGGCGAATCGTTCGAAATACATATACTTTGAAGACAGTTCAACGCCTCACTCCCTCCGCCTCCAGCAGCATCTGCTTCCTCTCCACGCCCCACCGATACCCAGTCAACGCACCGCTCACGCCCACCACGCGATGACACGGCACCACCACAGCCACGCGATTCATCGCGCAGGCGCGGGCCACGGCGCGGGTCGCTTTGGGATCGCCCAACTCACGCGCCAACTGGCTGTAACTGCGCGTCTCTCCGCGCGGAATCTGCCGCAGCGCCTGCCAGACGCGCAACTGAAACGCCGTCCCCCGCAAGTCCAGTACCTGCGGTGCGACCAACTCTTTAGATGATCTCGGTTGGCCAACAACGATATTCAGCGCCTCATCCACCATCCCCGCCAGTGACGGATCGCGATCGAGCGTCGCCAGCGGAAACTCTTCGCGCAACGTCGCCTCGGCCTCGGCTTTCGTGCCGCCAAGCGCCAGCCAGCAGAGCCCGCGTTTCGTTGCACCCACGACCATCCAGCCGAAGGACGTCTTCTGTGTCGTGAAATCAATCTGCTCGCCACGTCCTCCGGCGGCAAAGCGTGCGAGCGTCATGCCCAGTTGCGCGCCCTCGTAGCCACGGCTCGACGAACTGAATCCCGCGTTGTAAATCGCATTGGTCACGGTATCTCCCTGCTTGAGCGCTCCGCGCAGGCTGGCTGCGCGCAGGGCCCTCTGATATTGCAGCGGGCTCACGCCCAGCTCCTGTTTGAAAAGCCGCTGCACGGTGAATGGGCTCAGTTCCACGAGCCTCCCCAACTCGGCCAGCGGAACCGGACGATCGAGGTTGGCCTCGATGTGCGCGCGAATTTTGTCCAAAGCACTGCCCTGCGGAAGAGCGTCGGGGCGGCAGCGCTTGCAAGGGCGAAACCCGGCAGCTCGCGCCTCTTCGGCGTTGCGAAAGAAGCGGACATTGGCCCGCAAAGGCCGCCGGCTTTTGCAACTCGGCCGGCAGAAAACGCCGGTTGTTGTGACCGCATAGAAAAACGCCGCCGCCGGGTCGCGGCTCAAAACCTGCCGCCACGCGACCTCCGGGTCGATCTTCCCCACGAAGCTGTCTGCCTGAACGTGTTGAGGTCTGCCACTCATGGAAACCATCGTCGCCCATCATAGGCCCGGCACGCTACCCGGTTCTTGCGCGCAATTTTATTTATGACTCCTGGCACCTGCAGATTTCCCGGGTGTATTCTTGCTGGAAATGATTCCCAAACATAAGAGACCAGTTGGCGTTACTCTACTCGCCCTGTTGTTCTTCTTCATCGCCTTCACTAGGACAGTCTCTGATCCGTTCTTCTTTGGTTTTTCCAGCGATGCAGGTGTATGGCAAAAGTTCGTCGCGAGATTTATTCATTCCGCGGGCCTACTCAAATTCACTTCCTTTATATTCCCACCTCTTACCTATTTGATCTTCGGCGCCCATGCGATCGTAGGATATGGACTCTGGAAGCTGCAAGATTGGTCTCGGAAAACTGTCTTCGCGCTGATCTTGTTCGCTTGCGTCATCGGCGTTCTATTTGAGCCGAATCCCGTGAGGTTTGGGTTTTATGCGCACAATACCGTCGTCGCCTGGGCCATTTCCTACCTTTGGTGGATCAATCCCTTTCTGTGGATTGCCTGGTATCTGAATCGGCCTAGGGTGCGCTTTGCCTTTGGGGCGTGGCCTTCGATCACGGGAGGAGAGCCGACGCCAGAATTTCCACCGGGCCTCTCGAAGATTGGAAAGATATGGGTCGCCGCAGCTCTGGTAGCGTCGGTCGCCCTGTTCGTTTTCATTTCCATGGTCGAATGATCTGATAATGCGTATGGGGACGTGCAGAAATTCTATGCCCCATCGTAGCTTCAAAACCTCTCTATTGCCCCGTGATTCCTCTCAGCGCGGCATCCGCACGCTTCAGGTCCGCCTCTGTATCCACGCCAATCGTGTCTCCCGGCGCCTCGGCAACATAAAGAGCTATCCCGTTTTCCAGCAGCCGAAGTTGCTCCAGCCGCTCGATCTGTTCCAGCGGCGAAGGCGGCAGCGCGGCAAACCTCTCGAGCGTGGCCTTGCGATAGGCATAAATTCCCAGGTGCTTGCGGTAGCCCGTGAAACCTGCCTTGTCGCGGTCAAAAGGAATCGTCGCCCGCGAAAAGTAGAGCGCCCGGCCGTCGAGAGCCGTGACCACCTTGACGGCGTTGGGGTCGGCAAACTCCTCCGGCGGGCAGCAAACGGCCAGTGTCGCCGCCTCCACCTCCGGCCGTTCAAAGAGCGAGACGAGCGGCGGAAAGAACTCCGCGGTCAGCGTCGGCTCGTCGCCCTGGATGTTGACATAAATGTCGGCGTCGATCTGGCGCGCCACTTCTCTTACCCTGTCTGACCCGCTGGGGCAGGTCGTTGGGGTCATCGCCACGGGAATGCCTCGTTCGCGGCAAACGTCGGCCACTTCGTCGGAGTCGGTGGCCACCACTACGGGGTCCATCAGCCCGCTGGCCGTGGCGGCGCGCCAAACCCACTCCACCATCGGACGGCCTGCAACCGTGCGCAGCACCTTGCGGCTGAGCCGTGTGGAGCTGAGCCGGGCCGGGATTACCCCGGCAATTCTGAACGTGTTCATAGTGCCGAGTTTACCGCACAGGAGCCTGTATACCGGCCTGCAACGCCTGCTCGGCCTCCAACTTACGGCCAGCCAAAAAGGAGCCGCGTTTGACCTCCAATTCTTCCGCCCGTATCATCAAAAGAGGGAGTTGCGCGCGTACGCTCTGTTCGCCCGGTCCCTGGTCCGGCCTTCACGGCCTGTCCTTTTCATGGCGGGGTAGCTCAGCTGGTTAGAGCGACGGATTCATAACCCGTAGGTCGGCAGTTCAAGTCTGCCTCCCGCCACCATTCAAATCAACAACATACGCAATAGTCGCAACATGGCTCCCCACTTTCTGCGCCCGTGATGACCCGACGAACCATACACTGTTCAACAAGGAACCAGGAGAATGGCATGAGAATCGATCGATTTCAAACCGCCCTGTTACTGGTGATCGCTGTTTCCGTGGCAGTGATTGCCCTGCATCCGTATGTGACGCCGCCCGCCGCGCAAGCCCAGTCCAGCGAGGCTCTTCCCTCCTTGTATATCGAGCCAGGCACAGCGATGCTTCGCGCTCCGGATGGAAGCCAGCAGATCCTGGGTAAAGTCATCATCGACCTGCGCAACGGAAATGTCTGGGGATTCCCGACGCAGAACGGGGACCCTTATCCCGCGAGCGGAATCCAAACTTCCCCGCAAGTGTCGCACCCTTTTCTGCTCGGCAAGTATGCCCTGTCTGACATGAACAAGTAATCGCGCTCGACGGGGCAGGAACGATCTTCATCGAGGAGAAATCGCGCGGAAACACCTAATCGCCTGTTTTCCACTTGAAAGACTCCGATGACGCGTCTTCACCCTTACGCAGCTACAAGCCTGATGTTTTCTTTTCAGCTTTCAGAAAGCGCCTCGCTGCACCTTGTTGAGATCAACCTGATGAGCTTTTCGGCGATTCAGATTCCGGGAATCCACGCGGCAAGCTTCGCGGTTGCTTGCGGCAGCGTAACTCCACGCAGCAGAAAGACCTTGCTCCGCGACAACTCGCCTGTTGCCAGTTCGACCGCACTCTTCGGAACAGAGAAAGTCTCAGCCAGAAAAGCGATCAGAGCCTGGTTGGCGCGGCCATCGAGCGGTGGCGCGTGAACGGCAATCTTCAGTTGGGCCGCCGGGCCTTCGCCGTAGACGCCCGTGATGGCCGTCTTCTTCGCGCCGGGCTGAGCGCGGACGGCCAGGGTGACACCGTCAGGGTTGGCGCGCAGCATCAGGCTTGCTCCGCATAGCTGCGCGCGCCGAACAGCGCCGAACCCACGCGGATGCGGGTTGCGCCTTCGGCGATGGCCAGAGCAAAATCGCCGCTCATGCCCATGGAAAGCACCTCGAACGAGAGCCGTGGATAGGCGGCAGCCCAACGGCCGCGCCAATCCCGCAGGCTGCGGAAACAGGCACGGGTTTCGGCTTCGGAAACGCCCAGCGGCGCAATCGTCATCAGACCGCGCATCTGCAAATTCTCAAGATCCGGCAACCGTTCCAGCAGTTGCGCGGCTTCAGCGGAGTCCGGCTTGAGACCTGCCTTTGTCTCCTCTGTGCTGAGCTTGACTTCGATCAGAATCGGCAACCGCTTGCCCAGCTTGCCCGCCGCTTCATTCAGCCGCTCGGCCAGCCGCACGGAATCCACTGAGTCGATTCCGTCGAATAATTCCACCGCACGCTGGGCCTTGTTCGACTGCAGGTGCCCGATGAGATGCACGCGTATCGGCTCGGTGGCGCGCTTGCGCAGCGGGTCAAGCTCCGCGCTCTTCGCCGCAAACTCCTGCACGCGGTTTTCGCCGAAGAGCGCGAGGCCCAGCGCCGCAGCCTCAGTGATAGTAGCCGCCGAATGGGTCTTGGAGACAGCCATCAGCTCGACCTCGGCGCGCGCGCGGCCCGCTTTCCGGCACGCAGCCGCAATCTCCTCTTCCAGCCGTTCGAGATTTTCCCTGAGATCGCTCACTGTCCCCGCTCTTCCAAAAAACTTCTCCACTCCGACCTTTGCCGGGTGCCCCATCCATGGCGCGTTTTTGTCTTTGCGCCATGGGTGGGATACCTCGAACCTCAGTGCTCCTGTTCCTCCAGGAACTTCTCCGCCTCCAGCGCGGCCATGCAACCCGACCCGGCGGCGGTGATCGCCTGCCGGTAGCGGCGGTCCTGCACATCGCCGCAGGCAAAGAGACCAGGAATCGCCACTCCATTGTGCGTGACAAACACGTTGCCCGTGGTCCGGATATAACCGCTTTCGTCCAGATCGATCTGGCCGGCAAACATCTTCGCGTTCGGCTCGTGGCCGATGCCGAGAAACAGGCCGCTGATGGCGAGCGTAGTAACCTCGCCCGTCGTCACGTCGCGCAGGCGCAGCCCCTTCACTTCCTTCTCTTCCACGCCCAGCACTTCCTCGATCACCGAATTGGGGCGCAGCACAATCTTCGGATGAGCCAGCACGCGGTCGAGCATGATCTTCGAAGCGCGGAAGCCCGAGCGGCGGTGCAGCAGCGTGACCTTGGAGGCAAAGCGCGTCAGAAACAGCGCCTCTTCCATGGCCGAGTCGCCGCCGCCCACCACGGCAATCTCCTTGTCTCTGAAGAAGAAGCCGTCGCAGGTGGCGCAACTGGAAACGCCGTGGCCGATCAGAGCCTGCTCGCTGGGCAATCCCAGCCAACGCGCGCTGGCTCCGGAGGCGACGATCAGCGTGCGCGTCAGAATCTCTCCGGCCGAGGTTTGCAGCCGGAACGGATTCGCACTCAAATCCACCTGGTTCAGATCGACCGGCTGAAATGTCGCGCCAAAGCGGGCCGCCTGCTTCCTCATGTTGTCGATCAGCTCCGGGCCCTGAATGCCTTCCGGCCAGCCGGGAAAGTTTTCCACCGTGGTGGTCATCGAAAGCTGGCCACCGGGCTCGTGGCCCTCCAGAACCAGCGGGTTGAGGCCTGCACGGCCCGTGTAGATGGCCGCAGTGAGTCCGGCGCAGCCGGAACCGAGAATTACGGTCGAGCAAATGTCTGTCATGAGGTTTCCCGTGTTGATTTTAGCTCTTGCGGAGCAATGCCCTTCTCTTCGTAGATTGCTATTTGGATGAGGCTCAAGGCAAATCGGACTCTTCACAGAGGGTTCAGGCTGACCTTCGTGGTCGCAACCGCACCTCTGCGACTTCTTAGGTTCTTGGCAATTTTGAGATCCACCTAATCCCGTTTCTCGGGCTTCCGCGACATCTGTCGCATTTTGCAACACCAACTCAGGGAATCTCATTGTTTTCTAGTTACTCAAAGATTTCCTGTCCCGATGCCACGCGCCGATAAAGGAACTATGGCCGCCTTGGAAGTTTATCAGAGCTCTTTTCAAGGGATTTGAGGCGAGCCAGTACATTCTGCCCGGAGCGCGCCCCATGTCTCCCTCCCGTTTCCGCTTCTCGCATCGCATGGCAGCCTGGCTTATGGCCTCGCTGCTGGCGCCGGGCCTGGCTGTGGCTGGCGGACCCAAGTACGTGGCCGGTGCGAGCTACTTCAATCCGGGAGTTATCGGGCAGCCGGTTCATTGGGCCAACGGGCAACTCAACTATTACGTCGATCGGGGACCGTTGAGCAGCACCGTCACCAACGCGCAGGCAACTGCAATGGTGGACGCGGCGGCGGCTTTATGGAGCGCTGTTCCAATGGCCGGTGCGACGCTCACTGACAACGGCCCGCTGAGCGAGGACGTCAGCGGAGCCAACATCGTGGTCGGCAGCGCAGCTTTCACGGTGACCGGCGAGCAGGCGAATCAAGTCGGCGTCATTACCGCGCCGGATGATGTAACCCCCGCGGCCACCAGCTTCCCGCTGGGCGTCATCTTCGACGCGGACGGCTCGGTCATCAACGCCATCTTCGGCGCGGGTTCGAGCAAGCCCGCCAGTTGCCAGAACAACGGCGTCCTCTTCTGGCTGGACAACATCAACCCGGATGCAACCATGGCGCACGGCATTATCGTGCTCAATGGCCTGTGCGCCACCAACGCCGCGATGCTGCAGATGATGAGCTTTGAGCTGGAGCGAGCCTTCGGTCGAATTCTCGGGCTGGACTACTCTCAGGTCAACCCCAACGCAATCGCCAACGGCAAGGCGAATGGCACGCTGGGCTGGCCGGTGATGCAGCCCGTCAGCGGCCTTTGCGGCGCGACCGGCGGCGACTGCATCCCCAGCCCCACGGTCCTGCGCTGGGACGACATCGCCGCCCTCAACCGCCTCTATCCCATCACCGCCAGCAATCTGGCCAGCTTTCCCGGCAAAGAGATTACCGCCACCAACACAGTCTCCATCCAGGGAACAATCACCTTTAGAACCGGCTTGGGGATGCAGGGCGTGAACGTCGTGGCCCGGCCTCTCGACGCCAACGGCAACCCGCTCTACCAGTACACGGTGAGCTTTGTCTCCGGCGCATATTTCAACGGCAACCACGGCAATCCGATTACCGGCTGGAACGACGCGAACGGCAACCCGCTGACGATGTGGGGTTCGAACGAAGCGTCGATGCAGGGCTTCTTTGACCTGAGCGATATGCCGCTGCCTCCAGGCGCCACGACGGCGAACTATCAGGTCACCTTCGAGCCGGTGAATCCCCTGTACACTCTCACCAATGCAGTCGGCCCCTATCTGGACGGCTCGCCGAATCCCTCCGGAATCTTGCCGCCGATCTCGGTGCTGTCGATGTCCGCGGGCAACTCGCAGACGCTCACCGTCAACGTGGAAGACTCGGCTGAAGACGGCTATAACGACGCCATCGGAACCGAGGCCGCGCCGCAGATCATGGCGGCCAGCGGTCTCTGGAGCGGGCGGCTGAGCCAAGTGGGTCAGACCGACTGGTTCAACTTTCCAGTGCGCGGCGGGCGTACCTTCACCGTGGTCACCGAAGCGCTGGACGAAACCGGCGCTCCCACCAACTCGAAGGCCATGCCGGCCCTGGGCATGTGGGACGCCTTTGATGCGGTGGGCTCAACAGCGTTGGGATATGCCAGCGGTCTAAACGGTCTGGCCAAGGGCGAAAGCTGGCTCCGGATCACGGCATCCGGCGACGACGTGGTACGCCTCGGCATTGCCGATGAGCGCGGCGACGGCCGGCCGGACTACGCCTACGAGGGCTGGGTGCTCTATGCCGACACGGTGCAGCCGCAACGCCTTCCCGCTTCGGGCGGCCCCATCGTCATCCACGGCATGGGCTTTCGCTCCACCGACACGGTGCAGGTCGGCGGCAAGAATGCGGTCGTCACCAGCATCTCGCCCAATGAAATCACGGCCATAGCGCCCGCCTCCAACGGCGTCACCGGATCGGTGGACGTGGAGGTGGACGATCTTCCCATCTACTATGCGGCGGCGGTCATCAAAGGCGGCATCAGCTACGACTCGGGCTCGAACGACGCGCTCACCCTTGTCACCGCGCCCATGAACACGGTGCCCATCGGCGTGCCGGAACCTTTCTCGGTCATCGCGCTTGGATCAAGCCTGAGCCCGGCTGGCGGAGTCGCGGTTACATACAACGTGGTCAGCGGAACGGCGACTCTGGGCTGCGGCAAATCCACCTGCACGGTAACGGCCACCGGTGACGGCCAGGCCTCGATGAGCGTAACCGCGGTCGACAGCACATGGTCGATTGTGACCGTTTCGTTGACCAACGGCTCCAGCCTGCAGGCACAATTCAATGGTGGAACGCCGCCGGTGCTGACCGCGCTTTCGCCCAGGCTCTCGCTGGCCGCCGGGACCACGGCCACCTGGACTGTGCAGGCCCTGGCGCTGAAAAGCGGCCTTCCCGTCAGCGGCCAGTCTGTAACCTGGCAAACAGCTTCGAGTGGCATTGCTCTCCAGAGCGGCGCCGCCACCACCAACACGAACGGCATCGCCGCCATGACGCTCACCGTGGGACCGCTGACCGAGGGGCAGACGGTGACGGCTAAAGCCTGCCTGAACGGCACCAGCCAGTGTGTCCCCTACACCGCTTTTGGCGCTCGCCCGGAATACGCGGCCCTTCAGGCTGTCTCCGGTACATCGCAAAGCCTCTCCATCAGCGGGACGGCCAGCCTGGTGGTTCTGCGCGTGCTGGATATGGACGGCAACCCCTTGGCCGGCGCTCCGGTCACGCTCTATCAGGCGCTCTATGCCTGGGCGCCTCCCTGCCCAGCGCACGGCCGCTGCGCCCAGAGCGAGTTGCTGGCCACACAAGCCGCCACGGCCATCTCCGCCCTCGACGGAACCGTCGCCTTCGCCCCCGCGTCACTGGCCTCCGTGGCCACCAACATGACCGGCCTGGCCGTCACCGGCACCTCCGGCAGCGTCAGCATCGCCATCGAGCAGCATCCGTAAAAGCAGGGATCAGGGAACAGGGAACAGAAACGAACAGGTGCCTATTGAAGCGGGTGCCCCACTTTCGGCACAGTTCTATCGTGCCTAAAGTGGGATAGCTTTATCTATCTATAGCCTTTTATAGCTTTTCTACAGTGCCTTATCGTTTTTCCCTGTTCCCTATTCCCTGTTCCCTGTTTTCCCGTCGCAAGGGTGGGAAGCCCGGAACCCCAAAAAAACCGGCTTCCGCCTTCGTTCGAGTAAACTGGAAGTACAATGCTCGATTTGGGATTTGTACGCAATAACCTGGAATTTGTGAAGAACAAGCTGCGCGCGCGCGGCGCCAACCCGGATGCGCTGCTGGGTGATTTTCTTGCTCTCGATCAGAGCCGGCGCGAGGCCATCACCACCGCCGAGCAGCTCAAGGCCCGCCGCAACGAGTTGAGCCAGCAGGTGGGCACGCTGAAAAAGGCCGGCAAGGACGCCACGGCCGTGATGGATGAGACCCGCGCCCTGAAAGACAAGCTCGACGAGTTGGGCGCGGCAGCCGAGGCTCTCGACGCCAAGCTGCGCCTCAGCCTGGCCCGCATTCCCAACCTCACCCGCGACGAAGTCCCCACAGGCAAATCCGACGCCGACAACCCCACCATCAAGACCTGGGGCAAAAAGCCGGTTTTCAGCTTTGAGCCCAAGTCGCACTGGGAGTTGGGCGACGGGCTGGGCATTTTGGATTTGGATCGCGCCACCAAGCTGAGCGGCGCGCGCTTCGCGGTTTACATGGGCGCCGGAGCGCGGCTGGAGCGGGCGCTGGTCAGCTTCATGCTCGACCTGCACACCCAGAAGCAGGGTTACACCGAAGTTCTTCCGCCCTTCATGGTCAACTCGAAGTCGCTCTTCGGTACCGGGCAGTTGCCCAAGTTTGCCGAAGACCTTTTCCGCTGCTCCGACACCGATGTAGAGGCCGTGGCTCGCGGCGAGTTCAAGGACAACGACCACTGGCTGATTCCCACCGCTGAGGTTCCGGTCACCAATCTTTACCGCGACGAGATTCTGGACGAGGCGCGGCTGCCCATCAGTCTGACGGCCTACACGCCCTGCTTCCGCTCCGAGGCTGGCGCCGCCGGCAAGGACACGCGCGGCATCATCCGCCAGCATCAGTTCCAGAAGGTCGAGATGGTCAAGTTCACTCGGCCCGAGGAGTCGGAGGCCGAGCACGAGCGGCTGACCCGCAACGCCGAAGAAGTTCTGGAGGCGCTCAAGCTCCCCTATCGCCGGGTTCTGCTCTGCACCGCAGACACCGGCTTCTCCTCGGCCAAGACCTTCGACCTCGAAGTCTGGCTTCCCGGCCAGCAGCTTTATCGCGAAATCTCCTCCTGCTCGAACTTCGATGCCTTCCAGGCGCGGCGAGCTAACATCCGTTACCGCCCCGGCGGGCCCAAGGGCAAGCTCGAGTTTGTGCACACAATCAACGGCAGCGGACTGGCCGTGGGACGCACATGGGTGGCGATTGTCGAAAACTATCAGCAGGCCGACGGCTCGGTCCTGATTCCAGAAGCGCTCCGGCCCTACATGGGCGGCCTGGAACGCATTAGCAAGTAGAGGCAAGATGAAGAAACTTCTGAAGAGTTATTTTTTCTGGACGTATCCGCGCGGCTGTGTCCACTACGACGTGATGGTGACGATGATTCTGTTGTTCATCTTCGTCACGCCGTGGTTGTGGAACTACGGCGACAAGCCGTCCAGCGCGGCCGGCCCGGCGCATCCCATCCAGGTCGTCGGCGACGGCGGACGCGGGCTGATTGTCACCGTGCAAGCCTCGGACGTGAACCTTGACCTTGGAACCACGGCCTCGTACCCGATGGTAAAGAAGACCCTGCGCAAGGCCATCGAACCGGTCGTTGGCGACGCCATTTCCGTGAAGCGGTGGGAAACCGTAACCGACGCCCAGGGCAATTCCGCCTGGAGGGTCTGGGTGCGACGCTGAAAGCAGCTTCTAGCTAGCTGGGGGGCCCACGCTGGGTGTGTCTTTGTTTTCGTGCCTGGCGATACCGAAGAAGGTTCCGGAGGGAGCAGGGGGCTTCAGCCCCCTGAAAGAGAGCGAGTTTTGCAGGGGCCTTCAGGCCCGGACCTTTGCCACTTTTACAAGGCTTGAGGGAAATACCACTCAATCTGGAAAATCCTTCATCCATTGAATTTGTACAGAAGCTTCAATGGGTGAGAATTCGTCCAACAGAAATAGGGAAATCTATGCACATGGGAAGAAAACTCTTCTTTGCCGCGTCGATGGCGTTGCTTCTGATTGCGGCGCGCACGGCCTTTGCCGCTCCCCCCGATGAAAAGGAAAAGGTGCTTCGCCGCCTCGACGAAGCGGCCAGGAACTTCCACTCCACCGCCGCCGACTTCCAGTTCGATTCCGTCGAGACCGACCCGGTGCCCGACAAGGACATCCAGAAGGGCACAGTCTACTACGAGCGCAAGGGCGCGGCCTTCCAGATGGGCGTGCATATCCGCGAAGCCAACGGCAAGCCCGTGCCCAAGGTCTACACCGTCTCCGGCGGAGTCTTCAAGCTCTATGAACCGCTGATCGACCAAGTCACCACATCCAACAAGGTCAGCAAATATGAAAGCTACCTGCAAATGGGCTTCGGCGCCAGCGGCAGGGAACTCGAACAGAAGTGGGAGATCAAATATCTCGGGCCGGAGACGCTCGACGGCGTTCGGACCGAGCGGCTGGAACTGACTCCCAAAGACCCGGAAGTGCGGAAAAATCTCACCAAGGCCGAAATCTGGGTTGACGCGGAGCGCGGCGTCAGCCTGAAGCAGGTTCTCTACTTTGGCCCCACCGAATACAAGGTCTGCGTCTACTTCAATATCAAGGTCAATCAACCTCTTCCGGCCGACGCCTTCACCTTCAAGACCACCGGCAAAACCCATGTGGTAAGCCGGTAGAGCGCAACCCCGCCCAGCGCAAACAGCATGGGGAAGCACTCCAGCGTGTAGCGTGCCTCCGGCGCCTCGATGGTAGTCAGCAAGGCGCTGCGCAGCACCAGATAAGCCAGCATCGGCCGCCAGAAGCGCGGCCGATGCCACAATCCGGCAATGCCCAGCAGCAGGTAGATGGCGTTCAGCCCGGCGTAGGCCCAGCTGAAGCGGGTCTCCGCGTTGTGGTTCTTGTAAACCCACCAGTCCAGGTCAATGGGCAGGTTTTCCACGCGCGGGCGCAGCCACATGTCCGCCAGCCGACCCAGCGGCAGCCATACGGCGGAGCGCAGTGGATGGGCGGCAATGCGTTCGTCAGCCAGCTTGCCAAAACGTGCATCCATCGCGGGCGTAAGCTCTTGTTTCACGTTGTAGTCGGCGGCCAGCGCGGCGGTTTCGGCATACTGGGCCGAGGAGTCGAAGGCCCGGCTGGGCAGCTTGCTCACATCCAGCACGTCGCCGGGAACATTCCAGTAAACGTAGTAGGTCGAGACGAAATCCAGGCACCAGCTCTTCACCCAGCGCTCCCAGCCGTTGTGAGGAGGTTCGCCGGGGTCGGTGGCCAGCCGCGGGGCCAGCGGTTCGAAGACGTGGAAAGTCTGCCAGTTGCGCCAACTCCATGCAGCAAAGGGCATGAGCGCCAGCAGCGCGCAAACTACCGCCATGCGGACGAGGCGGGGCTGGCAGTTCACGTCTTTGCGAGCCGTGGAGGAGTTCGGTCCGGAGTGAGGCGGGGGTTTCAACCCCCGCATAAAGCCGGCAAAATCAACGCGTGCTTTAGCCCCGGGAAAACGTCTGCTATCAACTTCATCCGACATCCCGAGTTCTTTCGCAAATGCCTTCTTCTCGCCCTTGCGCCACAAGCCCATCACCAGCGCCGGCACCAGTGCCAGGGCCACCAGCGCTCCATCGGGCCTGAGCAGGGCCGCATAAGTCACCGCAAAGGTGAACCAAAGCGCCGGCCCCCATCCTGGCCGGGTGCGGAAGCGCGCCGCCGACCAGAGCGCCAGCGCCACCATGAACAGCGTCAGCGCCTCGGCCATCGGCTCGGCGGCATAGACCGCCGTAAAGGGACAGAGAGCGGCCAGCCACAGCGTGCAGTGAGCTGCCCCGCGGCTGAGCGCTGCCGGCGCAACGCGGCGCGCAAAATCGGCCAGCAGCAGGCAGCCGGCCAGCTCCAGGGCAATCTGCACCCAGGCGGCCGAAGCGTAGTTCTCCATGCCGAAAACCCGGAAGCAGACCGCCAGAAACAGCGGGTAGCCGGGCAGCCGAATCAGCGTGGGATAGAGCTCGTTGCCCGCCCCGTTGAGGGCATAGCGGCCATGCAGCAGCAGGTTTTTCGCCACGCCGCCGTAGATCAGCGAGTCGCCGTTGACCAGAAAAAACTGCTTCAGCATCCACAGGCGCAGCGCCAGCCCGGTGGCCAGCGCCAGGGCGGCAGACAGCCCGCACAGCGCGCCGGCAACCCCTTGGCGGCGTACTCCCGATTGACTCTCGTGGTCAGCTTCCATACGATTTGTAATGTATAGCGTAGAATATTTTCGCGCCACCGCTTTCGTCGCCCCCAGTTTTTGCGGCACTATTTTCGCAAAAGGATAAGCCAGATCGTTCATGCCGAATAGACAGATATTCTTCGACCCGCAACGCAAGCGATGGAGACGGCTGCTCCTTATTCTGAACGTGACAGCCGTGATCTCCACGCTGGTTCTGGCTCTTTTCATTTTCAATGTGCTGCGTTTTCAGCAGTTGCCCGAGCTGTTGCTGCCCGCGCCCAAACACAACTACAAGGCATTGCCCGATCAGTCCACGCTTCTGCGCGGCGCCAAAGAACAGCGCCCCGCGCGCCGCAAGACCTCCCGCCGGCCCTCCGACATTCCATTCAACACCGGCGAAGGTTTGCGCGCTGCCTACTACATCCCGGACGACCCGGCCAGCTACTCTTCCTTCAAGGAGCATGTCCGCCAGATCGATCTGCTGTTCCCCCAGTGGTTGCACGTCGACGCGCCCCAGGGAACCCTGATGGCGATCAACGGCGAAAGCCACCGCGAGTATCCGGTCATTGACGGCGCCGCCGTCCACGACCCCGATGAACTCGGCAAGGTCAAGTGGGTAATCCAGGCCTCCAAGCAAGACACGGAAGTCTTCCCGCACCTGAACAACTTCAACCCGAACACCCAGAGCTGGGACCCCGCCATGGCCGGCGTGCTGGCCGACGGCAGCAAGAGCATGGCGCTGCGCCAGCAGATTGTCCGCTTTTTCACCGCGTTTCCGGCCTATCGCGGCCTTTCGCTCGACATCGAAAACCTGCCAGACGAAGCCAGCCCGGCTTATTTGAGATTCATTCACGATCTCTATGCCGACTTGCACGCGCGCAATCTGCGCCTTTACGTCAACACAATGGTCTCCACCACCGACGACGACCTGAGGGGGATTGCGGCCAACTCCGACGGCATCATCCTGATGAACTACGACGAGCACCAGACCACCAGCAACCCGGGGCCGGTCGCCAGCCAGGAGTGGTTCGTCGGAAACCTGCGCCGCTTCCTCACCATCGTACCCAAGGAGAAGCTGATCTGCGCCATCGGCAACTTCGGCTACGACTGGACCCTCTCCATTCCCAATCCAAAGGACCGCAAGCATCGCCAGCCGCGCGTTCTCAATACGGAAGACCTTTCTGTTCCGGAAGCGATGCAACGCGCCGCCGACGCCGACGCCGATATGGACCTCGATTACGACTCGCTCAATCCGCACTTCGAGTACATCGACGAGGACTTGAACCAGCGCCATGTCGTGTGGTTTCTGGATGGCGTCACTGTGCTCAATGAACTGCGCGCCGCCCGCGGCCTCGGTTTGCAGACCTTCGCTCTGTGGCGTCTGGGCGAGGAGGACAGCTCGCTGTGGAACATCTGGGACAAGCCCACCAGCCCGGACTCGCTGCAGGCGCTCGGCTCCGTTCTGCCCGGCCACGACGTTGACGACGAGGGCGAGGGCGACGTTATCCGCGTCTCCGGCCTGCCGCAGCCCGGCAAACGCACCGTTTCGGTGGACACTGACGAGCCCGATCCACGCAGAAAGCTCATCATCGATGAGCACATGGATGCGTATCCGCGAACCTACACCATCCAGCAATACGGCTACCATCCAAACCAGGTCGCAATCTCCTTCGATGACGGACCCGACCCCAAGTGGACGCCGAAGATCCTCGATATTCTCCGCAACAAGGGCGTCAAGGGAACCTTCCTCATGATCGGCTACGAGGCCCAGAAGAATGTCGGCCTTATGAAGCGCGTTCTGCGCGAAGGCCATGAGATCGGCAACCACACCTACACCCACCCCGACATCAGCGAAATTTCCAATCGTCAGCTTGACATCGAACTCAAGCTCACCGAGCGCCTCTTCGCCAGCAAGCTCGGCGTCCAGCCCCTCTACTTCCGCCCGCCCTACGACATCGACGAGGAGCCGGACACCGACGATCAGGCCGCTCCGGTCGAACGCATCCAGCGCGAAGGCTACATCATCATCGGCAGCAAAATGGACACCAACGACTGGAATGAGACCCCCCGCAAAACTCCGGCCGAAATCGCCCAGTCCATCCTCGATCAGTTGGATACCATGAAGGTCAAGCCGCAGTTCCGCGGCTCCATCATCCTGATGCACGACGGCGGCGGCGACCGCTCGGCTACCGTGGCCGCGCTGCCCCTTCTGATTGACACCCTGCGCGCCCACGGCTACACCATCGTGCCCGTCTCCGCGCTGCTGGGCAAGACCACCGCACAGGTGATGCCCACGCTCACATTCCGCCAGAAGTTGCGCGCGCTGCCTGATTCCCTCGCCTTCTCCAGCTTGGCCATCATCGGCCAGTTCATCGTACTGGTTTTCTTCATCGGCGACGTTCTCATGAGCGGCCGCCTCATCCTGGTGGGCATCTTCGCCATCGTCGACCGCCTGCGCCGGCCTCATCGCAAGGCTTCGCCCGGCTTCAATCCCCGCGTGGCTGTCCTTATTCCCGCCTACAACGAGGAAAAGGTCATCGTCCGCACCGTCCGCTCGGTGCTCAACTCCGACTACAAGAACCTCGACATCATCGTCATTGACGACGGCTCTTCCGACCGCACTCTTGAAGTGGCGCGCCTGGCCTACGCGGCCGAAATCGCCTCAGGCCGCGTGCAGGTTCTCACCAAGCCCAACGGCGGCAAGGCCGCGGCCCTCAACTACGCTCTCGACCGCCTCGATGAAGAGATCTACGTCGGCATCGACGCCGACACCGTCATCGCCGCCGACGCCATCAGCAAGCTCATCCCCCACTTCGAGGATCCGCGCATCGGCGCCGTCGCCGGCAACGCCAAGGTCGGCAACCGCGTCAATCTCTGGACCAGTTGGCAGGCCCTGGAGTACATCACCAGCCAGAACTTCGAGCGCCGCGCCCTGGACCTGTTCAACGTTGTCGTCGTGGTTCCCGGAGCCATCGGCGCTTGGCGCACCGCCCCCGTCAAGGCTGTCGGCGGCTATCCCATCAATACCGTCGCCGAAGACGCCGACCTGACCATGGCTCTGCTCGAACTGCCGCTCAAGGTTGTCTACGAAGACCGCGCCCTGGCCTTCACCGAGGCCCCCATCGACGTCAGCGGGCTCATGCGACAGCGCTTCCGCTGGTCCTTTGGCATCCTCCAGGCCGTCTGGAAGCATCGCTTGGCCTTCATCCGCAACAAGGCCATGGGACTCTTCGCACTGCCCAACATCCTCATCTTCCAGATGCTGCTGCCGCTGGTTTCTCCGTTCATCGACCTCATGTTTGTCTGGGGCATCGTCAACTACTTCGTCGACCGCCACTATCACCCGCTGGCAGCCTCGTCGGCCAGTTTTCAGAAGCTGTTGGTCTACTTCCTCGGCTTCCTGCTCATCGACTTTGTGACCTCCTCGATCGCCTTCAGCCTCGAGCGCCGTCACCCCGCCAACAAGGGCGACGGCTGGCTGCTCTGGCACATCTGGCTGCAGCGCTTCGCCTACCGCCAGGTCTTCTCCATCGTCCTCTTCAAGACCCTCAAGCGCGCCATCGACGGCAAGCCCTTCAACTGGGAAAAGCTCGAGCGCACCGCCAAAATGAGCAAGAAAACCGACGCGCTGACCGAGACAACGTAGTGCGGTCCCTCTCTTGAACGGGCATTGATCCGGCACTTATAAAGGGCAACACTGATTGGGTGCCCCTCCTTGCGACGTTCTTGTCTTTGTCGCAAGGGGTGGGAGAGCATGATGCAAATCTTTTGGGCCGGATCAATAAGAACTGGGTGCCCATATCTGGCGCGGCATTATCGCGCCAGATGTGGGAGAGCACGAATCTGCAGCGGATGCCTCAGTTCTCACCCGTTAGTCCGGGCTTCGCAGTCCTCGATTTTTTTGCAGAAGGAAAAGGTCCTATTCGTGTTCTCGATGGCAATGGAAGTACTCGGTTGGTCTGGCGGACTGATGCTCATCTACGCTTATGCGATGGTCTCGCTCGGAAACATGCCTGCCCGTGGCGCGCTATTCCAGTGCCTGAACCTTTTGGGGAGTGTGCTGCTGGCCGCCAATGCCGCTTGGCATCATGCGTGGCCCTCGGTCGGTGTGAATCTGATCTGGATTGGCGTGGGAGCATTCGCGCTGATGCGGGTTTGGGTTGTGAAGGAACCAACTGCCCAAACTCTCGATTGTGAGTAATCCGTAGATAAAGCTTCTTGCAAGTGTTCCATTGAGAAAGCAAAAAGTGTCAGGGCACGACTTTAGTCGTGCCGAACGAGCATCGAAATCATGTTGGGCTTTAGCCCCTGCGATTCATTTTCATTCGTTTGCAACTCCGCAACGGCTAAGGCCGGGTGCCCCCGGTCTCGATTCCGATACTCGGAAGATCACAAATCTCAACCAGTGCCTCTCAGCTTCCGTACAATGAACTCCGAAGCCCATGAAGCCTCCTCGCACACTTTTCCTCGGCCGCAGCACCCTCGACGTCCTCTACCGGCTGGACCGTCTTCCCGAGGAGGACACCAAGGTCTACGCCCGTGAGTTCCATGCCGCGCCCGGCGGACCCGCCCTGAACGCCGCCATCACCCACGCGCTGCTCGGCGGAGAAGCCATGCTCGTCAGCGCCATCGGCCGGGGCCCCTGGGCTTCGGTGGTGCGCGCGGAACTGGCCCGCCACGGCATTGCCCTCTTCGATCTCGCCGCCGGCGCAGCTTATGAAACGCCGCTTACGACCGTCCTGCTCAGCAGCGCCACCGGTAGCCGCACCTGTGTCAATCCGCCCCTTGAGCAAACGAAGCTGAAACACCTTAGCAGCACCTGGGCCGCAGAGTTGGGCATCCTGTGGGGCGCAGTTCCGCCGGTCATTCTCTCGGACGGCTTTCATCTTCAGGAGACCTTGCCGCTTCTGGCCGCCTGCCACGCAGCGGGCGCCGCGCTCTGCCTGGACGGCGGCAGTTGGAAGCCCGGAACAGGCGAGCTGGCCCCGCAGCTCACCGTCGCCATCTGCAGCGAGCGCTTCACTGTCCCCGGCCTCGGCAACGACCCGGAGACGCTCTTCGCCTGGTTCGCGGACCAGGGCGTTCCCTGCGTCGCCCTCACGCGCGGCGCAAAGTCCATCCTCGGCTGGGAGCGCGGCCGCCGCTTTGAAATCGAGGTCGAGCAGGTCGAGGCCGCCGACACCCTCGGGGCCGGAGACGTTCTGCACGGAGCCTTCTGTTACTTCTACGCCCTCAACCCGGAGTTCGAGCCGGCCCTGCGCCGCGCCTCTCAAATCGCAACCCTCGCCTGCCAGAGCCTCGGCACGCAAGCCTGGGCAGCGCAACCTGACTCTGCCCTCCGGCAGTAGCCGAACTGGCAAACCAGACGCAGGACGCGGGCTTTGCCTGAAACGTGCCGATTTGCTCTTGCGGTCTGAATAGCCGGCATTGGCAGGCTCCTGGGCTCCCCTTCAAAAAAACTTCATTTCGAAGGATCATCTGAAGGTAACTGGCCCTATACTGAGCCGAGATACGCAAGCTTCCCTGGAAATTCCCGGTACGATCCCTGGTAAACAAGAAACTCTGGTGGACAGAAAACCTGAAAGGGGGCTTCTATGGATCCACGCTCAGCCATAACTGAAAGCTCACCCATACCTGAAGAAGGTCACATCGGCCTGGCTCTCTCCGGTGGAGGCTTCCGCGCTTCGCTCTTTCACCTGGGAGTTATCCGCCGCCTGGAAGAGCTCGGAATTATGGAGAAGATTTCCGTCGTCTCCGCCGTCTCCGGCGGATCCATCATTGCCGCCTTCTACCTCAGCGAGATGGAAAAGCAGTTGCGCGAGGACAGGCTGATGGGACGCCCCAGCAACCGCGTGGATCTTTTCGAAAAGATAGCTGCAAGATTCCTGCTGGCCGTGGACCATAACCTGCGGACCCGCGCCCTGATTTTCACTCCCTGGTATCACCCCATACTTTTTTTCAAGACGACATTTCTCAAGGCCGTCCGGCCAGGAGCGCGCGCGGAGTTGATTCAGGCTGAATACGATAAGTTCTTCTTCTTTGGCGACACCATGGACCAGCTTCCCGTGGAGAGGGGAGAGAGAACGCGTGAGAAACCCGGACAATCGTGTACGGAAAAAGACGAGCCATTCTACGGGCCCCGGCTGCTGTTGAACACCACCTCGTTGCTGACCGGGGAGCGCAGAGCCTTCTCGCGCGACACCTCCTCCGGCATCAAAGACCTCAAAACTTCCGACAGAAATGTGTTGCCGCTTTCGCGTGTCGTGGGAGCTTCTTCGGGTGTGCCGGTGGTATTTCCGCCGACCGCCATCCTGGGCGATCTCCTCGTCGACGGCGGCGTTGCCGACAACCAGGGAATCGACGGCCTCCTCGAACCCGAACCAGAGAATGAGGAATCACCAAACAGGGAAGCAGCGAACAAGGAAGCAGCAAACAAGGAATCACAAAATAAGAAATCAGACAATAAGAAACCAGAAGACAGGGAATCAGAGACTCAATGTAACGTCATCCTGGTCAGCGACGCCTCGGGCCAGATGCAGGTGAAGCACAGCTTGTCGCGCTCGGAAATTGCGGTTTACGCACGCGTCAACGAGGTCTATCAGTTTCAGATCCGGAACAATCTGCTTGAGCGGTTGCTTTCCTGGGGCAAAGACCTGACGATTCCCCGGCGGTTTGCCTTCATTCACCTGCTGGTCAATCTGAAGAACCGCGAGGGATTGCCGCCGAGAGTCTCAACCAACATTTTGCCCGCGCTGGGGCGGATTCGCACCGATCTCGATCAGTTCAGTCCGGTGGAATGCGAGGCCCTGATGTATCACGGCTACACGCTCATCGATGCGCAACTGCGGCAATATTGCTGTGATTACTTCAGCGAATACTTCCCGAGATTTAGGGATAAGCCGAAGCTCAGAACGCCGCCTCTGTTCGAAAAGAGCGTGCAGATGGAGATTCTCGAAAAGGCGCAGAAAAAAGGCACTGGATTCCGGGACCCGGTCCGCAAGGATCTGGAAGCCGGCAGCACCAGCCTTTACCTGTTGCGCTGCCTGAAGAAGCACCCCTGGCCGACGCTCCCGGCCCTTCTCCTGGGCTTTGCGGTTGCCTTCTGGCTCATCTTCTGCTGCTTCGGCCCTTGGCAGTGGATCGTCTCCCTTCTGGAGAGGGGAGTTTATGCGATTCTCTTCGGCATCGTGCCTCAGCCACTGGTAACCGGCATCGACGCCATCCTGAAGTTCTTCGGCTATGCCGCAAAACTGCAGGCGCAGATCGGCAGGATCGCGCATTTGCTGGCAATGCTCGCTGTAATCGCCCTGGCGTTTTACCTCGTTTCCTTCCCGGTCTACTTCTTCGTGCGCTGGACGGCAATGAAGCTGGATCGATGGAATTACTGGAAGATCACAGGCAAGCATTTCTCGGTCCATTGGGAAGAGGATAAGGAGACCGTCAGGACAATCACCGAGGAAGTGCCCGCCACGCCGCCGGAAGGAACCGGCCTGGCTTGACGCCTGGGGGACCTGTCGCTCAAGCCTGAGAACCCGGCAGAAGAATGCCGAAAGGAACAAAACGGACGGCATTTGAGCTTTTCTTACGCCCAATTTGAGCCAAATAACAGCGTTTATGCAAAAAAAACGCCGGCTTTGGCCCGGCAAACAGCTCGTTTCTCTACGCCTCTGGACCTGGGAACTTCGACGAGAACTCGCCCGGCGCACGCACATTTCTCACAATTCGGAGCTACAATCGTTCAGTTATGACGCACCCATCCCTCACCACCCAAATTCAGCCTCGCTCGCCTCAGGGCTGGTTCCGCAATGAGCCCTTTACCGACTTCAAGCTGCCTGAGAACACCCGCAAGATGAAGGAAGCATTGGATTTGGTTGCAAGTGAACTGGGCCGCGAGTACGACCTTGTCGTCGGCGGCCACCGGCTCAAAACTGAGGGCAAGATCCAATCGGTAAACCCCGCGCGCCCCGCCGAGATCGTCGGCATTCACCAGCGGGCCGGCGCAGAACACGCCGGAATTGCGATGCAGGCAGCCCTCCACGCTTTTGAATCCTGGAGCAGAACCGCTGTAGAAACAAGGGCTTCCCTGCTCCTCAACGCGGCGGAGATCATTCGCCGCCGCAAGTTCGAGTTCTGCGCCTGGCTCACCTTCGAAGCCGGCAAGAACTGGGCAGAGGCCGACGCCGACGCGGGCGAGGCTATTGATTTTCTTGAGTTTTACGCCCGCGAGGCTCTGCGCCTGGCCACGGCCCAGCCGCCCATTCAGTACCCCGGCGAGCGCGACGAACTGTTTTACATTCCCCTCGGCGTGGGCGCGGTGCTTCCCCCCTGGAACTTCGCTTTCGCCATCATGGCGGGCATGACCGCTGCCTCCATCGTCACCGGCAACACTGTGATTCTAAAGCCATCCAGCGACGCCCCGACCATAGCCGCCAAGTTTATGGAAGTGCTGGAAGAGGCCGGAATGCCCGGCGGCGTGGTCAACTTCTGCCCCGGCCCCGGCTCGACCTTCGGCAACGCCATCGTCGAGCATCCCCGAACCCGTTTTATCGCCTTCACAGGCTCCAGAACCGTGGGCCTGGAAATTCACGAACGCGCCGCCAAGGCCGGGCCAAATCAAATCTGGATCAAGCGGACAATTCTGGAGATGGGCGGCAAGGACTCGATCCTGGTCTGTGCCGACGCCGATCTGGACGCGGCCGTCGAGGCCGTCGTCTCCTCGACCTTCAGCTTCAGCGGGCAAAAGTGCTCGGCCTGTTCGAGAGCCATCGTGGAAGCGCCCATTTACGACGTCTTTGCGGAGCGTCTGCGGGAGCGTGTGGCGCAACTGACGGTGGGCGACCCGACGGAAAACTACAGCCTCGGCCCGGTCATCAATCAGGGCGCGCTCGATTCCATTCTGGCCTACATCGAGACCGGCCGGAAGGAAGGCCGCCTGATTGCAGGCGGCCAGGCTCTTGTCAGCGAAGACGGCGGCTATTACGTTGAGCCCACAGTTTTCGCCGACGTTGCCCCGGATGCCGTCATCGCCCAGGAAGAGATCTTCGGCCCGGTGCTGGCGCTCATTAAGGTTGCCGATTTCGACGAAGGCCTGCGGGTGGCGAACAACACCGAGTACGGCCTGACCGGCTCGATCTATTCGACCGACCGGGAAAAGCTCAACCGCGCCCGCCGCGAGTTCCACGTTGGCAACCTCTATTTCAATCGCAAATGCACCGGCGCGATGGTGGGAGCGCATCCCTTCGGCGGCTTCAACATGAGCGGAACCGACTCGAAGGCCGGCGGCCCGGATTACCTGTTGCTTTTTACCCAGGCCAAAAGCGTGGCTGAAAAGCTGTAGTTTCCGCACAGAGATTCATGGTTTCCCAGGTTCCAAAGCGGGACCTGGGAAACCTATATGTGGCTCGCCTTCAAAACTCAAAGAAAAAAGCTTCCTGGCATCCGTGGCAAATCAGGTCCCTTTGGAGGACAAGTGAAAAACCGTCAAATTGTGCTCACTTCCATTATTGTTACGCTGATTTTTGGCGGCATCTATCTTCTTTCCGTGTGGCGGCACCGGCAGAATCCGGGAGTCATTCCCAAGGACAATGCCCGCCAGACGCTGAGCAAGGACGACCTGGTGGTGATGCGTGAATTCTTCCCGGCGCACTTTGAAGACACGCTGCGGCTGGAAGGCACTACTGTGTGGATGAAGAACGGGTACAAGATGCCCTACTACCCCTACGCTGGCGGGAACGTGCTCTTTGCCAAGCGCCTGGGGGTGATTCCCGCGGCCCAACGGATGGAAGTGAAAAGGATTGTGAAGGCCGCCGTGCCCGCAAACGTAGAGGACGAGATTGAGCACGGGAGCCGTCAGGCCTTTGCCGTCTTCGCGCTGCCAGGGAACGCAACACTTTATGCCACGCCCATCGGGTATATGCAGGGCGACGAGGAAGCGTATTATTCCGATCTGCTGTTCTACTACGACGATCCGCACACGATTTACGACCACTGGCCCACGGATGTGTGGGCAGCAATCGATGCGCACCAAGTCAAGCCGGGAATGAGCGAGGTGGAAACGCGCATGGCGATCGGCCGGAACCTGCAGGTAGACGGCAGCAAAGAAGGCGACCGCACCGTGACCTACGACCAAGCCGGCAAGCACTGGACCGTAACGTATGCGGGGAATCAGGCCACGGCAATCAAGAGCGAGTAGCGCGCGATTCGGGAGAAGTGGCGCTATGCCACCGCCGACCCCGCGGCAGACTCCTCAGCCTCCAGCTTGTTGCCCATGTCGGCGGCGGCCGCCGCCAGCACGCGATGGTGAATGGTAAAAAGCGCCAGCTCGAGCCGGTCACTGACTCCGGTCTTGTCGTAGATGGAGCGCAGGTAGTTCTTGATGACCTGCTCTGTGGTCTTGAGCCGGCTGGCGATCTCGCGGTTCTTGCAACCCTGGACGATGAGCGCGACAATGCGCATCTCCTTGGGGGTAAGCCTATCGCGAACCCGCGTACCAACCATGTCTTCCTCGGGCGAGTCGGCCATCATCAGCTGCGGAGGCGCCCATGTGCCGCCTGAAGCAACCGAGCGCACACACTCTGCCAGGGCCGGCCCGGTCACATTGCGGAAGACCACGCCGCGAAGGCCCTGCTGCATATAAGAAGCCGCGGTTTCATTGTTCTCGGCAATCACAATGCCGCGGCTACCGGTAGTCTCCAGCAGCGTGCGCAATCGAGACATGTTCGGCCGCAGCGAGGCGGCAAACAAGACAATGGATCCGGGAAATGTTGTAACTGCGTGATGCATGCGATCAAGGTCGGAGCATTGAGCAATGATACGCACGTCTTCATCCATAGCAAGCACTTTGGCTGTGCCTGCCCTGAAAATCGCCTGCGAATCGGCCAGAATGATCTTGTTCATGGTGTACGCCCTATCCGTTCCTTAATCCCGAAAACCAGGTTCAAATCTTACCGCTTTGCTCTCCGGCTGCGTCAGAAGCAGCTTCTCTGGCTCAGACATGGCTTCCGCTTTCCGAAGCACTATCGGCACATTACCAAAAACCCTCGGAGTGTATCAATCTGCAACGCTCAAGATCGAAGCACGTTCCGATGGTCATCGGTCGAAAAGACCCTCGTGCCAGCCGGGGAACTTTCCTAAGACGAGATTACAGCCTGCCGATACCGACGGTCACGAGAATTCGCGACCGGCCGTTTTCGGATCTGTTCAAGCGTGACATTGGACAGCCAGAGGCGAAGGCCGCGCCGGCGCCGTTTTGACCTCTCTCTGGACCCATGACAACCTTCTTTCCCATTAGCAGAATCAAACCTGTTCTTCCTCCCCGCCAGGCAGTGAAGTCGACAAGCTCCCCGCCGATGAAAGGGATGGAGAGGCACGAATGGCCGACCGCACGGAACTTCTGGAAGCCGCGCTGGACAGTTATCCGGAAGGACTCGCACTGCTCAATACGAAGGGCCAGTTGGTTGTCTGGAACCGGGCAGCGGAGGCCATCACCGGGTATACGAGCCTTGACTTGCTGGGGCGTTCCACGCCTGCTGCGCTGGAGGCGCTGCTTGGCGGGGCACGGCCAAGAGAGCAGGAGCTGTTTCAAGGAGCGCGGGTGGGATACGGAACGCTGGTTCACCTGAAACACAAGCTGGGCCACGAGGTACCGACAATGATGCGAACACTGGTGCTGCGCGACGGGCTAGGTGAGCGCATCGGCTTGGAAATCGTCTTTCATCCCGCCGAGAGCCTGGATGCCTTGCCGCATGGAGAGTGCAGCGAGGACTCCAGAGTAGAGACAGAGCAGGTTGAGTTCGAAGACCGCCTGACCGCTTTGTTTGAAGACTTTCTGCAAGGCGGAGAGACCTTTGGCGTCCTGTGGATTGCTGTCGATCAGGCCCCCGATCTGCGGAGGACGCATGGCGCCGGCGCCTGTGAACTCATGCTTGGAAAGGTAGAGCGGACGCTTGCGCGGGGGCTGCGGCCCGCGGAAGAGATGGCGCGCTGGGGCGACGATGAGTTTCTGGTGCTGTCGCACGAACGGACACCGAAGATGCTGGCATCCCACGCACAGATTCTGGCCGGCCTGACGCGAACGGCGGACTTCCGCTGGTGGGGCGACAGGGTGTCGATCACTGTCAGCATCGGCGCCGCCCAAGCGGAACGGGAGGGGAGTTTGGCTGATTTGCTGGAAAGGGCGAAAGACGCCATGCTGAACAGCTTTCATGCAGGCGGGAACCAGATTACGTCCGCGCCAGGGAGGCCCTCATGTTCGCCATCCTAGGCATCCTCGTAGTCTTTTGCTCGGTCCTTGGCGGCTTTCTGATGGAGAAGGGCAATATTCATGTGCTTCTTCAGCCGGCAGAACTGCTGATCATCGCCGGCGCGGCTTCGGGCACGCTGCTTTCGGCCAATCCGGCCCACATCATCAAAGCAATTCTCAACGGACTGATGGGGCTGCTGAAGGGTTCGCCGTTCACCAAGGAACGTTACCTGAATACGCTCAAGATGATGTATCTGTTCCTGAACAAGGTGCGCAAGGAGGGATTGCTGAGTGTGGAGATGGACGTGGAAGAACCCGAAAAGAGCTCCATCTTCAAGAACTATCCGGAGTTCCTCGCCGACCATCATGCCCGGAACTTCGTTTGTGACACCCTGCGCATGGCCATCACCGGCGGCGTGGATCCATTTGACATGGACCAGATGATGGATCTGGACATGGAGGTTCTTGCCCACGAGGCGACACAGCCGGTCAGTTCCCTGAGCACGGTGGCGGATGCGCTGCCGGGACTGGGCATTGTGGCGGCGGTGTTGGGCATCGTCATTACCATGGGCGCCCTGGGCGGCGCACAAGAGGAGATCGGGAAGAAAGTGGCGGCGGCGCTGGTGGGCACTTTTCTGGGCATTCTGCTGTGCTACGGCGTGGTCGGCCCCTTGAGTTCGGCCATGGCCAAGACAGCCGACGCGCAAAGCGAATACCTGCATGTGCTTCGGGTGCTGATGCTCTCCTTTCTGAAGGGCTCGGCTCCCATGATCGCCATCGAGATGGGGCGGCGCGCCATTCCGGCGCATGTGCGGCCCAGCTTCGACGAAATGGAAAAGAACTGCAAGAGCCACGCAGCCAGCACGGAACAGGCCGCGGCGGCATAAGCTCCACGAAGCCGCTTCCAGAAAGGCACAAGGCATGATGGCAGCCAAGAGCCAGCCGATCATCATCATCAAGAAAGTCGCCAGCCACGGCGGCGGCCATAACGGCGGCGCGTGGAAGGTTGCCTATGCCGACTTCGTCACCGCTTTGATGTCGCTGTTTATCGTGCTCTGGTTGATGAACTCCAGCGAACAGATCAAGAAGGCCGTGGCCGGCTACTTCAACGATCCCAAGGGAACCGGAAAGCTGATGGGCACTCAACTGACCGGCACCGGCGACGCCGCTGGCTCGCCGGCCACAACCAAGCCGATGGAAAAGCTGAAAGAAAAGCTGGAACAGGAGATCAAGGCACGGAAGGACTTGGAAAAGCTCTCCAACCAGGTAGAGATGACGATCACACCCGAGGGAATGCGCATCGAGCTGATTGAGGGCAAGGAGGGAACCTTCTACGAGATAGGAAGCCCGAAGCTGAACGCAAACGGGCAGGAACTTCTGACGCTGCTGGCGGCGGAGTTGAAGACTCTGCCGAATTCGTTGCTAATTGAGGGCCACACCGATTCGACACCATACGCCAGCGATAGCAACACAGGTTACAGCAACTGGGATCTTTCGGCCGACCGCGCCAACTCCGCCCGCCGGCTGCTGCAACAGGCCGGAGTGCGCTCGAACCAGGTTTCGCAGGTGCGCGGCTACGCCGACCAGATGTTGCGCGTAAAGAACAATCCCACCGACCCGTCCAACCGGCGGATTTCGATCCTGGTGAAGAACAACAACGAAACTGTGCCGACGCTCTCGGCGACCAACGTGGTAAATGGAACCACACCGCTGCCTGGAAGCGCGAAGGGCGCCGCTCCGGTTGGAAAAATGACAAAGTCACCAAACCAGCGGCCCGCCGCAACACCAGCCGCTCCTGTCCCGTCTCCATCCGCATCGGTGGCCAGCAAGCAAGCGGCCAAGCTGGGGTTCATGGCCAATCTCAAGAATCTGTTACCAGGGGCCAAGAAATAGCCTGAAGAACACAGTACCGGATTCCTGAAGCGCTGGGAGACTACCAAACCAGTGAGTCACTTCCGCTGGCCAGCGGGTTCCCGCAGCGGCCTCACACTCAGCCCACGCCCGCAAGCCGCAACGCATATAATCAGCGTGTCGTGGATACCTTTCCTTTATTTCGTTCAGGCCGGGTTAGGCAACTGGCCGCCCCTTTGGGATTGTGCCTTGCGCTGGTCCTCTTTTTCACGGTTTGCGCTTGCGCCCAGACGTCTGCGCCGATTGACCCCTCCGCCGGAGACCGCGGCCGGATCGTGCTGGTGCTGCCGTTTGACAACCGCACCGGGCAACCCAGCATGGAGTGGATTCGCGAGGCTTCAGCAGAGATTCTGAGAAGCCGCCTGGCCTCGGCCGGCTTCGCCCCGATGAGCCGCGCGGACCGCATGTATGCCCTGGATCACCTGGGACTGCCACAGGGCTTTCACCCCTCGCGCGCCAGTTCGCTCAAGCTGGCCGAAACGCTGGACGCCGATTCGATCATCGTGGGCAGCTATGTGACCGATGGCAGCGGGATTGTCGCGGAGGCGCAACTGGTAGACGTGCCTCATCTGCGCATGAGCCAGCCAGTGAGCGCCCGCGGCGAGATGCGGGATTTGCTTTCGGTTTTTGACTCTCTGGCCTGGAAGCTGACCCGGCAGCTGGACCCCGATTTCAATGTGGCCGAAGAGACATTTTTGGCAGCCAGTTCTGGGATGCGCCTGGACGCCTTTGAGCAATACATTCGCGGCATAACCGAGCCCGATCAGGCGGAGCGGCTGCGCCATCTGAACTCGGCCGTCGTGCTCAACCCGCAGTTCAGCCAGGCCTGGATGGCCCTGGGCCGCGAGGAATACGCCGGCCAGCAGTATGAGCAGGCCGCCTTGGCCTTCGGCAAGGTTGGCCGCAACGACTCTGACGCTCTTGAGGCTGGCTTCTACCGTGGGCTGTCGCTTTTATTCTCTGGCGACTATGCCCATGCCGAGGAGGCCTTTGCCGGAGTGGCGCGCGTGCTGCCGTTGGCGGCGGTTCTGAACAACCAGGGAGTTGCCCTGGCCCGCCGCGGCAAAGACGGCATTCCCCTCTTTCGCCAGGCGGTCGCCGCCGATCCCACCGGGGCCGACTACCATTTCAACCTGGCTATCAGCCTCAGGCATCACGGCGACACTACCGAGGCCTTGACAGAGCTGGCCCAGTGCCTGCGGTTGCGCACCAATGATAGCGAGGCTCAGGCGGTGCAGAAAACGTGGACAGAAACTGCCAGGCCTGGAGCGGCCAAAACGCCGGCCGTTCAACCTGCCGCCGGCGCGGAAAAGGCGGCCGGGACAGAAGGCGAAGCCAAACCCGATCCGCTGGAGCGCATCGAGCGCAGTTTTGACGCTGCCGCCTTTCGCCAGGCCGCGCAGATGATGGACCAGTTGAATGCTTCTCACCTCGCCACACTTTCACCAACCGAGCGCGCGCAAAAGCTCTCCGCCCAGGCGGAGGATTATCTGAACCGCGGACTACTGCTGGAAGCCGAACGGCTCTACCAAGTCGCCGTGGCTACCGACTCGAAGGTCGCAGCAGCCCACGCAGGCTTGGCTGAGGTCCGCGAGCGGACCGGCGACGCCGAGGCGGCCCGCAAAGAAGCAACAACGTCTCTGGAACTGATGCCCTCGGTCGATGCGTACTTGGTGCTGGGGCGGCTGGATGTTGCCGCCGGTCATCTGGACGAGGCGAAGCAGGAGCTCGACGCCGCTCTGAAGATTGATCCAAAGAACAGCACAGCGCTGGAACTGCGGCGAAAGATCGAGGCCGGAGAAGTGCAAAAGAAGTAGGGGAGCCTGCCTATTTGGCCATAATATGAACCATGCCGCGGTTGAAGTTCACCTCGGTTGGGCCGGCAGACTGGTCCTGAAGGGAGCAAGCCATGGTTCAGCAGCCAAGCGGGTTCGCCGTTCGAGTTGGTCTGGTTTGGATAGCAGGGCTGGTTCTCTGCGGGTTGGCCATTCCAGTGGCTGCCCAACAGCCATTTGTGGATAAGTTTGTCCTCTCCGACACGATTCAGCCGGTCACGGCCGGCGAGCTGAACCGGGCCCTCGCGCATGCCAACGCGGATGGCGCCCGCGCCTTGCTGGTTGAGTTGGACACTCCTGGCGGGCTGCTGGATTCGACCCGCACCATGGCCGGCGCCATTCTTTCTTCCAAGGTTCCGGTCATCGTTTATGTAGCTCCTGCGGGCGCGCGCGCCGGTTCGGCGGGCTTTTTTCTGCTGGAGTCGGCCGACGTCGCCGCCATGGCCCCCGGCACCAACGCCGGAGCGGCCCACCCGGTCATCGAGTTCGGTCCCCAGCCTGACGCAACCATGACCCAGAAGATCGAGAACGACGCCGAAGCATTTTTGCGCTCCTACGTTACGCGCCGCGGCCGCAACGCCGACGCAGCCGAGGCCGCCGTCCACACCTCGCACTCCTACACCGCCCAGGAGGCCCTGGACCAGCATCTGATCGACCTGACCGCTTCGAACGACTGGGAGCTGCTGAAGGCTCTGGATGGCCGCGAGATTACCCGCATGGACGGAAACAAGCTGGTGCTTCATCTGGCCGGCGCTCGAATCGAGCAACTGCGGCCCAGCCTGCGCGATGCGCTGCTCGGCTGGCTGGTCAATCCCAACATCGCCCTGCTCTTCCTGGTGGGCGGAGCGCTGCTGATCTATCTCGAATTCAACGCCCCCGGCACCATCGTGCCTGGCGCGCTGGGCACGCTGATGGTGCTGCTGGCCGTTTTTGGGCTGAATCTTCTGCCCATCAACTACACCGCCGTTTTGCTGCTGGCGGCGGCGCTGGTGCTGCTGATTCTGGAAGCCAAGTTCGGCGGCCATGGGGCGCTGGCCATCGCTGGGATCATCTGCCTTACCTTTGGAACTCTTACGCTGGTGAACGCGCCTGTGCCGGAACTGGCCATCAACCCATGGGTGGCCTTCGCGGTCAGCGCCGCCTTCGGGTCCATCACCGTCTTTCTGGTTCGCCTGGTGGTGCGCGCCCGGCGCATGAAAGCACGCCTGGGTCCATCGGCCCTGGTGGGCTGCCGCGCCTCGGCCATGGAGCCGCTGAATCCCGAGGGCCGGGTGCTGGTGGAGGGCGAAATCTGGCGCGCCGTGGCCACCCAGCCCGTGCCGGCCGGAGCGCCGTTGCGCGTGGTGGGATTCGAGCAGTACCTTTTGCACGTCGAGCCCGCGGAGCCGCCCAGAAATCCGCAATCGCCTGCATAAACACAAGTGGAGTAGAATCCGTCCTGAGTGAGGAAAGTCAAATGTCTGATGGGAATACGGCTGTTATGATCTTCGTCGCGATCATCGTCCTCTACCTGCTCAACTCCATCAAGATTCTGCGCGAGTACGAGCGCGGAGTCATCTTCCGTCTGGGCCGCGCTCTGCCGGTGCCCAAAGGCCCCGGCATCATTCTGGTCTTCCGTCCCTTCGACCAGATGGTGCGCATTTCCCTGCGCCAGCAGGTCTTCGTGGTTCCGCCCCAGGACGTGATTACACGCGACAACGTCACGCTCAAGGTGGACGCCGTGGTTACGCTCTACGTGGTCAATCCCTACGACGCCGCCATCAAGGTGGTCGACTACGTCTATCAGACCTCGCAGTTGGCGCAGACCACGCTGCGCTCGGTGCTGGGCGAAGTGGAACTGGATGAGCTGCTCAGCCATCGCGACAAGCTCAACATGAGAATCCAGTCCATCATCGACCAGCGCACAGAACCATTCGGGGTCAAGGTGATCTCAGTCGAAGTCAAGCAGGTCGACCTGCCCGAGCAGATGCAGCGCGCCATGGCCAAGCAGGCCGAGGCGGAGCGCGAGCGCCGCTCCAAAGTCATTCACGCCGAAGGCGAGTTCAACGCTGCGCAAAGGCTGGTGGACGCCGCGGCCCTGCTGGCAACCGAGCCCATCACCATTCAGTTGCGCTACCTGCAAACCCTGACCGAGATCGGCGTTGAGAAGAACACGACGATTGTTTTCCCGCTGCCCATGGAGATGATGACACTGTTCAACAAGCTGGGCATTTCGGCGCTGACCAAGTCAGACACGGAAAACAAGGCAGCCCCAGAAAAGAAGTAGGCGGAAGCAGTATCTCTTGTGGCGAATAACTCCCCATGCCCCATCCTTTCGCTTTCTTCCTGGCGAAAGGGTGGGATTCCGCAAACCTCAAACAGACTCGTTTCAGCACGAATCGAATAGGCAAGATGGCCGCAAGCCCGAGAGCTCTCAATGCACGAGGTCTTTGACGAGGACGATTTCAAACCAGGCCCGCACCGGCGCGACAAAGAGCTGACGCTTGGCCCGATGCTGCTGCTGGGCCTCTTTTTTGGCCTTGTGCTGCTGTGCGGCCTCTGCTTTGGGCTGGGCTACACGATGGGCAGCCACAGCGCTCACAACACATCGGCCGCCGTCCAGCAATCCGGCGCTGGAGCATCCTTGCCGTCCGCCGGTTCCCCTGCCAAGCCTTCGGCAACCCCGCAGGCCTTGTCCAGGCCGCAAAACGTAGCGGGCGGTCAGTCCGCGACTGATTTGGCTGCCCCTGCCGCCACCAGCGCCAACCCCGCCCCGCCGGTCGCAAGGCCCGCTCTACAGGCCGCCTCCGGTCAGTCCGCCCCGGCGCCTACGACCGCGCTGATGGTTCAGATTGCTGTAGTTTCGCATCAGGAGGACGCCGACGTGCTGGTCGGCGCGTTGCGCAGGCGGGGCTTTGCGGTCACTGTTCACCGCGATGCCGCCGACGGCCAGTTCCACGTGCAGATAGGCCCCTTCACCAACCGCAACGACGCATACGCCACGCGCCAGAAACTGCTCAACGACGGCTACAACGCCGAAGTGCAACAGTAGGTTCTCAGCTTCGCATCCACTCCGGCAGGCCCGATGCGACGGCCGCGCGCACGGCCTGCGACAACTCCTCGCGCGTCGCATAGTCGCCCGGGTTGATGGGCTCGTGGAAAACGATGTGCGCCGTTCCCGGCTTGATGCGCATGCTGCCCTTGGCCATCATGGTTTCAGTGCCGTAAATCGAAACCGGAAGACAGGGCGCGCCGCTCTCCATAGACAGGTAGAACGGGCCTTTCTTGAAGGGCAGCATGCGGCCGTCGCTGGAGCGCGTGCCCTCGACAAACGTGGTGATGTGAATACCCTTAGCCAGAACAGCTTTGGCGGCGTCGACGCTGCTTTTGGCGTTTGCCGCGCTGCCGGAGCGGTCCACGGGGATGAACTCAGCCAGCTTCATCGCGTATCCCAGCGCGGGAAGGCTCATCAGCGAGCGCTTGAGAAACGAGGAAATGCGGCCGGGAATCACGGGAATCAGCACCGGCGGATCGAGATTCGAGACGTGGTTGGCCATGAAGATACAGGCCGTGTTGGCAGGAATTCGCTCGCGGCCCACAACCTCCACGCGAACCCTTGCAGCCCACAAGCCGGCGCGGGCAATGGAACAGCCGACGCGGTAAAGCGGCATGATATTGCCCGTGATCATGGCCAGGGGAATGAAGATAATCGCCGAAGGAATGCTGAGCGCGACAATTGTGACAATCGCTAATAGAGAAGAAATCATTTAACCCTTGAACCTTTAGGGAACCGCTGAACAAGTTGATGTTTTGAAGGGTACGGGCTTTAGCCCGTACGCAAAACCTGCAAAATCAACGCGGGCTTTAGCCCCTGAGGGAATGTCCGATGCGGACGAGAACTTAATCAGACACTCCTTAGCTTAGGCGTTCCCTGAGCCGCGCGGGCAGTTTCTCATAGATGCCGTCGAAACCTCCATTGGAGAGAATCGCCACCACGTCGCCGGCCGCGAGTTGCGGCACAACTTCCTTCAAAATCGCCTCCACATCCGGGCAGAGCGCGGCTTGGGTTCCGGCCGCATTCAGCGCGCTCACCACCTCTTCCGGATTCAGCCGCTCGGCCTCCGGAATGCGCTGCTGCTGATAAACGGCGGCCAGCACCACGCGGTCCGCCAGGCGCAGGCTCTCGATCAGATCCGCCTCCAGCACCTTCCGCCGGAGCGTGTTCGAGCGCGGCTCCAGAATTGCCCACAGCCGCGATTGCGGATAGACGGAACGCAACGCCCTGAGCGTTTCGCGGATGGCCGTCGGGTGATGCGCAAAGTCCTCGATCACCGTGACGCCACCGATCTCAGCGCGCACTTCCAGCCGGCGCTTCACATTCTTGAAGCTGGCCAGCGCCGCCACGATTGCATCCTTGGCAATTCCCTGCCCCGTGGCCAGCGCCGCCGCGGCAGTTGCGTTCAGCGCGTTGTGCTCGCCGGCGAGGTTCATCTCCAACTCCGCCCACAGCGCGCCCGCGCGCCAAACTTCCCAGCGCGTCAGGCCGCCTTCGTGGCGCAAATTCTGAATGTGCCACTCGGAGGCCTCAGAAAAACCGTAGCGCTCCACGCGGCAGAGAGCGTGCTCCACGCATTCGCTCACGTTCCCGTTGCCGTCGAAGGCCACAATCAGGCCCCGGCGCGGCACCAGGTTCACCAGCCGCTTGAAGGCCGTCTTCACCGCTTCCAGGTCCGCGTAAATATCGGCGTGATCAAACTCCACGTGCGTCAGAATCAGCGCATCGGGAAAGTAGTGCAGGAACTTTGGTCCCTTGTCGAAGAAGGCCGTGTCGTACTCATCGCCCTCCACGATGAAGGCGCGCGTGGGCCGCAACTGAAAGCTCGTGCCAAAGTTCTCCGCTACGCCGCCAATCAGAAACGACGGCTCCAGCGCCGGGTTTTCGCGCGCTGCAACCTGATAAATCCACGCCAACATGCTGGTCGTCGTCGTTTTGCCGTGCGTGCCCGCCACCACCAGCGACTCACGCCCGATGAGAAACTCCTCGCGCAAGAGAGCCGCCATCGAGGTGAAAGGAATGCGCTCGTCGAGCACGCGCTCGATCTCCGGATTGCCGCGCGAAAGAGCGTTTCCGATCACCACCAGGTCGGGCGCGGGATCGAGATTGGCCTCGGCGTAAGGCTCATAGACCGGGATTCCCAGCCCTTCGAGCAGGCCGCTCATGGGCGGATAGGCCGCCTTGTCGGAGCCCGTGATGCAGTGGCCCTCCAGCTGCAAAAGTCCGGCCAGCGAGGCCATCGCCGTGCCGCAAATGCCGCATAAATGTATGTGTCTGGGCGACCTCATATTTTTCGCCGATTTGGACATTTCCTGTTCCCTGTTCCCTAGTCCCTTTTCCCTCACGCAATCACCGCCGGCTCGATCAAATGCAGTTGGGCTTCCTTCTGAACGATCAATTCGGCCTCCACGCCAAGAGTCAGCGTCACATTCTGGCGGGAAACGTGGCCGCTGCGCAGGCCGATGGAGATCGGCCCGGTAAAGTCTTCAAGTGCGCGCAGAATCGCCTGATTGAGCAGTTCGGGCGGCGCGCCGGGCGAAACGCAATCCAGCATCTCGCCGAAAACGATGCCGCGAACGCCATCCAGTTTGCCCGCCTCGGCAAGTTGCCACAACATGCGGTCGATCTGATAAGGCTTGACGTTCACATCCTCCAGAAACAGCAGCTTGCCCTCGGTCTGCGGCTCGTAGGGCGTGCCCAGCAGAGACACCAGAATGCTCAGGCAGCCGCCATAAAGCGTGCCTCGCGCGCGGCCTGGACGGAGGGGCCGCAAGCCCTCTGGCGCGCCAACTTTGTAGGGCTTGCCGCCCAAGGCCGCTTGTAGGCTGGCCAGATGAACTCCGTCCTCGCGCGCAAAATCCGCCGACAGCATCGGCCCGTGAAAGGCCGGCAAATGAATCTGGTCGAGCAGCCACAGATGGAGCGCGGTCAGGTCGCTGAAGCCGATGAGCGGCTTGGCGTTTTCGGCAATCAGGTCGAGGTCCAGCTCGTCGAGCAGCATGTTCGATCCGTAGCCGCCGCGCGTCGCGAAGATGGCGCGCATCTGATCGTCGGTAAAGGCCTGGTGCAGATCGCTGAGCCGCATCTCGGGCTCTCCCGCGAAGTAAAGCGGCCCGCGAGCGAGCAGGAACTCGGAGGCCTGCGGCGTAAATCCCAGCGCGCGCAAGGCCGCGAATCCGCGCTCCACGCGCTCTGGCTGCGGCGAGGAAGCCGGAGAAACCACGGCCACCTGGGCGTCGTTTGGAACTACATGCGGTTTGAGCAAGGCAGTCATGCGTCCCAAGCCTCTCCGCGGGCAATCAGAGATGCCGGCCCGGTAAGCTTCAGTTCCGTCTCCGGCCCTCCCCACTCGATGGTCTGCGCGCCGCCGGGAGCAACGACGGTAAGCGGCGAGCTGCAGCCATGCACGCCGATAGCTGCGGTAGCGCAGGCCGAGCTACCGGTGCCGGAAGAGGTGGTCGGCCCCACACCGCGCTCGAATATCCGAATCTCAATTTCTCTTGGGCTCACGATGCGCAGGAATTCGACGTTGGTCTGATGAGGGAAGTCGGGATGAACACAAATCTCCGCGCCAATCTCCAGCCAAGTTTTCCGGCCCACGGCAAATTCGGCATTGTCCACCAGAATGACAAAGTGCGGGTTGCCGGTCGAGACCGCGACGCCCGCAACCCACATCTCATTGGCCAGCCTGACGCTATGCTTTTCAAACGAGGGAACGCCCATTCCGGCGGTCACCTGCACCGTGAATTCTCCATCTGTCTTCAGCTCATTCAAGTGGCAGACGCGCAGCCCCGCATCGGTCTGAATCTCCACGTCGTCGCCCGGCTTGAAGCCGCGTTCCAGCGCCATCCACGCCGCCACGCAGCGCGTGCCGTTGCCGCTGATCTCGGCGATGGAGCCGTCGGCGTTGTGCAGGGTAATACGGCCGGCGTTGGGTCCGGTCCAGGCAAAAAACTCGATGCCGTCGGCGCCGATGCCTGTGTGACGCGCGCAAAGACGCCGCGTCAATTCCGGCCAGTCGCGGCCCGCTGCCGCTTCTTCGGTCACAATCAAAAAGTCATTGCCACAGGCGTCAGCCTTTGCAAAGGGAATCAATCTTCCTCCGTATTGTGGAAAGTGATGGGTATATTGTTGGCTGGCTCAGAGAACGCTTTCCGCGCAGCCGCTCAAAAATCAAAGATGCGCGAACTGTGCCAGCTTCCCGCTCATTCACTTCCAAAACCGATGCTATCACCGCTCCACCTGGCCGGGTGAGGCTAACGGCGCTTGACCAGCAGCCGACGTACCGGAGACGTAAAGCGTTCCCGGCTCCTGCCCGGCCTGCGTGAAGCGGCCCACCGCCGTCAGTCCCTCGGGATGCGCCTTCACCGCCTGGTCGATCTCGTCGCCGTCAAAGGCCAGCACAATGGCGGCGTGAGCGGCCGGCGCGGCCAGAGCATCGTGATAGATCCAGAGATCGCTCTCGTTGATCGTCTGGCGAAACGGAATTCCCGTCAATGCGACGAGACTCGGGTAGACCGACGTTCCCATCAGCACCGTGGCCCCCGGGCGCTCGGCCAGCAGCGCCCTGAGCGCCGGAGGAATCTCCTTCTCGAACTCCCGCCGCGACGCCAGGTTCTTCGTCCCCTCGACATAGACCAGCGGACGCTCGCGCACCATTTGAACTGCGTTCAGAACGAGCACCGCAAAGAGCGCGCCTGCGGCGGTTCGCACCCATCGCGGATTTACCTCACGCGGCTTGAACTCATTCACCGCGGCCAGCGCGAACTGCGACGCAAACCCCAGCCCAAGCGCGAAAGCCGGCAGCATCTCCATCCCGTAGCGCGTGTTGTACCAGGAGTGCGGCCACCACGGCGGCAAAAAGATGGGCACTGACCCGTAGGCCACCGAATACGCGTAGAAAGGAACCGGGAGCCAAAGCAGCAGCGCCCACGTGAGGCCGCGCCGGCGCTCCGTCAGCCAGGCCCAGACCATTCCCAGAAAGCTCACGGCCAGCAGCACGTTGCCCCATGCCGCCGCGGCCGCATCCATCTCCGCAACCTTGACGAAGAAAAGCTCGGAGACCCACGGATTGTGCCACCCCGGATGCGGCGGTCCGCTGCCGTGCGACATGGTGCGAATCTCAATGGCCTGGGCCGAATACGGCCCGCGCGAAAAGTAGAGCCAGTCGCCGAAGCTCACGGCGTTATACACGAACCAGGTCACCGGCGCGGCCACCACCAGCACGCTAGCCAGCCAGAAGCTCCAGGAACGCAGCTTGCCGCGGCGGAGGAGGACCAGGCCCATGCACACCCAGGCCACAAGAGCCATGACCCATCCGTCGTAGCGCGTAAACACCGCAGCCACCAGCGCCAGTGCAATCAGCCAGAGCAGGCGATGGGCTCTGCCCTCGTCCGCATCGAGACTTGCGCGCCACTCCACCAGCCAGACCGCAACCCACACCATCTCGCAGAGAAACAGCGGCTCAGTCATGGCCGTGGTTTGCAGGTAAAGTAGGTTGGGATTCAGCGCGAAGAAAGCCAGCGCCAGCGCGGAGGGCGCGGGCCGCAGCCAGTGCCGCGCCAGCCGGTAAATTCCCGCGCACGCGGCCAGGTAAGCCAGCGCAGACGGAAATACGCCCGCCCATCCGCTGGCCCACCAGCTATAAACCTGAACGAAGGGCAGCAAAAGAAGATGCGGCAGCGGCAGCCACACCGAGCCCAATTCGCTCAGCCGCGGCAGGCGCGCATCCAGGACCCTCCGCGCAATGTGCAAATGGGCCAACGCATCGCCATAGTTGAGCATGGCGCAGTTGCGCCAGCTCCACACGACAGCAGCAAGCGAAGCCGCGGCGCAGGAGGCCACGACCGCCAGCCACTCGCTACCCTTCACGCGGCAATTGGGGTTCTCAATCAAGGTGCGTCAACTCGCGAAAGACGGTGAAACGTTCGTCGATTTCCTTGCGCGTGAGCTGCTGAAGCCGCTCGGTGCCGAAGCGTTCGCACGCGAACGAGCCCATCACGCTACCGTAGAACATGGCGCGGCGGAAAACGCCCGGAGTCAGCTCCGGCTGCGAGGCCAGATAGCCGAAGAAGCCGCCGGCAAAGCTGTCGCCCGCGCCCGTCGGGTCCACCACCTCTTCCAGCAGCATCGCCGGCGCCCTGAAGCACTTCGTGCCGTGGGCCTTTGGACCAACTCCGTGGAAGAGCGTCGCCCCATACTCGCCGTGCTTGACGACTAGCGCCCGCGGCCCCAGCGCCAGCACAGCGCGCGCCGCCTGCACCAGATTGTCGTTGCCGGCCAGCATGCGCACCTCGGTGTCGTTGATGAGCAGAATATCGAGGCCCTTCAGAACTTCAAGCAGCGCCGCGCGATGATCCTTGATCCAGTAGTTCATCGTGTCGCCGGCCACCAGCTTTACATCCGGCATCTGCTGGCGCACGCGCCGTTGCAAGACGGGATCGATGTTGGCCAGAAACAGGAACTTCGAGTCCTTGTATGAATCGGGAATCTTCGGCTCGAAGGACGCAAATACGTTCAAGTCGGTCTGGTGAGTCTTGGCCTCGTTCAGATTGTCGAGATACGAGCCTTCCCAAAAGAAGCTCTTGCCCGCGGCTCGTTCAATGCCGCGCTTGTCGATCTTGCGCGCATCGAAGACAGCTTCCTCCTGCGCGCCAAAATCTTCGCCCACTACGGCGATCACACGCACATCGGTAAAGAAGCTGGCGGCCAGCGAAAAATACGTCGCCGCGCCGCCCAGGCAGCGCTCCCTGCGCCCCGCCGGAGTTTCTATGGAATCAAAAGCCACGCTGCCTACAACGGTAATTGCCATAATTTCCTTTCAAGATTGGAACGTAAAGTGGTTCAAAAAAGCCATTTGAAGAGACTTTCGATAATCAGCCCTACCAAGAAGAATAGAGTGACGATGCCACATGTCTTGCTGTAAAGAATCACATCATCCCGGTCCAGTGGTTGGTCGGTAATCCTTCGATATGTAATGAGAAGAAGAAGGCACACCGCTGGAGATAAGAGGAAAATGGCCTTTTCGAGAAATGCGCCCGATTGAATCGTCATATTACCCCTCTCCATGGTGATTGCACACATGCCTCATAAAAGCGTGATGCGTTTAGTCAAGATACTTCCCAAACAGCAGCTTCAGCCGCTCCTTTGCCGCGGCCGGAATCGCCTCCGGCTGGGTCATCACGGCGTACTTGGCAGCCGAGGCGCAAGCGCAGGTGCGTTCAGCGGGAATCGCGGCAACCGCGGCCTTCACCACCTTGGCGGCGTTTTCGGCGTTATGGTGCGAGACGGCGATAACTTCCTCGATGGTCACCGCATCATGCCCCTCGCGCCAGCAATCGTAATCGGTGACCATGGCAATGGTCGCGTAGCAGATCTCCGCCTCGCGCGCCAGCTTGGCCTCCTGCAGGTTGGTCATCCCAACCACGTCCGCGCCCCAGCTGCGATAGAGGTTCGACTCCGCGCGGGTCGAGAACTGCGGGCCTTCCATGCAAACATAGGTCCCGCCCAAATGGCCTGTAACGCCCACCGTCGCGCAGGCTTCCGCAGCGGCCTTCGCCACCGTCGCGCAAACCGGATCGCCAAAGGTAATGTGGCCCACGATTCCTTCGCCAAAAAAGGTGGAGATGCGCTTGGAAGTGCGGTCGATGAACTGGTCGGGAATCACAAAATCGCCCGGCTTGTGCTCTTCCTTGAGCGAGCCGACGGCCGAGATGGACAGAATGCGCTCGACCCCCAGCTTCTTCATGGCGTAAATGTTGGCCCTGAAATTCAGCTCCGAGGGCAGAATGCGATGGCCGCGCCCATGCCGCGCCAGAAAGGCCACCTTGCGCCCTCCCATCTCACCCAGCACAAAAGCCTCCGAGGGGTCGCCAAAGGGCGTCTCCACGCGCTCCTCGTGCGCATTGATAAACCCCGGCATCGAGTAAAGCCCGCTGCCGCCGATAATGCCAATCTCCGCCTGAGCCAAAGCCCGCTCCCTCTCGGCGCGCCGTTTCCAGACTGCGCCGCTTCCAGATTCTGCAAACACTTAAGTATAAAGGTTGCCCTTTCTCTTCCCCACTACCTGGCGCAGGGCAGCGGGACGAAACGAAGAAGAAAACGTCTGAACCAAGCCTGCGAAAAGCATGAGATTGAGATTATCTGCTTTCCGTGTTACGATAAGCGTTAAACGCTATAAGGATATTCGCTCCAAATGACCGTGGCGATTGTTGAAGGCTTTAAGGAGGCAGGCGCATGAGTATTCCGCGGAAGCACGAGCAGAGCGACGTCGCGACTCATCCGGGCGAGTTCTTGCGTGAGGATTTTCTTGTGCCGCTGGGACTTTCGGCCAATGCTTTGGCCCTTGCCTTGCGGGTACCCGTGACGCGGATCTCGGAGATTGTGCGGGAACGCCGAGGGATTACGGCGGATACGGCGCTGCGCCTGGCACGGTATTTTGGGACAACGCCGTATTTCTGGATGAAGATGCAGATGTCCTACGATCTGGCGCTGGCCAGCCAGGAGGCGATGGCCCGGATCGAGATGGAGATTTTCCCAGCGCCACGTACGGAAACCGGGGAGCTGAAGGCCCGGCGAAGCGCATGACCGGCAGTGCCGGGCTAACGCAGCAGCGGACTGAAGAAAGAGAAGACGCCTCCACTCCGCTCAACTTTTGCGCAGGATTCCAGTTCGCAGGCGCGTCAAGCTTAGAATGCTGATTAGGTAACAAGGAAACGAGTCCAGACAGACCATGCCCACGACCACGAACAAAGACTATTACGCCACGCTCGGCGTGAAGAAGACAGCGACGGCGGCGGAGATTCGCAAGGCCTTTCGCAAGCTGGCGCGGCGGTATCATCCCGACGTCAATCCAGGAGACAAGCGGGCCGAGGAAAAGTTCAAAGAGATCTCCGAAGCCAACGACGTTCTCAGCGACGAGAAGAAGCGCAAGATCTACGACCAGGTAGGGTTCTACTCCGACCAGATCGACCCGGCGCAGGCCGAGGCATATGCGCGGCAAGGAGGCGGCGGGCACGGCATGCCTGTGGACTTTGGCGGCTTCGACTTCACGGGCTTCCAGAGCGGTCCGGGGCAGCATCCTGGCCAGCAGGCTGGGGCGGGTTCGGCGTCGTGGGGCAGCTTCAAGGACATTTTTTCCGGCATTTTTTCCGGAGCGCAGCAGGCTCAGCAACCGCGCGGACCGCAACCGGGCACCGACCTTGAATATCAGGCCACGGTAGACTTCTGGACGGCCATCCACGGAGGCCAGGCGCGGCTGCAGGTGCATCGCCAGGATACCTGCCCCACCTGCCACGGCCAGGCGCACACCGGCGGGCTCGCGCAGTGCCCGGAGTGCAACGGCACGGGCCAGGTGACGCAGATGGGCGGGCGCATGAAGTTCAACATTACCTGCCCGCAGTGCAACGGATCGGGGCACACATCGAATGCCTGTCATACCTGCCGCGGCGAGGGTGTGGTCAGCAGCACCGAGCCGATCGAGTTTCGCATCAAGGCCGGCACGCGCGACGGGCAGCACATTCGCCTGCAAGGCAAAGGCAACGCGGGGCTGAACGGCGGCCCGGCCGGCGATCTCTACCTCATCGTCCGCACCGGCGCGCACCCGGTCTTCACGCGAGAAGGCGACGACATTCATCTGACGGTTCCGGTGACCATCAGCGAGGCTTCTTTGGGCGCCAAGGTGGACGTGCCCACCATCGACGGCCGCGCGCATTTGAAGATTCCTCCCGGCACCCAGAGCGAGCAAAAGCTGCGCATGCGGGAGCGGGGCGTGGAGAGCGCTCAGCACCCCGGCCTGCGCGGCGACCAGATTGTAACTGTCAAGGTAGTGGTGCCGCTTCTCAACGACGAACGCAGCCGCGAGATCATGCGCGAGCTGGCCAAGCTGAACGCCCAGGACCCGCGGGCAGCTCTGTTTGAAAAGCTGTAAGTGCGTTTCGGAGGCATTCAAATGAAAGCTGTGGTCCAGAAAACAGATCGGATAATCGCGAAGGTTCCGCTGCCTTCAACTTGGCGAATGTTTTTTCTGCTTCTTCCGGCCCTGCTTTTTGGCGCTGAATGCCTACATGCCCAATGTCCAGATAATGACCAAACCAAAGTCCTAAAGCCTGATCAAGGCACCGGCTACTACTTTTACAGGTTCATGGGTGATAGCAGTTTCCGCTATTTCCTGGATGGCAAAACATTCTCGTTCAACGACAAAGACGATCCCGGAAGAACCTTCATCTTCATCGATGACATGGCCTACGAGATGATGCTTGTGGAAAGAGCCGATTTTGCAAAATACATCAAAGGCTCAAAACCTATAGACGTCCTTCGCGCTCAAGCAAAATATGAACAAGACTACTTCAAAAAACTCGATCCTACGATGGTGATCACTGACTATGGACCACCTTCCAATGAGAATACTGATAGCAGAGACGATCGCACCTTCTATCTCTGGAAAAAGGAGAATCCTCCTGGAAAGAAAGCGGCAACACAATATTTGGTTTCGACACTGATCAAAGATAGAGTGGCCGTTTTATCTCTCTTGCCGTTGAAGGCATCAGTTTCTGAGGACGATGTATTTCATCAACTCCAAAAATATACGTCATATTTCGATTTGATGTCGGGCGACCAATGTGCGAAAGTACTCTCCATGCCATCCGCGCCCTGATCACTTGTTTTCGGATTCCTATATATTTAATGACAAGCCATGACGCGCAGGAGTTGCGGAGAAATGGTTCTTAGATGCTTAGGAACGCAAAGTTCATAATGGTGGATTGATGGCTGCGAAGAGAAAGACCAAAGGCGCGTACATGATCTCGGCGGTGGCCGAGATGTACGAGATTCATCCGCAGACGCTGCGCCTCTATGAGCGCGAGGGCCTGCTGAAGCCGTCGCGTACCGAGGGCAACACGCGCCTCTACACCGACGAAGACCTGGAGCGGCTGGAGTTCATTCTGAATCTGGCGCGCGACCTGGGCGTGAACATCGCCGGCATCGGCATCATCCTGCAAATGCGCGAGCGCATGGAAGAGATGAACCGCCAGATGCAGAGCTTTGTGGAGTATGTGCGAACGGAAATGCTGACGCACTTCCAGCAGGTCGCGCCCCGCTCGGCCGGGGCAATTGTGCCGATAAGCAAGCCGGGCGTGGTGGCCAAGTCTCCCGCCAACGGCCGCAAGGCCTAAGAAGCATATCGGGGCAGCATTGTTCCGTCAGGACTATTCGCTCAGCTTGCGCAGCCTGCCCTCGGGCAGCAACTCATAGGGGTCGCCGCGGTAGCGCAGCTTGCGTGAGCCAAAGTAACTTCTCACCCAGAAACAGAATCCCATGAAGTCGCGCAAAGGATAGATCCACGCTTTGCGAAGAGCGCAGCGGTCCTTGACCACGCAGCCCGCCACAAGCAGGCAGAGCAGCACCCGGTCGAGAACGGTGAAGGCCAGAAGCGCCACTCCGAGCGCCCAGTAACCGGCGGCGGCCAGAGCGGCCAAGCCCATCAGGCCAAAGGGAACGGAATAGGTCAACACTTCGCCCACGTGCCCCGCGGGCCGCGAAAAGCGCGTGCTGGTGGCCCATCCCTGCTGGTGCGCCATGCTCTTCCTGAATGAAGCATTCAGAATATGGTGCTCGACGATATACGAGGAGAGCACTACCGTTTCGCGTGCCTTTGTGGCCGTCCAGTTGCCCAGCACAAAGTCGTCCGCATAGTACTGGGCAACCTCCTCGAATCCGCCTATCTTTTCGACCGTGCTCTGGCGCATCACCATCGAAGGTCCGAGCGCGAACTTCATCCCTTCAAGCATGTCGGCCACTAGAACGCCCGAGGTCATCTCGACGCTCATGCCCATGGCCTCCAGTTGCGCCCAGAGTCCATGCCGTGTGACACCCCGGTAGAGGCAGGTGACCATGCCCACGTTCGGGTCGGCGAGCGGCGCCACCACGGAAGCCAGATAATCCCGGCCCACGCGCACATCGCTGTCGGACGCTACCAGAATGGGATAGCTGGCCTCACGGCGCATGATTTCCAGCGAGAAGGTGCGTGCGTTCGGCCAGGGAGGCTCGCCGCACGTCAGAATGCGGGTCTTGACCTGCGGAAAGCGTGCGGCAACGCGGCGAGCCGCCTCCAGGCCTGCGTCGTCGCTCTGCCGAGCGCAGAACAGAATCTCGTACTGCGGATAATCCTGCTCAAAAAAACTGGCAAGGTTCTGCTCCAGGTCGGGCTCATCGCCGTGTACGGGCTTCAGCACGCTGACCGGGGGAAGAAAGGTCTGCGTTTTTCCGGCATCCGAGCGGCGTCGAAAGCGACGAACGCCGGCGGCAACCATCAGGCTGTAAACGGTCGAGGTGACCACTCCGAAGACGGCAAGCGCACCCAGGGCGACGGGAAAAATGTGGCCAAATGTCATGATGATGGAATCTATCTCAAAGCTCGATTGGCATCTAATCCGCTATCCCCGTAGCTTTGAACAGGCATAGAAGACGGCAAAAACGGTGCGCCAATGCGGAATTCTACTATAGCGGCCGGTCGGTCCACAGGGCCTTGTCGGCGATGGACTGGACGGGATAGAGCCGGCCGGCCAGCAGTTGTTCGGCTTTGGACTGGTTGACGTCCTCCGCGAAGAGCCACTTCCGCTCGCCCGTGCCCCAGGTTCTGGAAAGCTGATCCTCGCTCAGGAAGATCTTTGGCGCGTCGGGGTAACAGGAGCCCCACAACAGCGACGAGCCTTCACCGTGCGGCGAGCAGCGCTCGCCAACAAGCAGCGCCGGCTTGCCCTGGAAGAAGCTGTGCGAATAGAAGACAACCGAGGAAGCGTCCGACTGGTCGCCGAAGATGATGAAGGAGTCGGCGGGCGAGCCTTTCTGAACAATGGTGTCGGCCAGTTGCTTGGAGCTCAGCATGGGCGCGAAGCGGGCGAAAGCGATGTGCGCAGCGATCAGGAAAACTGCCGACGTTAGGGCCACGCTGACGGTAGCGGCCATGTGCTTGCCCTTGAGCCGGAGCAGCCAGCCCACGGCCGGACCCACCAGCAGGACCACGGCGGCCAGCGCAGCGGGCAGCCGCAGCGCGGCAAACGAAGGACCGGTAAGGTCAAAGAGGTGCGACATCGAGAGCGTATAGCCGCCCACGCCGCGGTGTGCCAGCAGCGTGCCGATGTCGTCCACGAAAGGCAGGTTGCGCGACTCCCACAGCCCCCAACCCAGGGCCGCGGCGCTCAGCACGCCGATTACGGCAAAAACCGCCTGCGCGCCGGTGAGCCACGCGGTCGAAAGCAGTGGCTTGCTGCCGGGCGGGTTGCCGCTCGGGACGCGATGCTCCTCAACCCCGGCCAGCACTCCGGCAATCAGAATGATGAGCGGCGGCCAGGCCGGAAAGGTGTAGTACTCCTGGTTGGTCGAAATAGAAAAGAACAGCAGTATGACGGCCGCAAAGAGGGTCAGCAGCCAAGTCGTGCGCACCCGGAACTTGAGGCGGAGGACATAGGCGGCTGCATCTTCGCGATCGGCGTTGTCCAGATAGAAGTCCAGCGTCTGGCCGCCCTCGCGGCGCAGGTGCTGCATCCAATAGCGCCGGGTCTTCCAGGCAACCGCCACCAGAGCCGGCAAAAACAGGCTCCAGGGAAAGAGCCAGGCCAGATGCAACAGCCAGTACCAGACAAACGGCAGCTTGTTGAAGTCGTGCGGAAAGCGCGCTCCGGTGAAGCGGAAGAGGTGTTCGTTGATGAAGTAGAAATACCAGAAGCCGTGGACGTTGCCCACCGTCGGGTGGTTGCCGACAGCGTAGCCCTGGTCGGGATTGGCCAGGCCGGCCAGAATGTGCCAGGGTGCGGCGATGGCCAGGAACAGCAGCACGCCAGTGACAGGCTTCAACTGCCGCCAGAGCCGCCATTGGCCGGTCACAAGCAGCAGCGGAACGGCCGCGGCCACAAAGAAAATGGGTGCAATCAGCCCCTTGGTCAGCACCGCCAGCGCCAGCGCCATCCACATTCCATAAAAACGCAGGGGACGGAGCGACTCGAAGCCGGTGAGCAGGCAATAGAGGGCCAGCAGCAGGAGGAAACTGAGCAGCGCCTCAGGAATGGCGAAGCGGGTAAAGAGAAATGGCCCGATGGAGGTCAGCACACCGAGGGCAGCGTAAAAGCCAGCGCGGCGTCCCCAGGCGCGCCCGGCCCAGAGCCATGCCAGCCAGGCGCAGCCCAGCATGGCCAGCGCATTGGGCAGGTGTGTGGCAAAGGCGTTCTGGCCAAAGACGCGATAGAACACGGCGTCGAGCCAGTAGGGCAGCGGCGGCTTCTCCAGGTAGCGGATGCCGTTGACCTTCATCGTCACCCAGTCGCCGCTTTCGACCATGTGCTGCGCCACCTGGGCGTGGCTGGCATCCACGTCGTCCAGCAGGGGCGGCGTAGACAAAGAGGCCAAAAGCACGGCGGCAAAAATCGCCGCCAAAAGCGCCCATACAGCCAGCGTCGAAAGCTTCTTATGCGGGTGATCGAGATTGTTCGTCTGGCTTGTCATTGCGGAAGATTCACCACATAAAGGATAACAGCCAACGGTGAGACGTTCGCGCAACAGCATGGAGCAAGCGCAAACGAATCTCTCTGGAAGTGGTGCGAGCGGGGTGAAACTGGAGTTAGAACCGTTGCGCGAGGCGGACGAATTACTTCCGCAAGGACTTCAAGCGCGAACCCTTTGGCATGCTGTCGTAAATGGCCCGGGCCGAGCGCGGATCGATGAGCCACTGCAGCAGAGGCGGATGACGGTCCAGATCGATGCGCGCCACAGAGCCCTTCCTCATGCGGATGGCCGCCGTGCCGTGGCTGGAAATGAGCTTCCCCAGGAACTGGAAGACGTTGGGATTGTGTCCCACGGCCAGCACGCCATCGAGGTCGCTGTAACCGGCCAGCATCTCCTGGAAGTCGGCGAAATCGGCATCAAGGCCCAGCGCCGGGCTTATCTCCACTTTTGCATCGTAGCCCAGCTCTGTGCCCACAAACTGCGCAGTTTGCAGAGCGCGCTTCAGAGGGCTGGAGACAATCACATCCACCTGCACCTTGAGCGCGGCCAGAACCCGCGCCATCAGGATGCACTGCTCTTTCCCTTCCTTGATCAGGCCTCTCTTCTCGTCGAGAAGTGCATTCTCGCGGCGAAGTCCGGCATTGGCGTGGCGCATCAGATACAGATACATGGGGATCTTTCCGGCAGGGGCGCGCAAGGGACTGCCAGTTCCTTGAGGTTCGATATTATCACGGCTTCAACAGTTCAAAAGGGAATTGCTCCCGGGTTGCTGGCCGAGCGGACACAGAACTGGCATGGCTTGTGCAACAAGGTTCGCTCACTGGCAGGCCGCCAAGCCGTCAGCTGGCGGCATGGGCCTTTCTTGCGCGCGCCTTGACCTGCGGCTGAGGCTCGCCGATTTTGGGGATCGCGTCCAGATCCGCTTTGCCTTCCGCCAACTGCATGAGAAACTCCTGGGCGTCGAAAGGCTTTGCGTCCTTGAAAACCTTGCTGGCACGGATGTAGCTGCCGTCCGGCTGTTGCAAGCGAGCCTTGATTGTGTCGGCAAGATAAGCGGGCAGAATCTCGTTATGGATGCGAGCCCGGACAGCCGGATCGCGCACCGGGAAGACCGCCTCGCAGCGCTCGAAGAGGTTGCGGGGCATCCAGTCGGCCGAGCCGAGATAGATTTCGTCGTTGCCGCCGTTGGCAAAGTGGAAGATGCGCGAGTGCTCCAGGAAGCGGCCCACGATGGAGCGAACCCTGATTCGCTCCGACAGGCCCTTTACGCCGGGGCGCAGAATCGAAAGTCCTCGAATAATCAGGTCAATCTCAACGCCGGCTTGGGAAGCCTGATAGAGAGCCTCAATGACCGAAGGCTCAAGCAATGCGTTCATCTTGGCAAGGATGTGTGCGGGGCGCCCGGCCTGGGCGTGCTCCTGCTCGCGGCGGATCAGGCGCAGAAAGCTCTCGGCCATGGTCAGCGGCGCCACCAGCAGCGGGCTGTAGTCGTCGATTTCGGCGTGTGCGGTCAGGTAGTTGAAGACCATGTGCACCCGCTCGGTAATCTGCGGATCGCTGGTGAGCAGGCTGATGTCCGTGTAGAAGCGGGCCGTGACGGGGTTGTAGTTGCCCGTGCCCAGGTGGCAGTAGCGGCGGGTGACGCCGTCCTCGTCGCGGCGCACCAGCATCGCCAGCTTGCAATGCGTCTTCAGGCCGACTACGCCGTGAAAGACCTGCACGCCGGCATCCTCCATGCTGCGCGCCCAGCGGATGTTGGAGGCCTCGTCGAAGCGGGCCATCAACTCGACCACCAGCGTGGTTTCCTTCGTCGCCGCGGCCTCAATCAGCGCCTTGAAAATGGGCGAATCGTGGCTCGTGCGATACAGGGTCTGCTTCATGCTCAGCACGGCCGGATCCTGCGCGCCCTGCTGGATAAACGAAACCACCGGGTCGTAGGAATCGTAGGGGTGGTGCAGCAACACATCCCGTTGTCGCAGTTCTTCAAAGATGGTGCTGCACTTGCGGCTCAGCTTGAAGACTCTTGGAGCAAAATGCGGGAACTTCAGATCGGGCCGGTCGACATCGTCATAAAACGACATTACGCGCGAAAGATTCACCGGGCCATCATCGCGAAAGACCTGGTCCTCTTCCAGCTCAAAATTGACCCGCAGCCGCTCTACGATTTCAGGATCGGCGCCAGTTTCGATCTCCAGGCGCACCGCCGCGCCCTTGCGGCGGTTGTGCAACTCCACGCGGATAGTCTCCAGAAGCGAGCGAGCTTCTTCTTCCTCGAAGTACAGGTTGGAGTTGCGCGTCACCCGGAAGGCTGCGCGAGCCAGCACTTCGTAGCCACGATACATGCCGGCCAGATTCTGTGCGATCAGGTCCTGCAACAGCAGGTAATCGAACTTGCCCTCTGCGCTCGGCAGGCGCACAAAGCGCGGCAGCGCCCTCGGCACCGTGACCACGCCCAGCACCTGCGGACCGGAGCTGCGTCGCTTCAGCCGGAGCAAGAGCGCCAGACAAAGAGCCTTGTTGAGTACGCGCGGAAATGGGTGGGCCGGGTCGATGGAGATGGGTGTCAGCAGCGGATCAACCTCGCGCTGAAAATAGCCCTGGGCAAAGGCCCGTGCCTCTTCGTCCAGCTCTTTCCACTCCAAAAGCCGGATGCCCTGCTTGCGCAACTCTGGCAGCAGTTGCTCATTCCAGCAGCGATACTGCGCGGGCACAAAACTGTGAATCTCAGAGGTCAGCTCGGACAGCGATTCGGCGGGGCGAAGGCCGTCATAGCCCGGCTCGCGAGAGCCGTCCTCAATGCGCTGCATCAGCCCGGCCTGACGCACCTCGACGTACTCGTCAAGGTTCGAGCCGGTAATGGCCAGGAACTTGACCCGCTCCAGCAGCGGGTTTGCAGGGTCTTCGGCTTCTTCGAGCACACGCCTGTTGAACTGCATCCAGGAGTGGTCCCGGCCGTTGAAAAGCTTCTGTTTCTTTGTCGCTCTCGCCATTGAATCCGTTCCGTGCGCTGTGTTGGAAGTCTACAGCGTTTCGGCGGGAAACTAAAGTTCTCCTCTCCGGAAAGAGCAAAAACGCCCGTCAAATCAGGAGCTGCGGAAGTGCGTCTTCCTCACTGTGCGCAGCTCGTCCCGGATGCTTGCTCACGCTGTTTCCACGTACTTTCTCGCGCGCAATGCGCCCGCATTGACCCATCCGGCCCAGCGGATTCATAATATAGACTAAATTTGTCCACTTTCACGCCGAGAGGAACCGCTTCCATGCCCAATGCACGGATTCAGTCGAACGTACAGTCCAAAGAGCCTACCAGCGCCGTCAAAGCCTCTGAAAGTATCGACGAGATGGTTGATTTGATTGCGGCTGATCTGTACAGTCTCGCCTCTATGCTGGTGGGCGAAGGCAACGAAAGCGAACGGCTGGTGGAGATGGCGGTTTCCTCTGCGGAGGTTTCCCTATGCCACGATCCCGAGAACTCGCGCCGCAGCAGCCAGCAGGCGCTCTTGACAGCGGCCATCCGCCTGCTTGCCGGGCGCAATCCCAACAGTCTGGAAGCACCGGAGGGCCTGGAACCTGCCACCAGTTGCATCGAGGATGATGACCTGGCCTCGGCGGGCATTTCAGTGAAGGAACTGGAAAGCATGATTGCCGGACCGGAGCGCGGCCGGGTGCGAGAGTGGCTGGCCAGCCTGCCCACGGCGATCCGTACCGTCTTCGTACTGCGCGCAGTGGCCGGCTTTTCCGCAGCGGAAACAGCCGCGCTATTGAAGACGCACGGTGGCCCGCGATCTTCCGGATGGACACCGGGAATGGCGCGCGAGGTCTTCCGCCAGGGGCTCTGCTCACTGGCTTCGCAGCTGCTTCAAGCCTCGGCTGCGCAGTAGCCGGACAAGGAAATCGAGAATAACTCGCGGCGAAGCGCTACGCCAGCCAAATCAGGACGCGCCTCGCTTCGTTACGCGAATGTCCCTGGTCTCCAGTATCCGTTTTTCGTACCCTTGCCGCGCCACGGCCAGCATCGCCTGGCCAATATCGCGCGTCGACAAGACCTGGTTCGGCAGCGCCCTGCGAAGCAACGGCAGCAGTGGCTTGGCGAGCTTGTAGAAGACGCGATAGGCGGGCGTCTTCGATTGAATTCCGTCCATCGGCTCGATGATTCCTGGGCGGAACATGTACGCCTCCAGCGGCAACCGGAGCAGGGCATTCTCCGTCCGTCCCTTCACGCGCGCCCACATCACGCGCCCCTTCTCCGAGCTGTCGGTCCCCGCGCCAGAGACATAGACGAACGTCATCCCCGGATTCAGGCGGCTGAGCATCTCGGCGACGGCCATCGTTAGCCCATAGTTGATGCGCTCGTAAGCAGCTTCCTTCATTCCGCTCGACGAAACGCCCAACGAGAAGAAACAGGCATCGAAGCCGGTCAGTTCGGCCTCTACGGTTCGCAGATCGCCGATATCCGCACAAAGGACCTTGCGCAGCTTCGCATCGTGCGTCCCCATCGCTGTCCGCCCCACGGCCGCTACCAGTTCCACATCCGTGGCGCGCAGGCACTCCCGCAACACTCCCTGCCCCACCATTCCCGTTGCGCCAAAGATCAGCACCTTCATCGCGTACCTCTTCTCTTGCTATTGATCCGGCACTTATGAATTGCAACACTCATTGGGTGCCCCATCCTTGCGACGTTTCTGTTTTTGTCGCAAGGGTGGGAAAGCACGATACAAATCTTCTGGGCCGGATGAATAACCCTGCTGGAAGCCAAGTATAGGTTTGGCACAATTCTTCTGAAGACAATCCACAGTTCCGCAGATGTATGACGTGCGACTCTATCAGCGAGTTTCCTTTTGCACATAGTATTTTCGGAATTGGTGTAGACCGAAAGTACCCACTCAAGTGGCTTTTTCTCAAGAAAAAGCCACCCTTCCCCGCTCTCGAAAAGTCTACGTGTATTCCGGAAATGATCTAGCCTTCAACTTCCACCTCCGGCAGTGAACGTTTTCGTTGTCAATGCGCTGCGGAACGAATAGTTTAGTTTCATGCGAGAGACGAATTGCAGGCAAATCTCTGTGGCGCTGATCGCACTTTGCGCGATTGGCTCCAGTGTGTGCGCGGCCCAACAGAAGGCCGCTTTGCCGGATCTGACAATTGCGCCCAAGTCGAGCGCGGCGGT
>Ga0326727_10002602_pt1 | contig 60710 bp, 50 predicted proteins | sample MB2enrmetagenome_FD_207643 | JGI IMG/M metagenome (GOLD analysis project Ga0326727, IMG submission 207643) | Lab enriched peat soil microbial communities from McLean, Ithaca, NY, United States - MB29MY | ecosystem: Environmental > Terrestrial > Soil > Wetlands > Peat | place: USA: New York...
CGCAATGGGCTGACCGGATCGGTGTACCCCGTCTCTGCTGACCCCAACTTCTCGAACCGCCCGGTGCGGACCCGCACGCCGGGTGGTGTGGCAGGGGAGAGCGGGGAACCGCTCCCCCTATGCCGATTTGGTCGTGTTTTCTATCCCATCGATAGATTTCCCCATGCCTTGAAAAACTCATGCTGGCTGCGCCACAACCGCCAGCCAGGTTGTGCTCTGTGAGCGCAGCCATCTGCTCGAACTCCTCCGGCGGCCGGTAACCCAGCGCCGAGTGCAGCCGGATGCGTTTGTAATACCGCTCGATGAACTCTTCGACGTGGGCGCACAGATCGTCCAGGTCGCGATAGGGCCGAGCATCGATCTGCTCCCGCTTGATGGTACGGATGAAGCTCTCGCAAAAGGCGTTGTCGTAAGGGTTGGCCGGGCGGCTCATGCTGGGCGCGATCTGGTACTGGACAAGAACCTGGACATACTCCTGGGAGACGTACTGCAGGCCGCGATCGGAGTGATGCACCAGGCCCGGCGGCGGCTGCCGTTGCGCGATGGCCTGCTCCAGTGCGGCCACCGTCAGAGTCGCCGCCAAGGTCCGCTCCAGCGCCCAGCCCACCACCTTGCGCGACCAGGCGTCCAGCACCACGGCCAGGTAAACGAACTCCGCCGAGAGCCGGATATAGATGATGTTGGCCACCCACAACTGGTTGATGCCGTTGACCTTCATCCGCACCGCCAAGTTCATGTACACCACCAGTTCGTGCCCGGAGTCGGTGGTCTAAACCCAGGCCCGCGGCTGAAAGGCCAGCAGGTTGTCCTCGCGCATCAGCCGCGCCACACGCTTCCGGTTGACCAGCAAACCGTGGCGGCGCAACTCGGCCGTCACCCGCCGGTAGCCGTAGCGCCGCCGGTGCTCCAGCACCACGGACTGGATCGCCGCGCGCACTTCCATCTCTTCCTCCACCGGCATCGACGGTTCCAGCCAGCGATAGAAACTCGCCCGGCTCACCGCCGCCGTCCGGCACATCCGTTCCACACTCAGGCTGCCTTGCACTGGCATCACTCCCCGGATCTGGGCGTAGTTGCCCTCCCGCCACTCGCGATGTTCTGGCGGCGTCGAGCCTCGATGTTGCGCAAGGCACCCGCTAAAAAATCCACTTCCAGAACCTTCTCCGCAAGCGCCCGCTTCAGACGGCGGTTCTCCGCCTCAAGACTCTCGCCGGGAAGCTGAACCGTGACCGGTTGCAGATCTTGCCGCGCTGCGGCATCCTTGCGCCACTTCTTCAGCGTGCTCGGACTCACGCCAAGCTCCTCGCACAACCTGCCGATATGCATGCACGTCCGCAACCGCTCCAAAGCCATCGCACGGAACGATTCAGGACGCCATCCTGCAGCTCTGTTCGCCATTTGCAGTTCTCCATTCCCTGCAAATCTGCTCATTTTAAGCTGTCCCACTTTTGGGAGTCACTCCACCCCTTTTAAGGCTAAGAAATAGGCAAAATCCAGGGTTTACAGTTACTGATTCGTCAACATGCTAAGACCTCAACTTATTGATTTCATGTTGGTTACTGGTAATGGGTGGGCCGAAATATGGCCTCCACAGAGTAAAGGGGCGGGGATCCAAGCTCAACGCATCCCAAACCGGCCCGTTCGAGAGAGCTGTCCCGATTTCAGAATAGCAGGATGCCGGATAACGATCTGCAGAATGCGCGGGTGACCCGCATCTCAATCTACTGCTTCGATTGGGTGCTCCAGGCTGCAAAGAACATTCGAGTAAGGTAGAAGTGTCGAGGCAGGACTTCAGTCACCGACGAAGGTCTTTTGGTGGGCGCCCCAGTGGCTTCCCGGCTCGTCTTCTATGAGCCATTGCGCGCCGGGGAATCGTCCATTTCCGCAAAAGTGCGGACGTGAAAGTATCGCTCAGAGCTTCTGAAGACCGACCCAATGCAAAACCTCAACCTGCGCCTTTACCGCGGAGGAATGCCGGAACCAAGTGGAGATACATCGAGGGAATTCATTGGCCCGATCACATGGCCCCATCCCGCGAATCGCCCCCGCCGCCTCAGGACACAGCTTACCCCACACTACCAGCTACGACCTCGGGACGCCCACGGCTACCGGTCGCAAATTGACCCGAAAATCCGCCCGCTCAGGAACTCAAGCGACAACCGGCGTCCTGCGCTGCAGCGCGAAGATCAGATCCTTGGCATGCAGCTTCAGCTTCTTCAGGCGTACTTCCTCGAGTTGTTCATCCTCGGAGAGATAGGGTTTTTGAAGCAATTCCTCCAGCCGCTGAGCGTAGCGACGATGTTCTGCGTGCAGGCGATCGATCTCTTCACTCAGCGTGGGATCATGTACTTCGTCCATCAAGCACCTCCGGATTTGTTAAGAGAACATTTACATATATCGCCGCTGGGGCGCAATCCGCAAGCAGGAAAATCACCGAAGGTAACGGGATTCTGTGAAATTCCCGACCGCGGATGGCCTCGACTGGCCAACTCACCCACGCCTGGCCGGAGTCCCGAGCCTTTACCGGGCTGGAACGGGCACTCCAGTCCATCCGCAAATCATTCAAAGCAAAGGCTCAACAGGATCGCATCCTCAACCGGATCGCGATAGTAGCGCGGCCTCCGCCCCTTTTCTTGGAACCCGAACGCGCGGTAAAAGGCAAGCGCCGCCAAATTCGAAGCACGCACTTCCAAATGGACTTTGGTAACCTGATGGCTCCTCAACTCCGCCGCCATCGCGGCCATCAATCGCCCGCCCAAACCACGGCGCTGGCTTCCGGTAGCCACCGCAATCGTCTCCAGCTCCGCCTCCGTTCCTAGCACGCATGACACCGCAAAGCCGGCAACCACTGTGCCGGCACGCTGGGATTGGCAGGCCTGCGCCTTAGCGGCTGCGGAAGCATCCGACGGGGAGGAACGCGGGGGGGGTAACCCCCGCATAAAATCAGCAGGGTCAACGCGGGCCTGAGCCCCGGAGGGACAATCTTCCTGAGACTCGTCCAGTGCTTGCCTTTTCTCAATAACCTCCGCAGCCACAAGCGCAACGCGAAGCGGCAAAGCCGACCGATCCAGCGCAACAAGGTAAGCTGCGGGCGGCCAGTGCGGCGCCTCCTTCAGGCTCGCGGCGATCCCCATCGCCTGCTGGAGATCCGCCGCCGTCATGCGCCGAATCCGCACCTTGGGCCAAGAGGAACTCATGCCCCGCGCGGTCCCCCCGCCGCCTCGCCAAAAATCTCCGCATCCGAGCGCCGCAGATAGTGCCCGTCCAGCAGGGCGATATCGACGAACTCACCCCGCGCCACCCGCTCCGCGCAGGCGCGCAACGCATCCGCCGCCGTCGGCGCCAAAGTCCACATGCGCTCCGCCGCCGGCCACGCCTCCTTGAGCAGCGCATCGGCCGCCTCGTCGCAGACCGCAATCCGTCCCTGCTCAAACTCGATTGCGGCAAGCTCCCGAACTCCCGCCAGCAACTCCGCTGGACCGAAGCCCGGCCGCTCCACCCGCAGAAACACTTCGCCACGATGCGCATCCAGAGCCGACGCGGATGTCCCAGCCTTCCAAGCCAGCACTTCCAGCCGCGAAACCGCCGCCACCGGAATCTGTGCCGCCTCGGCCAGCCCCTTGACTGCGCTCAGCCCCACCCGCACCCCGGTAAAGCTCCCTGGCCCGTTCACCGCCACAATGCAGCCCAGCTCCCTTACCGCGGCGTCAGCCCGCCCCAGCAGCTCTCCCACCGCCACCACCAGCGTCGCCGAGTAGCTTCGCCCCTCTAACTGAATCTCACCCACAATCTCAACTGCGCCGTCACTCACGGGCGCAGCCAGGCGCCCCAGCGCCACCGACCCCGACGGCCCGCAGGTATCGATCCCCAGCAGAAGCAGCGTTCGGCGGCTGCTCGCCGCCGGGTCTGGTTGAAGAGTGGCCATAAACCTTCAGCATGACACAGGCGCGACCGCACCTTCCAGCCAGACAGACCGAACCTGCACGGCAATCGCATTTGAACCCCATTGAGAGATTGAGGCTTTACAGGCTGCGGAAATACTCTATCGGTTCACGGTTTGTTGCAGGGCGCAAAGACAGAGTTGACAAAGCCGACGCTGTCATAACTGAGATAGCACCCCCTATCCATAAGTTTTTACGGTCTCCTAACGAACCCCCTCCGCCTCCAGCAACATCTGCTTCCGCTCCAGCCCCCACCGGTACCCGGTCAAACTCCCACTCGCGCCGACCACGCGGTGGCAAGGCACCAGCAGCGCCACTCGATTGGTCGCGCAAGCCCGCGCCACCGCTCGCGTCGCCTTGGGATCGCCCAACTCCCGCGCCAGTTGGCTATAGCTCCGCGTCTGGCCCCGAGGAATCGCCCGCAGCACCTGCCAAACCCGCAACTGAAACGCCGTCCCCCGTAAATCCACCGGCGGCAGGGCCAACTGCGCCTGCGGCGTCTTTCCGCTCACCTGGTCAATGGCGGCCGCAATCGCCGAGGAAAGAGACGCATCCCGCCGCAAATCCGCCGCGGGAAACTCCGCCCGCAAGCTGGCTTCGGCCTCTGCAGCCGTGCCCGCCAGCGCCAGCCAGCATAGCCCACGTTCCGTCGATCCCACAACCATCCACCCAAAACCAGTCTTCGCCGTTGCGAATCCAATCCGCTCGCCCTTGCCGCCCGCCGCAAACCGTCCCGGCGTCATCCCCAGCGCCGCTCCCTCATACGCCCGGCTCGACGACCCAAACCCCGCCTCATACACCGCATCCGTCACGCTCGCTCCCTCCTTCAGCGCCCCGCGCAGCCGTCCCGCCCGCAGCGCCCTCCGATACTCCAGCGGACTCACCCCCATCTCCCGCTTGAAGAGCCGTTGCACCGTAAACGGGCTCATCCCCGCCACCCGTCCCAACTCCGCCAGCGGCACCGCCCGATCGAGGTTTCTCTCGATGTGCGCACGAATCTTGTCCAAAGGGTTAGTGCGCGGAGCGGCAGTGGTGGTGGGTTTGCAGCGCTTGCAGGGGCGAAGACCAGCGCGTTGCGCGTCGTCCGATGTCGCGAAAAAGCGGACATTCTCGCGGCGTGGCTGGCGGCTGGCGCACCCTGGACGGCAGAAGACCCCGGTAGTCATCACTCCGTAGAGAAACGCCGCTTGCCGGTCCCGCGCCACAAGCTGCCGCCACGCGGTCTCCTCGTCAATCGGTTGGGTCGTCTGCCCCGCATTCCTCGCCGAAGTCATCATGCAGCCATCTTCGCCGCTTCGCATCCCGCCGCGCTACCCGAATCTTGCGGGCAATTCAGATTCCGAATCCCGCATGAAAGAAGCGCACCAATGCCATGCCCAACGCGAAGGTGAAGCCGCCCGAGAAGCTCTCCAAGGGAGCTGGCATTTCCTTCCTGCGCCTCAAGTCGGAGCCAATAAAGGCCATCGCCAATCCGGTCAACAGGGGACTTACGATCAAGCTGAGCCCATGAACCCTTCCCGGATGAAATATCGGCGATGGGATAGCCAGAATACTGATCCATCCAACCACCGCCCCCGCAACGCCGAGAAAGGGAAGGATGAGCCACAAGCTGATTCGCCTCGACTCCCATAGAGCCGCCCGAACATTCCGCCAGAGAAAGGATAGGAAAAGCTCGAAGACTAGTTGTATTAGGAACTCAGCGAGCAGTTCGAAGAGCGGTTCGAGAAACGCTAGGAGAAGGTCTTCCACGCAGCCTCCGCGATGGCTTGGCTAGCGATACGCAAACAAATCGAGTTGGTTCCCTTCTCGCCTTCGGCCGACTAAGTCCTCGCGAGCAGCACCGCCTCCGCCCGTGCAAGGTCCGCCTCCGTATCCACCCCGATAGTGTCCCCCGGAGCCTCGGCCACATACACCGCCATCCCATTCTCCAACATCCGCAACTGCTCCAGCCGCTCCAGTTTTTCCAAGGGCGTTGGCGGCAGAGCCGCAAACCGCTGCAGTGCCGCCTTTCGGTATGCATAGATCCCCAAGTGCTTCCGGTACCCCTGAAACCCAGCGTGATCCCGGTCAAACGGAATGGTAGCGCGCGAAAAATACAGCGCCCTTCCGTCCAGCCCGGTCACCACCTTCACGGCATTCGGATTGCCCCACTCTTGCCGCGGGCAAGCCACCGCCAGCGTTCCCACTTCCACCTCCGTGCGGTCAAACAGACTCAGCAGCGGCGCAAAAAAATCCGGTCTCAGCGTCGGCTCATCTCCCTGAATATTGACGTACACATCGGCGTCGATCGCCCGGGCCGCGTCGAAGACCCTATCCGTCCCGCTGGGGCAATCGGCTGAAGTCATCAGGGCTGAAATCCCCCGCTCCCGGCAAACCGCGGCCACCTCCTCCGAATCGGTCGCCACCACCACCGGATCCATCAGCCCGCTTGCCTTGGCCGCCCGCCAAACCCACTCCACCATCGGCCGCCCGGCAAGCTCCCGCAGCACCTTCCTCGCCAGCCGCGTCGAACTCAGCCGCGCCGGAATCACCCCGGCGATCCGCAACATACTCATGCAAATGAGTGTAATGCTCCGTCGTCCCAACAGGTTTGACCTTCAATCAACCCGCCCGTATCATCGATATGTGCGCGGCCGGAGTAGCCGCCTCTCCTCCGGCGGGGTAGCTCAGATGGTTAGAGCGACGGATTCATAACCCGTAGGTCGGCGGTTCGATCCCGCCTCCCGCCACCACCCCCGGTTTCCCGTCCTCGGTCCCCGATCTCCGACCCCGATCTCTGTTACATTACGTCTATAGGGTGAGCGGCCCTGTTCCCCTCGAAGGCCCTCCCGGTGGTTTCCGTGTCTCGATTCTTCCAGCGTCTGGTCTTCGTCCTCTCCGTAGCTATCTTTGCCACCCTCGGCCTCGGCTTTTTCCTGGGCGAGTTCGGGCTCCTCGGCGTCCATGCCGGCGGCGAGTCGGACGGCGCCTACCGCCAGATGCGCGTCTACGCCGAGGTCCTCAAGAAGGTCCAGACCGACTACGTCACCGAACCCAGCATCGAAAATGTCACCACCGGCGCCCTTCACGGCCTGCTCGAATCCCTCGACGCCGATTCCAGCTACCTCACCCCCACCGAGTACAGAATCTACAAGGAGCGTCCCGCCACAGGCGTCGCCCAGGTCGGCATCACCGTCTCCAAGCGCTTCGGCTACGCCACCGTGGTCAACGTTCAACCCGGCTCCGGCGCCGACAAGGAGCACCTGGCCTCCGGCGACATCCTCGAGTCGATCGGCGAGCAGTCCACCCGCGAGCTCTCCCTGGCCGTCATCCGGCTCATGCTGGAAGGCAAGCCCGGAACCACCGTCGCTCTCTCGGTTGTCCGCTCGCGCAAGCCCGATCCCGACAAGCTCACCCTCACCCGCACCCTCGCCGGCCCGTTCCCGCTCGGCGAACAGCAATACGAGAACTCCACCATCCTTTACCTGAAGCCCGGCCCTCTCACCGCCGCACGCGTAGACGAAATCGCCGCGAGAATCCGCTCCGCCGGAAAGACCCGCAAAATCCTGCTCGATCTCCGCGACTCCTCCGGCAACGATCCCCAGCAGGGCATCCGCCTGGCCAATTTCTTCCTCAAGCAAGGAACCCTCGCTACCCTCGAAGGCCAGAAATATCCCCGCCAGACCTTCTTGGCCGACCCTGCCCAATGCCTCACCGACGCGCCCTTGGCCGTGCTCGTCAATCGCTCCACCTACGGCGCGCCGGAGATCGCCGCCGCCGCCATCCTCGACTCCAAGCGCGGCGACCTGATTGGCGAGCGCACCTTCGGCGAGGGCTCGCTGCAGAAGACCATCGAGCTGCCCGACGGCGCCGCCCTCCTGCTGACCGTGGCCAAATACCAGAGCCCCTCCGGCAGCAAGATTCAGGACAATGCCGTCACTCCCAATGTGGTTGCCGGCCAGCCCAGCGAGGAAGAGGACCAGGAAGTCCCCCCCGCCAAAGGCGACGAGCCCCTCAACAAGGCCCTCGAACTGCTGAAAGCCAAAGCCGCCTGAAGCAAAATCAATGCCGGTGATGCCAGCCGATTATTGACGCACTCTTTGCTATTTCTTGGCAAAGAGTGCGTCGACTCTCTTGGGCAAGTCCGCAAGCGAGCAGGTAGGTCCCGACGCTTCCTCCGGCGCTTTGATGTTGATCCCTCCCACCCGTGTTTCGACGTCGTATTCTCCCAAGGCTTCATCGAGCAGCAAGTAAACAATCGGGGCATACGCCTTGTGGCCTACCTGTGTATAGCCCGGAACGAACACCGTCAAGTCTGCCATTGTGCCATTCGGTTCCACCAGGACCGATACCGCCGCCGCCTTCACGGTCAAGCCGCCATAGGAGATATCGGAGGGCGGTCGACGCTGCCGAAACTTCTGTATCCTCCAACGTGGCAACAGCGGGGCTGCCGCGTAGAGCTTTTCTACCTCGGGGAAAGCCGCACGAATGCCGTCAGCGCCGATCGTGAACTCCCGGCGGCCATTCTCCTTGGGCCCAAACTCGAACGTCAGGTCTGGGTTTAGTTTGTGCAGTTCCACCGACAATTGATCGAATGTATGTTCTTGATCCCTCTCGAAGTCGTAGAGCGAACCCTCATTCTTCTGGAACCATTTCCAAAATTCCTGCTCTGGGGTCGCTTTGGCGGGCGCACCCGATAACAACAGCGCGGCGGCAGCGCCAGATTGCAACAGCTTAAGAAATCGCATGCTCACATCCCTTTCAAAGACCCTTTGCCCTTGTTGATGGAAGAATCGCCCGCTGACCGGTGTATCGGGCTGGGTTCCACAGCTTCGGACCCTTCGGGAATCGATCAAAGGCGTCATGCTCAGCAAGATGAAACCTGCCCCATTATCCGTCATGCCGCAGAGGAATCTTCGTGGATAGCTTGATGCCCAGAGCGTTCATCACCGCCAGCGTTGTCTTCAGCGTTGGATTTCCCTTTGCGCTGAAGGAGCGGTACAGTTGCTCCCGCGACAGGCCTGTTTGGCTGGCGATCTGCGCCATTCCCTTTGCGCGCGCGACCACCCCAAGCGCGTGCGAGATGTAGCTAACATCCTCGGTTTGAAATGCTTCCGCCATGAAGATCGCAATCGCCTCGTCCGATCCGAGATCTTCGGCCGGATCGTAGCTTGTCAACTTCTCAGCCATTCTCTTCGCTCCATTCTTCAGCTAGCCGCTTCGCCGTGGCGATGTCCTTTGTCTGGGTGCTTTTGTCGCCGCCGCAAAGCAAGATGATGATGGTTGTGCCCCGCCTCTTAAAGTAAATACGGTAGCCAGGTCCATAATCGATTCGAAGTTCGCTGATGCCCTGTCCCACCGGCCTCACATCCCCTGCATTCCCAAAGGCCAACCGGTCAAGGCGAGACGCGATCAAGGCACGTACGCGTTCGTCCTTGAGCCGCATGCGCCATTTCCGAAATGTCTCGGTCTGCTTGAATTCCATCATCGCAGATTGTGTAGTTTATAAACTACCACACTTTGCCTCCATACGCCCGCTTCAAAGTGCAGAGAATTCAGGCGGTTTCCCCTCCAGCCAACCGGCAGCCACAATTCCCGCATTGCACCGCGAGGTTCGGCTCCACAAGTCCGCACATCCTCCCGTAACACGAAAATGGTAACCTTGGAATGAGCCATCCTCTCTCCCGCACCTTATGAGGGAGGCTCACGAGGCCTGAATCGCGTGGCTGCCACCCCCGCACAGCCAGTCGAACCGCGCCAGCTTGCCCGTTCCCGCCGTCTGCAAGCCCCTCCGGTTCCCCCGCATCGCCGCCGCAAGCTAGCCGGCAAGCTCACCCTGGTTGTGCTGCTGGCGCTTTCAGCCATCACCGGCTCGCTGGCCGGCCTTACCCTGGTTTATTCTGTCGATCTGCCGCAGATCAACGACCTGGAGAACTACCGCCCCTCCACCATCACCGAACTCTATGACCAGAAGGGACGCATCATCGGTTCCTTTGCCCTCGAACGCCGCGAGGTGGTCAACTACGACGGCTTTGCCCCCGTTCTCCGACAGGCCGTCATCTCCATTGAAGACAAGAACTTCGAGTCCCACTGGGGCATCAACATGTTCCGCGTCTTCGGCGCCGTCTGGCACGACCTCCGCTCCCCCGGCCGCGCCCAGGGCGCTTCCACCCTCACCATGCAGTTGGCCCGCAATCTCTTCCTCTCCTCGGATCGCACCGCCACCCGCAAAATCCAAGAGGCCTACCTCGCCATTCAGATCGAGCGCGCCTTCACTAAGCAGCAGATATTCACCCTCTACGGCAACCAGATCTACCTCGGCCACGGCATGTACGGCTTCGAGGCCGCCTCCGAGTTTTTCTTTTCCAAGCACGCCAACGAGCTCACCCTGACTGAAGCCGCTCTCCTCGCCGGCCTGCCCAAGGGCCCGGCCGCCTTTTCGCCACTGCTGTTCCCGGACAAAGCTCTCCGACGCCGCAATCTTGTGCTTTCCGAAATGGAATCCGACGGAGTCATCTCCCACCAGCAAGCCGAGCAAGCGCGAAGCGCCCCACTCGGCCTGCACATCGCCCAGCCGGAGATGTCGGTAGCTCCCTGGTTCCAGGAAGAAATCCGCCGCGAGCTCGAAAAGCAATTCGGCGCCGAGCAAGTCCACGAGGCCGGGCTCAAGGTCCAGACCACTCTCGACCTCGACCTGCAGCAGACCGCCAACCGCGCCGTCGCCGATGGCCTGGCTGTCTACGAGCGCCGCCACGGTTGGAAGGCCGGCCTTGAAAACGTCCTTACCGGCGGCGTAACCCTCGACGAATACACGCATCCAGACTGGGCGGTCCAATACCGCCCAGGCGACTACGTACACGCCCTCGTCACCCGGGTGCTGCCTCTCGAAATCCACGCCCGCATCGGGCCTCCCGGCCAGGAACGAGACAAGATTCTCTTATTGCCTGACGACTGGCGATGGACCGGCCAGCGCCTCGCCACCTCCATCGTCCAACCCGGCGACGTCATTTACGTCCATCTCGCCGACGCCATGGAAGGCAGCTCCCGCCGCGCGACTCTGGAGCAGGACTCGGGGGCCGAAGGCGCCCTGATGGCCATCGACAACACCACCGGCGACGTGCTGGCCATGGTCGGCGGACGCGACTACGCCCTCTCCCAGTTCAACCGCGCCACACAAGCAGAGCGCCAGACCGGCTCCAGCTTCAAGCCTTATGTCTACACCGCCGCCATCGAGGACGGCGCCAAACCCTCCGACATCATCGAGGATTCCCCGGTCAGCTTCGGCAGCTACACTCCGCACAACTACGAGGGCGACTACAAGGGCGCCATGACCCTCACCAACGCCTTCGCCGAGTCGCGCAACATCCCCGCCCTCCGGCTGGCCGCCCACGTCGGCATCCACAAGGTCATCGACGTGGCCCACCGCTTCGGCGTCACCTCCAACATTCCCGCCTATCTCCCCGTCGCCATCGGCGCGGTCGAAATCACCCTCGAGGAGCAGGTCGCCTCCTACGCCGTCTTCCCCAACGACGGTCTTCGCGTCAAGCCCCGCCTCATCCGCAAGGTGCAAAACGCCGACGGCATGACCCTCTGGGAAGTTCCGCCCACCGTCGACGAGGTCATCTCCCAGCCCACGGCCCGCACCATGATGACCTTCCTGCGCGCCGTCACCAAATTCGGGACCGGCGCAGCCGCCGCTCAGCTCAACCACCCCCTCGGCGGCAAAACCGGAACCACCAGCGACTACACCGACGCTTGGTTCTTAGGCTTCTCTCCCTCGGTCACCTGCGGCGTCTGGGTAGGCTTCGACAGCCGTGAGTCCCTCGGCGAAAAGGAAACCGGCGCCAAAGCCGCGCTCCCCATCTGGATGACCTGGATGCGCGCCGCGATCGCCAACAAAGACGACGAAAAGTTCCTCGCCGACCAGGACGCCCCCCAACCCCAGCCGAAGACTCCGAAACCGCCGGCGACCGCCGCCGCAACCGCCCAGTCCCTCAAGAGCGCCGCCTCCAAGCCGACGGCGCTGTTCCCAGCCCTCAAGCCCCTCACCCAACCCGCAGCAACCGCCGCCCCCAGCAAACCCCAGGTCAAACTCGCCCTGCCCCCGCAACCTGTCCCAGCCAGCCCGCGACAGACCGTCAAACCCGCCCTCGAAACAACCGCGCAGAATCCAAACGACCGGCAATAATCTTGGGCGAAGAGGGTTGGCTGAATGCGAGATAGCAGCCTCGGTATGCCCGAAATAATGGACACGGCGCTCCTATAGCCGCTTTGTCCAGAGCCGGCAGCGGCGTCTGGTCCTTCACCTCCAATCCCATCCCGCCTGATAACTATGCCTATAACTATGCCTATAACTCCACCGTCGACGGAGTTATGGTTCTTGACACGCAAAAGCCAGAACTTCCGCGAGAACCCTAACTCCCTCTTCAACTACTTTGACATGCCGGGAACGGAAAGCGATCTCATGGCCCTCAAGAACATTCCCCACGGAAGGTTTGAAAGAGCAACTTACCATTCCGCTTTTCTAAATATGGAACGCAGAATCCATGTGTATCTTCCGCCCGGTTTCGAGAACATCAAGGGCAAACTGCCGGTCCTGTGCCTGTTGCATCGCTTTGGAGATAACGACATCTCATTTCCTATGAGCACTGGATACTTCCCGGACAGCCTTAACGAGCTGGAGGAGAAGTATTCGGCAGTCTAACAGAATGACGCCAGCCATCCATTCAAGTAATTCATCCCCAGACGAGGAAAAGACGACCTCGCTGTTACCGCTTTAGTGGTTCAGGGAATGTTGAAGCTGCCGGACAAATACGGCATTCAATACCAACACAGAGAGATGAACGGGATGCACTCGTTGGTTTTTTCCCGCCGCTTCCCGGCTTCTGTCTTCCCGCTCATGTTTCGTTGACGCACCGTCTTCCGATGCGTTCACGGTCTCAAAGCCCGATCTCCGCAAACATGGCCGTCACCAAGCTGCGCCAGCGTTGCAGCTCGACCCGGTCGCCCAGCTTGAGCTGCTTGGCCGCATCGCCCATCGTGACCCGCCGGCTGTATAGGTCGTCCGTCACGCGGTCGGACAGGTCCGGCAAGAACAGGCTCTTGCCTCCCAGCCCCGACACGGTCTCGTGGATGGTGCTGTTCCGGTAAAGCTCAAACTTCGCTTGTTCGCCGAAATACCCGTTGCACACTACATGAACCAATCCGCCCCCCGCGTTGGTCATGTAGTCATGGAGCAGCTCCAGGCTGTCGCGTTGCCGGTTGATGACCCACAGCGTCACCAGCGGACGCGCCAACTCCCGCAGAGCATTCGTCAGGATCGCCATGTACTTGCGCGCCGACTCGTTGCTCTGCGCCGGCGTATTCACCACCACCGACTTGAACGGCGACGCGTCGCAGGTATTCACCAGTTGAATCCAGCCGTCCACGTCGTTCAGATCCAGAACCTCGCCCGCGGTCTGCGCGCCATAGCACCGGAAAACGTCCGGATTGTTGGTGTCGGCGTCGATCAGCTTGAGAAACTTGTGGCTCTGCGAAAGATAGTCCAGCAAAGCCATCGTGGTCAGGGATTTCCCCACCCCGCCCTTGCTGCCGCTGACAAAAACGATGGGCTCATTCATATCCGCATCCTAGCAAATGAACCCAACACCACATCCGTGTTTGGGTCCAGGCATGAGCTGCTACGAACACCCGCTTGTCGACCCGCAGCTCATGCAGCGGTAGCAGCTTCCATTGCGCACCATGATCGCTCCGCAGGTCGAGCAGCTCGGCGCGTCGCCCATCTCGTACATCTCGCGCATGGCATCGGCCGCGTGGTAGATGCCCCGGTCTTTCAAATTGGGGCCGTGCGTGGGACCGGCCTCGCGACCCGCCGCCGCGGCAAACGAGGCACGCACCTCCGGTGGAATACCGCCGCCCGCAGCCGGGACGCCGCCGTAACCGCTCACCTGGTTCAGCCGCCTGGCAACCTCCTCGGCCAGTTTGGCCAGGTGCTGCTGCGACGCCTCAGCCTCCTCTTCCGGCTCGGTCTCGGCCAGCACACTGGGCGACGCGGCGAGTTGCGGCGCCTGCGAAGCCAGCCCGGAAAACAGCGTCAACTGCGTTCCGGTGAGGAAGCGCAGATTGAGCCAGCGGAAGATGTAGTCCATCAGGCTCTTCGCGTAGCCAAGCTGCTCGTTGCCGGTCCAGCCCGAAGGCTCAAAGCGGGTGTGGGCAAATTTCTCGCACAGCACCTTGAGCGGCACGCCGTGCTGCAGGGCCATGGAAACCGAAACGCCGAAAGCGTCCATCAGGCCGGAGACGGTCGAGCCCTCCTTGGCCATCTTGATGAAGATCTCGCCCGGCTGGCCGGTGGGGTAGAGGCCGACGGTCACGTAGCCCTCGTGCCCGGCAATCGAGAACTTGTGGGTGATGGAGGCGCGCTCATCGGGGAGCCTGTGGCGGACGGCGCGGGGCGGACCGTTGGGGTCCTGCGCGTCCCTGTCCGCATCGTGCGCGGACTCAACCGCAGCCGTGGGCTGAAGCAGTGGCACCGCGGCGGCCCGGGCAATCTCCTCCAGCGCCTTTTCGAACGATGTAGCGGCGGCGATCACCTGCTTGGCGCTCACCTCCAGCTTGTCGCCGATCTTGGCCTCCAGGGTCTTCACGTCGGCATCGATCACAACCTGGCCATTGGCCAGACGCGTCAAGATGCGGCTGGCGGCGGCGTCCAATGCCGAGGGTTCCCGCTTGGCGTCCATGCTGGTATTCAAGGGCTGCGTGCCCTTGGACCCGTCGCGGTAGATGGCCACCGCCTTGATGCCCCGCCGCCAGCTCTCGGCATAGGCCTCGGCCACGTTGTCCACGCTGGCCTCGTGGGGCAGGTTCACGGTCTTTGAGATGGCCCCCGACAGGAACGGCTGCGCCGCCGCCATCATCTTGATGTGCCCCATGTAATGGATGGAGCGCGTGCCCTTGGCCGGCTTGAAGCTGCAATCGAAGACTGCCAAGTGCTCCGGCTTGATCCCCGGCGCCCCCTCGATGGTGCCCGTCGCGTCGATATAGCTGACGATGGCGTTCACCTCGTCGTTGTCGTAGCCCAGCTTGAACAAGGCAGCCGGCACGGTGTTGTTGACAATCTTGATCATCCCGCCGCCCACCAGCTTCTTGTACTTCACCAGCGCCAGGTCCGGCTCAATGCCGGTGGTGTCGCAGTCCATCATGAAGCCGATGGTGCCGGTAGGCGCCAGCACCGTGGTCTGCGAGTTGCGGTAGCCGTGGCGCTCGCCATAGGCCAGCGCCATGTCCCAGCACTCGCGGCTGGCTTCGATCAGCGCGCCGAGCTGCGGCACGACGAACGGCTCGCCGCTCAGCCGCGACCGGCCGATGTTGTTGACTTCCGCGCGGTGCATCCGGATCACGTCCAGGAACGGCTCCCGGTTGACGTAGAAGCCGGGGCAGGCGCCGCCACGCTGGTGCTCGGCATCGCTCATAACCTGGGCGGTGAGCGGGGTGGCCGAAGCGACCGGCGGGCAACTGGCCGCAATGACGGCCGACTGCAGGTAGGCCTGGCCGCACATGATGGCTGTCAGGCTGGCCGCCAGATCCCGGCCGGCCGCCGAATCGTAAGGCAGGCCGAGGGCCATCAGCAACGCCCCCAGGTTGGCGTAACCCAGCCCCAGAGGCCGGTAGTCGTGGGAGTTGCGGGCGATGGCCTCGGTGGGGTACCCGGAGTTGTCCACCAGGATATCCATGGCCGTAATGATGACCGATATCGAATGCCGGTAGGCCGCAATGTCGAACGCGCCCGCCGGGCTGAGGTACTTCATCAGGTTGAAGCTGGCCAGGTTGCAAGCCGAGTTGTCCAGGAACATGTACTCCGAGCAGGGATTCGACGCGTTGATGCGGGCCGTGTTCTTGCTTGTGTGCCAGCGGTTGATGGTCGAGTCGAACTGCATGCCGGGGTCGCCGCAAAGCCAGGTCGCCTCGGCGATTTTGTTCATGATGTCGCGAGCCTTGTAGGTCGTCACCGGCTCGTGGTCCTTCACCGTATAGGTGGTGAATTCGCCGTCGGTTTCATAGGCGCGCATGAACTCGTCGCTCACCCGGACAGAGTTGTTGGCGTTCTGGAAGAAGATCGACGAATAGGCCTCCGAATCCGGACCCGAACCGTCGTAGCCGGCCTTGATCAGCGTGAAGGCCTTGGCCTCCTCCTTGGCCTTGCAATCGATAAACTCCAGAATGTCCGGATGGTCCACGTTGAGGATCACCATCTTGGCCGCGCGGCGCGTCTTGCCGCCCGACTTGATGACCCCGGCAAAGGCGTCGAAGCCGCGCATGAAGCTGAGCGGACCCGAAGCCTGCCCCCCGCCCGACAGCGTCTCCATCGAGCCCCGGATCGACGACAGGTTCGAGCCCGTGCCCGAGCCCCACTTGAATAGCATCCCCTCGGTCTTGGCCAGGGTCAGAATCGAGTCCAGCGAGTCGTCCACCGCGTTGATGAAGCAGGCCGAGCACTGCGGGTTCCTGTAGCCGGTGGCCGAATATTTCACGCCCCCGGTCACCGGATCCCAGTGCCAGTTCTGCCCGTCGGAATCCGGCTCCAGCCGGTCGCAGCCCACGTTGAACCACACCGGCGAGTTGAAGGCCACCTTCTGCGTCAGCAGCATGTGTGCCAGCTCGTCGTGGAAGATGGCCGCGTCCTCGGGCGTGGCAAAGTAGTCCCCCGCCACGCCCCAGTCGCGGACGGTTTCCGCCACCCGCCCCACCAGTTGCCGCACTCCGGCTTCCCGCTCCGGCGTGCCCAGTTGTCCGTGCAGGTACTTCGAGGCCACAATGTTGGTCGCCGTCATCGACCAGTCGACCGGCACCTCCACGTCCTTCTGTTCGAAGATCGTGTTGCCCTTGGTGTCGGTAATGGACGCAGTGCGCTTCTCCCACTGCAACTCGTCGTAGGGGGAAACCACCTCCGTGGAAAAGCGCCGGATAAAGGTCAGCCCCCTTTGGGTTTGGGGAGCATGAATGCCGGCGGCAAAGGTCTGAAGATGGGTCTCGCTCATGAAGTCTCCTCAATCGGCAAAAATTCGGTGAAAGCTCCATCCAGCCCGCGCAGCTTAGCCAGGAAGGGGGCATTGTGAACGTCTGACGAAGACCTGGATGCGGGGATGTGAAATTACCGCGATTTTTCGCCGTTCCGCAGCTTCCGGCGGCTCGTCACGCCGGACTTCATTAAAGTCTGTTTAAAGCCGCAGATGAAAAAGTACCGCTCTCTGTGGTGCATGTCAACAACAAACCACAATATCTTGTATTTTCATGATCTTCCCGGCATCTGTTTTCTAAATACGGGGGTTCGTCTGTGGAAAGCCCGAAATATCCCCGCGCCGCGCGGAGTTCAGCCCGCCCGCCTTGCCCCGAGTTCTGTGCAACCTGAAGGCTACCGCCCATTCACTCCCTCCATCACCAGCCTAGTCCTCGTCGAAGCCACCTACAAGGCGAAGAAACGGCGCGAAATGCGTGGCGCCCTGTGCGAGTTGTGGAGATTCGGACGGTATCAGGACCATCGGAGAGTTTGGGAACCGCTCACTCCTAGAAATAAGCCTTGGTTGGAAGCATCTGCTGATGCAGGACGCGGACGATCAGTATCTCCCCTGGCATGGGAATGTAGAACACAACATGCTTGCCATGTTCGTGGCGGAGAAGGCCCGGACGAATGAAATCGCAACTGCGGCCGATCAACGGGTTGTCGGCGAGGAGCTGGAAGCATTTCCTCAGGTCTTTCGAGTAACGCTTCGCCTGGTCCCTTCCCCAGGTCTTCATTGTGTAGCGAAGAATCGACTTCAAGTCCGAATCAGCGAGTCTTGCTACGCTGTACGCCGGCACTCTTCCTCCTCTTTCCCAGCCAGCTCATCGATGTAGGCATCGAGTCTGTCAAAAACGCCCGGTTCGGCGATCCCACTGGCGAGGCCCTCGTCAATCGCAGCCCGCAGCGCAGCCAGCTTCTCCTCGTACTCCCGTTCTTCCCGCTCCAAAAGCCGCAGGGCCGTGCGCATCACCTCACTGGCATTGGCGTAAAGCCCCGCCCCCACCTTGGCGGCGACAAACTGGTCCAGTTCCTTGGTCAGGCTTACATTGCGGGTCGGCATGGGGCACCTCAACCCAAGTATAGGAGTTTTGGCCAACTTTGCCAAACCGGAGTCCGGTTTGGTCGTGACTAATTTGACGCGTGGGCGGTCTTGTTGCATAAAGGAGAGCAAAGGAGACCTGTGTGGGCGCAAAAGAGAAAGTGACTTCGATTGGCCGACCATTGCCCGAGTTGCCGGTCGCCGATGTCGAACGCGCGCAACACCATTACAGAGATGCACTCGGCTTTGAGATTGGATGGCTTTACCCAGGCAAAGAAATTGGGGCCGTGTCGCGCGGTGATGTGGCGATATTCTTTCGCAAGAGGAAGCCGCCGTTCGAACCTGCCATTCACTGGGTGTTCGCTGAAGATATCGATGCGTTGTACCAGGAACTGAAGTCGTTAGGTGCGAACATCGTGGATCCTCTGGGAAAAAAGCCTTGGGGATTACGGCAGTTCACTGTAGAGGATCTGGACGGGAACCTCTTCTATTTCCACCATGACTAACCAATGGTCGTATGACGAGCGGCTGGAGCGGCCAAATAAGGACACTACCGCCGGTCGGACTCAGAGTAGCTCAATGCCTCGCCGTCCCCCATCGACTTGATAGCCTGATTACGTGACCGAAGCTGCGCCAACTCCCCTTGACTGGAAGCCCGCTCCGCCGCCTACTCCCGTCACCCTGCGCGGCCGCACCGTGACCCTGGAGCTGCTGGACGCAGAGCACCGCGCCGCTGCCCTCTGGCAGGCTGTCAGCGGTCACGACGAGCTATGGACGTGGCTCTTCGATGGCGAGGGCCGCCAGGTCGGCAGCCTCGGCCCCCCGCGCCTGATTGAACTACTTGCCGCCAAACGCCTTGGCCAGAGCGGCGCCCAAATCGATCCCCAGGCCAATGCGGTAGAAATCGCGATCGGGCTGGGTGAGGGGCAGAATCCAGGTGTTGGCCGAGGGCACGGTGATGGTGGCCGGAGGCGCCGCCCCGGTAGGCACAATTGTGGCCGGCTGCAGAATGAGCGGAGAATAATACTTGTTGCCCTCCAACCGGAGCGCCGACGATCCGAAAAAGTAAACCGTCGTATTTGGAATCGGGAAGATGGCTTCCGCCTTGAACACGAAATGCCTCAGGCTTCCTCCCGTGATGCTCTCATCCTGCCCTAGAGTGAAGTCGACGACGCTTCGGGTACACGGTACCTTCTTATTTTGCGTATCGGTCCCGCAACCATCTTTTGAACTGTCCGTGAGCCACCTGTTGATGAGCCGCACCCCCCCCATGTACTTCAGCAGAAAGCTGTTCCGGTCTTCGGGAGCGAAGGCGATATCCTGAATCTGGATGCCGGATACGGTGGTGACGGTTGTTGCGGAGCCTGAGCTGGTGGTGGTCGCTATTCCCATCCCATTTGGTCCCCCATTGATAATGCAGTAGGGGCCGGTCGAAGTGGGCGCGGGGTTCCCTCCCGTGGGCGTGGGCGCCGTAACCACTGTCGTGGTGATGTTTGGGTAGGTGCTGGGTTCAGCCGGCAATCCGGAAGGGACCCCGGTTGAAGGGAAGCGCAGCAGAAGTTGAGTGCACTCATTCGAGCCATAGGCCGGAACAATGTATGCCGTGGTTGCGTGTTGCGCGCTCAGCGGCGTGGTCGCCCCGAATGCCCCAATGATGCCGAGCGTAAACATGCCCCTGGCGGGATTCTTCGCGGTTGGCTGAAAAAAGTCGTGCTCAAAGCCGAAGATGTAATCCAGCGCGGTGCCCACCTGGGGAAGCCCCGAGGTCGAGGTTGTCCCGGTGGCGGACTGGTAAGCGGCAACCACATTATTGGTGTTGTTTGCATTCGCCGCGCCCAGGAACCTGGCCTGCAGCCAACCGCTTCCGAATCGGATATTCCATGGAGCGCGAACAAACAGGCTGATGAACGGGTTGGTCTGGCTGTCCTGCGCGCTCAGCGCCGACTCCTCGGCCCCGCCTGTCACCGAATACATCCAATCGCAGTCGTTGAACCTGTGTGAGCACAGATCGTCGTATGTACTGGTCTGCGCGCCCGCAAGGGCCAGGTCCCCCAAGGCGATCTGCGCCGAGTTTGCGATAGTCACATTGAGAGTAGCCGTCTGCGCCGCGCCCGCGGCATCCTTGAAGCTGACGCTCACGGCGAAATTCCCGTTGGCCCCGGCTGCCGCGTTTGTCTTTGCGGCGTTGGACTTAAGAGTCAGCACGCCTTTTGCAAGGCTCACTGAAAAACCATACGGCGTACCGTCCGTCGCCGCGGACACAGTCGCCCCATCGGGCAAGGTTGCTGCGATATTTGCATTCGCCCCCGCCAGCACCGTCACCGTGTGGTTGCCGGCCGTCAGCGCTCCGGTGATTGAATCCTCAATGTCGACCTGGAAGATTGCCGTATAGATCTTCTGGGTTTTAGTGTCCGTAAGCCTCACGGAGAACGAATGTATGCCCGCCGCAGTTTTGCCAAAGCTGCCGGTCAGCACGCCCGCGGATGAGACCTGCACCGTCCGGGGAAGATCCTTGCCGCGGGCGTACGTGAACGGGCCAAGCTCCGCCGCATCGTCGCCCGGCACAAGCTGAATCGCGCCGCCGGGTAAAGCCTCATTGACGAAAAGAACGGGGGCAGCGGGCGCGGCGGCCGGAGCGGCGTCGGGCGCGGGCGGCGCAGCGTCGTCCGGCGCTTTAGGTTGAGCAACGATCGGCTCGGCGGCTGGGGCAACGACCTGAGCGCGAGCGGGGCCAGCCGGCCCCGTCTCGGCCGGTGCGGGCTTGGCTAGGGCTGGTTGGGCCGTCTGCGCAGGCGGGGGCTGTTGCCCGTACAACGCCCCCATTGGCAGCGCCAACGCCGCGATCAACGCAATTCTCCGAAGCAACGCAAAGTCTTTCAAAACGAGCCTCCTTTAGGACAAACCCGCGCACGGATTCTTCCGCGCGTCAGGGATGGTTGCCGGCGAAAAACCGGGAACGATATCGAAAAAGCCGCCGGATCGGTCTGGGAAAAACCCATCCGTGGCTAGTGCAAGTCAGCGTGGAAAGAGCCCGCCCGGTAAACTGGGGAATGTCTGGAGCGTAGCCCACGATCCCCCCGGTGTAAAGTATTAAATCCGCTACATTTATCAAACTGTATTATTACTAAAGACCATATACTGATATGGACTTAAGTAACCACGCTCTCAGCCTCAAAATCATCGTCAAACATCTAACCCGGTGGGGCGGGAATTGGCATTTTCCTGCCCGCAAGACGCGCTCAAATGCCGTTGTCATGAAGCCGGCACGGGGGATGCCGCTGCCGGAGCCAGCACGATCTGTTGCTGGTCGCTGGCGGCCACTTTTTGATAATAGTCGCGCAGGGCCGGATACTCCTTGGGATCGAGCAGCACAAATGCGCGGGCAAAGATGTGCTTGATGTCGATCGCGCCTGCGCCGGGAGCCGTCTTGACCACCAGGGCCGCATGCTCCGGCCAGGGCAGTTGCGCGGGCTGCGGCGCGCTCTCCACCGAAAAGCCAGCGGGCAGATGGTACACCGCGTCGTCGATGACCTGCGCGGCGTAGTGCACATCCACCGCCGCCTCTCGCTTCTCCTCGGAGACAAACTGCGTATGGGCGCCGGTCGAGAAGAAGAAGCCGGGCAGCAGCAGGCGCTTGCCGGTCGTGTTGCCCAACGGGCCGGAAACCTTGACCGCCGCCGAAACGTATCCAGCCGCGGTATCCAGCCCCTGCAAGCCAGCCACGTCTCCCATGACTCCCTCCGGCAGCAGCGCACGCAGGGATTCGTTGAACTGCTTTTTGACCTCTGCCGGATCGGTAGTCAGGTTGAGTTGACGCCAGCGCAGCGCGTCGGGGCCGTTCATGAGGATCTTGACCGTGCCGGTGACACCGCCATGCGCGTCCAGCGTCAGGTCGGCGCTGTGGGCGGTAATGGCGTCCTTGGTGAGATTCGGGGGCGTGTACACGGGTCCGTTGGCGCTCTCCTCAATTCCTCCAGCCATAATGTGCGTCCAGTGCAACTGGCCGAAGGGGCAGAGCTTCTCGCCGGGATCGAGATAGATGTCCTTGCCGTCGATGCGAAGCACCACCAGCAGCGCGTCGAGCTGGCGGAGGGAGAGATAGTTGGGGTCGAAGATCCGGCGGTTGCGGTCGGCGACCTTCAACCCGTAAGCCTCAAGGCCGGCGGCCCTGGCCAGGGCCAAATAGAGAGCGGCAATCTCATCTCCGGAACCGCTCTTCTCCCTCCACACGTCCTGGGCTTTCTTCAGCTCCCGCTTCAGATGCAGTTGCTGGCGCTCAGCCTCGGTTTTGGCGCGCGTGAAGTCCGTATTGTCCAGCGCCTGCACCGCATCGTAGAGCTTGCGCGCCTTGGCCTCGGGAGTATCCGCGCCCGCTGCAATCTGGTTGGCCGCGTCCCGGATGGCCGAAGTCTGGGCGGCATACTGGTCCAGTTCCTTCGACCAGCGCTTGATCTCGTTGTCCCAGTACAACTGGGCGGTGACGTAGGGCGTGAAAAAGAACCGGACCCGGTATCGGAAGCTGGCCTCGGGAGGCGCGTCCGCCTCGTGGAGGATGGCAGGCACGTCCTGGATGTCGAGGGTGTAGTCGCCTTTGGGGCCTTTGGTTACCTGGAAGCCCGCGGGCAGGCGCTGCGTATAGAGCAGGTAGTTGGCCCGCTCGCCATCCGCGAAGTGGATCAATTCCTGGGTGCCGACGACGGTCTTTTCCAGTTCGCTGAAAGGGTTGAAGTAGAAGTGCTCCTTGTGGACGAAGATCCTCCGCTGCACCTCCCATTCCGGAACACCACTGGCAATCGCGGCGGAAAAGTAGATTTCTTCCGCCTGATCGCTTACGCCGGAGACGGGGCCTCCGGTCAAGGAAATGGTCCACTTGTACTCCAGAATGCTGCCCACCTCGACGCTGGGCAAGTTGAAGACCGAGGCATTGACATGGTTCTTGTCGTTCTTGAAGACGAGAAGGTCCGAGGCTTTGCCAACCAGAGGAATCACCGTGCCGTCGGAATGGATGGTGCGGCCCTCGATGATGGGAGTCGCGGAATAGCCCGGAACATACGGAACCTCGACGGTCGCCCACTCCTTGCCCAGCTCTGTAAGCACCTTGATGCGGGCATAGCTGCTCAAATAGTGGGTGCGATTGTCGGTCGATTCTTCGCGATTCAAAAACACCGCCGGTGCTCCCGGAGCCTTGGGGTCCGAGGTCATCTGCAACTCTTCCCTGGTCGGCTCCTGAAACTTCTGCGCCTTTGCGGCCAACGGCAGCGCCAGCGCCGCCAGTGTCAACATCGTTCCTGTCCAAGCCTGAATTCGCATGAATCGATCCTCGGTTGGCGCGAAATGCCGCGCCGGCTCCGCATGAAGGGGGATTTCCAATTGGGCCTTCGATTGTGCCAGCCATCATAGCACCGGACCGGTCCTGCACAACATGACGGCGCATAGCAGCTTGAGGAGCGGGCGCCAATCTACAGAGCGCAAAGAAAACGCCGCCCATTTCCAGGCGGCGTTTTCTTTGACTTCAAAGACGGGAATCAGTTGCTTTCCTTGGTCTCAATTCTCATTCCATAGAACGATTTCCGCACGAAGAACACCGAAACCAGGAAGAATGCGACTGCCAGCACGTGCGTGAGCATTGGATTGCTCGACGTGAGCGTGACGGCAAGCTCGACAGCAAGCAATCCAAACAGCGTCGTGAACTTGATAATCGGGTTCATGGCCACCGACGAGGTGTCTTTGAACGGATCGCCGACCGTGTCTCCGATCACGGTTGCGTCGTGCAGAGGCGTCCCCTTCTGCTTCAGGGTAACCTCAACGATCTTTTTCGCGTTGTCCCATGCGGCGCCGGCATTGGCCATGAAGATGGCCTCATACAGGCCGAAGATCGCAATCGAGAACAGGTAGCCGACAAACAGGAATGGCTCCATGAACGAGAACGCGAGGGTTGCGAAGAAGACGGCGAGGAAGATGTTGAACATTCCCTTCTGCGCGTACTTGGTGCAGATCTCCACCACCTTCTTGCTGTCGCTGACCGATGCCTTCTCCGCGCTTTCCAGCCTGATGTTCCGCTTGATGAACTCCACCGCGCGGTAAGCGCCGGTGGAGACCGCCTGTGTGGAAGCGCCTGCGAACCAAAAGATCACTGCCCCGCCGCAGATCAACCCGAGCATGAAGGGCGCGTGCAGCAGTGAGAGTTTATTCACGTTATCCGTCAGTCCGTGGGTCAGGGCCATGATGATCGAGAAGGTCATGGTGGTTGCGCCGACGACGGCGGTGCCGATCAGCACCGGCTTGGCCGTAGCCTTGAAGGTATTGCCGGCTCCATCATTGGCTTCCAGCAGGTATTTTGCGCGCTCGAACTTCACATCGAAGTTGTAGTCCTTCTTCAACTCAGCCTCGATGCCGGGAAGAGTCTCGATCATCGACAACTCGTAGATGGATTGAGCATTGTCGGTAACCGGCCCGTAGGAATCCACGGCAATGGTGACCGGACCCATGCCCAGGAAGCCGAAGGCAACGAGGCCAAACGCGAAGACGGCTGGAGCCAGCATCAGGGCATCCATGGACGGGCCGGTGCTGAAGTAATAGCCCAGTGCCATGAGCGCAACCATGCTAAGTCCCAGCCAGTAGGCCGACATGTTGCCGGCCACGAATCCCGACAGTATCCCCAGCGAAGCTCCGCCTTCCTGCGCCGATGTAACCACTTCTTTCACGTGGGCCGAGTTGGTTGAAGTGAAGACCTTGACCAATTCGGGTATGAGCGCACCCGCCAGGGTTCCGCAGGAGATGATGGAAGCCAGCTTCCACCACAGCGTTCCGTCTCCGAGAGTGGGGATCATCAGGTAGGTGACGATGAAGGTCAGGACGATGGAAACGATGGAGGTGATCCAAACCAGCGAGGTCAATGGCGCCTCAAAGTCCATTTCGTCTGCAGTTCCGTATTTTGCGCGGGCGATTGCGCCATTGAGGAAGTAGGCGGCCGAGCTGGAGAGCAGCATGGCCACGCGCATGACGAAGATCCACACCAGCAGTTCGGCTTGGGTGGCGGGGCTCTTGACTGCCAGCAAAATGAATGTGATCAGGGCCACGCCGGTGACGCCGTAGGTCTCGAAGCCGTCGGCGCTCGGGCCAACGGAATCGCCCGCGTTGTCGCCCGTGCAATCCGCGATGACGCCTGGGTTGCGCGCATCGTCTTCCTTGATCTTGAAGACGATCTTCATCAAGTCGGAGCCAATGTCGGCGATCTTGGTGAAGATGCCGCCGGCAATACGCAGGGCCGCGGCGCCCAGGCTTTCGCCGATGGCGAAGCCGATGAAGCATGGGCCCGCATAATCGCGCGGGATGAAGAGGAGAATACACAGCATGATCAACAGCTCGACCGAGATCAGCAACATGCCGATGCTCATGCCGGCCTTCAGCGGAATCGCAAAGCATGGATACGGTTTGCCGCGCAATCCGGCGAATGCGGTCCGTGAGTTGGCAAATGTGTTGACGCGAATTCCGAACCACGCCACCCCGTAGCTGCCCCCGATGCCCACCAGGCTGAACCCCAAAATGATCGGCAGCGTAAGCCAGATCGGTTTATTCGGCACCGGCGCCAGCCAGCCGAAGTACAGCGAAATAATGACCGCGATGAATGCCCAGAGCAGAAGAATGAACTTGCCCTGCGTCACCAGATAGGTTTTGCAGGTCTCATAGATCAGTTCGGACATTTCGCGCATGGTGCGATGAACCGGCAGGTTCTTGAGCTGCACATAGATCGCCAGGCCGAACAACAGGCCGCCGGCGCAGAACAGCAACCCGATCGTCAGAAGGGCATGCCCGTTCATGCCGAAGAAATTCACGGTCGTCAAATCCGGCAGCACCAGGTTGGCCTCGCCTCCGCCGCCTGTGTGTTCCGGCTGGGCATAAGCGATTGTCGGGGCGAATGTGGAAAGCAGCAGGGCGAGGAGGGCCGGGACGGTCTTGTACCGGCGCTTGAGAAAGGCCTCGGCGCCTTCCTTGATCGCAGCGGAGATCCTTTGCACATCCGGCGTTCCCTGGTCCGAGCCGATGACTTGGCGCGCGAAAAAGAAGGCCACAAAGAGCGAAAGACCACTCACGCCCAGAAAAAAGTACACCCAATACGTTGCTGTCACAAATCCTCCCAACTTAAAGGTTTGAAGCCGTATCACGAACGACCCCGGGAAACGCGACCTCGGTTACCGCTGGGGAAAATCCAACGGAAGGCTATCATCCAGATCGGTTACTGTCGAGTGATTGCAGTCACATAGCACCTTGGGCGGGCTTTCTGCCGGATGCGGCTCCCCCGCCCAACAACCGTGTTGAGTGCCGGCCAGGGAGATTCCTCGCCCGCCATCGCCTCATCCACGCTGCTCACACTCCGCCGGGCTTTCTGCCCTCACAGATCGACGAATATGCGCAAGCCCACCATTTGACCCGATCGGGATTCCTGGCCCAGGCTGCGCAGGAAGCCATGCGTGCCAACCCACAGACCGGGGCGGACCAGCCCGTTGCCGCACGCTGAGCCCGCTCTCTCAGAGCGGTTCGCGCTTTGCGCAAAAGGCATCCCGGCGCACCCCTCACTGGATCGGAATCTCGATCTTGTCGCCTGGAAGCGGAACTTGCAGGGCCGCTCCGCCATCGTCCTCCACCACCGGCCCGGCGGCGAGCGGATGCAGTTTGAAGAGCACCAGCACATTCCGCTCTGGATCGTCGAAGGCGCGGAAGCTGGCCACTTGTTCCAACGTGTAGCGGTTGTGCAGGTCCTCGAGCGTCCCACGGTCGATGTCGTTCCAGGTGGCAAACCAGCCCGGCCGATAGCGCCCGAGTTTGGAAACCAGTTCTTCGGTGCCAAAGTCGTCGCAGATGCTGGGCAGGTGCGTAACCAGAGTAATCTGGTCGCCGCTGGTTGAAACCAGCAGCCGCTTGCCGTTGGGGTGGGCATCGATATATTGGGTAAGCCGCCGCGCTGCTTCGACAAGCGTGTACTCGGGATGAGCCGCATAGGTCAGCGTTTGGACCCCATTCAAGATCGCCGCCAAAGCCGCCACCGCCAGGACGCCAGTGCCCACCCAGCGCAGCCGGCCTTTCTGAATGAGCAGCGCCTGAACCCCCTGCGCCAACACAAAGAAGCTGAAGAAGGCCACCACGGCAAAGTAGCGCGGCTGGGGATGGTTCTGATAGGTCATGAAAAGGATGTAACCGGCGACCACCCACAGAGAGGCCCCAAAGACCGGGTCCAGCAAAAGCTTCCGGCCCCAGTCCATCCACCCCGCCGACAGGGCAACCAGCAGGACCACGCCGGCCAGTGGTATCAGGATGCGATCCACCCAGAGTCCGCCGTGGAACGACCACCACAAGCTGACCAGCGGCCAGTACAATTCTGTGGGCTTGATGTACTTGTTCACATAGAAGAGGTACTGGTAGTCTCGCATCAGTCCCAAGCTGGCCACCAGCGCCAGCCACAGCCCGAAGCTGGCCGCAAAGGCGCCCGCCGCGGCCCCCGCGCAGCGTAAAACCTTTTTACCGCTTTGCCAAAGCGGCGCAAGCATGGCCCACCCCAGCGCTGGCAGAAGGAACAGAGCGGTGGTCTTGGTCAGCATCATCAGGGTAAAGAGCAGGCCGATACCCACCGAGGCCCACAGCGGACGGCGCAACCGCCCCAGCCGCACCGCCAGGTTCAGGCTTGCCAGCGTGAACGCGGTCAGCATCGGCTCCAGAATGGCCAATCGGCTGAAGCAATAGAGAAAAGGGCTGGTGACCAGCAACGTCAGCGCAATCAGCGCCATCCAACGCGGCCCTCGCGCTCTCAGCAGCAGGTAGCTGAGCAGCAGATTGGCAAAGAAGAACGCGACGGCCAGTCCGCGCGCTGCCTCCACCGTTACTCCGGTAAAGAAGAACAGCACCCACTCCAGAAACGGCCAAACCGGGACCGCCGGCGCGGGATTGAAGTCCCCTGGGAGATACCAGTTCCCGGTCAGGTGCGCCCGAACAGCGGCATTCCCATACCAGCCCTCATCGGTGTACTTGGCCCAGTCGGAAAACCAGGGCGAATGATTGGGAAAATCGGCGCGCAGGTTCAGGGCATGCAGCAGTGCGAAGCCGCCAATCGCTACCAGCCAGATGGCGTAGAGCCAGCGTGTGGACGGCTTCGTCAATGGACCTTGCTCCGCAAGCGAGAGTCTTTGGATGAGGCGGTCGCCGGCAATTCTCCCAGAATCGGAACAATCTGCTTGACCAGAACTAAAAAAGCGCCTCGGAGGAGATGCACAGAGTATATCGCGCTCGAAGTGCTCCGTGGCGCCTGACAGACGCCATTGTTGCAAGCCGATTGCATCGACGTCCGGGGTTGAAAGGCCGCCCCTGCTCCCGGAGTTCGAACGTTTACAGGAAGTTCATCAAGCCTCGGTAAAGTGAAAACCACCTGCTTTTGCACATCGGCGACCGTTTTTTGGCTTTTTCGTGGGATGCGGCCAACCTCAGGGGTGCGACAATTCTTCCAGATGGCTCGCTTACCGCTGCAAGAGACAACCGAGATGCAGCAGCGTTTCTCGCTGAGAACGGTCCACGATCAACACAGATCCACCTTTGGAGAGCCCCAATGACCAACAATCGAATACTACGCCTCGGCATCCTCTGCCTGGCGCTTCTGACCCTCGCCCTTTACCCCGGAACGGTTGCTTCCTACGGCCAGTCAACAACCCAAGGCGCCATCGCCGGAACCGTTCTCGATCCCACCGGAGCAACGGTCGCCAATGCCGCCATCACCATCCACAATGTGGCAACCGATGCCGAAGTCAAGCTCACCGCCGACAGCAGCGGCTATTTCAAGGCGCCGCTTCTCGAACCCGGCACCTACGCTGTCACCCTCTCCGCGCCCGGTTTCGCCGGCTATCGCGCCGATGGCGTGATCGTCCAGGTGGGCCAGGTGACAAGCCTTGAACCGCGTCTTGCCCTTGCTTCCGCCTCGGCCTCCGTCGAGGTGACCGAGACGGCGCCGGTGCTGAACCTGGATTCGCCCGACATCTCCGCCACGCTGACTGAGAAAGCGATAGAATCGATCCCGATCAACAACCGCCGCTGGTCCAGCCTGGCCATGAGCACACCCGGAATCGTCGCGGATACTAGCGGCTTCGGGTTGGTCAGCGTCCGCGGCATCAGCACCATTCTCAACAACGTCGAGATCGACGGCGCGGACGACAACCAGGCCTACTACGCCGAGGAGCGCGGACGTACGCGCGAGGCCTATTCAACCTCGGGCAGCGCGGTCCGCGAGTTCGCCGTCAACACCGGCGTCTACTCGGCTGAATACGGCCGCGCCGCCGGCGGCGTGGTCACTTCCGTCACCAAAAGCGGCACCAACCAGCTTCACGGCCAAGCCTACTTCTGGGACCGGGAAAGCAAATGGGCAGGCTACAACGACTTTGCCAAGCTCACCACCCTGAACACCACGACTGGCCTGTACACGCCGGAGCCGATCAAGCCCGAAGACCTGCGCAAGATCTACGGCTTCACCGCCGGCGGATCCCTGATCAAGGACAGACTCTTCTGGATCTATACCTACGATCAGCACTCCCGCATCAACCCCATCGTCGGGGTTCCCGACTCGCCGTCTGTCTTCTATGGCCTGCCCGCGGCCGCGCTGGCGGCAGGGGAAGTCTGCAATGCGAACGGCTATCTGACCGGCGGCCCGACCATCGACGAGTATGCCTGCACCCTGGCCGCTCGCCAGGGCGTCAGCTACGCGCAGGGCGCCGCCCTCTACTCGGCCGGCATACAAAGCCTCAACACCGATATCGGAACCACTCCCCACGCTGGCTACCAGGAGATCAATACTCCCAAGCTGGACTGGCAGATCGATCCGAAGGAGCACGCCAGCTTCCTCTACCATCGCCTGCGCTGGGATTCTCCCGGCGGGGTGCAGACCGCAGCCACCGACCACTACGCCTTCGACACCCAGGGCAATGACTTCGTCAAGCTCGATTACGGCGTCACCAAGCTGACCAGCTTCATCACCTCCCGCATCAGCAACGAACTGCTGTTCCAGTATGGACGGGAGCTAAACGACGAAGGCCAGCAGCCGTTCAGCGCCTACACCAAGCAGTACCTGTTCGGCACCAACGGAGCCACGGCTACCGCTTCGGGCGGTTTCACGCCCAATGTTCCGGAAGTCAATGTGGCGGCCACCACCAGCGGCTTCTACATCGGATCGCCTTACTACTCCTACCGCAAGGCTCTCCCCGACGAGCGGAAATGGCAGATCGGCGACATCCTTTACTACAACAAGGGCAATCACAGCTTCAAGTTCGGCACAGACAATGTGCACAACGCCGACACCCTCAACAATACCTACGAGAGCAACGGCTACATCAGCTACACCTACCTGGGCAACTACATCAACGACGTGCTCAACGAGAACAAGGCCAATTCCACCTGCAACAGCTCCGCCTCCGCCGCCCCAAGCAGCGCCACGGCCGTCGCGACGGGAACCTATCCGTGCTACACCAGCATCGCGCAGGGATTCGGGCCTCCCGCATTCTCCATTGCCACCATGGACTACGGATTCTTCGGGCAGGACAACTGGAAAGTCACTCCGCGCCTCTCGCTTGAACTCGGCCTGCGCTGGGACTACGAGGCGCTGCCGCCCCCGTTTGCCAATCTGGTTACCGCTGCCCCCATCAGTGCGACCCTCAACTTCAACCCCTACCCAGGTCTGACCAACACTCCCAGCGACAAGACCAACTTCGGGCCCCGCATCGGGTTCTCCTACGATCTGCTCGGCAACGGCAACACGGTGCTGCGTGGCGGCTACGGCATCTACTATGGCCGCATCACCAACGGCGTCCTGCTCAATGTGCGCCTCAATACCGGCAGTCCCAATGGACAGTTCACAACCACCTTCAAGCCCGCTGCCCAGGGCGCAACTCCGGCAGGCCCGCAGTTCCCGAATATCGTTGCCGGCGCGGGCGCCGCGGGCACCCCTAGCTCCTACTTCCTGGCCTCCAATTTGCGCAATCCGGATGTGCAGGAGTACGACCTCGCGGTGCAACACCAGATGAGTCACGGCACCGTCGTTCAGTTGAATTACCTGGGCGCCTTGGGCCGCGAACTCCCCAACTTCCTTGACCTCAACCTGAATCCGGCCACGGTGCAGAACGTGACGATTACCGTTGCCGACAGCACCGGCGCGGGCCCGCTGCCGAATGGATCGCAATACACCGTTCCCACCTACACCTCGTATGGCAACACCGGCTTGTTCGGCACCGCTGCCACCGGCTTTACCACCATCACCCAGGTCACCAGCAACGTCAATTCGAATTACAACGCCTTTGTCGCCGAGGCGTTGAACCGCTCGCTCAAGATCATCCAGTTCGACGTCAACTACACCTGGTCCCATTCCCTCGACTTTGCGCAGAACGCCACCACAACCACCTCGGCGAATAGCTGGTACGACCCCTTCTCCAGCGCCCGCGTAAACTACGGCAACTCCGCGTGGGACATCCCCAACCGGCTCACGGGATACGCGCTCATCACGGCCCCCAACCTCAAAACCTCCAGCTTCGTGAAGTACCTGGCCAACGGCTGGAGCTTCGACGACAGCTTCCAGTTCCAAGACGGATTGCCTTTCTCGCTCGGCACCAGCAGCTATAACTCCTCCGACGCCATCGGCACAAACTGGAATGGATCCGGCGGCCAATCGATCGTTCCCATGATAGGGATTGACAACAAACGAATCCGCCGCAAGATGGTCGACGATATCCGCTTGCAGAAGGAAGTTTTCCTGGGCGAACGCTACCATGTGCAGTTGATGGCCAACGTCTTCAACGTTGCCAATCATCAGAACTTCGACGGCATCAATATGACCGGCTATATCCTCTCGTCTACCGGCGCCCTGGCTGGCACGGCAACCTGGCAGACAAATTATGGCCAGTTCACCAACTCCAACAGCAGCGGCTTCCTCTACACACCTCGCAATATGGAGATCGCCGCTCGCTTCATCTTCTAAGCCAAACCAATCCCTCGGCGCGCGGCGGCCTCGGCCGCCGCGTTTTCTTGGCGCGCCACCACTCCCACGTCGAATGAACCCAGGGTGATTGACTCTCCGATTGCCTGCCTTTTATTCGTATGCCAGCGCGTCGATGGGGTCCTTGCGCGCCGCCAGCCAGGCCGGATACAGCGCGCCGCACATCGCGCCCACAAAAGCGATCGCCGCCCCCTTCCCGATCCATTCGGCGGTGATCTCAAAGTGCAGGGTGGGAAACAGGTGGCCCAGGAGGCGGTCCACGCCGAAGACCCCCACAATTCCCAACAGCACGCCCGCCACCGCCATCACTGCGGTCTCGCGCAGCACCACGCTGACGATCGTCATCTTCGACGCGCCCATCGACTTCAGAATCCCGATCTCCCGCGTCCGCTCCAGCACCGCCGTGTACATCGACTGGAAGATCACCAGAAACCCCACAATCACCGCGATGCCGGTGACCACATCGAGCGCAACGTTGAAACCCGGCAGCCGTTCCGGCGTCATCTCCGCCAGCCAGTCGTCGATGGTCTCCACCGGGTAATCTTCCAGGCCGCGCGTGGCATGGATCTCCTGGATCACGGCATTCTCATTGGCCGGATCGTCGCACTTGATGTAGAAAAGCGAGGCCTTGCCCTCGGCCCCCATCAACTGGCCCATGGTATCGATGGGCATCAGCTTGCGTCCCCCTTTGCCGTGCGCCACGATGCCCGAGATGCGGAACTTCTGCTTCATGATTGCGATTGAATCGCCCACGCGATAGCCGCCGTCGGCGCCGGCAAACACGTCGTCGACCATCACGTCGTATGGCCCCTGAAATGGCCCGCCCGAGAGGAAGACAAAGGGCTTCAACGCGTTGAAACTGTCGTAGTCGATCCCATACAGCACTTCGATCTTGCCGGCCGTGGAGAGCTGTTGAATCACCGCCGAGGCCACGGCCACGTGGGGCAGGCGGCGGATGGCCTCGATGTTTTTGGCCGGCATGGGCGCGCCGCTCACTCCGGCCATGATGCTGGCATTCGAGGGGCGCAGCATCAGGTCCGCGCCGATGCCGTTGGTGCGCTGCTTCTGGTCGTTCAGCATGCCCATGAAGATGCCCACGATGGAAAGAATCATGATCACTTCAATGGCCACCGCCAGCACGCTGATGATCGACCGCACCGGCCGCTGCACCAGATTCGCAAAAATGAGCTTGTTCATTCTCGATCGTGGCTCCGAGGGATTCGGAATCCCTTGCAGTCCCTCGCCTCTTAGGGTAGCAGCCTGGAGTACGCCGCACTCCGGCCCAAGCCGGGTCGTGCAGGGCCGAAGTGGCTTCGGCCGCTGCCCTGTGTTCCGGCGCGAGGACATTCTTTTCATCGATGGCCGGCGATTCCCCCGCTGCCCTCCGGCCGATGAAGACAGGCCCTGGCCCCCGCGAATCGCTTTGACGGGAGCCGAACCGCGGTTTATTGTGAATGGGGAAATCCCTCTGGGTTCCTTGCTCGTTTTTCGGTGGCCGATGGGCAGTTTTGGAGAAGACCTGCGCATGGAGCGGTTGTCCCGCGGCGTTGCGCTGGAACAGATCACCGCCGTCACCAAGATCAGCCAGCGCCACCTGGTGGCCCTGGAGCAGGAGCGATTCCGCCAGCTTCCCGGCGGCATTCTCAGCAAGGGCATCGTGCGCGGCTACGCGGGAGCCCTGGGCCTCGACGAAGAGGACTGGATCGAGCGATTTCTCAAGGCCTATAGCGCCTCCGGGCAGATGCTGGACGACGACCGCAGTTGGACGGCCTTCGCCTCCAACGTCGGAAAGGCGCGCATCCTCCGCCACGACGCCCTCGAGATCCGCATCCGCTGGGCAGGCGCAATCCTGCTGGTGCTCGCGGTTGCCGCCGCAGGTTATGTCACCTGGCGCTACTTCGGCCTGCGTTCCGGATGGTGGCCCACCCTGCTGCCCATGGACGAGTTCCGCGCCGCCGCCCACGCCGCGCTTTCCTGGGCCCAAGCCCTGTTTGCCCGCATCTACGCCTGGCTCGACCGCTGAATGATCTCTCGGCCGCAGTCGCCCGCCGCATCTCCGTTCTAGTTCACCGTGGTCTCGATGACCTGGAGCGTGCCGGAGTCGTAATTGGTCAGATACAGCGTTGCATCATCTGGTCCCACCCATATTTCGCGTGGAAACAGCCCGGTGGGAATGGTCTGCACCACACCGGCCGCTCCCGAAGTCGAAACATACAGGATCGTCGCGTTCGGCATGCCGGTGTTGAACCGGTTTGAATTCGCCACCGCCAGCAGTTCATCGTGATGAAACAGCCTTATGCCCACCGGAGCAGTCCCGCCGGTATCGGCATACCCCAGGAGCGCATTGTTTGGATTCGATTCAAGCATTGCAGTGCCGAATGCGAGCACCCGATTGTCGCCACGCACTGCTACCCACAGCGTCGACTCATCCGCGCTCTCCGACATCCGCACCGGCATGCAGCCTGCATCGACGGTAGCCAGCACCGCTGCGGGGCCAGGCGCGCTCTCCGCCGCGGCGACATCGATCACCGTGAGCAGCCCATTGATACCGACGCTGCCGTTCGATTGCTGCACGCAGTCCGATTTGGCAAGCACCGGATTGTTGCCGCCGGAGGCTGGCGTACCGGCAGCCGCGACCCCGCTGGTCACGTAGAGCCTCTTGCCATCGGGTGAAAGCGTCATCCCTGCAACCGCATTGCCGCCGGTGGATATCTGCCCGATCAGCGTGGTTCCCGTTGTGACGTTGCCGTTGGCATCGTACATCAGCGCCACCACGCCAATATTGCCTTCCGTGCTTGCGCCAGAGACCACGCCGTACTCGTTCGACACGAAAGCATACTTCCCATCCGGAGTTACGGCCACCTCCAGTGTTCCTTCGTCCGCGCCGATCAGCCCCTGGCTCACCAAATAACCGGTCGCTGCGCAGCTTTCCAGAGCGGCCACATTATAGAAAATCGCTCCCGGCGATCCAATGCCTCCCCCGATTTCAGCCCCGTTGGAAAAGAAGCTGAGATTCGCAAACGATGCGCCCTCCGACAGCAGCGCGGACGGCAGTTCATTCACGCAGGCCGACTGCAGGCCGCCGCCGGTCGGCGTAAATACCTGTACCCCGTCCGTCACCGAGACAAAGACGGTACCGGAAGCGGTCACCGCGGCCTGAAAGGGCGCGCCCAACGTGGCATACGTGGTCGACGTCGCTGTCACGGTTGGGGCTCCGGACGAACTCGTTACGGACTCGATGGCCGCTCCCGAAGCGCTTGCATAGACCTGAGAGCTCGCCGCATCCGGCGTGTAGCTGGCCGTCAGAGTATCGCTGCCCGGGCTCAGGGATCCGGCGGCGACGAGGATCGTGGCGCTGCCGCTGGTCAGAGTCACCGAACCTGTGGGTGTCGGGCTTCCGCTCCCACCACTCACGGCAACGGCCACCGAAAGCGCCTGCGCCGTCGTGACGCTCGCCGCGGAGGGCGTCACCGTTATGGTCGGCTTTACGGGCGAAGTGGGAGGTGTGGGAGCCGGCGCGCCCGGTGCGGAGCCGCCACCGCATCCTGGCAACAGGCCGAACAAGGCGCCGGTTAGGACGGCCAGTACAACACGCATCAATCGAGAGCCAGGGTAGGAGCACTCGACGCCACGGAATTCCATACCAGAAGCATTATGCGATATGGGGCATTCGGGAACATTAAATCTCAGGCGCGGCCACGACTCGAAGCGCCCTGCCCAGTCCCGTTGGCGTACGTAAAATCGCCAGTAGCTGCCCGGAAAGCAGATACCGGGCCCGGTCCTCAACTGACGCCGTTGGCCCGCGAAAAGGGTCAAACCGGAAGCCGGCCTTCCATTGTTGGTCGGGTTTCTTTGCCCCCAGACGCCCGGCCCGATTACCATGGATAAGCACGCCTAGAGGCCATTGCCATCCGGTCGAGGCCGTAGCGGCAGGCCACCCACTCTAATCCCTTCAATGGGGAGGAATCCGAAATTGAGCGACCGTTTCTTGTTTACCTCTGAGTCAGTCACCGAAGGCCACCCGGACAAGATTGCCGACCAGGTCTCCGACGCCATCCTGGACGCATGCCTGGAGCAGGACCCCTACAGCCGCGTCGCCGCCGAAACCCTCACCGCCACCGGACTGGTGGTCATTGCCGGCGAAATCACCACCAAGGCTTACGTGGATTTCCAGAGCCTGGTGCGCGGCGTGGTGGCCTCCATCGGCTACGACAACGCCCTCTACGGCTTCGACTCCAACACCTGCGCCGTCATTTCCAGCATCAACAAGCAGTCCGGCGACATCGCCCAGGGCGTAGACACCGGCGGCGCCGGCGATCAAGGGATGATGTTCGGCTACGCCTCCAACGAAACCCCCGAGCTGATGCCCGCCCCCATCTCCCTGGCCCACAAGCTCGCCCGCCAGTTGAGCGTGGCCCGCAAGAGCGGCAAGCTGCCCTACCTGCGCCCCGACGGCAAGAGCCAGGTGACCGTCGAGTACGACGAGAACGGAAAGCCCGCCCGCATCGACGCCGTGGTCATCAGCAGCCAGCACTCCGAGACGGTCTCGAACGACGAGCTCCACGCCGACATTCTCAAGCACGTCATCCAGGCTGTCCTTCCCGCAGCGTGGCTCGACGAACACACCAAGTACCACATCAATCCGACGGGAAGGTTTGTGATCGGCGGGCCTATGGGCGACACCGGCCTCACCGGGCGCAAGATCATCGTGGACAGCTACGGCGGCATGGGCCGTCACGGCGGCGGCGCTTTCAGTGGAAAGGACCCGACCAAGGTGGACCGCTCGGCGGCCTACGTCGCCCGCTACATCGCCAAGAACATCGTGGCCTCGGGTCTGGCCGAGCGCGCAGAAGTCCAGCTCGCCTACGCCATCGGCGTGGCCGAACCGGTCAGCGTCCTGGTGGACACCTTCGGCACCGGCAAGCTCAGCTCCGCCAAACTCACCGCGCTGGTTCGCAAGAACTTCGCGCTCACCCCCAAGGCCATCATCGAGAGCCTCAACCTGCGCCGGCCCATCTACCAGATGACCGCCGCCTACGGCCATTTCGGCCGCACCGAGCCCGAGTTCACCTGGGAGGCAACCGACAAAGCCGCTGCCCTGGCAGCCCAGGCCGGGGTGGCAGCGGCAGCGCGGTAGGCCGCGCGACAAGCCGCTGCAAATCCATGGGACCCATTCTCCAACGGGTCCCATTCCTTTTCCCCGTCCGTGCGTCGATGACTTAGAATTCTTCAGGGCGCTCCCGGCGTCTTTCGATCGAGGATCCATTGATGCGTTTTCCCGTATTGGCTGCTCTTGCTCTCGCCACGGCCACCGTGGCCGCCGCGCAAACCACCGCCCCCTGGGACTACGAGGGCAAAAGAGGTGCGCTCAACTGGGGCAAGCTCGACCCGGACTACAGGGCCTGCTCGCAAGGCCACGAACAATCCCCCATCGACATACGCGGCGCTCACCTGAACAAGGCGCTCCAGCCCATCGAGTTCCACTACATCGCCGGGCCGGTCACGCTGGAGAACGACGGCCACGTGATTGTCGCGCACGTCGATCCCGGCAGCTACATCGTGGCCGGCGGCATCCGCTACGGCCTGGTCGGCTTCGAGTTCCACCACCCCAGCGAAACCACTGTCAAGGGCAAGTTCTCCGACATGGAGGTCGACCTGATGCACAAGAGCGCGGACGGCAAGCTGGCCGTCCTGGCGATCCGGCTCAAAGAAGACCCGGGCTACCCCAATGCCGTCCTGGCCACGCTCTGGCAGCATCTGCCCGCCACCGCGGGGGCTAGGGAGAAGATCGCGGAGATGGTCAATCCCGGCGGCTTGCTGCCCGCGGACCGCGGCTACTGGACCTACCCCGGTTCGCTCCCCGCCCCGCCCTGCACCGAGGGCGTGCGCTGGTTCGTCTTCGAGGAAGAACTGGCTCTGAGCCGCGTCCAGTTGCGCGCCTTCGCCGCCCTCTTCAAGGTGAATACCCGCCCCTTGCAGGACCCGCACGGCCGCCGCATCGAGGCCAACGAGTAATCGAGCCTACTTCGGCAGCGATGTAAAGCGAAGCACCAGCCCCTCATCGCCGGAAAGCACGGTCACGTCCACTCCGGTCACATCGGTCACCAGGTAGTCGGCCGCGTTAAGCAACTCCGCCGGATGCGAAAACGTGGTGCCCACCACTGTGCAGCCCGCTGCCCGCCCGGCCCTGGTTCCGGAAGACGAGTCCTCAAACACCACGCACTCCTCCGGCTTGAAACCAAGCAGCGCCGCCCCGGCCAGAAAGGGCTGTGGATGCGGCTTGCCGTGGGTCACTTGTTCGGCGGTCACCATGCGCTCCGGCACGGGAATGCCTCCCGCCACCATCCGCACCCGCGCCAGCCGCTCGGTCGCGCTGGTCACCACGGTCCAGCGGCTTGGGGGCAAGGCGGCTAACAGGCGAAGCACGCCGGGCAGCACTCTCAGTCCCTCGTTGTCCGCGCACTCGATGTCTTCGATGACCTTCAACTCCGCCTCGCTCTCCAAGTCCGGGCGCAGTCTGGCCAGGGTGTCCACAGCACGGCAGCCGTGCGCGATGCCGAGAGCCTTCGCCGGGTCCACGCCCCGCATCCGCGCCCATTGCGTCCAACTGCGGTCCACCGAGCCCAGCGACGAGATCAGAATCCCGTCCATATCGAACAAAATGCCCTTGCAGCGGACCGTCACCGGGGAAGAAAGAAGGGATGATGCCATGAGTCGATTGTATCGAGAGGCGCTTTACCGTTCTGCCTGGGTCTTTGCCGGCGCGCCGAATGTGACTGTGGGCGGGTCGCCAAGCGTAACCACAGCTTCAACCGCTCGTTTGCGGACGCCTTGCACAATCTGGTTCTCTTTGAGCGCAACCGCTCCGTCGGCGATCTCCGCATCCCCGCTCCAGCGATCGAAGCGGGCCAGCGCCGCGGGAACATCCTCTTCCGTTCCACCGGCGCTCATGCCGCCATGCCGCCAATCGAAGCGCATCGTGCCCTTCACCGAGGCTGCCAGGTCCTTGTCCGTGAAGCCGGAGAGCTCGATCTTTCCCTCACCGTTGAAGACGCCGCCCGAGCAATGCAGCCCCAGCAACTGGCCCAGGGCCGGGGGACTCAGCTTCTCGAGCTGTCCCGTGAGCGTATACAGAGGCTTGTCCTGGCCCGCGCCAACCGCGCGCAGCGTGCCGGCGCCGTGCACATGACCACCCAGCAGACTGGCGTCGAGACCGGTAATCTCGGCTCCGCTCTTGAGCACGCGCAGCGTCGCCGTCGCGTCCTCCAGCGTTACCGGTCCCAGAACAAGCGAATCGGCCGTCACCGTGCCCTCGAGCTGAGGCCAAGCCGGAGAGGCCGAGGGGCTGAGGCGGGCAATCAGCTCGGAGAGCAGCGTGCCGGGCTCCCGCGCTCCCAGAATCGCGGCCTGCAGCGCGCTCGCGTCCAAGTCGCCGAATTGCACCTCAAACCGCGGCAGGCAGGGCTCGGGAGCCTCGCAGCGACCGGACAGATCCAGGCTCGCCGTTCCCTTCACCGGGCCGTAGGAAAAGACCACCGGATCCCAGCGGGCTTGGGTGTTGTCAAAGTGAAGCGTTGCCTCCGCAATGTCCACCCGGTTGGCCAGAAAACCGGCCTTCCAGTTGACATGGTGCAGGGTCAACGTACCGCTCACGGAATCGGTTGTGCTCCGGTCTGCCGCAAGGCCCTGTGTGTCGGGCGCGTTAGTCGCGGGCAATGCGATGGAGAAGGGAAACTGCTCCGGCGCCAGCCAAGGCCCCTGAGCGCTCAGGTCAACCATGGCTGGGTCGCCGGCCAATGCGTCCAGCGCCCCGGAGCCCGTCAGGCCGGCGATTTGCGCCATCTCCCTCGCGCGCGCAAGGCTGGCCTGGCCATGCACGATCACCGAGTATCCGGAGAACCTGAGCAGCGTGGTCATCGTGAGCGGAGCGGTCCCGCCCGCGGGAATGGCGAATGTGGCCGACAGTACCGGCGGGTGCGACGAGGAACGAGACCTTTCCGGCTCACGGCCCTGGGAAACCTCACCCACCTCCGCCGGCTCCAGCAGCAGCTTCGGAACCCGGATCGGCGTGCTCAACCCCGGCCCGCTCAGTTCAAATCCCTCGACGGTCAAACTGCCGGTAAGCGGCCCCGCGGAAGCCGGCCTCGATTTGGCCAAACGGCCCTTGTCCGCCTGCGATTTCCCGGTCAAATGCTGCTGCCCGCTGCTCTCGGCAGCCTCCTCCGCATAAGCAATCTTGCCGCTGACCGCGCCCCTGGCCACAAGACCTGGCCCTATGCCGTTCCGCACGGTGCGCAGGGCATCCAGACCAGCTGCCAGCGGTACCTTGTCCAGCGCAACGGAAAAATCCGGCCGTCCGACGCCCGGCCATTCTCCTGCCAAATGAACACGACCGTCGCCCAGCGGAGAATCGCACACCAGATTCTCCATCGCCCGCTTGGGAAAATGGTAGGTAAAGCCGCAGTTCGCGTCGAAGTCCATCGGCGCGACCGGGGCAAATTCCTCCCGGTGCACGCCCGTGGCCCGCAGCCTGGTCCGCACCTGGGCCGCTTCCGAACTCCCGTCCACATGCACTTCTCCGGTCAGGTCGCCGCGCCAGCCGGGGTCCGAGCCGATCACCAGCCGGGCAAGCTGCCCCAACTGCGCCTCGCGCCACTCCATGTCCAGGTGGACCGGCATAAGCCGCAGCTCGGCAGCCCGCCGCAGGCTCGCCTCCAGCCGCACCACCCCGGTGTCGGCCAAGTCCAGGCTCACGTCGGTGCGGGCCGGTTGACCGCGCAACCGGATGCGCCAGTCGCCCGGCTCCTCCTGCCAGAAAGACAGGTCGGCGTTCACCAGCGAGTAGGGCAGCTTCTCCGCGCCTCTTTTGATATTGATGCGCGAATTGGTCGCTTCCAGATAGGGCAGCTTCACCGGCCCGCGCGTCCCTCCGCCGCCGGCGCCCGCCTGGCCTTGCTCGGCCGCCGAACGAAACAGCGGCTCCAGGTTCCAGTGGCCCGCCGGCGTGCGCACCAGGTTCAGACTGGCCTCGTCCACGCTGATCGAGCCGATCTCCAGACGTCCGCGCCAAAGCGAGAGCAGCCGGATATTGGCCGTCACCGTGTTGGCGTGCAGCACCGGCTCGGCGCCGTAAGCCGGGTCCTCATCCACCGTCAGGTCGTATAGCACAAATCCCGGCAAAGGGAGCAGGCGCATCTCCACCGAGGACAGGCGTACCGGCCTGCCCAGCGAAGCGGCCATCAGCCTCGCAATGCGGCTTTTGTAGCGGTTGACGCCGATCCACGGAGGCACAATCAGCACCGCCAGGACGACCCCCGCAGCAGTCAGGGCCAGCCAAAGCCTTCTGCGCTTTCCCCGCCGCCCTGGTGCGTCTTCCGTCATGGTCTTGTCAGTTGTCAGTTATCGGTTATCAGTTGTCAGTGGCCGGTGGTCAGTTGTTTGGGATTCTAACTGACAACTGATAACTAATAACTGATGACTGTCACTTTACCGGGTGCAGCGTCCGCGACCAGCGCGTATCGGGAAAGAAGTGCAACACCACGTGCGCCATCCAAGCCAGGCTGTTCCCGATCCCGGTCCGTTGATACTGGTCATCCGGAGTCTTGAACGACCAGTAGTTGAACAGCGGCCGGCCCACAATGTTCTCCCTGGGCACAAACCCCCAGAAGCGCGAATCCAGACTGTTGTGCCGGTGATCGCCCATCATGAAGTACTTACCCGGCGGCACCACCAGATCGCCATTCTCGATGTGGCTGGGAAAATCCACGGCCCAGCTCTCGGTGGCGCCGCCGGGCTGCGGATACGGCGGCACCGAGGGAAACTCGTCGAGAAAATCCTGGTGATTCTCCACAGTGGTCGCTTCGGCATGAGGCTGATCCTGGGCCACCCCGTTGATGATGACGATGCCGTTGCGCAGATGAATATGGTCGCCGGGCACGCCGATCAGCCGCTTCACCAGGGCCAGGTACTGCGGCTTCCCCTCCGCGTCCAGGTCCGGCACCGGCTTGATGAAGACCACAATGTCGTTGCGCTGCGGCTCGCGGTAGTGAACCAGCGGCATCCACTCCGCCGACGGCGCCAAAGTGATCCGGTCCACCACCACGTGGTCGCCCACCAGCAGGGTCTTCTCCATCGAGCCGGAGGGGATGACGTAGTTCTGGCCGAGGAACGTAAGGATGAACAGCCCCACCACCAGCACCGAGCAGATGCTGGCCGCCGCCTCATACGGCGTCTCTTCCACCCTGGTTTCGGCGGGAGTGGGAGCGGGCTGGTCCTCGGAGGGCGGCTTGGGGGACGCCGGCTTGGCGGCGGTTCTTTTCTTCGTCATCCTATGGCTCTTTGCTTCAAGTACGGAACGGCTTTCAGGCAGGTTCCACGGGCAAATGCTCTAGTGCACTACGCGAAAGATCCGCTTCCAGCGGGCAAATCCGGTCAGTCTTGCCGCCAGTTCCCTGTCGTGTCCGAGTCTATCATCCGCGGCCTGTTGGACATCGGTGGTCGATGGCCGCTTGAGCGAGAAGTAGATGACCAACGGCCGGGCCACAATCTGCTGCCGCGCCACAAGACCCCAGAAACGGGAATCCTTGCTGTAATTGCGGTTGTCGCCCAGTACAAAGTACTGGCCCGCGGGAACCGCCAGTTCGCCGTCGCGGACCAGGCTCTGCATCTGCCTCCACCACGCAGGATCGACCTGCGGATCGGTATACACCTTGGCGGGAAACTCGTCGCGGAAGGGGTTAGCCGCCGCCGGCTCGAAGGCGGCGTAGGGTTCGTCCAGGGTCAGACCGTTCACCGTTACCCGTCGGTCCTCGATGCGCAGCCGGTCTCCGGGAACTCCAATCACCCGCTTCACATAGTAGTGCCCAGGATGATCGGGAGGGTGGAAGATGACGATATCCCCTCGCTCAACCTCGCGGTAAGGCAGCCACCGGCTCAGGCTCCCCGCCGGCGCATACACCTGCTTGTTCACCAGCAGAAAATCTCCCACCAGCAGCGTATGCTCCATGCTCTCTGAGGGAATCAGGTACGGTTGCAGCACAAAGGTCAACAGAAACAGCGCCACCACCACCGTGCGCAGCAGCGAAGCCAAAGCCTCCGCAACCGTGGGCAAATGACCCCGCACCCCGGCAAACCACCGCGCCCAGAACCGCGGCTTGAACCGTGGCCAGGGAAACCCCGCTTTAGGCGGGCCGGTCATTGGGACTGAACTGCTCATTGCGCCGCGGATTCCTCCGCCGGGTCCGGCTCGCTCTCAGCCGATGCCAGCTTTTGAGCAGCCGACGTCAGCCTGCCCAGCGCCCGCCGCGCCGCATCCTGTTCCGCGAGCTTCTTGGTGCTCCCCATCCCTCGGGCCAGAGGCTTGCCCGGTATTCCCTCGTCAGCCTTGAGCCGGACCTCGACCAGAAATCGCTTGCGGTGGTCGGGACCGCTCTCGTTCCTGACCTTGTACACCGGGGTTCCCGCCCTGGCCGCCTGCAGGTGCTCCTGGAGCGCCGATTTGTAGTTGCCCAGCGCCGCCCCGGAGCGCAACTCCCGGGCCAACTGCTCGGCCACCTCGCCCATCACCCAGCGCCGGGCAAAGACCTTCACCGGTTCCAGGCCGCCGTCCAGAAACAACGCTCCCAGGACCGCCTCCATGGTGTTGGAGAGCACGGTGCTCTTGCGCCTGAGGCCGCTCTTGTCCTCGCCGCGGCTGAGGCGCAGGTAGCTGCCAAGATCGACGGCCGCCGCCACCTCCGCCATGTGCTTCCGGCTGACCAGTTGGGCGCGAACACGGGTCAACTCGCCCTCCCGCCACTCCGGATGCGCTCCAAACAGAGCCTCCGCCACCACCAGTCCCAGCACCGCATCGCCCAGAAACTCCAGCCGTTCGTTGTCCCCTTCGCCGCCGATTTCCAGCCTCCCGTCGCCAGCTGCCTGTTCATGAGCCGCCCGCTCGTGAGCCAACGACCGATGCGTCAGCGCGCGCACCAATATCTCCGGGTGGCTAAACCCATATCCAAGTGCGGCTTCCAGTTCAGCCAAAGCAGTTCTCACTTGCGCCTCGATCGCCTCGAATCCTCTTTGATCTACCCTCGGGTACGGCACACCGGCTGAAGGCTGAACCCGCCCGTTTCCCCATGCCTATGTACCCATTAGACGCCGCGCAGGCCGCCTCCGCCAGATTATTGGGGCTTCTCGGGCCCCGCCTTGCCACCGGCTCCGTCTCCCGGCTTCGCCGGTCCCGGAGCGGGCGGTTCGTCCTCCGCATCCTCGTCGCAACTGTGCCCCTTCACCGCGTAGGCCGCCTTCACTCCACGCTCGGCGGCCAGCCGCGTATCCTGCTGCCCGTCGCGCACCGTCAGCGCCGTCCGGTACTCCGCAACCGCCTGGTCCCGCTTGCAGTCCAGATCCAGCATCCGGCCCAGGTAAATGTGCGACCACGCCAGCAACCGTGGTTCTTTGCTCGACGCCAGCGTTCTCTGGAAGCGGTCGATCGCGTCTTCCGGGTGACCGGTGAGGAGGTCAACCCTGGCCAGAATGAAGTTGGCCCGCGCCGCCTCCGCTGTCGATTCCAGCGTGTCCGCATGAATGGTCAGCGCTTGCCGCGCCATGGCCCCGGCCGTCGCCGCATCGCCCGCTGCCAGCCGCGCCTCGGCCAAGTCCAATCCCTCCAGTTTGCGCGGCTTGCTGCGCTGCAAGACATCGCCGTCGGCCTCCTTGTCGAATTCGGTCTGCCGCGCCCGGTGCACCTGCTGGTCCACGTCCATCGAGTACACCATCTCGCCGATGGTGTCGCGCAGGCTGGCAGGGTCCTTCTCGAACTGGATCAATTGCTCATAGAAGTACTGCGTCAGCACGAATCCCTGCGTCATGTCGTGCCGCACCGTGGCTAGGCGAACCGCGTCCACCTTCTGCTGGTAGGCCTGCCGCTCCCGCTCATACTTGGGCAGCTCCGATCGTTCCACGCCCGCCGGAATCTTGTACACCGGAACCCCGGTGTCCATGGTCCGCGCCTCGATCGCCTTGATCAGGCACTCGATCGTCAGCGGCACCGTGTCGGAGCGGTAGCGGAACTCCAGCGGCGCCTCCCGCACCTCCTTCAGAATCGGCTGCGCCCGGTCGATGGCGTTGGCACGCGAGTAGAGTAGCGGCTCGATCACATAGTGCAGGTAGGTGTGGCGCACGTCGCCCATGCGAATCTTCCCCTCCACCGGCGAAACCACCACCACGTAGTCGGTCCCGTAGATGCGCGCATTGACCACGCTCGGCGACAGTTGCGGCTCGATCACCACCACAAATCGCCGCCCCTCGTAGGTCGAGGCCGGCATCTTGAGATAGAGGTTGGTCCCCACAATCATCGCCGACAGCGGATCGTGCAGCCGGTCGGCCTCCCGGTCGTAGATGGGGTGCGTCGTAAGCCAGATCCCGTGCAGGTCCACCGCGGCCACAAAGTCCTTGAGCAGCGGCACGATCTCCACCACCTGGGTGGCGTCGGGCGGCATCTCGGTTAACTCCGCCGAGGTCTCGATTTCCGGCGGGGGCGTCAGGTACAGCGCCAGCGAGATGTACTGCGCAATGTCCCGCTCCGAGCCCGTCATGCGGTGCTGGGCGATGTACAGGCACACCTTGTCCCGCTTGGCGCGGGCGTCCTCGCTCTTGGCCAGCGCCTGGTTGATCTCCTCGCGCACCCGCACGCGCACCGGCGCGCTCTCCTCCAGCCCCTCGTCGTAGCCGCACATATTGAGAGCTGCGGCCATCAGAAAGACCGGCTCCGAGCTGACCAGCGAGATTGTCGGCCCCGCCGGGTCCACCAGCGAAGGCGCCTTCTCCTGCTGCATCGCTTGCGAGGAAGAACTCTGATTCTTGGCGGATCCGGTGGAGGATTGAGCCCGGAGCCCGCCAGGCGCAATACCCGCCAGCAAACAGAAGAATGCGGCCGGAACCACGGCCAGCGATCGAATGCGAGAAAATGTCATTGAAAGTCCTGCCTGCAAGTCTAGTTAGACGCACGGGCAGGGTCAAACGGAAGGGCGGGGACGGCAGGACGCCTGCAAATGCCCAGCCGGCGTTACAAGGAGGCTGCGAGCGCAGAATACCGGCCCGCGTGGCTGGTTTCGTACAGAGCCAGCAGGCGCTGGCGCATGAGGTAGTAGGCGGAAACGGCCTCCTGCAGGTGGATGGGGAGGGTAAAGCGGAAGCGCCGCAGCAACCTGGCCGGAATGATGCCCAACTCCACGCGGAGGACGGCACTGCGCAAGGCTGCGGCATCGCCCCTCATCCGCTCGGTCACAACCACGCCCTCGTCGAAATTCCACTGCTGGGCGCAAGCGGCCAGCGCGAGCATGATCTCTGCGTTTTCGCGCATTCTTTCCAAGCCTTCGTAGCCGCCGACGATCTCCCACATCTCGTCCGGATCTATCTCGATCTGACCGGGGCGCGGATGCAGGTAATCCAGCGCCACCTTGGACATCCCCGCGCAATCCACCGGCTGCAGTCCGGCAACAAGCTCGTGCCAACTCCGCCGCCTCTGCTTGCAGGAGCGCAACAACAGAAAAGGCAGAGCGCAGAGCAGGGCGCAACTTCCCGCCCAGACTATGTAGGCATGCAAAAAGGTCATCGCCGGGATGTTACCTGTGTCCATTCAGAGTGTCAAGGTCATTTTTGATGCGGCTGTGCAAATCCAGAATGTATTCGCGCAACTCCGGCGAGATTTCCCTTCTCGCCGGCTCTTCCAACCAGAATTGGACCATCCAGTAGAGCAGGGCTGCAAGGTAGGCGAGCTTCCTCGCGTTTTCCAGCCCATCGAAATAGAGATGCAGACCATAATAGCCTTGCAGCAAATCAACCGCCATCGCCGCCATGACCCAGCCCGACCACCCGAGGACAAGCGCGAAGACGTGATTCCGAAAACCCAGCCCGAGCCGCTTCGCGGTCAACAACATCAACACAAAGAGTTCGCAAACCACCAGATTCATGAAGAGGCCACCCCGCACCTCCAGGCGATCAAGGAGATTCGAGGCCGGAGGCGATATCGTCCACGAGAGCGCGGCTGCCAGCAGAATGCCTGCCGCGCCCCCGAGGATGAACTGCTTCTTGGCATCCTGGACCCAGGTCCCGGTTGGCCGCATCACGATCCGAGCAATTTCCCAAACCACCCCCAACTGCAGCGCGAAATCGAGAAGAGCGGCAGCCCAGTAGGCCCGCGCATACCAGACGCGGGAATGATGCAGGTACAAGGCATATAGAACGATGCTCCGAACGACATCGAACCCCGTCAACATCGTGAAGACAGGGAACTCCCTCCGCCTGCCCCGACAGATGAGTATGGCTAGCAGAGCGATATGCCCGATAAAACCAGCCAGCCACAATGCCCAGTCAAGCGCCGACAGGTTCATCTCACCTCACGGCTTTTATTCTCTCCGGTCTTAGAGGCCAAGAGCAGAGAGAATTGCTGCAACTGCCGCGCTGAACGACCATAGGTACACAAACTGAGGATGGGGATCTGTTCCGCTCGTGCCAGCGAATGTAGGGAGTGTCGCGAACGACGTGAGCACCACGGCTGCAACGGCAATGCGCAAGAACTTTTTCATGGGGTTTCCTTTTTGGGGCGCAAATGTGCGCAAGATGAGCCTAGACCTGTTCTTTGTATCTGGGGAAGAAAATAACGTGGAAAATCGGGGCGAAATCGAGAGAATGCGCGAAACGAAGCGCAAGATAGGGGCCCCCGGTTCTCAATTCCGGCCGCGCCAAGAACCGCGGACCGCTTGGACTGGAGCGAAACGCCGCAGCTCTATCCCCTCACCGAAACCCCGGAGAACGACAATACCGCCAGCCCCCTCACTGGCTGGCCGAAGAACCGCGCCGGCTCAAACCGGCTTGTCAGCAGCAGATTCTCCACCTGCGCCCTGGTTTCCGCGTCGGTCGGCCCGGAAACGATGCGGTAGTCGTACATCTGCCCTTCGCCGTTGATATACGCCTCCACCACCACCGGTCCGGAAAGGGCGCCGATCTCGTTGTTGCCCGCGCCGCTTGAAAGGCTCACCAGCCGAGGCGCCGTGGGGTTGCCCAACGGCTCGTCCTGGCTGGCCTGCGCCACCTCCGGCTGGGCAAACATGGTCACCAGCACAATCACCGTGCCCATCAGCAGCACCGCGCTGGCAAAACCGGCCCCGGCCTGCAGCAGAAACGGACCTACAGTGTTTCTCCAGGCCAGATTCCAGCCCTCGAAGACGCTCTTGCGGCTGCGCGCCCGCTCCTGGCTTATCGCAACGCGAATTCGCAGCAACAGGTCTTTCGGTACCGGCGCAGCTCCCAGCCCGGCCAGCGCCGCCTGCGCCCGGCGCAGCGATTCCCACTCCCGGTCACACTCCCGGCATCCATCCAGGTGGGCGGCGACGCGATGCATCTCACGTCCGTTCAGACGGCCATCCAGATATTCCGTAAACCGTGCCTGCACTTGATTGCAGCCGCTCATCGCGCCTCCTCTCCCAGAGGTACATCAAATCCCGTCCGCGCCGGGGCCGCGGCACGAAACTCTGCCGCAGGAGCCGTCAACAGCGCCTTCAAGCAGGCCCGCCCGCGCACCAGCCGCGACTTCACCGTCCCCAGGTTCACGCCCTCGATCTCCGCCACTTCCTCATACACAAATCCCTCGATATCCCTGAGGATTAGCGTCCTGCGGAATGGCTCCGGCACCTGCTTCAGCGCCGCTTCCACCCGCGCCCGGTTCTCCGCATGCACCGCTATATCGAATGGCGACTCAGCGGGATCCTGCAGAGTGTCTTTCAACAGCACCGGCGTCCCGCACTCCCCATCGCTCACTTCCTGCTCGATGGGAATCTCCTGCTGCTTGTGCCGCATCCACCAGCGCCGCTGGTTTGAGGCCTCGCGCAACGCGATCCGGTAGATCCACGTTCGCAGCGACGACTCGCCGTGAAAGTTTGCTACCCCCCTGAAGACCTTTACGAAGACCTCCTGAGTGAGGTCGGCGGCATCGGCGCGATCCTGCACGGTTCGCGCCAGCAGGGAGTAGATTGGTTGGTGGAAACGCGCGATCAGCCACTGAAACGCCTCCTCCGAGCCGGCTCGCAATTCCTCGATCAGAGCCGCCTCTTCGGTTTGGAGCGTCAGCGCGCTGGCAAGATTGCCCATGGTGAGGTCCGCCTGCATCTCAGAACCCTCCCACAATAACGCAACTACCGCACAGTTGGCACTTGCCAATTGCGCTCCCTGGGCTTCAAGCCCAGGCGATTGTTGCGGCCACTCGCCCCGGCAGCCTGGTTTTGCCGCCGGAAATCCGATTCTGCCACCGGGCGCGCGGGAGATTGAACATCAGGATAAAAGCAAATGTCCCGTGCACCCTATTCTCTTAGACACCGGACCCCACCCAAAGTGTTCCCGGTCACGGATGCACACAAACTTTTGTCACCGCGTTTTCGGCTGCCCGCCTATACCGTGAAGACAATTCTGCGCCCCTTTTCCGCGCGCGTCCATGCCGCCTCCACCTCCGCCAGCGGAACCGGCTCAATCGCAACCTTCAGCGTACCGGCCGCGGCCAGCGAAAACAGCGTAGGAATGGCGCGCAAAACCTGGTTGAGCGGCACGGAGCCGAAACCGCTACCCTTGAGCGTCAGATCGATGCTGCGCAGCGTCGCCCCCGCCAGGGTAATCGTCTTGCCCGCGCTCTCGCCCACTTCCACCAGCCGCGTCGGCCGCGTGGAGCTGGCCTTGAATCCCCTGGCGAGCGCCTCCAGCAGCAACTCCGTCGGCCGCCCCCAGAGGTAGTCGATCGCCACGTCGATCCCGGCCTCGGCCTCGGCGGCAAACGCGTCGCGCACCGTCTCCTCCGGCTCGCCGAGGGCAATCACAGCGTCCACATCCGCCGCCGCAATGGCCTCCACATTACGCCCCGCCCCAATCACCCGTTTGGCCCCCAGGAGCCGCGCCACCTGGATAGCAAGCTGTCCGGCCACGCCGGTCGCCCCCAATATCAGCACCGTCTCCCCGGCAGACAGGCCCGCGCGCTCCTCGATCGAGAGCCACGCCGACATCCCCGGATTGGCGATCGCCGCTGCCTGAACGTCGTCCAGCCCGTGCGGTACCGGCAGGCAGCCGGAGCGCGGCGCAACCGTGCGCTCGGACATCGCTCCCCACGGCTTGCGCGCGAACGTAAAGTAGACCCTGCTTCCATCCTCCAGAGTCCCCACCCCGTCCACGCCTGGAACCATGGGGACCTCTCCGCCGGCGGCGTAGTGCGAGCCGCTTGCCAGGGCCTTCACGATGGGGTGCAAGCCCGCGGCCCGCACCTCAATCACCGCCTCGCCCTCGCCCGCCACCGGATCTGGAAACGACTGATACCTGGGCGCCTGACCCAAAGAATTCACGACCGCAGCCTGCATGTTGCCCCTCCCCGGGAGTGATCGAGTTTACCGCTTTCCCGTTCCTAAACACGAGATGCCGCCGCCCCGCGAGCGCCGCATGCGCCAGTTTGACACCTCCCGCCCCTGCGGAGACAATAGGAGAGTCGCATTCCTCCGGCACGTGGGCCTGTGGCGCAGCTGGGAGCGCGCTTCCATGGCATGGAAGAGGTCATCGGTTCGATCCCGATCAGGTCCACCAATCATATCAACAACTTGGAAGCACCTCCCCTCTCCGACCTTGTCGCATTTTTGTCGCAAATTCCAAAACCACTCCGCGGGCAGGCGCTGAAATCGCGCCTCCTTTGGCCGAATCGCGAGGCGGCTCCGGCGGCGCCGCGCTAACGTCTCTGGTGGCTACGCAGCGACGAGCTTTTCCGTGATCTGTCAGAGTTCCTGCGGGTGGCTTTGGTCCCTTTCCTCGCCTGCCGGCGCCGCTCAACTCGTCGTGAATGGAGTTGACCGTCGAACGGACCCCGCTTTCGAGCGACTGCATATAGACCTCCGTGGTCGTAGCCAGGCGGGAGTGGCGCATCATTCCCTGGATGTCCTTGATGTGCCCCTTGTCCTTGGCCAGCGTGGCGATGGTGCGGCGGATAACCTGGAACGTCAGTTTCGGCAGCCCCAGTTCCTTCGCCAGCTTGTGCAGTACTCGTTTGCGGTAGTTGCTTGTGTCCATGAAGCCGCCACCGCGTCCCGGAAAAATGAAGGCTTCCGGATCGTCGGAGAATGACCCATGCTTGCCGTTCTTTCTCTGCTGTTCCTCCATGCACTGTCGTTTCCAAGCAAGGAGTTCGTCGGCTAGCGCCTGAGCGATCGGGATTTTTGTGAGACTTCCCTTGGTCTTGCCCCAGGGACGGATTTTTCCCTTGTAGGTGGTCTCTTTGATCTCGATCAGGCAGAGCTCGGGATTGAAGCAGCCCCACCTCAGGCCAAACAGCTCGCCGGGCCGCAGCGCATTGGTCATGTCGAGGGTAAGCAGAATCCGGTCCCGCAAAGGGAGCATGGACAACGCGGCCCGCAACTGATCCCAGCTCAGGGTCGTCTTGTCGGACTCCCGCAGTTCCGAGGGAGTCTTCACCGTGCGTGCCGGGTCCTTGGGAAGGAAGTCCTGTTCGACCGCCTCCCGAAAGATGGCCCGCATGCAGGATCCGATCTGCAATACTCTGTCCCTGGACCGTGTTTTGGCCAGCCGATTGAGGTGGGACTGGAGAGTCAGCTTGTCGAGGTTTTCGAGCCGTACATTGTCGAAAGCATCGATGAGATCGGCCTGAATGAGGTACTTCTTCACCTTGGCCGTCTCGTCCTTCCAATCCGCCTCCTTCAGTGGCAAGTAGTGGTTGCGGACAAACCATCCGAAGGTGACGCTGCCGTTTCTGACGACGCCCGTTTCGCTGATTTGCCCGGTGAGCCTTTTGATTTCAACTTCGAGCCTTTCCCGCGCCTCATATTTGGTCATCTCGGATTTCAGCCCGAGAGCGACCGGCGTGGAGACGGCTTTTAGTTCGTTGGTCTTTGGATCGATGACGGTTCGGCGGAAATATCCATACCACTTTTTCCCGCGGACCGACACCCATCCCTTCTGGTGCGATTTACCCATTCATTCCTCGTCTTTCTGTGTGGGGGAACAAGCGGGCCAGCCTCTATTTTACCGGCGTTTCCGCCGTAAGCCGGAGAGCCGTTCCCGTTCCCTGAGAAACTCTTCAATCCCGCTCCTCCGGTAACGCAATACGCCCTCACTCATACGGATCACCGGCAGATAAGGCAGTTTTCGCGAGGAGTGATCCCAAACCCAGTCCGTGCTGACCTTCAGCTTCGCGGCGACTTCCTCGGCGGTCAGAAGTGGATCGACGGCCTCGATCTCCTGCATGGTCGTCATAGAGTCCATAAAAGCGTTACCTCCCTCGGTCCGACTGATGAGCTTTATCCAGTGCCGTTCCCTTTCCTTTGAGGGAGAGGGTGCCGCTATGCGGGCCTTGGAGTCCAATGAAAAATTTGCCGGCCGTTATTCCTAGCATGCATAACGACGCATGATTGCACGCAATCTATGCAACCAGCACTCCACCGGCGTGCATCGAAATCAACATCCGCTGCTTTCGATGATCGGCGCTTCAGGAAGCAGAAATATCCGACCGGCTTATTCACGTCCGCCTTCCCTGCCTGGTGTTCTCTCGCGGAGGACACCTATGGTTCTTCCAGAGACTCGATTGCTGCAAGCGGCTATCATCCTGGCGGAGGAATTGAACTTCTCCAGAGCGGCAGAACGGCTGCGCATCGACCAGTCCACGCTGAGTAAGCGGATTCTCGAACTGGAAAGCCAGCTTGATGTTCATCTCTTTGAGCGCAATCGTCAGAAGGTCGCAGTGACCGACGCTGGCAGGAGATTTGTTGAAGAGGCGCAGCAGGCCATCGCGCACGTCGAACGAGCCGTGTTTTCCGCGAGGTCCGTCTTTGGCGGCGCCGATGAGATTCTCCACATTGGAAGATCCGCCTTCACCGAACCTTGGCTGGTCTCGATGATGTTGGCTGTCCACCTGCCGTTCCATCCTGGCTTGCGAATCCAGTGGTCGAGCAATTCTTCTCAGGAGATTGCGCACGATGTCATCGCGGGCACGCTCGATCTTGCTCTGACAACGGGCCTGCCTGAGAACCCAAAGCTCACCTGCTTGAAAATGGCCGAGGACCCGCTCTATATAGCGATGTCACGGAACGATTCTCTGGCAACGCACAGAGAGGTTCGGCTGACTAATATGCATAACCGGAACTGGGTGCTGTTTTCACGGAATGTAAGCCCACTCATGTACGACACGCTCCAACGCGAGGCCGCGAGAGCGGGCGTCGGTTCTTCAGAGTTGCATCACGTGACCGGCGCCGACGAAGCGGTTCCATTGATTCTGGATCGCGGCGGGCTGGCATTTCTCACCAGGACAGGAGCATGGCGCATTGCATGGGAGGGAATCACAATGCGACCGCTCGCTGAAGAGAACCTGCGGGTCGTCACATGTCTGACCGCGCGTGCCGACAGCACATCGCGGCTGGTAAATGATTTTGTGAAGGCGGCGGCGCGAACAGCGGAGAGCCTGCGGAAGCCGGTTCAGGCACAGTTGCCGTTGAGCGCCTGAATATGTGGGGCTGCGCGCCGCTTCACGTCAGGCCGAGGGGGATTCCCGAACCTCGATATTCAGCGGGCCGTCCAGACCGCATTTGGGGCAATGTAGTATCCCCGAACTGATCTCCCGGTCCTCGACATCCTTCCGCCTGCGGGGATGGCCGCAGTGGATGCAGATGTGAAGATGTACGAGGCCGGCGTCATTTTCATCCAAGGCATCTTTATCGTTCATGACCCGCAGCTCCGCGTTATTCAATTTGAGACTTCGCGGATCAGGGGAACTTGGACCGAAGGACCAGCAGCCATAACGCCAAGCTTTTTGTGCGTCTAGTGCCATTTCTTACATGCAAGCTCGACGCAGTTGACCATCAATGAACCATTGTCGCACCACGACTGCTAAATGGCGCACAAACGGTGACCGTCCATCTCCTCTTTCAAATCGGCCCTTATTGGGTAAACAGAGGCAGCGTCGAAGCGAACCGGTCCAGATGGCGAGAGCATCTCGGCGTACTGGATCAAGAACTAGGCAGGATCGTTCGGAGCGCGGCCGAATAATTGGCGGTGGCACATCCCGACGCTCTTTGACCCGTGGATTTGCCATGGTCGCACCACCCTTGGGCGTTCACCAGGGCTATTCCAAGGTAAAGCGGACCTTCCCGATCACCCGTACGAATGCGAGGCTCGGAGCAGGCGCGATGCAATCACTTTAGATATTTTGGGAATGTTCGGTAGAACTTCTCCGCCTGGGCGAGTAGCCATTTAAAGTAATCGTTCCACTTCTCTTTAGCATTGAAGTCCCCAGACATTGATACCTTGATCCTGCTGGCCTTCTTGCCGGGAAGCTCCATCCATTCGGCCGGGCTGGCAAGATCGTCTTCGATCTCAGTTTTATGAGCAAGCAACTGCGCATAAAGTTCCTTGTTGTCATGGATATAAAGTTCTGCTGCAAAGAGTCCCTTAATCGAATTGATCGTGAGTGAAATACAAGCCTCAGAATTGCCAATGCCGATGGAGGTCCAGTGCTGCGGTGATGGCTTCTGAAGCCGAAGGATGGTCTTGTTTTGGATTGCAAAGACCTTGAACTGAGTCCAGAACTCGAATTGGTCAGCGCTCACTCCGCTCAATGCTGCCTGGCTGGTGGAATCTTTAACCGATCGCGCCCAATCGTTTGGTTTGCAGATAATTTCAAAATGTGGGGCGCGTCGCGATTCGTCGATTTGCAGTAGCTCTATCTGGGCCAAATAAAATTCGAGATCGTCGTCCGTATGCTCGTTCAGCCAATCGATTGCTTTCCTGTGTTCCTCACGCACATTGCTCACGACCCAGACAGCGATGTTTGCAAGATGACCGGACGCATAGGTGATCAGCTTGCCAAGGTGGTCATGATCGGTGATTTCTAATTGATTCTCGATGATGATCTTCTTTTTTGTGCCCTCGTCCTCTGCAAGAATATCGACATTGAAATTTCCACATGCTGCTTCGGTTTGCAATAGAACTATGTCGTAACCGATTTCGGTCCCGAGCTGCTGAAGGTTTTCTTCTTTGGAAAGCCACTTCGTGAATTCGTTAGCTTCGTGCTTCCATTCTTCGCGAACGTCGACCTTCTTCAGCTTTCCCAGTGCCATTAGCTTCCCTCATTACTTCTTTCGCCAATTGATTCTGTTCTGAGACAGATACCAAGATACACCCGAGAAGGCTCGGGATGGTAGGTCTCATTTCCTGCCGCTGGGAGCTTCAGATTGGCCTATGACGAAGGCTGGTTCTCAGGGGTCGGCCCGGGATTCAGGAATCCATCAGAAATTTCTCCGACGAAACCTGGAGCAAAGCTCATTCAGGACCAATCGAGGCGTGGAGCCTCGCCGGAAGTTCCAGCGCTGAGCGTAAAATGCTCGCATAATCAGTCCTCCGGCGTCCACTTGAACGCGAAGGAATTGCTGCCTTGGGCATTGACACCATTCACGCCGCGCTTAAAGGCATCGCCAAAGGCGGCGACGATTCCATCCCATTGAGGGACAGTCGACAAAGCGCTACTTCTCTGTGACGCGGCGTGCTATCTGCTCTGTCAAGTACTGCAATGGGTTCTGTAAGAAGCCATGAGCCCGTTAAAATTGCTCTCGAAAGGTATCCGAAAATGAACGAAGAGGCGGTATCGAATACAAAACCTCGCTTGCTCACAATCAAAGAACATCTTGCGGCAAAGGGCGTAATGGAACCGTTGACGACTTTGGGAGAGTTCATCTCTCACATCCACGCAACCTCTGCACGCTGGGAGCATGAGGATTGGAAAGACAGAGAAGCCGATGAGCAGGATGTTCTCAATCCGGTGCGCATCGTTGGGCAGGTGTGGTTTCGAGGGCAACGGGATGTCACGCATGGACTCCGGCCCAGCCTCTACCGCGAAAACACTTGGAAGTATCTGCGAAAAAATGAGAGCAGTCCACAACCTTCCACGGATGAGTTTGAAGACAACCTCTTCCAGGAACTGTTCGCGTTGGAGCATGAGCTTAGGATTGATTTCACTAGCTTTGGGCATCTGTTGAACCAGGCCAACCATGCAAAGGAAGACAGCGATTGGTACTTCTTGATGCAGCATCACGCCTTGCCGACACGGTTGCTCGATTGGACTACGAACGCGCTCGCCGCTCTCTTCTTCGCTGCGGAGCGGTATCGCGACGAGCTCGAACGTCTGAAGGCCGGTCAGCAACTGCCTTCGCCCTTAATCTGCGTTTGGATGATTGACGCCTACTGGCTCGCCGACTGTCTGAGTGGCGAGTGGAGCAGCCCCATCCTCGCGTGGTCCGAAGATGCGACACGATACATCCCTCCTCTGAAGTCGCTGGCTGATAAGATGGGTGATTCGCGAGCATTGCTGCCCGTTCATGCGATGCCCATCGAACCGCCAGCCCTCCACCCGCGTGTCGCGTCTCAGGAAGGGCGTTTCGTTATCTTCGGAAGGGTGCAAGACCTCCTGGACGAGAAGATTCGCCTGGAGCAATTGGAGGACTGTACGGGCATGGAAGAACTTCGCCTGGAGCAGATCACGCTGAATGTCGCGGACATTGACGGCCTTCTACAAGACCTCGCGCAGCTCGGTGTTTCCAGGAGAACACTCTTTCCCGACCTCGCGGGCTTGGCCGATTTCATCTCCTGGAAGCACTTTCACAAGGTGCGTGGCGACCAATCTTAGCCTGTACCGTGTGGAACGGGGCGGCAGGAGGTCTGCGAAGGCCATCGAGTCGATTAGGTCTCGTTATGTCGGCCAGTGTCCGTCGATATGCCTACGCATGATTCTCGGATGGCGCCCAAACCATTTTCCCAGAGCATAGTAACCGGGATTCATCCGGTCGGGATGAGCAGTTCCGGATTGTTGTTCACATTGCCGATTGCCTGACCCACTCTCCTGGCTTTCTGCTCGGCTGGGAGTTCCATAGTGTGCGTAAAAAAAGTTGTCACTGGCGGCGTTCACAATCCCAAGCCGAAAACGCCGGGCTAGGCAAGCTCAGAAACGCCACAAAATAGCAGAACTGCTCTAAAGCTTCTTGTTCTCTTTGGCAGCGAGCAGCTTCCCGCCCTCAATGTAAAGAAATGCATCGATCTGTTTGTACGAAAAATCCCGGAGGCCGTACTGATCCAGCAATTCGTCGATGATTCTCTTAAGTTCTGTGTAGCTCCATAGCGCTTGCTGTTGAAATCTACGAAGCCCTCCCTCACTTCTGAGCTGCCAAAGATACTCTTTCACGCGCGAATCGAAGATTGGGTAGGATTCAGGTCGGTGAAAGCTGCAATACTTTGTCGCAAAAGAGTAATAGTAATGATTCCTACCGGCTACTTTGACGTTTGCAATACTCTCGACCACGGCCTCGTCTCCACGGCTTAATTCCACATCGATCTTGAGCTTGACGATGTGTCGAGCAACGTCGTAAGCAGTTGGTGCATATTTAAGATCGGTTGGTAAATATTGGCTATTCACCCGAATCAGCGTCGAGTAAAGGGAGTTCAGAGTCACTACTTTCAAGAGAACTTGAGATGGGTTCGTATTCTCTGGATACTGTGCAAAGAGTTTGAACAATGCGGGGTCGGATTCGTTCATTTCAGAGTTGAACTTGGCACATGCTTTTCCCACTTCATCCGCGGATGGAAGTGTAAGAGTCCCGTTCGTCATACAATTCCCCTTCAGTCGGGATTCCTCTACTCATCCCACTCGGCGGTGACTTCAGCGTTGATGGGGTCGGGCACCAGACCGCTTGTTTCGGCCATTACCGGGGCGTCATGGCTTGTCGCTGTGAAATCTATGGTCTGCTTTGGCGGAAGGTATTTAATCGTTGCGGATACCAGCCCACCAGTTTCCTTGATGGCAGACCCATGTCCATCCTTCCCCATCCATTTTTTCCAGATGTAATAGCGGACGACCACATTCTTCACCCCATCGCTGTTCGGGTTGTAGATGCTCCCTTTCACAGCGTATAAGCAGCCGATACAATCGCCGTCGTCTACCTTTACGAGGTTGTCATTGACGATTTTCAGCGTTGATCCGGCAGGTCTAGGCGGCGCTGGCTGACCACCGCTTCGTGCAACGGCGTTGCAGACAGCGATGACGCTTAGTAAAACTAATGCAACCAGGGCCGCATTGTGCTGTTTCATCTTTCTCCTCCATCGGCCGAGAATCCTTGCAGTGTACCGCTCGTGAAGTCGATTGCAAAGCTAAGAGAACGCGTTGCAGGGACTAATGGGATGAGATGCGCCGTTGGCCGCGATTTCATCTGGTCGGGATGAGCAGGTCCGGGCTGTTGTTCCTCACATTGCCGATAGCAAGACCAACCTTCCAGGCTTTCATTTCCTCTGCTGGAAACGGTCTTAGCAGGTCTATCGGCAACTGCGACGGCTCGGCCGGAGCCATCCATCTCTCATAGTCTCGCTTATGGAGGATCACCGGCATTCTGTTGTGCAGCTGCTCCATAAGTTCGTTTGGGTCCGTGGTGATAACAGTGTAGGTATCCATCGACCGGCCTGCGGCCTTGTCTTTCCAGGTATCCCAGAGACCAGCAAATGCGAACAAGGACTCATCCTGCAACGCAATGGCATACGGTTGTTTTGTCTTCGCATCGATCTTTTTCCACTCCCAGAACAGGTCAGCGGGAACCAGACAACGGCGCCGTTTAACAGATTCACGATAAGCCGGGCTCGTGGTAATCGTTTCCGCCTTCGCGTTGATCGTGGAATAGGCGATCTTTGCATCTTTTGACCAAAACGGGATCAGGCCCCATCGCATGATGGTCAGCTCACGTTCTCCTGTCTCGCTGTCCAGCCTGACCACGGGCTGCAGGCTCTGCGGTGCGACGTTGTACGATGGTGCGAAGTACGAGTCGTCGAACACACTGGTGTTGTGTGTCTGCATCCATTCTGCGATTCGCTGCTTGTCCGCTCGTCTGCCGTATCGACCGCACATTAGGTCTACAGCTTAAAACGGCTGCCACACTCGCGTCAGTCTAGCGCACGATCTTCTCAAGAATCATCCTCGCCAGGGCAATGCTGTCCGTTATGACAGATACAAGGCGAGGCGATGGCCTGCTTATGTCCTGGTCCCTCGCGAGCCGTACCGCCGCAATGATCGACGCGGCAATCACCAGTGTCGAAGCAAATCGGTCCTGATTCCGGCGTTCCTGTTCTTCGCGCGCAATTGCTCGCCTCATCTCTCCCACGGTTCACCGCCACTCGGTCGAGCGCCTGGTTGCATCCGCACCTCGTGGGAGATTCGACCCATGAAAATCTCTGCCGGCAGATACCGGCGTTTCGCGCCGCAAACCGGGCATTCAGCCACAATCCACATGTCCGGCATAGTCTCAATCGGCGCCGGGATGTTCTGACGGCAACCCTTGCAGGCGATGACAAAGGGACGGATTCTAGCTGACGGTCCCTGGAACATGGAGACAGTATAGGCGAATATCAGGCGAATATTTCCACAGAGTATTTCGGCGCGCCGGATCGAACTGAGAGAGGGTCATTTGAGCGGGTCGAACGAATGACGGGGCAAATCCCGTGCCATCTGGGATATCGCACCTCCGCTCTGCTGAGTGCTCCCGTCGCCAAGGGCGCTTTTCAGGACGATCCGAACATTGGCCTATAATCCAAGCTGAATGAGCGCGTTGGCTGTTCTCGACAGTTGACAATTTAGCTGGATGGATCAGACTGCAGAGGAAGAGGGCTTCTTAGGGGAAGGAGCGACGGTGCCGACAGTTAAGGGGCTGGTGTTGAGAAACTTCAAGCGCTTTAAAACGCTTGATCTCGAGTTTGATCCTGAGCTCAATATTTTGGTTGGCGGCAATGAAGCCGGCAAAAGCTCAGTTCTCCAGGCGCTCGACATCGTGCTCAGCGCGAGTCGGAGCAAAGTGGAAGCGCTGGGTCTCGAGACCCTTTTCAATGCGGATTGCATCGCTGAATTCCTCGACGGCGAGAGGAAGATTGCGGACTTGCCTGAACTGCTGGCGGAGGTGTACCTCGACGGGATTGACGGTCAGCACGAACTGGACGGACAAAACAACAGCAGGCGCGCTAGCTATCTCGGCATCAAAATGGTGTGCAGGCCTATTGACGAGTACACAAAGCATATCCAGTCCATTCTGGCTGATAAGCGCGAGAGCTTTCCCTTTGAGTACTACGCTATCCTTTTCCAGACCTTTACGGACCACTCCATTTCTCCGTACGAGAAGCCTCTCAGGCATCTCCTCATCGATAGCTCACAGATTAACAACGAGTACGCAACGCGTGAGTATACACGCTCTATGTATGCAGCGCATGCGACCGTCGCCCAGCGGAACTATCACAGCTACGAATACCGCAAAGCCAAATCGCGGTTCAGAGATGATGTTTTTAAGGAGATAAATGAAGCCCTGGACACCTACAAATTCGGTATCCGTACCAGCCCGAAGGCCAGCGTCGAAACGGACATCATGATTACGGAGGGCGATATTCCGATCGAAAGCAAGGGCAAAGGTCGCCAGTGCTTCATCAAGACGGAGTTCGCCCTACGCAACCAAAAGCACGTGAGGTGGTCCCGTTAGTTCGGACAGTTTTTGCTTTTTCCTTAAGTGGAAGTTCTTGTTCTTGTTTTTGCTTTTAGGCTGCCATGGATTCTGGCAGGCGGTTGAAGTATACCTGATCGGGCGTGAG
>Ga0326727_10002603_pt1 | contig 60680 bp, 43 predicted proteins | sample MB2enrmetagenome_FD_207643 | JGI IMG/M metagenome (GOLD analysis project Ga0326727, IMG submission 207643) | Lab enriched peat soil microbial communities from McLean, Ithaca, NY, United States - MB29MY | ecosystem: Environmental > Terrestrial > Soil > Wetlands > Peat | place: USA: New York...
CAAGCACGCTTCGGCGGTCGAGAACTTTGCAAGGAATTCTTGGATGGTTGCGCTGGCTTTTTCTTTCTTCTCTTTCATGCCCCCAATATACGCCAACGCCTACCGTATGTCAAGGGGATAATCCCGAAACCTTTTTTGCACTCCGCTCGTCGTACACGTTTAAAAGGTCAATCATTATGGGTATCCCATTGGTGCCGATTTGCCGGATGGCCGCTTGCGCGTCCGCTTCGTCGATCATTTCGAAAGCGTGTCGCTCTTTCAATATCAGCAGCCATTCGCTTAACGGTTTGCCGTTGTAACTCGGCTCGCTGGCTTGCAACGATGAAAGGGCAAGCAAGAGAAGAAAAATGATCTGGAAACAGATTTTCAGGGTTTGCCGATGGGGGTTCATTCCAAAGCGAAGATTGGAACAACCCGGTCGAAATTACAAGCGATTGCCGCTGGTAAAGACGCGGGACTGGACTTCGCGGAAGCTGTGCAGGAACAGTTCGTTGTCGGCCACGGCCTTTTCCACCAGTTGCTTGAGCAGGAACATTTCCGAGCTGCTGATGACGGCGTGGACGCTGTAACGGAAGGCTTCCATGGGCGTGAACGTCTGGAACGAATCGCCCAGCAGGATGATGGTGGCGTGGCGGCGCTGGTTGACGGGCATGCTTTGCAGCGCCTTGAGCGTGAGATTTTCTTCAATCGTGTTTGCACCAAAAAGTTCCTCGACGATGACCGCCTGGTAATGCGCCTGCCCGAAACGCACGAGGAAATCGCTGTGCGTGGCGGCGGTGTGGACTTTGTAGCCGAGTTCGGCCAAAGCGGTCTTGGCGGTCTCCAGCCATTCGGGCGTGGAAAAGGCAATCAAGGCCGGCCGGTCGTCGGTGCTGACGAAATCGAATGAGTCGCTCATGGTTATTTAATTTTGAGGACGGGCGGTGCGGCGTCCGTGGATTGTTTCATGCGCAGCGAACCGCTGGAGATGGTCATTTCGCCGCGCGATTTTTTGAGATTGTCGATGCCGCGGGAGATGACGCTGCGTTTGGTGCAGTAGAGCAGGGCGGTCTCTTCCGTGATCGTGCCTTGTTCGAAGGCTTCCATGCAGGCGTGATCAAACGTCCGCCAGCCGAACGGGTAACTGGCCTCGATGATGTCGTAAAACGTCTTGCCTTCGCTTTCGCCCAGCCGGATGGCTTCCTGGGTGCGGAGGTTCGAGCCCATGATTTCGAGCAGTGCGAAGCGCGACGCGCCGCCCACTTTGGGCACCAGCCGCTGGCTGACCACCCAGCGCAGCGAGTCGGCCAGGCGCACCCGGATTTGTTCCTGCTCTTCCGGTTCGAACATACCCAGAATACGGTTGACGGTTTCGCCGGCGTTGATGGTGTGCAATGTACTCAAGACGAGGTGGCCGGTTTCCGCCGCGCTCAGGGCGATCTTCACCGTTTCCTGGTCGCGCATTTCGCCGACGAGAATGACCTTCGGCGCCTGGCGCAGCGCGGCGCGCAGGCCGTTGACGTAGGAATCAAAATCAATACCCAGTTCCCGCTGATTGAACGTCGCCTGGTTGTGCGAATGGACATATTCCACCGGATCTTCCAGGGTGACAATGTGGACCGGTTTGGAGGCGTTGATCTCGTTCAAAATGGCTGCCAGCGTGGTGGATTTGCCGGAACCGGTGGCGCCGGTGATGAGCACCAGCCCGGTTTTTTCCTTGGGGATTTCCTTGAAAATATCCGGGAACTTCAATTGTTCCAGGGTAGGAATGACGGCGTTCAACTGGCGGCAGACGATGGAATAATTTCCGCGTTGCGCGAACACGTTGACACGGAACCGGGCCTTGTCCGTGAGCGCGTAGGAAGCGTCGCACGACCCGTGCCGCAGCAGGTCTTCAATCTGCCAGAGATTGTCACCGATGATGTTCAGCGCAATGGTCTCGGTTTGAAACGGAGTGAGCTTGTCGATGGGCAGATCGAGCGTCACCGGCTTGAGCTCGCCGTAAGCTTCGACCTGGGGCGGGCGATCCACCGTGAACAAAAGGTCGGAGATCTCCGGCTGGGAAGCCAGCATCGTCGTCAGAACCTGGTCCAATTCAGCGCGTCGCATAAATCATCACACATCGTCGTCGTCCGGCGGGTGGGCGAGCAGGGAGCGGAACTTCTTCCGGTCCAGCGCGCGGTCGTAGGCGTCTTCCGGGGCAATGCGTTTCATGCGCACGTGCTCCATGATATGATCGTCCAGCGGCTGGTTGCCGATTTTCTTGCCGACCTGGATCATGCCGGGCAGTTGATGGGTCTTGCCTTCGCGCACCAGGTTGGAGACGGCGGTGTTGAAAACGAGAATTTCAAACGCGGCGATACGGCCCTTCTTGTCCGTGCGCTTGAACAGGGTCTGCGCCACGATGCCCTTCAACGCTTCGGAAAGCGTCTGGCGGATTTTGTTCTGCTGGTCCGCCGGGAAGACGTCGATGATACGGTCCACGGTTTTGGAAGCGCTTTGGGTGTGCAAGGTGCCGTAAACCAGGTGGCCCGTGGCCGCTGCCGTGATGGCCAGTTCGATGGTCTCCAGGTCGCGCATTTCACCGACGAGGATGATGTCCGGGTCTTCGCGCAACGCACCGCGCAATCCCGCGGAGAATGATTTGGTATGGACGCCCACTTCCCGATGGTTCACCAGACTGCTTTTGCTTTCGTGGACGAATTCAATCGGGTCTTCCAGGGTGATGATATGGTCTTTGCGGTTGCGGTTGGCGTAATCGAGCATGGCGGCCAGCGTCGTGGACTTGCCGGAACCGGTCGGGCCGGTGACCAGGACGAGGCCCTGATGGAGCATGGCAAATTTTTTGAGCACCGGTGGCAGCGGCGCTTCGATCTTTTCAAAATCCTCGAAGGAAAGCACGCGGCTGGGAATCTGGCGGAACGCCGCGCCGATGCCGTTGCGTTGATTGTAAAAATTGACACGGAAGCGCGAGATGTTCGGGATTTCATAGCCGAAGTCCACGTCGCCCGTTTCTTCGAATTGTTTGATTTTGTAATCCGGCGCGGTTTCGTAGAGCATGGCCTTGAGTGAGTCGTTCTCCAGCGGCGGGTAGTCCACGCGTTGTAACTCGCCGTTGATGCGCAACATGGGCGGATTGCCGGAGGTCATGTGCAAGTCAGACGCCTTTTGTTCAAACATCAGGTTGAAAAACGCATCGATTTTGGCCATAAGTTCTTTTTTTAAAAAAATGTAGCTAGCGCCGCGCCAAATTCCAGCCATGAATCCATTGTCTGAAATCATCCGCCGCGAAATCGGCCAACGCGGAGTTTTGTCCTTTGCGCGGTTCATGGAACTCGCCCTCTACTGTCCTGTTCATGGATATTATGAAGCGAAAAAAGACAATCCCGGTCGGCGCGGCGATTTTTACACCAGCGTCGGTGTCGGGGAATTATTCGGTCGGCTGCTCGCGTTTCAATTTGCCGAATGGCTGAACTCATTGCGGATTGCGGACTCCGATGAATCGCGAGTGGATTGTGGATTGCGGATTGTTGAGGTGGGCGCGCACGATGGTCGATTGGCCAAGGACATTCTGGGTTGGTTGCAATCCCACCGGCCGGAATTGTTCGGGCAAATGGAGTACTGGATTGTCGAGCCTTCGGTCTGCCGGCAGGAATGGCAACGCGAAACCCTGCGCGAGTTTGGTCCGCGCGTCCGCTGGTTTGACAGTCTTCAATCGCTTAGGGAGGGAAAGTCTTGTCACTCGTCACCCGTCACTTGTCACTTGCCGCTGCGCGGTGTCATTTTCAGCAATGAACTTCTCGACGCCATGCCTGTCCACCGGTTCGGCTTGGATGCCAAAAACAAGAAATGGTTTGAATGGGGCGTGGCTGTTGACGGCGAAAAATTTGTCTGGGCGAAAATTCAGAATCCGGAATTCAGAATTCAGAATTCAGAATTGGATTTGCCGTCCTCGCTTCTAGCCGTTCTTCCCGATGACTATGTCGTTGAAACCTGTCCGGCGGCGGAAAGCTGGTGGCGCGAAGCCGCCGGCATTTTGGCGCGGGGAAAACTGATGACGATTGATTACGGGTTGACCGCCGACGAATTGTTTTCATCCGTTCGCCCGCGCGGAACGCTCCGCGCTTACTTTCGGCATCATCTCAGCGATGATCTGTTGGCAAACGTTGGGGAACAGGATTTGACGGCGCATGTGAATTTCTCCGCCATCCAGAAGGCCGGTGAAGCGGCGGGATTGAAGACAGAAAGTTTTCAGACGCAGTCGCAATTTCTGACGCGAATTGCGGAAAAGATTTTCAAAAATCCGGAATCCTTTAGTGGCTGGGGTGGAAAACAAAACCGGGAATTTCAGACCCTGACACATCCCGAGCATCTGGGCCGCGCTTTCCGCGTTTTGATTCAGTCGAAGTAGATTTGTTCGGTTCAACTGTTCGCTTCGGCCTAAAAGTCTGGTTGGCAGTTATTGTTTGCGCTTTACCACCGCATGACCATGCGGTATTTCATAATTTTTTTAGCTGATGAGCAGGCAATTAGATTCCGGAAAGGCAAGCGCGCCTATAGGTAATATCCAATGGATGCACTACGCCAGCTTTGGTCTGGTATGTGTCCTGGTAATTGGATTTCTGGTCTGGGTTGCCGCACCGGAATTAACCAAGTCACAAGCGAAGGATTCCTACTATAATCTGTTGGTGCAAGGTTTTCGCGCCGGGCAACTCAGCGTGAAAAAGGAAGTGCCCCCTGGACTCGCCCAACTCGCCGATCCTTATGATCCCGCCGTCAACGCATCGTATTTATGGAATACGCGCGATCCGTCCTTAAGTCTTTTAGACCTGAGTTATTACCAGGGGAAGTTGTATCTCTATTTTGGGGTTACGCCCGCTTTGGTGCTGTTCTGGCCGTATGTGGCCCTGACCGGCCACTACCTCCCGGAGAAGGATGCGGTCATTTTCTTTTATGCGTTGGGCTTTCTGGTTGCGGCGGGTTTAATGCGTGCGGTCTGGCGGCGTTACTTTCCAGAAGTAAGCATCTGGGTGGCAACAGTCGGCATCCTCACGTTGGGCTGGATAACCGGCACGCTGGAAGTTTTATCGTTGTGGCTGGATGTCAACGAAGTGGCGATCAGTTGTGGGTTTGCGTTCACGATGCTGGCGTTGGCGGCAATCTGGGGTGCCTTGCATGAGTCGAAACGGCAGGTTCTATGGCTGCTGCTGGCCAGTCTGGCGTATGGCTTGGCGATCGGGTCACGGCCGTCATTGTTGTTTGGGGGAATCATCCTTTTGCTGCCGGTGATGCGGGTCTGGCGTGCGGCGACTGAGTCAAGTTCACGCCGGGGGGTTGGATTATTATTGGTAGCGGCAGTGGGGCCGATCATGCTGATCGGGTTGGGGCTGATGCTTTACAATTTCCTGCGCTTCGACAATCCCTTTGAATTTGGCTGGCACTATCAGTTGGCAGCGATCCACCGGCAGACTGCCGTCCAACAGTTCAGTCGGCATTACCTCTGGTTCAACATACGGTTCTATTTTTTAGAACCCATGAGGTGGAGTGCTCATTTCCCTTTTTTGCAGGCTGTCCCGCTGTTGCCCGTGCCAAAGGGTTATTGGGTAGCTGATTGGGTGACTGGAGAGAATAACCCTTACTGTGGGATACTGAGCAACTATCCGCTGATGTGGCTGGCTTTGGCTGTGCCGCTGGCCTGGAGAGGCCGGCCTGCGGGGGTGGTTTCTGTCTTACGCTGTTTTGTGGCGGCGATATTTTTATTTTTTGTGATCGAGGCGTTGACCCTTTGCTTTTTTTTTGCAGCCAGCGCCCGCTATGAGTTGGATTTTCTACCCGCTCTGATGTTGCTGGTGGTCATTGGGATTTTTGGTTTGGAGCGAGCGTTGGTGGGTTCGCCGGTCTGGCGGCGAATGGCCCGCTGGGGTTGGAGCCTGCTGCTGGCCTATTTGGTTTTATTTAACATATTGGAGATAATTGAAACCCAGGCGTTGCTCAACTACCACGCCGGCAATTCTCTTCTCGCTCAAGGACGGGCGGATGGGGCGCTTGAACATTTTCAAAAGGCCTTGGCCCTTCGGCCTGAATCTGCGGCTTTCCACGACGGTCTTGGCAATGCTCTCCGCCAAAAAGGGCGGACGGATGAAGCAATAATTGAATATCAAAAAGCTCTGGAAATCAAACCCGACTTTGCAGACGCTGATAACAATCTTGCTTCCATTTTTTTCGAGACAGGAAGGGCAGATAAAGCGATTTTTTATTATCAAAAAGCGATTGAACTTCAGCCCCAATTTATAATTGCACAAGTGAACCTGGCTTGGATACTGGCGACTTGCACGGAGCCATCGATTCGCAATGGAGGCAGGGCCGTCGCCTTAGCCGAGCAAGCCAACCAGTTTTTCAATAATAAAGACCCGGGTATTCTTCGCGTTTTGGCGGCGGCTTATGCGGAAGCAGGACGATTTTCCGAAGCGGTGTTGACAGCAAAACAGGCACTGGCAGAGGCAGTGACCCAGTCTAACACGGAGTTAACGAATGTATTACAGAAGGAGATCGGACTTTATCAAAGTAATTCCCCCTGCCGTTCTGGAATCGAATAAATGTCCACAGCTCCCGCGTTTTGATTCAGTCGCGGTTCAACTCGTAATTTAAAATGGAGAGACAGTAAATCGCCGCAGTCTCGACCCGGAGCACGAGCCGGCCCAGCGAGATGGGCTGCGCGCCGCTGGCTTGAATTTGTTTCAATTCCTCCAACGTAAAATCGCCTTCCGGACCAATCCAAATGCCGACGCTTTGCGGCAGGCATCCGTGTTTTGCCTGAAATTCCTGAAAACAATCGCGCGGATGACGGCGCTCGGTTTGTAACGAGCCGACGAGCGCCAAGTCGAACGGTTCCCGGCGTGCCAGGATATTTTCAATGGTAGCAGGCGTTTCGATTTGCGGCAGCCAGGCGGCACCACATTGTTTGATGGCTTCGATTGCCACCTGCTGCCATTTCTCCCGCTTGTCGGCGGCATCTTCGGCATCGAGTTTCGTCACCACGCGTTCGGTCAACAGCGGCACGATGTGGCGGGCGCCGAGTTCGACGGCCTTTTGGATGATGCTCTCGATTATTTTTCCCTTCGGCACGGCTTGCAACAGCGTGAGGGAGCAGGGCGGGGGCGGAGTGAAATTCTTCAGCGACACGGACAGCGTGACGGCGCTGCGCGAACAATTCTCGACAGCACAGAGGAATTCGTTTCCGCTGCCGTCCAAAACGGTGACGAGTTCGCTGCGCTTCAAACGCAACACGTGCAGGGCGTGATGCGCCTCGCGTCCGTCGAGTCGGAACAGATCGCCGGCGCAACGTTCGGGCGGCAGATAAAACCGATGCATAGTCCAAATTGTAGGAGACGACGTGAGGAGTCTCACTCTTTTTTCGAGCCAGCCACAGACTCGTTACCTCGTCTCCTGCATAATTCATTGAAACAGTTTTTTCGCCTTTTCGAAAAAGCTTTTGCTGATGGGGTTGGCGTCGTCGCCGCAGGATTCCGCAAAGGCCTGCAACTTGTTTTTTTGTTCAGCGTTCAAGCGCGTGGGAACCTCAATCTGAACGCGAACGTGCAAATCGCCGTGGCCGTAACCTTGCAGATTTTTCACACCCTTGCCTTTGATGCGGAAGGTTGTTCCCGGCTGGGTGCCGGCGGGAATCTTAATGGTGGCCCGGCCGTCGAGCGTGGGCACGTCGATCTCCGCCCCGAGAGCCGCCTGGACAAAACTAACGGGCACTTCGCAGAGCAAATCGTCGCCGTCGCGCTGGAAGATTTCATGCGCCTTGATGTGCAGCACGACGTAAAGGTCGCCCGGCGGACCGCTGCGAAAGCCAGCCTCGCCATTGCCGGCGGAACGGAGACGCGAACCGGCGTCCACGCCGGCCGGGATACGGAGCTTGATTTTGGAACTGCGTTCGCGCTTGCCCTCGCCGTGGCATGATTTGCACGGCTTGTCAAAAATGCGTCCGGCGCCGTTGCAGTGCGGGCAGGTGTGCGCGATGCTGAAAATGCCGCGCGACGTGAGCACCTGGCCGCGTCCGCCGCAGGTGGAGCAGGTCCGGATTTTTGAATCTTTCTCCATGCCGGAGCCGTTGCAGGCCTCACACCGGTCGAGTTTGGTCACGGAGATTTCCTTTTCGCAGCCGAGCGCGGCTTCTTCGAGGGTGATTTCCATGTCGTAACGCAGGTCGCCGCCGCGTTGCGGTTGCGACGGGTCCTGGCCGCCACCGAAGAAACTTTCGAAGATGCTGCCGCCGCCGAAAACTTCGCGGAAGATGTCAAACGGATCATGGAAACCGCCGGTACCGCCGAAGCCGCGTCCGGCCCGCGCCCGGGGATCGAAGGCTGCGTGGCCAAACTGGTCATAGGCGGCGCGCTTTTGCGGATCACTCAGCGCTTCGTAGGCTTCGCCGATTTCCTTGAATTTTTCCTCGGCGGTCTTGTCGCCCGGATTTTTGTCGGGATGAAATTTGACGGCCAGCTTGCGGTAGGCCTTCTTGATTTCCTCCTCGCTGGCGCCGCGGCTGACGCCGAGCACTTCGTAATAATCGCGCTTGGGCATAGCTCAGGCTGCGGGGGGCGATGCAGGTTTTTTGGCGACGACGACCGCTGCCGGTCGCAGAAGGCGGTCGCGCAACTTGTAGCCTTTGCGAATTTGCTGGATGACGTGGCCTTCGGGTACGTCGTTGGTTTCCATTTGTGAAACCGCCTCGTGCAGCATGGGGTCGAACGGTTTACCGGCGGCGTCAATCTCTTCCAAACCGGCTTCAGCGAGCACGCCTTTGAGTTGTTGCTGAATCATGGCGATACCGGCCTGGAGGGACTCGAGGTTGGATTGCGGCGCGGACGTGGTTTGCGCCGCGGTTTGCGCCATTTCAAAATGGTCGAGCACGGGCAGCAGTTTCTGCAACAGCGCGGCGGCGGTGGACTGGGCGACTTCGATGCGCTCGCGCGCGGCGCGTTTCTTGTAATTTTCGAAGTCGGCGGCCGTGCGCAGCAGGCGGTCCCAATACTCGTCCGCTTTGGCGGCGCGGGTTTTCAATTCTTCGATCTGCTCCGGGGTGAGTTCAGCCACAACGGGCACATCAGCCGGCGCCGGCGGGGTCGCGGCGGGCCGGGGCCCCGAATTTTTTTTGTCAGGCTCTGCTTTCTTCATGTGTTGGAACCGATATCAGTGCAAATACTGCCGGGTTGTCAAATTAACGGATTGGCCGTCCTTCGGCAACTGAGACGTGAAGGCGATCCAAAGCGGGAAGTTTCACGCCCGGAACGGAAACAGATCAGTTGGGCGCGATGATTTTTTGAAAATCAGGCCGGTTCCGCACCGAATCAAAGCGCGGATCTTTTCGCGCCTCGATCGCCAGATCGCGCGCAGCGGGGTTGATTTTGAGCCGCCGGGCGTTGAGATCAAGTGCTTTACGCAGGTCCTGAAGGCCTTGTTCGGGCTGCCCCAGCGCGACATCGAGCGCGGCAATATCATACCAGGGTTCGGGCTGGTCGGGGGCGATGACGATGATTTTTCGCAGGGCAGCTTCGAGTTTGGCCACGTTGCCCATTTCGGCGTAGCGCTGGGCGATGAAACCGGCTTCATTGGAGTTGATGTGCGGATTGGCCAACGCCTGGTCAAACAACTCGACTGCGCGGTTGGTTTGTTGCATTTGGAGGTAAAAACCGCCGAGGGTTAGAACGTTTTGCAGATTGTCCGGGTTGGTCCGGGCTTCATTTTCCATTTGCTGCAACTGGGATTCAAGCTGGGTGGTGGAGGTTTGTTTTTTGATTTCATCCAGATTTTTCACGAGTGATTTCACCTGTTCGTTGTACGGATCAAGTTTTTGACAGGTTTGGGCAATGAGGATGGCATCGTCCAGACGGTTATACTGGATCAAAAAATTAATGTAGCGGAAGACGGCTTCCGGGCTGTAGGGGCAGAAAGCGAATGCCTGCTTGAAGGCAAAATCAGTCTCGCGGATCAGGGCCCGGGTGGTGGCGATGCTTTTCTGGCGATACTCCTGCGGACATTGCGGTCCCAGTCGCCAGGCATAAACGCCAGCGATGGAACTGCGGAGCTTGGAAAACGCCTTTTGCGCCTGATCATCACGGATAAATCTGATGTTGCCCTTCAGGCCGTTGTGATTGTGCTGCAGATAAACCCTTTCGATGAAATCCACGATTTCCTTGACCGAGGTATCATAAGTGATCCAATTGCCGCTAAGCCGTTCGGAATAGGCGCTCCAAAATGCGTGGTCCCGCTTCAGGACGTCCAACGGAAGTTCCGGCAGCGGGTTGCGGTTGATTTTCATGATGATGCCGAAGGGCGTTTCATAGGGGTACATCCACGGCAGCGGGAAACTTTCCTCGATGAAAAATTCGTTGTTCGGATTGTGATCAAAAATGACCTTGCACAAGTAACCGTTGATCATCATTACCGCGACCTGGCCGCTGACCTGCATTTTGCCATTGGTGTCAATGTTCACGCTTTCGCCGGGCGCCAATTGATTGCTCCGCATCCGTTCTTGCACGTCTTCCATGTACTGCTGGAAGCAGCGTTGAGAATCCTCGGGGCTGGGGATGTAAATTTCACGGTCCGGGTAAACGCCGCCCAGACTCTTGGCGATTTCGTCCGGATAAGCGGCTTCAAGCAACAGTCGGTTCAGGCGAATGCGGGTATCGCCCTGGGGATCTTGCGCGAGGAATTGTTGAAGATAATCGGAAATCTTCACCTGAGCGAACCGGCTCGCGTCATAAATCGGCCCGGCCTCGAGCAGCCGGTTCAGGTCTTTGGCCAGCGCGGTGCGCAGACGTTGCTCGTCGCCTTTGCCGGTGATGAGGTTCTGAACCGGCTGGCTGAGGTTTTGATAGAGCCACTTGGAAAGCGGGTCTTGTTTGTCACTGGGGCGCAATTTGGCGGTCAACGCCGGCAGGTTGGTAAAATCGTTGCCGGTGAACCACGAGGTGGAAACGCGCCAGCGTTTTTCGATGCGGGCGCCACGGGCTTCAAAAATCCAATCCAGCGGGGACAGGAGGCGGGCCAGAAGGTTGGTCTGATAAGGCTGATCCTTGAGCACATTGCGGGCAAGTTCGCTGAAGAAGGGCGGGTCAATTTGCTGGCTGCGGAAATATTGGGCGCGGAGATAATCGAGATACGTGCCGTCGGCCAGGGCATTTTGCGTGATGAGATAGACATCACGCCGGTCGAAGTTCTGATCCTGTGCCGGCTGGCAATCGTGGGGGATAAAACTGTCGCAGAAAATCATATAGGTGGGACAAAAACGGCCGGGGTCGGTTCCACCGAAGAGAATCGTGTCCTTGGTCATTTCGGGATAGATGAGATAACCGTCAGGACCTTTCATCGCCTTCTCTCGCAACTTGGCGTCGTAAATCAATTTGCCGTCCGGTCCGGGGAAAGGTGGGGTGAACATGTCATGTCCGAACCAGTAACCGAACCAATGGTCCCGTTGTTCGCTATGAGCCCAATGAGACAAACCGGAAGCCACCGGCATGAGCGCAAAAAGTCCCAGAGTGATGGCCAATGGAGCGCGCCGGCGGTAAAGGAGCAGGCTTCCGAGGAAGGCCACGGCGACACCGATGATCAGCAACGCCGCTACCACCGGCAGGCTGTATTGATTCGGAGCAAAGATGCGAGCCAAAGCTTCGTAAATTTGGTCGAAACTCAGGCTGTCGCTCCGGAAGAAAACCATGGCCAGGGCTGCGCAGAGGAAGGCCGCCGCCGCCGTGGCAAATATCAGAAAATAAGACCGGTCGCCTTCCTGCGGGGGAACAGCGGGGTCGCGCATCCTGACCAGGCATTGCCCCGCCAAAGCGGCAAGCACAAAGCCGGCGGCCATGCTGAACAGCAGGAACAAAGTAGGGATGTAGGGCAACAGGCCGGAACCGCCGTAAAACGTGTGGCACACACTGTCGTAAAACGTAATCAGCGCCGGTACGATGGTCACCACTCCCAGCAGGATACCGACGGTGCGAAATCGGGCAAAATGAGTAGCCATGTAAGCGGTGGTCAGCGCCATGCCGTAGCCGATCATGATGGCGATGACGCCGTGGGAGCTCATGAAGAACACCTTGTTCAGTTCCGCCGACTGGCGTTCGGGTGACGTGTTCATGAGAACCATCAGCAATATGCCGATGCAAAAATAGATCGCGCCGAGGCAGGTGATCCAGGAACGTTCGCGCTTTTGCATTTTGAAAAAGAACAACAACGGCACCAGCGCAATGAACACCAAGACCCAATTGAACTCGATGGAAATGTCGCTGACCAGAATGCCAAGCTGCACAACGAAACGGCCCGGATCATGCACCAGATCCGTGGGGCTGGCTTTCTCGTACTGACCGCGGCTCAGGGCGTGGAAGAATCCTTCGACCGTCCGCGGGTAACCCCATTGCATCGGCGGATCGGTCATGCCGGCGATTGGCTCATAGAAAAAGAAGGACGCGCCGGCCAGCCACAAAAGGCCCATCAAGAGGACGGCTTTCCATTCCTGGCCAAGTCCTTTGGTTTTGGAAGTGAGCATGATCCAGGCGGCAGTCGAGCCCAGGCCCACGGCGTGATAAAGAATGAGCACCATCGGGGCGGTATCCAGCACATTGGTGTAATGGGCGCTGTTGGCGAGCAACACGAACACATAAACGATGCTATTGCCAAGAAAGAGATCGCGGCCCAGGCGGGGTTGGGCGGCGGTAACCGCCACTTCGATCCCCACTGCTGCGCAGAGCAGGGTCTGGTGGATGGTCAGGCAAATGCCAAAGAAGAACATGGCGCAATAGAGATAACCGCGCTGGTGCGGAGCATAAATCCACCTCAGCAGGCAAAGCAGAACGATCATCATCCATGGTACGCCGAAGGGGGAAATCCGGTTGATGACGACCGACTCACTCCACATGACGCCGCCGAGACCGAACAGCAAACCGGCAACTATCCCTGAAACCAGACAAATGACATTTTCCCAGCGTCCGGTCATTCCCCGCAAATCTTCGATTCCCTCCATGAGCATGCTGCTGCCGCGTGAAACCATGAAGGCGACCAGGGCGCAGGCCATGGAGGCGGCAGTGGCTTGGCCTATTTCCACGCGCCATGCCACATTGCCCACCGTCAGCAATTTCGTCCAAATCCACGCATAAATCGTCCAAAAAGGATAGCCGGGGGGGTGGGGGATGCCGGCGTAAAAAGCGCCGGTGCACAATTCACCGGAGTCTTCCAGAGTTTGCTCCGGAGAGAGGGTCAGAAAATAGGTGATCCACAACACCGTAAAGGTGATGGCCAGCGCCAACCAGTCAACTTTACGGAAGAGCGGAGGCACCCGTGCCGGTGCCGGAGGGAGCGTCTTGGCGGCAGACGGCGGTTTTGCCGCCTGACTTTTGGCGTTCTTCGGTTTTGGCTTATCCATGTTTAGTGTCAGTCGTTCGGTTTAGTAAACGGCGTGAAACTTACATTTGAAGCGGAACCGTTACGGTTTGTCGATTCAAAAGTGGCGGGCAAAATATTGTGCTTGATTTGCGATGAACCGCCGGCGAGGTAGGCAACGAAGCTCTGGTTGCTCAACATCATGGCAATAGCGGGGTCGTGCCGGGTGCCGGCGGCGGAAATATTATTTTCCTGTTTGAAGACCGCGAGGGCCAGCAGCAGACAGGCGGTGGCGGGAGCCAGCCAGTGGAAGGCCAGCGCCATGTTGACCGGGCGAGGTGCCGTTGGGAAAAGCCGCCGTCTAATTCTCGCCGAGGGTCGGCGCGGTTCCCAGGAACTTAATTGGGTCTCCAGCCAGTTCGTCTCTTTCATACGTCGTCCTTTCCAGACAGAGTTTGATTTTTTGCAAACCGTAGCGATATCGGCCGGCGACGGTGTTGGGCGAAATATCCAACATCTCGCCAATTTCATCGAACGTCCAGCAATGCCAGATTTTCAGCACGATGACTTCGCGCTGTTCCACCGGCAGCCGGGCGAGGCAATCCCTCGCGGCGCGTTCCGCCGGGCTTTCCTCCGGGCCTTTCTCAAACCACCGGTGCGCTTCCAGCTCGCGGGTCAGTCGCCGCCACAGGGAGCGCTGGAAATTCCGCGCGCGATTTCTAAAGCTGCGCACGCAATAATGTTCCAGGTTGGTCGGCGGTTCCGGCCTTTGCAGCAGCGCGAGAAAGGTTTCCTGTAAAACATCCTCCGCTTCGCCGTGACTGAGGCCCAGTGCGCGGCCATAGAGAATCAACTCCGCCGCCTTCTTCTTGTAAAGGTTTTCGCGCCAATCGCTCACGGTTTCATCACATAGACACCGCCAGCGGGGAATTTGTATAAATTATTTTGGACGATCCCGGGAATCCAAGGCTAAACACCGAAATCCCAAGGAATTGTGCGGTTTGGAAATTCGATCCCTACTTGACTCAATTCCAGCCCAGCCAATGTCCACCGTCCCACGTGAAGAAAGCCAGAACCCAGGCCAGAGCGCCCATGTACAACCATTGGAAAAAGGGCCACTTCCAGGAATTGGTCTCCCGCCGCACCACCGCCACTGTGCTCGCGCATTGCAGCGCAAAGACATAAAATACCATCAGCGTGACGGCCAACAACGGCGTGTACAACGGCGAGCCGTCCGATCGTTTCTGGTCCCGCAACGTCTGGACCAGCGCAAGCTTGCCGGAATCGGATTCGTCCGCGTTGCCGACATTATAAACAGTGGACATGGTGCTCACGAACACCTCGCGGGCGGCGAACGACGTAATGATGCCAATACCCATCTTCCAGTCGAAGCCCAGCGGGGCGATGATGGGTTCAATGGCGTGTCCCATCCGGCCGGCAAAACTGTTCCGCAATTTTTCTCCAGCTTCCTGTTTATCGATTTCTTCCAGCAGCTTCGTTTTTGATTCCGAAGGAACGGAAACGGCGCTTGCATTCAAATCGGCGCGCTTCTGCTCGTACTGGTTTTCGATTTCCCGGCTGTGGGGATAGGTTGCCAGGAACCAGAGCAGAATATTGACTCCCAGAATTACCGTGCCGGCCCGGCGGAGGAAGAGGCGCGAGCGATCCCACATGTGCCGCGCCACCACGCGCAGCAACGGGCGTTTATAGGGAGGCAATTCCATGATAAGCATGGGCGTTTCCCCCTTGAGCAGGGTTTTCTTGAACAGCCACGCCATCAACAAGGCCACGATTGTTCCCAGCAGGTACATCGCCAGCATCGTCAGTCCCTGGAGCTTGAGTATGCCAAAAACTTTCATGTCGGGAATACACGCCGCAATGAGGAGGGTGTACACCGGCAACCGGGCCGAACAACTCATCAGGGGCGCGACCAGAATCGTCACCAGCCGGTCTTTGGGCGTTTCGATGGTGCGCGTGGCCATGATACCGGGAATGGCGCAGGCGTACGAACTCAACATGGGGATGAAACTTTTACCGTGCAATCCCACCTTGCTCATCAGCCGGTCCATTAAAAACGCCGCGCGCGCCATGTAACCGGTGTCTTCCAGGAAACCGATGAAGAGGAACAATAGCAGAATTTGCGGCAGGAAAACAATCACGGCGCCGACGCCGGCGATGGCACCGTTGACCAGCAAATCGTTCAAATCACCCGGAGGAATCAGTTTTCCGACGGTGTTGCCGGCCCAGTCAACGATGGCTTGCAACGCATCCATTGGAATTTTGGCAAACGTAAAAATGCTTTGGAACATCAGCGCCATGATGCCGATGAAAATCAACGTGCCCCAGATTTTGTGGGTGAGGATTCGATCCAGCCTGTCGCTGATGGTCTCTCCCGGCGGAGCAAGTTCGGTGGTAACGGCCTGCTGGATTTCGGCGATGCGCTCGTAGCGCCAGACGATGGGAGCGCCTCGCCAGTCGATGCCATGAGCTTCAAGCCGCTTGCGGGCGGCAGCCACGGTGTCCTGAATTTTTTGCGGATAATGCTCCTTGCTCGAGGCCAGCGCCTTTTCATTGCTGAGGATCAGCAACGCCTCGGCGGTGGCTTGCAATCTCCGTCCTTTGAATGTCTCCGCCAGCAAATTCGCCAGCCCTGTGGCTTCTATCCGGAATAAGCCGGGCAACTGACAGAACAACTCGGGCTTCATTTCGGGCGGATTTTGAACAGTGGCAATAATTCTGGCGCGGAGTTCAGGCACACCTTGGCCGGCGCTGGCGACAATGGGGAAGACCGGCACACCCAGCGCCTCGGCCAATTTGGCTTCGTCGATGCGATGGCCATTGGCTTCCGCCACGTCCACCATGTTGAGGGCGATGATGGTGGGATGGCCGAGCTCGACGACCTGGGTGGCGTAATACAGATTCCGCTGAAAATTTGAAGCGTCCACAACCACCACAATCAAATCCGGGGGCGGCAATTCCGGGAGGCGGTTGAGCAACACATCGCGGGCGATCTGCTCATCCAGCGAATTGGGACTGAGGCTGTAAGTGCCGGGCAAATCAAGGACCCGGATGTCCGTTCCGGCGGGGGCGCCAAGCAATTTACCTTCCTTGCGCTCGACCGTGACGCCGGCGTAATTGCCAACCTTGGCGCGCAGGCCGGTGAGCGCATTGAAAAGGGTCGTCTTGCCGCAATTCGGATTGCCGGTCAACACGACACAGGCCGGCTTTGGGTTGGCGGAAGTTCCGTCGCTCATCGTCGTTCAGAACCGCGTACTCAGGGGATGGCGCGCACAAAAATCTGTTCCGCCTCGTGCTTTCGCAGCGTGAGATTGTAGCCGCGAACCTTGATTTCCACGGGGTCGCCGAGCGGCGCGAACCGGACCAGTTGAACGATGCTGCCAACCAGCAATCCCATTTCCATGAGGCGCGGGCGGCTATCGGGCGGCAATTTGATTTCAGCAACCGTAGCCGTCGTGCCCGCGGCAACCGAACTCAGCGGCTGGGGAGCGTCGGGCATAAAGGTTTCAGGCGTCGGTGGGGACCGGCTCGACCAAAATGGCTTTGGCCAGTTTTTCACTCAGGGCCAGACGGGCATTGCAAACCTGACAGATGACATTGGCCTGGCTGCTCAAGAGTTTGACGCGTTGCTCCTCACCCAGGCCGAGCTCGCGCAACCGGTCGCGCAATTCCGGCGAGGCGATCAGTTCCTTGATGCAGACAGTGGTGCCGGCCGCGACGTGACTCAAAGGACAAACCGCTGGCCCGGCACAATGGCCTTCAACCACCTGATAATCTGGCGCTCGTTTTTTCACTGAGCAACAACGTAAGTCAAGGACAGCGGCGGAGCAAGCAGGTTCTTGTCATCCTATTCGCAATTTTTAGCTTTAGGATGGCGTCGGTTGTTCGGGCCACGCCCGGCCGAGGGGAGTCGCGGTTTTAAACGGATTTTCAAATTTGGCTTCAAGATTGGAAAGGATTCAGGCAGAATTGGCCGAAACTTCAGGAGACCATGTATTTCGGAAAAAAAGTTGTCGTGGTGATGCCGGCATACAACGCGGCCCAGACCGTCACCCAAACGGTTCATGAGGTTCAACAGCAGGGCATCGTTGATGAGATCATACTAGTGGATGATCGCAGCCGTGACGACACGGTGGCGGTCGCGTCGTCGCTGCTTGGTGTGCGAGTGCATGTCCATGAACGCAATACCGGTTACGGCGGCAATCAAAAAACCTGCTATCGGCTGGCACTGGAGGCCGGGGCGGATGTTATCGTCATGGTCCACCCGGATTATCAATATACGCCCAAGCTGATTCCGGCAATGGTATCCATAATTGCCAATGGATTACATCCGTGCGTTCTGGCCAGCCGCATTCTGGGCGGCTATTCGCTCAAGGGCGGAATGCCGGTATGGAAATACATTGCCAACCGTTTTCTGACTTTGGCCGAGAATATTTTGCTGGGGGCGAAACTTTCAGAATATCACACTGGATACCGGGCGTTCTCGCGAGAGATTCTGGAGCAACTCGACTGGGCCAGCAACTCCGATGATTTCGTTTTTGATAATCAGATGCTGGCACAAATCCTCTGGCATGGTTTTACGATTGGCGAGGTGAGCTGCCCAACGAAGTATTTCAAAGAGGCGTCCTCCATCAATTTCCGGCGCAGTGTGAAATACGGCTTTGGCTGCCTTGCCATCGGCCTGAGTTACCGGCTGGCCAAGATGGGGCTGCGTCGGCCGCGACTATTCAGTGCAATGCCGCGGCGAGGCGCGACTTCTTCCGGTTGACAGTGGCGCGAGGCAGCACGCCCGCCTTGACTGCTTTGTCAAAGGCGGAATGGACCCCGGGCAGCAATTTGACCGCTTCGTCCTTTTTGCCCGCGGTGAGCAGTCCGCGGTAATCTTTTTCCAGACGGTGCAGGTGCGATTTGACCTGGCGGTTATGCTGGTGTTTGCGCTCGTTGCTGCGTGCCCGGCGTTCGGCTGATTTCGTATTCGGCATAAATTATGATTTCGCTTAAAAGGGCAGAAAATTTAATCGAACGCAGGTGAATGTCAACGGCGAAAGCTGACTCAGCGCTTTACTTTCAGGACAATTATCTGTTTGCTGTTCTGAACGTAGGGTGGTGACGGTGGCTGGCAACGAATGAATAAAAAGTTGCAAATTTTACATCTGGAAGATGATCCGGATTTTGCCAAACTAACCCATACGCTCTTTGCGCAGGATGGTTTGGACGTTGACTTGAAATGCGTCGGTGACCGGGCGGCGTTTGAGGCCGCGTTGGAAACTGACGCGTTTGACGCCATTATTTCGGACTATCATTTGCCGTCGTTCTCCGGTCTGGATGCACTGGCCATCGTGCGGAAAAAGGATCCGCATGTTCCCTTCATTCTCGTTTCCGGCACCATCGGCGAACAGGCGGCGATTGAAAGTTTGAAGGCCGGCGCGACCGATTATTTGCTCAAGCATCAGCCGGACCGGCTGCCGTCCGCCGTCCGCCGGGCCGTGCAGGAGGCCGCGGAACGGGCCAAGCTCCGGGCCGCGGAAACGGAATTGATTCGCCGGGAAAAATATTTCCGCGCGCTGATGGAAAACTCGCTCGACGCGATTTGCATTTTAGGCCGGGAGGAGAAACTGCTCTATGCCACCCCTTCGGTCGAACGGATATTGGGGTTCAAACCGGCGGAATTGCGCGGGCAGAATTTTTTTGCCCAGGTGCATCCTGATGATTTGCCACGGGTGCAGGAGGCGTTTCAACTATCGCTCGACCACCCGGAGCGTGCGGTAAAAATGCAGTTCCGCCATCGTAACAAGAACGGGGTCTGGCAGTATCTGGAACTGGTCGGCCAGAACCATCTCCAGGACCCGGAAATCGGCGGCGTCGTATTCAACTGCCGGGATGTGACGGATCGCTGGCGGGCGGAGGAGGAATTGCGCCACAGCGAAGAACAGTACCGGCTTTTATTTCACGGCAATCCGAATCCGATGTGGGTGTTCGACCTCGAAACCCAGGCTTTTTTGGAAGTCAACGAAGCGGCCATTCAACATTACGGTTATTCCCGCGAAGAATTTCTAACCAAAAACCTCATGGATCTCCGCCCCGGGGAAAAAGTCAGCCGGGCGAGAACGCTCACGCTCGAGGCGGCCGACCACAGCATAATTTGGCGTCATCTCTGCAAAGACGGCAGACTGGTTGACATGGAAGTGATCTGGCGGCCGATTGTTTTTGGCGAACGCTTTGCCGCTTTGACCATGGCCATCGACGTGACCGAACGTCTGCGCGTCGAACATCGCAACGCCGTTTTCTCCAAACTCGGTTCCCGGCTCAGTTCGGCCACCACCAGTTCCGATGCGGCCACCATTATCTGTGAAGCCGCCGACTCGCTTTTCAAGTGGGACGATTTCGCGCTGGATTTATATTTCGCCGAAAGCGACGAGGTTTTTTCACTGATGACCATCACGACGGTCGAAGGACGGCGGGTGGAAATTCCGTCGTCACCCCAGCCCAAAACCGCCAATGCCCTTATTCGGCGCGTCATCAAAAAAGGAGCGGAGTTGGTGTCGTCGGTGGAAGTCAAACACTACTCTGCCGTTTCCATGCTGGCGCCCATCCGTAAAGGCGACCGGGTTATCGGCCTGCTTTTCGTCCAAAACCACACACCTGGCGCCTACACCGCTCGCGATTTGGAGGTGCTTCAGGCTTTGGCTGATCAGTGCGGCGGTGCACTGGAACGGGTCCGCGCCGAGCAGGACTTGCGCGAGAGCCGGCAGCGTTTTCGCGATCTGTTTGAGAATTCACCGGACGCCATTTTTGTCGAGGATCTGGATGGCACGGTATTGGACGTGAATTTTGCAGCGTGTGTGTTGCATGGTCTGACACGCGAACAATTAATCGGGAAAAATGCCCTGAAGGATCTAATCCCGCTGTCAAACCGGGAGAACGCCCGGCTTGACTTCGAAAAGCTGGCCAATGGCAAATTATCCTGGGTTGAAGGTGAAAGCCTGACGGCCAGCGGCACCAGCACTCCCGTTGAGGTGCGCGCCGGTCGCATGGAATACAATGGGAAGCCTGCTTTGTTGTTGCATGTGCGCGACATCACCGAGCGGCGCGCGGCGGCGGCGGCGGTGCAAAGTTCCGAAATGCTTTTCCGTTCCGTTTGGGAGAATTCCGTGGATGGAATGCGTTTGACGGATGAAAGCGGTGTTATCATTGCGGTTAACAAGGCCTACTGCAAATTGGTTGGCATGGAGGCGGAGCAGTTGGAGGGTGAGTTGTTCACCATAATTTATCCCGAATCTGAAAATTCCAAGGTCCTGCTTGAAGATCATCGCGAACACTTCCGCAGCCGCACCGCGAACCGCAAGATTCAACACCAGTTCACCCTTCACAACGGCCAGATGATGGCGTTGGAAGTCACCGATTCATTTATCGAATTGCACGGACAGCCGCTGCTGTTGTTCAGCCTGTTCCGGGATGTCACCACCCAACAGCGGCTGGAAGAACAATTGCGCCAGTCCCAAAAAATGGAGGCCATCGGCCAGTTGGCCGGCGGGGTCGCACACGATTTCAACAACATCCTTACCGTCATTCATGGTCATGCATCGCTGTTGCTGTCTGCCGAGCTGGAGGAGTCAGCGGCACGGTCAGCGCAGCAAATCAACCAGGCGGCGGAGCGAGCCGCCGCCTTGACGCGGCAATTGCTTACCTTCAGTCGGCGCCAGCTCATTCAGCCCCGGAAATTGGACATGAACAAAATTGTCGGCAACATGACTGAGTTGCTGGGGCGGCTTTTGGGCGAGGACGTATCATTGCAATTAAACTACTGTCAATCACCGGCGATAGTGCAGGCTGACGTGGGCATGATGGAACAGGTGTTACTCAACCTGGCCGTCAATGCGCGTGATGCCATGCCCAAGGGCGGGACGCTTTCGGTGCGCATAGCCATTGTGGATGTGGACGAAACTCACGTGCAAAACCATCCCGAAGCGCGGATTGGCCGCTTCGTTTGTGTCAGCAAGTCGGACACCGGTTGCGGCATTCCGCCGGAAAATCTTCAGCGCATTTTTGAGCCGTTTTTCACCACCAAGGAGATCGGCAAAGGTACCGGTCTGGGACTGGCAACGGTTTATGGCATCGTCAAACAGCACCAGGGCTGGATTGAAGTTGAAAGCACCGTCGGTAAAGGGACGACGTTCCGCATTTACATTCCCTATGTGGATTCGGCGCAAATGGAGGCGGAGAAGCCGACAAGCCGAGTCACCATCCGCGGGGGTACGGAAACCATTTTGCTGGTTGAGGATGAAAAATCGGTACGGGAGCTCGTTTCCCGCATCCTTCAGAAGTACGGTTACAAAATCTTGCCGGCCGGCAATGGTGCCGAGGCTTTGGAGATCTGGAACCAACATAAAAATGAAATCTCCATGTTGTTTACCGATCTCGTGATGCCTGACAACATGAATGGCCGGGAGCTGGCGGAAAAGCTCTGGACGGAGCGGCCGGGCTTGAAGGTAATTTTTACCAGCGGTTACAGCACCGACATCGTGGGCAAGGATTTCAAGCTGGAACCGGAGTTGAACTATTTGCAGAAACCCTACCAGCCACAAATTCTGGCGCTGACCGTGCGCCGTTGCCTTGACGCTAAACGGGTCGGGTAGTGCGATCGCACGGCTGCATATTCCAACTTTTCTTCACCTGCTTTCTTCGGCTAAACTTCGTCGCATGATTATTGCACCTTCGCTGCTTGCTGCCGATTACACCCGCCTGGGCAGGGAAGTCGAACGCGCCGACCGTTCCGGCGCGGATTGGCTGCATCTCGACATTATGGACGGGCATTTCGTTCCCAATATTTCTTTCGGACCGGAAGTTGTACGCGTCATCCGGCCTCTGACAAGAATGTTTTTTGACGTTCACCTTATGTGCTCCCGGCCTCAGATTTTGATCGAACCTTTTGCCAAGGGCGGTGCGGACGGGATTACTATTCACGTAGAGTTGCATGAAGAGGTCACCCCGCTCATCTGGAAGATCAAGTCGTTGGGCAAAAAAGTCGGCTTGGCCATCAACCCGCCCACGGCCATCACCGAAGTCCAACCGTATCTCGACCAGATTGATCTCCTGCTGGTGATGACCGTCAATCCCGGCTTTGGCGGACAGGGATTCATTCACGAAACATTGCCGAAGATCCAGCAGGCTGAGGCGTGGCGGCGCGAACGTAAGTTGCCTTTTCGGCTCGAAGTGGACGGCGGCATCAATTTTCAGACCGTTGCCGAATGCGCCCGCGCCGGGGCCGACACATTTGTTGCCGGCACGGCCCTGTTCGGCAAGCGCAACCTCAAAGCTGCCGTCGGCAAAATGCTTCAACTTGCCAAAGCCAACGACCCGGCGCTGGCGGATTTGAAGGTTTAAATTCACCATGTCCCAGATCAAATTCGGTACAGACGGCTGGCGCGCGGTCATCGCGGAAAATTTCACGTTTGCCAATGTGGCACGCGTTGCCCAGGCAACGGCGGATTATTGGAACACTTGTCTCATCCCCGGCACGGAAAGGAAAATCATTATTGGGTTTGACCGCCGTTTTTTCTCTGACTGTTTCGCGCGGACTGCGGCCGAAGTCTTGGCGGCAAACAATTTTGCAGTGGTGCTCACTCCTGAACCGTCGCCGACACCTTCGATTTCGTTTGCAGTTAAGGCACAACACGCGCTTGGCGGGGTAATGATTACGGCCAGCCACAACCCGGCCATTTTCAACGGTTTCAAACTCAAGTCGTTCTACGGCGGCTCCAGCGACTCCGAAACCTGCCAGGCCGTCGAAAGTTTTCTTGATCGCCGTCCGGTTAAAGTAATGCCGTTGGCTGAAGCGGTAAAATCCGGTCAAATTACCGTGTTTGATGTCCGCCCCGCCCATTATGCCGCGCTCAAAAAACTGGTGGATTTTCCGTTGATCTCGAAGTCAAAGCTTCGGTTTGCGCATGAAGCATTATTTGGCGTGGGTGCGGGTTGCTTCGAGCAATTGCTTGCCGGGACCACGTGCAAGGTTACCACCCTCAACGGCAATCATGACCCTTTGTTTGGCGGTATCAACCCCGAGCCGGTTGTTCAGAATTATGCCCGCAGTCAGGCCTTTCTTAAGAAACATCCGCACGATATCTGCCTGGTAACTGACGGTGACGCCGACCGTGTAGGGGGTATGAATGGTCACGGTGGCTATATGACGACACACCAGATCATTTGTCTGCTGCTTCATCATCTGGTTGTAAATCGCAGGGGCAGGGGGCGTGTGGTTAAGGCTCTGACGACGACCTCCATGGTGGACAAAATATGTGCGGCACATGGCCTGCCGCTGGTTGAAACCGGCGTCGGGTTCAAATATATCTGCGCCGAAATGCTCAAAGGAGATGTGCTTCTTGGGGCGGAGGAAAGCGGCGGCATCGGTTTCCCCGACCATATTCCAGAGCGCGACGGCATCGCCGCTGGGTTGATGCTGCTTGAATTACTGGCAACCGAGAAAGTTTTCGTCAACCGATTACTGGCAAAACTTAAAAACCAATTCGGGCCGCATTGTTACGGGCGGATTGACATACATTATCCAATGGAAAAGCGCGCGTTCTTGATGGACAGGCTGAGGAACAATCCTCCGGTAAAACTGTTATCTTCCCCCGTCACAGGAGTGAAGACTTTCGATGGCGTTAAATTTATCGCGCAGAATACCTCGTGGCTCATGCTACGTGGCTCCGGTACGGAGCCTGTTCTACGGATTTACGCCGAGGCCGAGGCCGATGCGAACGTGCAGCGTCTCCTTAAGTTCGGCATTTCGTTAACAAGACACTGACTTAAAATCATACACGACTGCATAAAAATAAGACTTATGTGCACAAATTGGACGCAAAGTTTACATCAAATCAACGATGGCATTGGTAATGCTTTGAACCAAGCATGCATAAAACATGGTTGCACACGTTTGCTCTGAGTTTGTTGTTCGGGGCTATTATTGCCAAGTTGCGCAGTGCAATTGCAGATCATGTACCCGTTGGATATCAGGATGAATCAGGATTTCATTTGGGGATTAAGCAAACGCAAGAAAAATGGCCGGCCGTTTGGTAAAATTGCCTGCCAATAGATTTGCGATTGGGGAATGCGAGATTAAGTAAGTAGGATAAGTAGAAGGAGTCAGTAATTTGGCCACTTCCCGAGAGGAGGTGGTTTAGTTGTCTTCAAAGGTCACCGCTTCTGTCTCATTTTTTGTCAGTTTCCAGCTCTCAGTGACCCAAAATAGTCCACTTTTCTCGTCGCTTATAGTGTAACATGTTTATTGTTATAATGTTACGATTAGACGAAATATGTTGCATCTTTTTAGGGAAGAATTTATAGTTTTTCAGAATGTTTAACCTTCTAAGTTAATGAAGGTTTAATCGAGTCAGATTTTAAAGAAGATTGTTCACATCAGGTATTGGTCAGTCAGCAGCGATGTGCAGATTTTCGCGTTTGTATAGCAGATGAAGTGCTTGATTGCCGTAGTTTGACTAACAATGAACATTGAATCTTCAGCTTGGTATTGTGCTCGAACGAAGCCCAAGCATGAGCATATTGCTGCTACCAATTTGCGGAAGAATCTGAACCTGGAGGTATTTCATCCCCGGTTGCGGATTGAGCGGGCGACTCGACGCGGTATAGTGCGCGTCAGTGAGCCACTTTTCCCCTGTTATATTTTTTTCCGGTGCGTGATCGAGGAAAAGCTGGGAGAAATTCAACGAACCAACGGGGTAAATACAGTTGTTCATTTTGCCCGTCGGATACCTAAAATTCCCGATGCAGTGATCGAGGAGTTGAAAGAATGTTTTGAAGGAGAAGAAACCATGACCGTTGAGGATCGTCTTTCACCAGGCGATGAAGTGGTGGTGGTCGAGGGGGCTTTTCGTGGAATGAGTGCTTTTGTTTTGCGAGTCATGCCGGCAAGAAAGCGAGTTCAAGTGTTGCTCGATGTTTTGGGCCGTCCTACGCCGGCCGAGGTTGAGGAACGTTCGGTCATTAATGAAAAAAGTACAGTAGCGACGCTGGTGCCGGGTTTGGCTGCGCCTGCCCTCAGAAGTTCGGAGACGGTTGGGGTGAATTGAGGTTGTCGTAAAGACGGTTTCTATCAACGGGAACCGGCAGTTATGGAAAGCAGGATAGCAGGGGGAAAAGGGGTGTTAAATTGGCTGGGATTAAGCCTGACCAACAAGTGCGGAGCTTTGCCTTAAGGCAAAGGGGCGCATCAGAGTTATCTGCATTTTCCTCTTTTAATTCTTTCCTTTAAGTAGCCTAATTTATGAATTTTTCAGTTGAGGCCAATCGACTACCGAGGTCTCTTTCTTCCGGGGTGGTTCAGGATTTACGGTGGAAAAGAACACTGGATATTCTTCTCATATTGTTAGCCCTTCCATTTCTACTCCCGATTTGTTTGCTGGTTGCGGTATTGATTCGCAGTGTTTCAAGCGGCCCGGTTCTGTTCAGGCAGGAGCGCGTTGGATACCTGGGCGGGCGCTTCATGTGCTTCAAGTTCAGGACCATGTTTGTCGATGCGGACACGACCACCCATCGCGGGCATTTGCACCATTTGATGAATTCGAACGCGCCGATGATGAAGATGGATTCGAAAGGTGATCCACGAATCATTCCATTGGGTTTGTTCCTCCGGGCATCCGGCTTGGATGAGTTGCCCCAACTAATAAATGTTGTGCGTGGCGAAATGAGCCTGGTGGGGCCTCGTCCGTGTCTGCCTTATGAGTATGAAAGATATCTGCCTTGGCAGAAGGAGCGGTTTGGAACCTTGCCGGGTTTGACAGGGCTATGGCAGGTGAGCGGCAAAAACCAGACTACGTTTCTCGAAATGATTCAGTTGGATATTAAATATGCAAAAGGCAAAAGCCTCTGGTTGGATCTGAAAATCATTCTGATGACCATTCCGGCACTGATTGTTCAGATGCTTGAGACGCGTCAGGCCAGGAAACTCTCCTCCGGTTTGAATCGCCCGAAGGCCAGCTATTCCCATCGAATTGCGGAGCGGTATCCTCTTGCGAAAGCGCCACTGGTGGGTGCAGTTCATGCTGCGGACGGTCAGGACGAATGGGTGCGAAAAGAAACCAAATTGAATTTATAATGTGATATGACAAAACCAATAAAAGTCGGTGTTGTAGGCTGCGGTTATTGGGGGCCCAATCTGATACGCAATTTCAGATCCCTTTCAGATTGCAGTCTGAAAATGATGTGTGACATCAGCGAGAGCCGCCTTGCCCATCTCAAGTCGCTATATCCGGAAGTTGAAGGGGAGATGAATTACAACTACATGCTTAACGGTGCTGGGCTGGATGCCGTCGTCATCGCCACATCGGTCAAGTCTCACTTTCCGATGGCCAAGGCGAGTTTGTTGGCCGGTAAACACACTTTTATTGAAAAGCCAATGGCTTCCTCGTCGCAGGAATGCGAGGAACTGATTGACATTGCGAGGAAAAAAGGATTGGTGCTGATGGTGGGGCATACGTTTCTTTATTCGCCGGCGGTAAAAAGAATCAAAGAAATTGTCCAAAGTGGTGATATCGGAGAAATCCGTTACATTTGTGCGCGACGTTTAAACCTGGGGCTTTTTCAGAAGGACATCAATGTTGCCTGGGATCTGGCTCCGCATGACATATCCATTATTTTACACATCATGGGAAAAGAAGCCGACACCATCAATTGTCAGGGCAGTGCACACATTACTCCCGGGGTGGAAGATGTGACAACCATATGGCTGAATTTTCCCGGAGATCGCTCGGCCATTATTCAGAGCAGTTGGCTCGATCCAAGAAAAATCCGGGAAATGACCATTGTGGGCAGTAAGAAAATGATTGTCTACGACGACGTCTCACAACTTGAGAAAATCAGAGTTTTTGATACGCGAGTTGAAAGACCGCCTCACTACGACACGTTCGCCGAATTTCATTATGCCTACCATTACGGTGACGTTTACGTTCCATATATCAAACAGGAGGAACCGTTAAAAACTGAATGCCAGCACTTTCTGGATTGCATTAGCCAGGGAATTACCCCGCTGACAGACGGACGGCGAGGCCTTGATTTGGTCCGCATTTTGGAGGCCTCTTCCAAATCGCTGAAACGGGGCGGTGCCTCCATCAGTCTTGACGGCCGGGAACCGGACAACGGCTGGACTCCTTCAATTCCCGAATCTGCCATCAGTATTTCAACCTTGCGGGTCGGAAAGAAAAAAAATTCCCGGCCGGCCGGGAGAAAACTGCGGGTGAGACTTCAAGTTCGTGCCCGGCGGGCTGCTTCCAATTCGACCCTGTGAGTTCATCGCCGCAACCGTTTCAACGGATCGCCCCGGATGTCAAGCTGGGGAAAAATGTCCGAATTTACGACTTTACCAATCTCTATGGATGTGAAATCGGTGATGAGGTCAAAATCGGGACGTTTGTGGAAATTCAAAAAGGTGCAAAAATCGGCAACCGGTGCAAAATATCAAGTCACACTTTTATTTGTGAAGGGGTGGTAATTGAAGACGATGTTTTCGTTGGACACAACGTTACGTTTATCAATGACCGTTACCCGCGTGCCACCAACGGCAAAGGTCAATTGCAGACAGAATCGGATTGGAACTGTATCCCGACGCTGGTCAAAAAAGGTGCCTCTATTGGATCGGGCGCAACCTTGTTGTGCGGTATCACCATCGGGGAAAACGCAGTAGTTGGCGCTGGCAGTGTGGTCACCAAAGACGTGCCGCCAGACGCGGTGGTTGCCGGCAACCCGGCCAGACTTTTAAAGTCGCTTTGCCCGAGTATTTGAAGCGGCGATTTTCGTTTTCGATATCGAAAACAATGTCGCCAAAGCTTTCGACTCTTTCAAAACTATTTGCCGCTGTTCACAAACGCTGGACATTTTCATCATTTCGATGCAATAGAGTAGAGGAGAGTATAAACACGTGAACGAGAAACAGGAAAACCGGCACTCCGAAGTCATCAATTTGGATGCTATCTACTTCATGCTTTTCCGGCAAAAGTGGATCATTATCGGTTTTTCTTTAGCCGGTCTGCTGGTTGCCCTCATGATCTATGCCTTGAAGCCGCCACTGTACAATTCGGAGGCCGAACTGCTCATCCGTTATGTGGAAGACAGCCGGTTGCCACAACAACCGGGCAATGCTTCACAAATCAAGGTGCCGGATCTCCGCGGTGACAACATCATGAATTCCGAGGTTCAAATATTAACAAGTTTGGATCTGGCGAAGGACGTGGCAAATGCAATTGGGGTAGAGAAAATACTGGCGAAAGTCGGCGGTGGCACCAATGCCCTCTCAGCGGCCGGGTTGATTAAGAAGAATATTGAAGTCGAACCCGTAAGACACAGCGATGTCATTCAAGTCGGTTTTCGGCATCCGGACAAGGCAGTGGTGCAGCCAGTGTTGACGCAGCTCATTGCGAGTTATTTGAAGAGACATGCTGAAATTCACCGTGATCTGGGGGTTTCTGACGATTTTCTGATCCAAAGAACCGTCGCGCTCAGTAATCAACTTGCCCAGACCGAGGAACAGCTCAGAACCGCGAAATTGAAAGCCGGCGTGATGTCTTTGGATTCTGCCAGAAAGGAAATCGACGAAGAAATTACCAAGTTGCATGACGAAATCCTGGAGGCCGAAGTTCAATTAACCGAGCACAAAGCCGCTTTAATGGCAATGGGTAATTTGGCAACCGGTGATTCCATGAATACCAATACGACCACGGACGTGCCCTCCGACCAGGTAGATAATTATAAGCAGATTACCACGCAACTCATTCTGCTTGCACGGAAAGAACAAGAGCTTTTGACTCAGTTTACAGCGAACAGCACACCGGTAAAAGAGATCCGACGGCAGATGGCGGAAGCCGCGCAGCTCAAGAAGAATCTGGAGGGAAAATACCCCGCATTGGCAAATCTAACCATTACCGTGCCCGGGGTGGCCGGACAATCGTCGGGGACGGCAATTTTTTCGCCTAACGAAGCAGTTCAGGTACGAGTACTCACCTCGAAAATCGATGTGCTTAATTCACAATTGGGCGAGGCACAAGCCAGAGCTGATAAGTTGGCGAATATGGAGGGAACGATTGTTGAGTTGCAACGGCAAAGAGACCTTCAGGAAGCCGAGTACCGGTATTTTTCATCGAGTCTTGAACAAGCCCGGTTTAATGCGGCTTTGGAAGCCGGAAAGCTTTCGAACATAAGCATCACCCAGGAACCCACTCCGCCATTCAGAGATTTCATGGCCCTTTTTAAACTTCTGGCAATGATCATTGTCGGAGGCGTGGCAGGCGGTTTTGGGGTCGCCTTTGTAATCGAGTTTTATCTGGATCAGACCTTTAAACGTCCGATCGAAATCGAAACCCGATTGGAAACGCCGCTTTTTCTGTCGATACCCGAAAGCCCCCGAACCGGGTCTACGGCTCGTATCGCAGGACACAAAATGAACCGGCTGTTAAATGCACCCGGGCCTTCCACTGCGTCCGGGGAAGCAAGTGCGGAAGGAGCGTCGAATACCAAAATTGTTCCCTGGGATTCGAATCACCAGTTGCGCCTTTTTTTTGAAGCGTTGCGCGATCATTTGGTGACCGATTTTGAGGTCAACAACCTCCGTCACAAACCCAAACTCATCGCCGTGACGGCCTGTGCCCGTGGCGCCGGGGTTTCCACCATCGCGACCGGCTTGGCGGCGACCTTGTCGGAGACCGGAGATGGAAATGTTTTGCTTGTCGATATGAATTCGGCGCCGGGGGCCGCCCATCCGTTTTACAAAGGAAAACCAACCTGCCGGTTGGCGGATGCTCTAGAAGATCAGAAGAGAAACGGCGCCATGGTACAGGAGAACCTTTACGTTGTTTCGGAAGGCACCAATGGTAATGAAGTGCTGAATATTCCCAAGTACGTTGCCCAACTCATGCCCCGGTTGCGGGCAAGCGACTACGATCATATTATTTTTGATCTGCCACCCGTCAGTCAAACCAGCGTGACCACCAAACTGTCTCAGATGATGGATGTAAATCTGCTGGTGGTGGAGTCTGAAAAAACCAACCGGGAAGTGGTCAAACGTGCAAGTTCCATGCTCTCGGGGTCAAAAGCAAAAGGGAAAGTGGGTATCGTTCTGAACAAGACCCATACCTACGTGCCCGAATGGTTGGTGCAGGAACTTTAGTCGTTGTCCAAGCATCTTCCTCAGAGGCGACTGGCGCCAGACGCTTTCCGGGGCAGAAGATCAAGGAGTAGGCGGTGGAAGTCGGAGCTCAAACGACTCTGACACCAATAAACAGCCGTTTCGGTTTGTACAAACGAGCTTGAAATCTCGCGAATCCTGTTGCGTGGTAATCCCGATCATGCTCCATCACTCATCTCATCTCTACAAACATCAGCTGGGGCAGCGTCACCGTTGAATTCAGCCGCCGTCAAAAGTCTTTGAACCAATCTTCCGAAACGATGTTTGATGTTAAGCAGACGAGCTCGCCGGCCTTGATTTCCGCACTGGTGGAGGGGCCAGTCGCCATTAATCCGTTGCAACATCCGGAATGGGATGCGCTGGTGGCAGCTCATCCGAAAGGGTCGTTCTTTCACGGGAGCGCGTGGGCGCGCGTGTTGCAGGAAACCTATGGGCATCAACCGTTCTACTTTGCCGCCGTTACGCAAGGCCGGCTATTGGGTCTTCTGCCGGTGATGGAACTCAATCGCCCGCTCCGGGGGCGGCGCGGAGTTTCCTTGCCGTTCACGGATTATTGCACGGTGTTGGGATCGGAAACAATGGCGCCTGCCCGATTGTGGGAGAACTGCCTGAGGCAGGGGCGAATACGGGGTTGGCGATCGTTCGAGTGCCGGGGGATGACCGATGACATGACCGAAGCGAAACCTTCACTGTCGTTTTACTCACACGAAATCAGACTTGGCCAAGGGGAACAGCGTTTATGGGCCAGTTTCAAGAGCCGGGTCCGCACGCCTGTTCGGCGGGCACAGGAAGCCGGAGTGAAAATTGATTTTGCGACGAGTGCAGAGGCGATGAACACGTACTACTCGCTTCACTGCCACACGCGGCGGAAGCATGGCCTGCCACCGCAACCTCGCTCATTTTTTGAAAATATTCAGCGCCATGTGATGGCCAAAGATTACGGCCGGGTGGCGTTGGCACGTTGGCAGGGACAGGTGGTTGCGGGCGGTGTATTCGTACATCTCGGCCGGCGGGCGATTCACAAGTTTGGAGCGTCCGATCCGGCACGTCAGCACCTGTGCGCCAATCACTTGTTGTTGTGGGAAACAATCCAACGCTACTGTCACGGTGGTTTCGAATCTTTGGAACTGGGCCGAACCTCAATTGACAATGAAGGCCTGAGACAGTTCAAACTGGGGTTTGGGGCCGAGGAGAAGCCGCTTCGGTATTGCCGCTACGACTACCGGGCCAATGCTTTCGCAGTGGATCGGGATCGGGTGCAGGGTTGGTTTAACCATGTCTTTCGGCGGCTACCGATGCCAATGCTGCGCCTGGCGGGGCGGTTACTTTACCCGCAGCTGTCTTAAGCGGCATCTTTCCCGGATTTACGCCATGCTCCGCAACACAATTTATTACGGCCTAAAACCGATGATCCCGGTTTCCCTCCGGCGTCGGGTTCGGCGGCAGTTCGCACTCCGGAAACGGACACGCGCCGCGGACGTTTGGCCGATTCTGCCGGGCTCGGAGCGTCCGCCGCAAGGATGGCCTGGCTGGCCGGACGGAAAACAATTTGCCTTCGTTCTGACCCATGACGTCGAAGGCCGGTCCGGAGTTGAAAATTGTCGACGGTTGATGGAGTTGGAAATCAAATACGGATTCCGTTCGTCCTTCAATTTCATTCCCGAGGGCGAATATCAGGTTGAACGGGAACTGCGTGAAGAGTTGCAAAAGAACGGGTTCGAGATCGGGGTGCATGATTTGCATCACGATGGCAAACTCTACAGCAGTCGCGAACAATTCGTCCGCAAAGCGGACCGCATCAATCAATACCTCAAATCCTGGGGGGCGGTCGGCTTTCGGTCGGGATTCATGCTTCATAATTTGGAATGGCTGGGCGACCTCGATGCGCTTTATGATGCCTCGACATTTGATACCGACCCGTTCGAGCCGCAGCCCGATCATGCCGGAACAATTTTCCCCTTCTGGGTGTCACGAGCCGCACGGAATGGGGAGGGATCCGCAACGGATTTGTCCGGCAATGGCGGCAACGGTTACATCGAACTGCCCTACACCTTGCCGCAGGATTCGACCCTCTTTTTGATATTGGGAGAGCGCCGCCCGGAAATCTGGATGCGGAAGCTCGACTGGGTGGCCAGGCACGGCGGTATGGCATTGTTAAACGTGCACCCCGATTATCTGGATTTCAAAGGGAGCGGCTCCGCGCTGCGCACTTTCCCGGCCGCGATTTACGAAGATTTCCTGAAATATGCGCGCGAGAAATACGGCGCTGCCTTCTGGCAGCCCTTGCCCAAGGAGCTGGCTGCTTTTGCCGCGCGGTTCAAGCCGGCGCTTCCTCCCAAACCCAAGCGCATTTGTATGGTCACCTACTCGCATTTCCTCTCCGACACGCGGGTGATGCGATATGCCGAAGCCCTGGCCGAACGCGGAGACCACGTGGACGTCGTGTCGTTGCAAGGTGCCGGAGAGATGCTGCCGGAAGAAACGATTGGCAACCTGCATGTGCACCGACTCCAGGAACGGGTTGGCCGGACCGGCAAATCACGATTCTCCTACCTGTTGCCGGTATTGCGATTTCTGGCGGTTTCATCGGTTTGGATCGCGCGGCAACACCGGCGCCAACGATATGACTTGCTCCACATCCACAACCTGCCGGATTTCCTGATGGTCGCCGCGATCTATCCCCGGCTTCGGGGCGCCCGAACGATTCTGGACATTCACGATGTGCTTCCCGAATTTTACGGCAGCAAATTTGGTGTCAATGAGGCCTCATTCGGAAGCCGAATGCTCAAATGGGTGGAACGGGTTTCTGCGCGGTTGGCCGATCACGTCATCATTTCCAACCATTTGTGGCTGGATAAATACAGCGCCCGCACCGGGACCCGGGGCCGGTGCTCGGTGCTGGTGAACAATGTCGATACCAAAATCTTCTATCCCCGGCTTCGCACGCGCAACGACGGCAAACTGATTGTCATTTTCCCGGGCGGCCTGTACTGGCACCAGGGGCTGGACATCGCCATTCGTGCTTTCCAGAAAGTCGCCGCTGAATTGGCGCCGGCCGAATTTCACATTTACGGCGACGGTAACACGAAAGAAGCCTTGGTGGCACTGACCCGCGAACTCGGTTTGGAAGATAGAGTGCGCTTTTTCGATTGGATACCAGTGCGCCAGATGGCCGGAATCATGGCCAATGCGGATCTCGGCGTAGTGCCCAAGCGGGCGGATTCCTTCGGCAACGAGGCCTACAGCACGAAGATTATGGAATTCATGTCGCTGGGAATTCCGGTGGTGGTCTCGAGCACAAAGATTGACCGCTATTATTTTGATGACTCAGTGGTTCGTTTTTTTGAGTCCGGGAACGTGACCGCGCTGGCGGAGGGCATGTTGGAACTGCTGCGCGATCGGGACTTGCGGGAACGCATGGCAGCCCGGGCCAGCGAATACGCCCGGCACAACAGTTGGGCATCCCGCCAACCGGAATATCTTCATCTGGTGGATTCGCTCATCGCGGGCAAAAAACACAACGTCGGCATCGCGACCGGAGTAAGCAAGCCGGAATTTGGCTCATGCGCCTCGACCGTTTCATAAGCGTAAACCTGGTTCATCCGGTGCGGCACGCCGTCAGCCAGCTGGGGCCATCGGCACAGCCGTCTCCCCGATCCGGTGGAGCCATTCCCGTCCTGATGTATCACAGCATTTCTGATGAGCCCGAACCGGGAGTGTCCCCGTACTATCGGACCACTACCAGTCCAGTGGTTTTCCGGAGGCAGATCGAGTATCTGGCCGAACAGGGCTATCGTACGATGGATTTGGATGCGGTGGTTGCACTGATCCGGGAGAAAACACCATTGCCGGATAAGACGATCGCTATCACCTTCGACGACGGTTTCCGGAATTTCTACCTTCACGCCTTACCGGTGCTGCAACAGTACGGTTTTACCGCAAGTGTTTTTCTGCCGACCAGCTTCATTCATGACCAGCGGCGGTCGTTCAAGGCGAAGGAATGCCTCACGTGGAGAGAGGTTCGCGAGTTGCGCCGGCATGACATTCGGTTTGGATCGCATACCGTCACGCATCCGGAGTTGGTCGAATTGAGCTGGAAAGAAATCGATTACGAATTGTCGGCCTCGAAGCAGGAATTGGAACAGCGTTTGGGCGAGCCGGTGACGACCTTTGCTTATCCGTATGCTTTTCCGCAAACCGACCAGGAGTATGTGCGGACCTTTACCAACATATTGGCCAGAGCGGGGTACACCTGTTGTGCGACCACGGAAATCGGCCGGCTCAAGCCGGAAGCGGATCCTTATCGGTTGAAACGTTTGCCTGTCAATTCGCTGGACGACACCGCCCTTTTTGCGGCGAAACTCAAGGGCAGCTATGATTGGCTGGCAGGGCCCCAGGCTTTTGTAAAGAGGTGCAAACGGTTGTTTCAGACCTCGCCCGACCGGACCGGAAAAACTGCAAGGCTTCCCCAGACTTCCGTATGAGCGCGTGCAGATACGTCATCATCTCGCCCGTTCGGAATGAGGAGGAATATCTTCCGAAAATGATTGACGCGGTTGGAAGTCAAACGCTGAGGCCGCAGAAATGGGTGATTGTCAACGACGGCTCGATTGACCATACGAGGCAAATTATTGATGTCGCGGCGAAGCAGCATTCGTGGATTCAGCCGGTGCATCGTCCGGATCGCGGATTCCGCAAGTCCGGCGGTGGCGTCATTGAGGCTTTTTACGACGGTTATAAACTCGTGGCGGATGAGCCGTTGGATTTTATCGTGAAACTGGACGGCGACCTTTCCTTTGAGGCTTCCTATTTTGCCCGGTGTTTCGAACGCTTTGAAGCGGATCGAAAGCTTGGCATCGGCGGCGGGACGATTTGCAGCGCGACAAACGGTGAATTGGCGGCTGAAGCCAAAAACGACCCGCCTTTCCACGTGCGCGGCGCAACCAAGATTTACCGGCAGGAATGTTGGCAGGAAATCGGAGGACTGATCAAGGCACCGGGATGGGATACGGTGGATGAAATCAAGGCCAATATGCTCGGCTGGAAAACCTACACCTTCGCTGACGTGAAATTGCAACATCACCGGCATACCGGCACTGCCGATGGCACCTGGAAGGATTGGGTCAAAAACGGTCTGGCGAATTACATCACCGGTTATCATCCGCTGTTTATGCTCATCAAGTGCGGGAAGCGCAGTTTTTCCGAAGCCTCGCCCAAAGTCGGGGCGGCGCTGGGATGGGGATTTCTCAGCGGTTACCTGAAGCGAGTTCCCCGCATTGAGCGTGAGGTTATCCGTTACGTGCGACGGGAACAGCTCAAGCGGCTCCTGCTGCAACCAAGCCTCTGGAGCTGAAGACTGTGAAACAGCTTTTGATGTCGGGACGAAAGGCAACGCTAAATGGTTAAAAGACTCATAAGGGTGGCAATCAGCCTTGCCGTTTATGCGGCAGATGTGATGACCGGAGCTGTCCGACGGTTGGTGGGCAAGCCGGCCGAAGGAACATGCGTCGTGATTTACTATCACGAGATCATGGAAGCCGACCGCCATCGTTTCGCGGCTCAGTTGGACACAATTCTCCGTCGGTCCCGGCCGATCTCGGCGCTCGAATCCAATCCACTTCAGCCCGGCCAAAAATACGTCGCCGTCACCGTGGACGACGCGTTTGTGTCCTTTTTCCAAAACGGTTTGCCGGAAGTGGAACGCCGGAAAATTCCGGTTGTGATTTTAGTTCCGACTGCTTACGTGGGGCAAAAACTGGATTGGGCCATGGAAGAGGAGATGGAATCGCCCGATCAGCAGGTTGCTTCCGTGGCAGAACTGCAAACGCTGGCGAAAAATCCCCTGATTCGGTTCGGAGCCCATACGGTCAATCACCGGAACCTGACCCTGCTGAGCGCCAGCGATGCCCGTCATGAACTGGTTGATTCCAGGAAGTTCCTCGAACAGGTTTTAAACTGCGAAATAAATTCCGTCAGCTTCCCTTACGGCGCGTTTAGCCGGCGGGAACTGCTTTTGGCGCAACAGGCGGGATATAAAACGTGCTTTACCACAACGCCGTTGCCGGTGACGGGCACATTGAACGGCGACGTCGTGGGCCGCGTGCGGGTCGAGCCGTCGGACTGGATGCTGGAATTCAAGTTAAAACTGGCGGGCGCCTACCGGTGGCAGGAGCGGGTCCAACGGTTACGCTTGCGGTTGCGCGAAAGGCGGGCTGGAGCCGTCCACCCTGTTCCGCGGGCGGATTGTAAACAGACGAACTGAGTTGATTTTTATTCTATGCCCAACGCCAAAGGGACAGTGGAAATATCAGTGGTCATCGTGAACTGGAACACGCGGGAACACTTGCAGAATTGTCTCGAGAGCCTTCACGACTCAAACATTTCCCGGGCTTTGGAAATCATTGTGGTGGACAATGCGTCCACCGACGGCTCGCCCGAGATGGTTGCCGAGGCTTTTCCGAACGTCAGACTTCTCCGGAACCCGACCAACGTGGGATTTGCCGCGGCCAATAATTTGGGTATCCGGGCCAGCGCCGGACCCTACGTATGCCTGATCAACTCCGATGTGCGGCTGCTTCCCGGTTGTCTGGATGCTCTGGCCGGGTTCATGGATGCCCATCCGGATGTGGGAATGGCCGGGCCGCGCATTCTTTGGGGCGACATGACGCTGCAAAGCTCCTGCCGGCGATTTCCGAACCTGTGGAACAATTTGTGCGATGCCTTTGCCTTGCCCCGGATTTTCCCGCGATCGTCCCTGGTGGCGGGCGAGCACATGGCGTTTTTCAATCATGACCGCGAAATATTTCCGGATGTTCTGGTCGGCTGCTTTTTGATGGTGCGGCGGCAGGCCATCGAACTATTCGGTTTTCTGGACGAGAGATTCTTCATGTACGGGGAAGACATCGATTGGTGCCTGCGTTGCTGGAAGTCAGGTTGGAAGATTGCCTTTTTCCCGGGAGCGGAAGCGGTGCATTACGGCGGGAGCAGTTCGCGCCGGGAACGGGTTAAATTCGCGGTCATGCAACAACAGGCGCGGCAACAGCTCTGGAAAAAGCATTACGGAAGAGTGGAAAGATTCGGTTTGGTATGCCTGCTGGCGTGCGGGAGCGTGAGCCACTGGCTGGCCAATGCTTTGCGGGCGGTTCTGAACCGGCGGCAGGGTGCCGAAAGTCTCTCGCGAATGCGGGAAAATGCGGCTTGCCTCAGGGCATTGATGGCCAAACGTTAAGGTTTGAAGTTGCCATGGTATTCGTCTCAAGCATCGAACGGGTCTGGAGATACCGCCGCCAACACGGTACGGGAGCCATGTTCCGGCGATTGGGAACCACTTTCGCCCGGGCGCGGTTTATGGGGCTGCAAGTGTTGTTCTCCTGTGAATTGCCGGTTCAGCAGGCTCCGGAAAATTTGCCGGCTGGCGTGATGGTCGAACGTAAAAAGAATCTTGCGGACGTTTCCGCGGAGGACTTCGCGCGAATCGTGTCCCATTGTCAGCCCACTGCCCGCCGCCATGAAATTGAAGAACGTTATATCGCCGGGGCGGAGATGTGGCTGGCCCGCTACGATGGTGTGATTGCCGGTTATGGTTGGACGTTGAGGGGCGGCACGGTGGCGCCTCACTTTTTCCATCTTTTGCCCACGGACGTGCATTTGTTTGATTTTTTTGTGTTCCCGGAATTTCGCGGACGGAGGATCAATCCGACTCTGGTTTGGCAAATTCTGCTCGAAATGGGCAGGGCAGGTGCCGATCGGGCGTGGATCGAGGTTGCCGCGTGGAACCGCGCCCAGCTTTCTTCCTTGGAAAAAACACCGTTTCGCCGGGCCGGTGCTGGCAGGAAAATATGTGTCGGTTCGCGCGCCTTTACGTTCTGGAGTCAGAGACCGCTCCTGAATCCAGCAAACCGGGAGCAAGCCGCTGGGCAGATTCAGCCGGACGGAGTTCATTCGTAATATGTGCGGGATTGCAGGAAAATTACTGACCGATCCGGCCGCAACAGTTGAGCGGGCGCAAATCGAGGCCATGCTCCGAACCATTGCGCATCGGGGACCCGACGGCCAGGGAATTCACCTGGATGCCGGCCTCGGTCTGGGGCATTGCCGGCTCTCGATTATTGATTTGAATACCGGCGCCCAGCCGATGGCCAACGAAGACGATTCCGTATGGGTGGTTTTCAACGGGGAGATTTACAATTATCAGGAACTGCGCGCCGGCTTGCTGGCCCGCGGCCATCATTTTCGCTCCCGCACCGATACGGAAGTCATCCTTCACCTGTACGAAGAACTTGGTCCGGAATGCGTGAACCAGTTGCGCGGCATGTTTGCGTTTGCGCTCTGGGATTCCAGGCGTCGCCGCCTGCTCCTGGCCCGCGACCGTGTCGGGATCAAGCCTCTGTATTACTGCCAGACCAAAGAGGCATTTTATTTCGCTTCGGAAATGAAAGCCATCATTGCGGACCGGGGCGTTCCGCGGGAAATCAATCCCGCAGCGGTGCGCAGTTTCTTTTCCTTCAACTACGTTCCCGGCGCGGACACCCTGCTGAAGGGGATATCCAAGGTCCTGCCGGGACATTACCTGGTCGTCGAGTCAGGGCGCATTACGAGCCGCCAGTATTGGGACTTAAAGTACACGCGAAGCCGGTGGTCGATGTCGTTCGAAGCGGCGACCGAGGAACTCAACACCCTGCTGGGCGCCGCGGTGCGGGACCACATGATTGCCGATGTCCCCGTCGGTGTGCTGTTGAGCGGAGGAGTGGATTCATCCGCCATTTTGAGTTTTGCCGTCCATGCCACCGACAAAAAGGTCAAAACGTTCACCGTTGGATTTGACGGCGGTCAGGTAGTGGACGAACGGCCCTATGCACGATTGGCGGCGACCCGATTTGGTACGGAACATTATGACATCAGCTTCACCCAGGATGACTTCTGGAATTTTCTGCCCGCCTATGTCCGGCACATGGAAGAACCGGTTTGCGAACCGCCGGCAGTTGCTTTGTATTACGTGTCCCGGCTGGCGAGAAACCACGTGAAGGTTGTGCTGTCGGGCGAGGGCGGCGACGAAGCCTTCGCCGGCTATCCCGATTATCCCAACATGTTGCGATTGGAACGCATTCGCCACGCGGTGGGACCGTTTGCGCGGCTTGCCGGCGACGGGGCCTTTTTGATGGGCAACCTGTTGGGTGACGGACGAGTCCAGCGCTATGCCGAGGCGCTCGGGCGTCCCTTGTGGGCCCATTATTTCAGCCGGACTTCCGGACCATCCGCCCTTTTTAACTGGCGCGCCCGCCGGTTGTTCACGGAAGAATTCCTCGAACACACGACGGCAAACGCGGCCTCCCGGTTCATCGAAGACCTGTTGACGGCGGTGCCGGATGAAACGCTGCTCAACCAAATGCTTTATGTGGATTCGAAAACCTGGCTGCCCGATGACCTCCTGATCAAAGCCGACAAGATTACGATGGCCAACTCACTGGAACTCCGGGTGCCGCTGCTCGACCATGTCATTCTGGAATTTGCCGCCTCCCTTCCACCGATTTTCAAAGTTCGAGGGAAAGAAACCAAGCGCATTCTGAAGGCCGCCTTTGCGAAGGTTCTTCCGCCGGACATCCTGAACCGGAAAAAAGCCGGATTTCCGGTGCCGTACGCGTCCTGGTTGGGCAACGGCCTCGGCCAGCCGGTTGAAGATATTCTTCTCTCCGGGCGGTCGCTGGCGCGGGGTTATGTGCGGAAATCGGAATTGGAACGCCTGCTGCGGGCGAATGTGGGACGGGGCAAATATTCCCGGGAGATTTTTTCACTGCTGACTTTGGAATTATGGCATCGCGCATTTGTGGAACCATGAGCGGTGCCGTGTAATTTGATTTACTCTGATGAGCCGGGACATTTCCTTGCGGATACTGCGCAGTACTGCGGAGATTGAAAGCGTTCGTAATCTCTGGACCGCCTGGCAGTGCCATCCGAATTCCGACCTCGATTTCTTTCTGGCCGTGATCCAAACGAGACCAAACGTTCTCCGGCCCCACGTGGTGCTGGCCAGTCGGGGCGGGGTCCCGGAAGCGTTGCTCGTGGCCCGCTTCGAAACCAATACGGTGCGGATTAATATCGGCTACAAAACCCTCTGCCGGCTGCCGGTCCGGAGCATGACCGTGATTTACTCGGGACTTCTGGGCAAAGCGTCCGCGGAAGTGACCGCCGCTCTCTGCCGGACGATGGAGGAATCCGCCGCCGAGGCGGGCGCCGACCTTGTCGATTTCAGTCCGCTGAAAACGGATTCGGTTCTGGCCCAAGCCGCGCGTCAAAACGGCAGCCTTCTGAGTCGTGATTTCTTTCCCCGGTTCAATGAGCATTGGGCGGTGCACCTGCCCGGCAGTTATGAAGCTTTTTTCAAGGGCTTGTCCACGAACACGCGGCACAATCTGCGCCGTTATTCCAAGCGCTTTCTGGACGCATTTGGCAAGGATATGACCATCCGCAAATTCCGCCAGCGGAGCGAGCTTGATGAATTTGTAGCGGACGCCGAGACGATTGCAAAAAAGACCTATCATCGAGGGCTTGGCGTCGGATTTACCGACAAAGCCGAAACCCGGCAACTGCTCGGATTGGGTTGCGACCAGCAATGGTTCCGCGGTTGGGTGCTGTATCTCCAGAACGTTCCGTGCGCGTTTTGGGACGGCTTGTTGTATGGACGCACATTCTTCACCAGCACGACGGGCTATGATCCGGCCTATCACGAATACCGCCTGGGAAATTTCCTGCTGCAAAAAGTGATTGAGGACTTGATTCAAAACGAGGCCGCCGCGGCGGTGGATTTTGGATTTGGTGACGCCCAATACAAGCAGGACTTGTGCGACGTTCACTGGCAGGAAACCGCGCTTTACCGGTTTATGCCGACGCTCAAGGGAGTGAGCGCAAACCTGATGCGGACTCCGGTGATGGTGCTCGACCGGGGGGGGCGAAAAATTCTGACCCGCACGCGTTTGCTGCAAAGATTCAAGTCATTCTGGAGAAAACGCCTGGCGGCAAACGGTTCTCCGGCCCGGTCGCGAAATTGACGACCTTATGACCGGACTCGAAATGCCAGTTAGTTCCTGCCAGGTTCAGGTGGACAACCAGAGGCCTGAATCATGGAACGAAATTCTTGGGCAGTTTGCGGATGCCAGCATTTACCAGACTTTGGAATGTGGCGCCGCCCGGTGGGGAAAATCCCAGCTAAGCACCCTGGTGGTGTCCCGGGAGGGGAATCCAGTTGCGGCGGCATTGGTCAGACAAATCCGGTTCCCGATCGGGGTAGGCGGTATCGCCTATGCCGGGTGGGGGCCCGCCTGGACGAATCGCAACACCAGTCCGGACCTCAATGCATTGCGTTGCGGCATCAGGTCCTTGCGCGAAGAATATGCCGGGCGCCGGAAATTGTTTTTGAAGGTGACGCCCAATCTGTATGTTGCCCGCGACCATCCCGCGAAACAGATATTTCTGGAAGAAGGCTTTGAATGGAACGACCGCGATGATCGCACGATACTGGTCGATTTATCTCCTTCGTTGGAGGAACTCCGGACGCGCATGCGGCGTCGTTGGCGTCAGACGTTGGCAAAGGCGGAGAAGCAAAACCTGGAGCTTGCGGAAGGGACCGGGCTGGATTTGTACGATGAGGCGCTGAAGATTTATGAACAGATGCACGTTCGCAAACAGTTCGCCGAGTTCGTTGACAAAACCCAATTTCGCGCCATGCAGGAGTCGCTGCCGGACAAGTTGAAAATGCGGATTCTGCTCGTGCGGGAGGCGGGAGAAACGGTTGCGGCGATTACCTGGTCGGTGCTGGGAAACACCGGACTGCCGTTGTTGGCGGCCACGGGGCCCCGGGCTTTGAAGAACAACGCCGCCTATCTGATGTGGTGGAAAATGATTGAGTGGCTGAAACAGAACGATTTTGCCTTTTGCGATCTGGGCGGGATTGACCCGGAACAAAACCCCGGCGGTTACACTTTCAAATCCGGAATCGCGGGTGAACAGGCGATGGAAGTCAAACTGCTGGGCGAATTCAATTTTTGCGCAAACCAATTCAGCCGGATGATTGTCACCGGCGGATTCGGGACCCGGAATCTACTGCGTCAGTTGCGATTGCAGTGGGAAAAGATTCGCCGCCCGCGTCCCGTCCGGGTGGCCACCGAAGAAAGCTGAATTGTTACTTCCGGTTCTATCGGCTGAACATAGTTTCATCACCCATCACTTTTAAATTCGTGAAACGGCTTTTGGAAATTCCCAATTACGCAGAGCGCATCCGTGCCCGGAAAGTCGTCTGGCATTTGCACCCGGAGAGTCATGAGATCGCGTGCGACTCCACGTTGAGGGCAAACAGTTTATCGCCTCAATTTTGATCAAATGGCAGTCCTGCTCACCTTTGTCGTGCTGGCCGTAGTGCTCTGGAGATTCAACCGGGGTTTTTGGCCCGGTTTGTCCTGTTGCGTGGCCTTTCTGGTTTCGCTCCCGAAAGCCATTCAAATTCACTTGCCCGGTTCACTTCCGGCGCTGACCGTCCATCGCTTGATTGTGGTGCTAATCCTGTTTTTCTGGCTGAGAGAAGGCTATGGCCGATTCATCGCTTCGGAAATTCCTTTTCGAAAACTTCTGCTTTGGATTTTTATGACGCAAGCCGTTTCCGTCATCTTTGCCGCCGACGTGATCGCCAGCATCAAGGAGCTGCTATACTACAGTTTGGAAAATCTGCTCTACTTCGTGCTGCTGGTAACCGTTGTGCGCGAACCGCAGGACGGGGTGCGACTGGTGCGAAGTGTTTATCTGGGTTTGTTGTGGGTTGCTGTCATCGCGTTTGTCGAAAAATACAAGGGATATAGTCCCATGCAATATTTCCCGGACTATTACGAAGGGACGGTGATGTCGACGTTTTCCCACCGGATTCTTCTCGGGACCGCCATGGCGATGGGGTGGTCGCTTTGCATGCTTTCAGCGGCGGCGGCGACGACGTTCAAGCAGCGTACGATGGCTTGGATGACTTCCCTGCTATGCATCGCGGCGTGTTATTTTGCCCAAAGCCGCGGCCCCTGGATGGGCATGCTTCTCGCCGGAGTAACGTTCGTCATACTGGGTTCAAAGGAGATGCGCAAGTGGTTGTTATTTGTCGCGGTGCTTGCGGCAATTGTCTGGATTTCCAACAGTGGCGTCAGAAATACCATACGAGGACGGGCTGGTTCCACGTTCGTGGAAGAATCCGACGCCCAGGTGTCGTACGAGTGGCGATGGGAATTGTGGCGCAAAGCCTGGTCGGAGATTACCAAGTCGCCGATCCGGCTGGCGTTGGGATACGGACCTGGTGCCAGCGAGGCTCTGAACTGGGAGGGCGATGTGTCGTTCCTCGACAATTATACGGATTCCTTTTCGAGTTGGGACAACAATTGGGCGGCTTACTTGCTTGAATGCGGGTTGCTGGGTTTCGGAGTTTTATTGTGTTTTTACGCGGTTTTGATGTGCCGCATGTTGAAGATCTGGCAACTTGCCCAGGGTAAAGAAAAAGAATTTTGCACCTACATCATCGGCGCCCTGGTGGTGTTTATTTTCATGCAGACCAACGTTAAAATCTTTGCCCCGCAGGTTTATTTCATATTTTGGACGACGGCGGCAGCGGGAATTGCGCTCGGGCGAAGACAGCCGTCGGACGATATGACAAACGACTCCGCTGAACAGGAAGAATTGACCGTTGAAGCGGAATCCCTCGGAGAGGAACCGGATTGTGAGTCTATATGCCAACTTCTGGCGGGGAGAATCGGCGCATAGCAGATCCCATGACTTGCATTATGCACGGCATTTATGATGAATTTGTTGCGACAAAAGTGTTGCCTGCTGCCACGTTTTTGACCACAACCGGACAGTCGGCGGAGCTGTGGAGGGGGACAAATATTTTTAGAAACCTGCGGTGGATGGTGACGGAAAATAGTGCAAACCGGGTTTACAATTTATTGCAAAACCGCAGTGAAATGGCCCCAAACAGCTCGCGGCATACATTTTGCTTAACACCTAGTGCCCAGATTATGAATAAGTTGTTATTGGTTGGCAGGAGGGTGTTGCTCACACTGTTCTCGGGATATGTTGTGTTCAGCGCTGGAGCTCAAACAAATTACTACGTCAGGAGCGGTGCCACAGGCTCAAATAATGGATCGGATTGGAACAACGCCTACATGGCCCTGCCATCATCGCTGAAACGCGGGGCGACCTATTACGTTGCTGCGGGGACGTATGCGGCGCCGACATTTTCCGACGCGGAGAATGGTACGCAACTGATCACCATTACCTCGGCGACCGTTACCAACCATGGTACGAGCACTGGTTGGACCAACTCTTATGCCGGTCAGGCTCTGTTCATGGGAGAGACTTATTTTACCACGGGATACTACCTGATTGACGGACAAGCGCGCGGCAGCGATTGGCGGTCAGGCTATACACTACGTTTCTGGAATAGTACGGATCTGTCCGGTGCGGCCATTCATTTACAGGCGAGTAACATCACCATGAGGTATGTGGAAATCCAGGGAACAACCAATATGAGGGATCCCAATCCCAACGGTACCAGCCTTGGCGACAACGGTGTTTATACCGATGCGGTGTCGGGTCTGTCGAATTTCTACATTGGTTATTCTTACATCCACGAAACCGGGAATACGCAGTTCCAGATGAATCTCGGGGTCGGGGACGGGTTTACCTGTGAATACAATTACGTTTACTTGGATCACACCGCTTGGAATGCCAATCATGACGAGGCTTTCTCGTTGACCTGGTCAGATTCCATCATTCGATACAATTTTTTTCATGATATCAACGGCACCGGAGTTATAACCGATGCCGCCGCCGTTAACATTTCCCTGTCGAACTGGGCGATTTACGGCAATGTGTTCTTTTGGGATTTGGCCTACGCGGGGTCGGTGGAGGGATATATGTCCGATGGCATAATCGCCATGCTGGGGGAAAATATGACGGGCTACATGTACGTGTACAACAATACCGTCGCAAACATGCAGTCCATGAGCAATCATTCCGGCATTTATTTTCCCCAGACTCATCTTTTCGGATGTCGACCCGGCGGCACGGTGACCATGAATGTTTACAACAACCTGATCTTTAATTGTGGCTCCCAAGGCGCTCCGGCCGGTCCCAACAACCCTCCGCCTGCTTTTACCGGCACACTGAATTGGGACTACCAGAGTTATTACTCCCTGGGGGGCAGTGCGAACGACACCAGCGCTCATGCGGTGGTTTCAAGCAGCAACCCCTTTGTCAATGCTTTGCCGGCCACGTCGAGCTCGTCGTTCGACTTCCATCTGACGGCGGCCACAGCGGCGGGAATCACCCTCAGTTCGCCTTACAATACCGACATGAATGGCAACACTCGCGGAGCAGACGGCACCTGGGATCGGGGTGCGTATGAGTTCGTGTCCAACAATACGAATCCGCCGGTAATTTCCAGTCTGCAAGCGACCAATGTCTCCGACAGGTCGGCGACAATTATCTGGGCAACCGATCAGCAGAGTTCAAGTATCCTTCTCTATGGTTTAAGTACGAGCTATGGGAGTGCGGTGACCAATTCCACCCTCGTCACCAGTCACAGTATTACCATTTCAAACCTGACGGCTAATACGACTTACCATTACCTGGCTCAGTCGGCCAATGCGACGGGTTATGTTGGCAGGTCTTCCGATTCTACTTTTACGACTATGGTAACGGATACCAATCCGCCAACTGTGTCCGTGGTGACACCTTCGCCAAGCACGGTAATTGCGGGCACTACCACCCTGGCAGCCAATGCGAGCGACAATGGCGGGGTGGCTGGAGTGCAATTCCTCGTGGATGGTAGTCCGATTGGCTCATCGATTACCAGTGCGCCCTATTCGTATAATTGGAATTCCATTTCCGTTACCAACGGGAACCATTCCCTTCGGGCAAAGGCCACGGATATGGCGGGCAACGTTGCCACTTCCGCCGTGGTGAACGTGCAAATTCAAAATATCGTGACCAACGGGCTGGTTGGGTACTGGACTTTTGACGAAGGCTCCGGAACCCAAGCCGCGGATTCATCCGGATTTGGCGACACGGCAAGTTTGAATACGGGAGCAGCGTGGACAACGAACGCTGTTTTGGGCGCCGGCGCTCTGTTGTTGAATGCTGCCAGTGCCGCTTCCGCAAGTGTACCCGACTCTTCGGCGCTTGAGATTTCGGGAGATCTGACCATCACCATGTGGGTGAAACACAACAGTCTGCCCGCGACCAACAGTTGGATGTACTACCTTGATAAAGGGCAAAACAGCCAGGAGAATTATGGATTTGGCGCTTATAGCGACGCGACCGGCACCCGGCTGTTTTTTGAATTCATCGATGCAACGGGCACGTCCCGCTATTACACCCAGGGAACGGGATTGCCTCTGAGCAGCGGCGTCTGGACGCATGTGGCGGTGGTGTTCAATCACACCAGTGGCCAGCTTTCATTCTTCATCAAAGGCCAACAGGTAAGCAGCACAACCGTGAGCCAGTTGCTGACCGTTGCCGCGAACCCGCTGGTTATCGGCCAGCAGAATATTACCGGTTATGAATTTTACCTGAATGGCTCCATCGATGATCTGAGGATTTACAACCGCGCGCTTACCGCCACGGAGATCAATACGCTTTCGCTGCTGACAACCTTTACGCCGCCCATACCGGTCATCCAGAATTAAATGCGCTTTCGTAGGCAACGTCTTTTGCGCCATTCGTGCCGATAAGAAGTGATTCCTTTTGCAAGGGACTGTTTCCCTGCGTGTGCCCGTTGATTTGGAACGTTGAATCTTTCCCGCTGAATCGAACCGCTTCTGTCCGAAGCTCGATGCGGTCACCCGCTTAATATCGCCTGGTTGTAACTGGTCCAAGGTATGCCAACCAACATGCAAACTGTCACCCGCGACGTGATCGAACCCCGGCGGCTTTCCGCGGGCGGTCCATTGGTGCAAAGTCAAAGCGGCATGCCGCAGAGGGGGGACGAAATGGAACTTGCCGATTCTTTCAAGAGTCCGGCGGTAAATAACATTTGCCTGCTGGGGCAAGGTTTCAGCACCAACAATTTTGGCGTCCATGCCTTGTCCACCGGAACCATTTCCTCATTGCGGAATGCCTTTCCTCAGGCCCGGTTTTGTTTTTTGGATTACGACACGTTCCCGGCGGTTTATCAGGTACAAATTCCCGGCGGACCCGTAACGGTTCCGATGCTCAACATCCGATTTTCAAAAAAGCTTTACCTCGCCAACCACATTGGCCGGCTCCTTTTTCTGGGATTGGTCGGCAGGGCAATCCCTTTTGCCGGACTCCGGGAAAAATTCTATGCGCGGAACCCATACCTGCGGCAGATTCAGGATTCCGATTTTGTTGCCGCGTTGGGCGGCGGGGACAGCTTCAGTGATATTTACGGACAGCAACGATTGTGGTGTGTTGTGCTGCCGCAAATTCTCGTCCTCCTGATGCAACGGCCCTTGGTTTTACTGCCCCAAACGATTGGCCCCTTTGACACCGCGCTCGGTCGTTTTCTGGCTCGTTGGATTCTTCGGCGTGCCCGGCGGATCTGTACGCGCGACACCGAAAGCCTCGACGAAGTGACGCGGCTGCTGGGATACAAACCGGACCAGGCCGCATTAGCTTACGATATGGGGTTCGCGCTGGATCCGATGCCGCCATCAGAACAAGTTCAGGAGCAGATTCGAGGGCTCCGCCAGCAGCATGAATTGGTGGGACTTAACGTCAGCGGATTGCTCTATGCCGGAGGGTATACCGGCCAAAACCAGTTCGGGTTAAAATCAGATTACCGGGAAATCGTGCGTCGGCTGATCGCGTTGCTCATTGAACGCCACGGCATGCAGGTACTGCTCGTACCACACGTGGTCGGCGGGCCGGAAGACGGCGAAAGTGACATCACCGCCTGCAACCAGATCGCGGCTGAATCAGGCACAAAATTCAAAGGCCGACTCCATCAGTTGCCGGACACGTTGGATCATCACCAGACCAAATGGGTCATTGGACAATGCGATTTCTTTATTGGTTCCCGGATGCATGCTTGTATCGCCGCCATATCCCAGGGAGTCCCGGCGATGGGACTGGCCTACAGCCGCAAATTCGCCGGCGTGTTTGGCAGCATCGACGCAACAAATCTGGTGGTGGATCTGACGCAACTCGATTTACCTGAGGTCTTGACTCTGGTGGAACAGCAACTCCAGCGGCGCAACGATTTGAGGAAAAATCTTCGATCGGTCGCTCCCCGCCTCCGGCAGGCGGTTCTCGACCTGTTCAAAGACAAAGAGCAATCTGCTCTGAAGGAAGGAAGCAGGGCATGAGCCCGGCGGCAATCCAATCTGAAATACCCATGCGCGGAGCCACGCGAGCCGTTGCGGAGGCAGCGCTGCGAATCCTCGTGGTCATTGCCAATTATGGGACCAGGAACCTTCCCTACCTTCAGGTGTTGCTTTCCGAATACCGCCGGATGCCTTTTCAGATTGATATGGTGGTGCTCTCGAACGTGCCCAAGGATTTTGGCCCGGGCATTGAAGTCCAGGTCGGACTGCCGAATGCAAATCCGTGGTCGCTTCCGTTTGCCTACAAACCATTGCTTGCCCGGCGCAGCAAAGACTACGACCTGTTCATCTATACCGAAGATGATGTTTTGATCACCGAACGGAACATCCGGGCCTTTTTGCGGGCCACCGAGGTGTTGCCCGAGGACCACGTCGCCGGATTTATCCGCGAAGAGGTTTCCGCCGAAGGCAGACATTACTATTCGACAATCCACGGCCGTTTCCATTGGGAACCGCATTCAGTGATGCGGCTGGGTCAGTTCACTTTTGCCCGGTTCACAAATGATCATTCGGGTTGTTTCATGTTGACGCAGCGGCAGCTTGACCGGGCGCTGGCATCCGGCCGGTTTCTGCTCGGATTCCGCCAGGGCCGTTATGGTTATCCGGAGACGGCGGCAACCGACCCTTACACGCAATGTGGATTCAGGAAGGTGATCGGGATTTCGCACCTCGACGAGTTTTGTCTGCCGCATTTGCCAAATGTGTACCTCGGCAAACTCGGTCTCGAAAAATCCCTGGCCAACCGGGAGATCGCCAGGTTGATGTCGCTCAATCCTGCCGGCGAAATCACCGGCCCTCTGTTCAAAACCGAAACCGGCCTGGAAAACACCTGGCGCTGGGACAAACAGCATTATGAGCCGGCTCGCGAGGACGTGCTGGCGCTGGTCCCGCCGCAAACCCGCACGGTGCTCTCCGTCGGATGCGGGAGCGGAGAAACCGAAGAACGGCTGGTGCGAAAAGGAATCAAGGTAGTCGGCATTCCGCTCGACTGTGTTGTTGCCGTCACCGCCATGGCGCGCGGCATCGAAACGGTTGCGCCTGACCTCGGAGCGGCCAGGCGGCAATTGGCCGGCCGGCAATTTGACTGCATCATTTTTGCGGATTCGCTTCACCGGTTCGAGCATCCGACCGCGGTTTTGGAAGTTTACGCCGGACTGCTGGCGCCAACCGGAACCGTTGTCGTCAGCGCCCCCAACTTCAATTATGTTGCTGTAATCCGGGACCGGTTATGCGGGACGTTGAAATTGCGCGCGGTGAAACGCGAGGGAGGCTTTGCCCGATATGGCTTTCACGTGACTACCTTTGCCCAGCTCCGGCGCTGGCTGCAAGCAGCCGGCTTGACCTCGATCAAGTGGTCGCCGGAGGTTCCGGCGCGGTTTCGCTCATTCGACCGGCTGACCGCCGGTGGGCTTCGCGGCGTACTGATTGAAGAATTGGTTCTTGCGGGGAGCCGTCCTTGACACCTGTTGAATATGCGCCTCAGGATGGGCGCAATGGAAATACCCGGTAAAGTCGTATGAATACCAACCCGCTGGCCAGTGTGGAGATGATCACTTACAACCACGCTCCCTATATTCGAGAAGCGGTGGAAGGAGTGCTCGCCCAGCGAACGGATTTTCCCTTTGAACTGGTCATCGGCGAAGATTGTTCGACCGATCAGACCCGTGAAATCGTGCTGGATTACCAGCGTCGCTATCCGCAAATCGTGCGGGTGATAACGGGAGACACCAATGTCGGCATGCACCGGAATGTTATTCGTACCCACGAAGCATCCCGGGGCGAGTACGTTGCCTTTTGCGAGGGCGATGATTTCTGGCATGATCCAACCAAACTGCAAACCCAGGTTTCGTTCCTGGCTGAAAACCCTGACTACGGCCTGGTTCACTGCAATTATAATTTACGCGAATCGTCCGATGGCCGGTTGCGGCGTAACATGATCAATTCGCCGGCTGATTTAAACGACAGCGACGCGTACCGGGAGGTCCTCCTGCGGCGACGTCGCATCTTCACCCTGACGGTGTGCCTGCGCCGGAAGTTGTTGGCCCGGGTTGTTCGGGAACATCCCGAGTGCACGGACGGGCGATGGCCCATGGGTGACACTCAACGATGGTTGGAAGTCTGCCGGCTCACCAAGGTGAAGTATTTCCCCCAGGCCATGGCAACGTACAATGCGCTGCCGGATTCAGCCTCCCAGTCGCGCAATCCGGCGAAGGCCTTCCGGTTTTCCGAGAGGGCCGGGGAGTTGATCCTGCATTACCTCAAAAAATATCCGCTGGCAGCCGAAGATGACAATCGAGTGCGACGACGGGTGGCGTCCGAAGTATTAGCGGTCGCCGGCATGGCTGGCAACCGGGACCGGGCCGAGTTCTGGTTTGAGCAATTGCGGCAGACGACCGGGCCGATACCGCTCGACGCGTATCTGCATTTGCTGGAGACTCGCGGCCGGAGCGGTAACCTCGTCGCCAAGCCCGCGCTTTGGCTGCTGTCAAAATGGCAAAAGGTCAGTAACCGGTTATTGCGGGTGTGCGACGAAGAGGCAGGCCGGGCCTTTTGACGCCCGGAACATTCGATATGAAACAAAACCTCATCATCATCAGCGCCGGAAAGTTCGGCCGTGAAACATTTGCCTGGGCCGCCCAGGCCATCGCCGGGGGCGCGCCGTGGCAGATTAAGGGATTTCTCGACAACCGGTCCGACGCCTTGAAGGGATATAATTACGAAGCCGGCGTCATCGGCACGGTCGAGGATTACCGGATTGAAAAGGACGACGTTTTTATCGGGGCCGTCGGTGATCCAGCCGACAAGATCAAATACTATACACCCATTTTGCAGCGCGGCGGGAAATTTGTGAACCTGATTCATCCGCTGGCCAACATCGGAAAGAACGCCCAACTGGGCACCGGGATCATCATGTTTCCCTTTTCATCGCTCACCACCGACGTGAAGATCGGGAATTTTGTGTCCATCGGGGCTTTCAGCAATATGGCCCACGATGCCGTGGTCGGCGATTGGAGCCAGATCAACACGCATTGCGGGATCAACGGAAATGTCACGCTGGGCGAGGGGGTGTTTCTTGGCAGCCATTCGTGCCTCGTTCCCGGAGTGAAGATCGGCGACTGGGCGTATATCGGAGCAGGCAGTGTGGTGGTGAGAAATATCCCGCCTAGGATCAAGGTGTTCGGCAATCCGGCCCGACCCATAGTCAGCATGGAGAAGAAATGAAATCGATTACCACAGAACCATCGGTCCGAAAATCTCAATCCAAGGTGCGTAAGTCAGCCGCTCCCGGCGCCGCGCCGTCCGGCAACGGGCCAGTGAGCCGGCGGTCAATTCAGGAACTGGCGATTGTTTCCGGGCAGCCTGCTTTTCGGGAACCCCTGCACGTCGGGCGCCCGAATATCGGCTCGCGCGAAAGATTACAGCAACGGCTGAATGAAATCGTGGATCGATGCTGGTTGACGAACAACGGCCCGTTGGTCCAGGAATTCGAGCGGCGGCTGGCGGACTTTCTCGGCGTCAAACATTGCATTGCCATGTGCAATGCCACGGTGGCGCTGGAAATCGCCATCCGGGCGGCTGAGTTGAAAGGCGAGGTCATCGTTCCCTCGTACACGTTCATTGCCACGGCTCATGCCCTGCAATGGCAGGAAATCACGCCAGTGTTTTGCGACATCGATCCCCAAACCCACAACATCGACCCCGAGGCGATTCGGCGATTAATTACGCCGCGAACGACGGGCATCATCGGCGTTCATGTCTGGGGCCGGTCTTGCGATATCGAGGCCCTGACCGAGATTGCGAAGGCGAACCGTCTCACGCTGATGTTTGATGCGGCACATGCCTTCGGCTGTTCCTATCACGGGCAGCTGATCGGCCGGTTCGGTCTGGCGGAAGTGCTCAGTTTTCACGCCACCAAATTCCTGAACACGTTTGAGGGAGGAGCTGTGGTGACCAACAGTGATGACATGGCGAAGAAAATCCGCTTGATGAAGAATTTCGGTTTTGCGGGCTACGACAATGTCATTTACATCGGGACCAACGGCAAGATGACCGAAATGTCCGCGGCCATGGGGTTGACCAATCTGGAGAGCCTGGACGATTTCGTCGCGGCGAACCGGCGCAATTATCATCTGTATCGCGAGGAACTGGCCGGATTACCGGGTATTTCGCTGATTAAATACGACGAAACTGAACGGAACAACTACCAGTACATCATTGTCGAGGTGGACGAGGAGCGCACCGGGGTGGGGCGTGATGATTTGGTACGCGTGCTTCAGGCGGAGAATATATTGGCCCGAAAATATTTCTGGCCAGGATGTCATCGCATGGAGCCATACCGATCTTATTTCCCGAATGCCGGTCTGCTGTTGCCGGAAACCGAACGGGTTGCGAAACGGGTGATGGTCCTGCCTACGGGTACCGCCATGGGCAGTAATGAAATTCGGGCGGTATGCGGAATCATCCGTCTTTGCCTTGGAAACGCTTCCGAATTGCGGCGGGCGCTGGCTTCCGCCGATGGCGCGAACCGGCAGTAGAATTAAAATCCTGTCATGTCTCTTACGGTTAAAACGCTGGGCGCATTACGCTGGAGCTTTCTGGTGACGTTTGGAGAGCAGGGCGTGCGCCTGCTGGTTTCGCTCGCCATTGCCCGCCTGCTGACACCGGCGGAGTACGGGGTGACGGCAATCATTCTGGTTTTTGTCGGTATTGCCGAGGTGTTAATCAACAGTGGATTTGCCAAAGCTATCATCCAAAAACCGCAGCCCAGCCAGCTCGAACTTTGTTCGGTGTTTTATTTCAACGTTGGGATTTCGCTCGTTTGCGCCGCGATATTGTCCGCCTGCGGGCCGTTCCTCGCTTCTTTTTATAAAAATCCCATCCTGGCTCCGCTGGCGATCGTAATGTCGCTCGATTTTGTCATCAGCGCCCTGGGGCTTGTCCAAAACACCCTTTTGACCAAACAACTCGACTTCAAGACTCAGTTTTGGGCCCGTCTCACCGGCACGGTACTTTCCGGCGTTGTGGGAATCGGCATGGCCCTGGGGGGATGCGGAGTCTGGAGTCTCGTCGGGCAATGTTTGACGGCCAACGGCGCGACGGTTGCGTGTTATTGGTTGCATCGCAGCTGGAGACCGGCGCTGGTATTTCAATTGAAGGCGCTCCGGCCCATGTTTTCGTTCGGTTCCAAATTACTGGCTTCAGCCCTTATCGATGTACTCTTCAAGAACTTGTATGTCCTGATTATCGGCAAGGCATTTTCGGCGCGGGAACTGGGTTTTTATACGCGGGCCCAGCAATTCCAGCAGTTGCCGGTGGACAATATATGCAACATTACCGAGCGCGTTTTGTTCTCGTCCTTTGCCTCCATACAACACGACAAGGAACATTTGCGCCGGGCTCTGCGCAAAACCGTGACGTCATTGTCGATGGTTGTTTTTCCGGTCATGGTCGGACTGGCGTTGGTGGCCAGGCCACTGGTGCTCGCAGCGTTGACGGACAAGTGGGCCGGGTGCATCCCGTACCTGCAGTTGCTCTGCATAGCGGGCGCATTTTATCCGGTGCAGTTAATCAATTTGAACGCCCTGACCGCCCAGGGAAGATCGGACTTGTTCTTGCGGCTGGAGATTATCAAGAAGTGCATCCTCCTCCTGGCGGTGGCGGTGACGTGGAAATGGGGCATCCTGGCGATGATTTATGGTCAAATCGCGGTCGTATTCGTGTGTTACTTTCTGAACTCCTATTACACGGGCCGGTTTTTGGATTATGGAATGTTGGCGCAACTCAAGGACATGTCTCCATATGCGGGCGCGGCGTTGCTCATGGGAGGCGTGCTCTATTTCATCCGGTCGGAAAACTGGAACAGCAATGTTTCGCTGTTGTTGGTTCAAGTCTCTTCCGGCGCGTTGTTGTATCTGGCGTTGTGCCGCGTGCTCGCCCTAGGCGCATTCATGGAGCTCTGGCGACGGTGGCCGCTGATGCTTGGTTTGGAGGCTAAATAAAGTCCTGGGCAAGGACGTCCAGGAGTACCGTCTATATTCGCGTACAAACTGTTTGGAACGATTGAATGGACATTTTGCTCCAGACCCACCAACAAGAGTTTGGTCCTCGAGCCGGTTTTGACAGAGCTGAAAGAAATGGTATATTCCCACCGTTTGTCGGAAACCATTGGCCGTCTATGCCGCGTTTTGCGGAACAGCACGTCGGACCTGGTTGTTCACCCGCTTTGGAGTGGGAACGGAGGTTACATAAAGCATTGAGGCGAACCCTCTTTTTGGTGGTTCATCATCGCTTGTGCATTGAGTCATCAAAATGGCCAAAAACAATTTGTATCAGTTTGCCGCTTTCTCGTCATATCTAAATCATATCTAAATTCCTCCTTAGACCAGATCGGTTTGAGTGAATAATTAAACATTTTATGAGTCGCAAAAAATTCATCAGATATTTGAAACTTTGTGGCGTGGCAGCCCTGTTGAGTGGCTTGACGGTTCACGCCCAGGTGGCCGTTCCCACGCTGGTTCAATCAGCCGCGTATGACAACTCAACCACCGACCGGCCATATTGTACCGCGGCTTTTCCATCGAATAACATTGCCGGTGATTTGATTGTCGTCGCCGTCGAGATCGGATCGGCGGCAAGTGCTCATCCTGCCATTCAAGTGAGCGATTTACAGGGGAATACCTATTATCCTGCCACCAGCCAGGTTACCTGGCGTGTGGATGGCGGCGGCAGTTCGGCCCAGATCTTCTACGCCCCCAATATCCGGGGCGGCTCAAATATCGTAACGATGACCGAGCTTAACACCGGTGGCACTGGCGCGGGCAATGCGTTTAATCAGATCTCGATTCACGAATATTCCGGCGTGAGTGTCACGACGCCATTGGATGTGTCAGCCGCCATGACGGGAACAACCACCAGCAGCAATTTCCTGATGACGAGCGGTTCGGTAACCAGCTCGGTCAGTGGAGAATTGATCTTCGGTTACGCCAATACACTGGGGACAACTCCGTTGCCGGGGGCAGGTTTCACTTCACGCCAAACTATCGCCGGACTTTCGGAAGATTTGATTCAAACCGCAGCGGGTCCAATAGCGGCGACCGCCACAAACCCTGTCAGCAACAACCCTTATGTTATTTTAATGACCGCGTTTAGGCCCGCCACGACAAACAGCAATGGGCCGATTTTCCCACCTCAGGGTAACCCGTCGGTTTTTGCCACGACCACCTTGACCGTAATCAACACGGCGGCCGAGGTGAACACGAACACCACAACCTCCACAATCTATTTTACCTACACCAACCGGGCAGCTCTGCTGGCCGACGGCTGGAGCTTCATCGCCACGAATTCCAGCGGTCCCCGGAACACCGAAATCACCAACCCGGCCATCGACTCGATTTCTTACGATCAAACCGTGCATCCGGGAACCCTGCGCATACCGTGTGATATCGGCGACCTCCTTGGCTCCGCAAACAACACGCGCAACAGCCTGTTCCGCAACCTGTCAACCAACTGGGTGAGCATGCGCCTGTCGGTTTTGTTTGCTCCCAATACCGACTATCAACAAGTGAACCTCGCGCTATACCAGGACGATGACAATTACGTGGAAGCGGGATTTGCCTATAACCAAGACCTGAGCAGCGCGCAGATGGTTCGAATCCTCGAGGAAACAAACGGCCAAGCGAGCTACTATTTTACGGACACAAGCTGGTACACCGGTGGTCCCGGCACTCCAGCGGTGACCAACATCATCCTGCGCCTGGATCGTTCGCTGAACACGGGAATTATTACCGCCTACAGTTCGCTGGACGGAACAAATTGGCCGGCCATTGGTTCGTTCAGCCAATCGCTAGTGAATCCACGACTGTGCATCTGGGTTGGTGGGTCGCCCGTACCCTATACGAATGGCCTGCCCAGTTGTGATCTGCAGCGGTTGGATGTCTTGACGATGAGTCCACCGCCGACCATTTCGTACCAGTTGATCAGTCCGCCGACCGGTGTTGGCATTGACACGAACGGTGTGATCACGTGGACGCCCTCCCTGGGCCAGAGCCCGAGCACTAACACCATCACCACTGTTGCGACGGACAATCAGGTGCCGGCGTTGAGTGGCACCAACAGTTTTGTGATAACGGTTCTTCAACCTCCACCCAACAGCCCGCCGACATTGCCGACGCAGACTAACCTGATTGTGCCTGAATTGACGCAAATGACTGTCACCAATACCGCGAGCGACCCGTACAGTCCGCCCAATTTGTTGACTTATGTGCTGCAAAACCCGCCCGCCGGCGCGGCCATTGACACCAACGGAATCATCACCTGGACGCCGGCCCAGACGCAAAGCCCCAGCACCAACACGTTCACTACCATTGCCACAAGCCAGGGCATCCCGCCCTTGAGTTCCACCAACAGTTTTGTGGCGGTGGTTCAGGAGGTAAACGCGGCTCCGATATTACCCGTCCAGGGCAGTTTTACCAATTATGGTCAGGCAACACTCACGGTAAACAACGCGGCCAGCGAACCGAACATCCATTCGGTGACGATTGGTTATGGATTGTTGAGTGCGCCAGCCGGGGCAACCATCAATTCCAGCGGCGTAATCACCTGGACACCGGCCCCTGGTCAATATCCGAGCACCAACGCATTCATTACGGTCGTGACCAACAACAATCCTTACGACGCCATCAATCCACAGTTGACCGCAACCAACAGTTTTACGGTCTATGCCTTCCTGCCGCAGGGACCATCGTTGCCTGTGCAGAATAACCAGACGGACAATGAACTGACAACGCTCACCGTTACCAACACTGCTTTCTACGTGGGACTTGCAAGCCAGATAATGACCAACGTCATCCTCTTCACTTACCCCGACCGAGGCACTTTGCTCTCAAACGGTTGGAGTTTTATTGCCACGAATCCTGATGGAACGCCGCGGAACACTGAAATCAATAATACGAACATAGGTCCGCTGGTGGACTACAACCAAACCAATCATCCGGGGATTCTGAGGATTCCCTGTGACATCGGCGATCTCTGGGCCGACGAAAATGATACCCGAAACAGTCTGTTCCGCGGCTTGCCCGGAAACTGGTTGAGCCTGAGACTCTCTGTGGCTTTTAATCCCACTCTCGATTATCACCAAACCCACCTCGACATTTACCAGGACGACGATAACTACTGCCAGGTCGGTCTGGCGCACAACAGCACTTACGGTGGCGAAACTGTGCCGATGGTTTTTGAAGTCGGCGGCAATCCCGTCCACACCGTACTCAGCGTGTCCGGTATAACCAATATCTGGTTGCGCATGGACCAGACGCTTACCAATGGAAATGTCAACGGCTTTTACTCCCTGGATAATGTGACTTGGACGAACATCTCGAATTACACGCCGGCGTTCACAAACTCGCGCATTGGACTTTGGACCGGATCCTCAACCCTTCCCTGGACCACCAATTCGCCCAACGCGGATTTGAAGGAATTGGACGTTATTTATCAAACTAACGTCGCGCCCGCTCTAACCTATGCCTTGCTCAACCCGCCGGCTGGCGCGAGCATTGATACCAACGGAATCATCACTTGGACTCCCTCCGAAGCGCAAGGGCCGGGGAGCTATACGATTACGACCGTGGTGACTGACAACAGCGTGCCGCCGGTGAGCGTTACCAACTCCTTTACGGTCACGGTACAGGAAGTCAACAACGCTCCCAGCCTGACGCTGCCGCCTGACACAAATATTCTCGAACAGGTGACCTGGAGTGCAACAGCCACAGGGACGGACAATAATATACCGCCCAATCCACTTACGTTTGCGTTGGTAAGTGGACCTTCAGGTTTGACGGTAACCACCAACGGAGTGATCAGTTGGACGCCGACAGGAACTCAGGGAGCCGCCACTTACACGGTGACGGTGAGTGTGACAGATACCAATCCGGCGGCAGTCAACTCGACATCGTTGAGCACGACCAACAGTTTTACCATAACGGTTTTGGCACCGCTCGCCGTGACGGCGGATAATCAAAGCCGGGCGTACCGCCAGACCAACCCGCCATTGACCGGAACCTTGGTGGGAGTAATAAACAACGATAATATAACCGCTACTTTTGTCACGACGGCCACTACCAATAGCCCTGTCGGAACTTACCCGATTACCCCCATACTGAATGATCCCGGCAACAGATTGGGCTTCTACATTGTAACCACGAATATCGGCACTTTGACTGTCACCGGAGCGGTGTTGACGGCGACGGCGAATAACGCGACGCGGGCGTATGGGACAACCAACCCGGTATTCACGGTCAGTTACAGCGGGTTTGTGGCGGGAGACAGCACCAATGTGCTAAACGGGTTACCGATCTTAACAACCAGTGCAGTGACGAACAGTCCGACAGGCAATTACACGATTACCAACAGCCTCGGGACATTGATCGCGACGAACTACACGGTAAGCCTGGTGAACGGGAGTCTGACGGTGACCGGAGCGGTATTGACGGCCACGGCGAACAACGCAACCCGGGCTTACGGTGCGACCAATCCGGTGTTTACGGTCAGTTACAGCGGGTTTGTGGCGGGAGACAGCACCAACGTCCTGTCGGGTGCACCCATCCTGACGACGAGTGCAGTGACAAACAGTCCGACCGGGATATACACGATTACCAACAGCCTCGGGACATTGATCGTGACGAACTACACGGTGGACCTGGTGAACGGGAGTTTGACTGTCACCGGCGCGGTGTTGACGGCGACCGCGAACAGCGCGACGCGGGCGTATGGGACAACCAACCCGGTATTCACGGTCAGTTACAGCGGGTTTGTGGCGGGAGACAGCACCAATGTGCTAAACGGGTTACCGATCTTAACAACCAGTGCAGTGACGAACAGTCCGACAGGCAATTACACGATTACCAACAGCCTCGGGACATTGATCGCGACGAACTACACGGTAAGCCTGGTGAACGGGAGTCTGACGGTGACCGGAGCGGTATTGACGGCCACGGCGAACAACGCAACCCGGGCTTACGGTGCGACCAACCCGGTGTTTACGGTCAGTTACAGCGGGTTTGTGGCGGGAGACAGCACCAACGTCCTGTCGGGTGCACCCATCCTGACGACGAGTGCAGTGACGAACAGTCCGACAGGCAATTACACGATTACCAACAGCCTCGGGACATTGATCGCGACGAACTACACGGTGGACCTGGTGAACGGGAGTTTGACTGTCACCGGCGCGGTGTTGACGGCGACCGCGAACAGCGCGACGCGGGCGTATGGGACAACCAACCCGGTATTCACGGTCAGTTACAGCGGGTTTGTGAACGGGGAGACCAACACGGTGTTGAGCGGCGCTCCGCTCTTAAGCACCAGTGCGATCACGAACAGCCCGGTGGGCAGCTACGTGATCACCAACAGCCTCGGGACATTGATCGCGACGAACTACACGGTGGACCTGGTGAACGGGAGTTTGACTGTCACCGGCGCGGTGTTGACCGCAACGGCGAACAGCGCGACGCGGGCGTATGGGACAACCAACCCGGTATTCACGGTCAGTTACAGCGGGTTTGTGGCGGGAGACAGCACCAACGTCCTGTCGGGTGCACCCATCCTGACGACGAGTGCAGTGACGAACAGTCCGACAGGCAATTACACGATTACCAACAGCCTCGGGACATTGATCGCGACGAACTACACGGTGGACCTGGTGAACGGGAGTTTGAGTGTGACCGGAGCGGTATTGACGGCCACGGCGAACA